>Ga0105048_10002717_pt1 | contig 28798 bp, 22 predicted proteins | sample MAT05_FD_78382 | JGI IMG/M metagenome (GOLD analysis project Ga0105048, IMG submission 78382) | Freshwater microbial communities from Lake Fryxell liftoff mats and glacier meltwater in Antarctica - MAT-05 | ecosystem: Environmental > Aquatic > Freshwater > Ice > Liftoff microbial mat | place...
CGGTGGCGCAAACAACCGACTTGCGCCACCGCTAAGATCATCACTTACGTCAAGTTCTGTTCGACCCACGGTTTGACAACAGCAAGTGCAGCGTCCAACTTATCGGCATCTTTGCCGCCAGCTTGGGCCATGTTGGGCCGGCCACCACCACCACCACCAATCACTTTGGCGGCTTCGCGCAACAGGTTGCCCGCGTGCATGCCGCGCCCAATCAGATCCTGGGTGACCGAAGCCACTAGCATGGGTTTCTCATCAATCACGGCACCCAGCGTCACAACGCTGCTACCTAACTTATCACGGAACCAATCGCTCATCTGGCGCATTGTATCAACATCGGCGGCATTCACCTGGATCGCCAGCACGGCAAAATTATCCACCGCAACGGCCTGCCCGAGTAGTGCGCCGGTATCCTGTTGAGCCAATTTTTGGCGCAATTGGGTTAGTTCTTTTTGTAACTGCTGATTTTGTGCTTGCAACTGTTCAATCGCGCCGCCCACTTCTGCGGGTTTGGTACGCAACAGCGCCGCCGCTCGATCCAGCACGCCCAGGCGTTCTTCGATCAAAGTTTCGGCATAGCGACCCGTGACGACTTCGATACGCCGTACGCCCGAAGAGACACTGCTTTCGCTTACAATACGGAAGCTGCCAATTTCAGCCGTGCCTTCTACGTGGGTGCCGCCACACAATTCCGCGCTCACATTCTCTTCTTCGCCAAAACTGACAACCCGCACTTCGTCGCCATATTTCTCGCCAAAGAGCGCCATGGCCCCTTCCTGCACAGCCCGTTTATAGGTCGTCCAGCGCGTGTTGACCGGATAGTTCGTCAACACAATATCGTTGGCCAGTTGTTCTAGATTGGCAAGCTCTTCTTTGCTAACCGGCTGGGTGTGTGTAAAGTCAAAGCGTAAACGCTCTGGAGCCACCAGTGATCCAGCCTGATGCACATGCGCGCCCAATTGTTCGCGCAACACGGCCTGGAGTACGTGGGTGCCGGTGTGATTGCGCATAATGTCCCAGCGCCGCTCGGTGTCAATCGCGGCTTCGGCAGGATCATCAACATGCACAGTGCCTGTAGTGACGGTACCAATATGCACAATTAAGCCCGGCACGCGCCGACGGGTATCGGTGATTTCAACCGCCCATACAGGCATGTCCATGTCATCGGGGAAATAGTAGATCTCGCCAGTATCGCTTACCTGACCGCCGCTTTCCACATAGAAAGGCGTTTCTGGCAGCACGATCTCCACCATGGCACCAGTGTGGGCTTCGTCTACACTTTCGCCATTCACAATCAGGCCAATTACCGTCGTATCGCGCTCGGCCACATTTTCGTAGATCAGGTGCTTCACACCCTCTTCGTCCACCAACCCAATATTCTTTAGATAGGCCAACAGTTCGGAATAGACGGTTACATCGGTGGCGATGCGCTCCTGGGCGGTCTCGCGACTGCGTTCTTTGGCCTCATTGAGAGCCAGACGGAAGCCTTCCTCGTCCACGGTAAAGCCTTGATCGCCGGCCACATCGCGTGTCAAGTCAATCGGGAAACCATAGGTGTCCCACAGGCGAAAGGCATCTTTGCCACCAATGGTCTGCTCGCCGGCCGCGCGCAGCTCGGCCATGCGATCATCCAGCAGACTGAGGCCCAATGTCAGCGTGCGATGGAAGCGCTCTTCTTCATCGGTGATCGTCTGCAAAATGAAGTCACGCTTGCTCACCAGATCGGTGTAGTGACCACCCATCATGTCGATCACGGTCTCGGCCACCTGAGCCAGGAAGGGTCCTTCAAAGCCAATCAGCTTGCCAAAGCGTGCGGCGCGACGCAGGATCATGCGCAGGACGTAGTTGCGCCCTTCATTGCCGGGCAACACACCGTCACCAATCAAAAAGGTGATGGCACGGCTATGATCAGCAATCGCGCGATAGCGGGCCAGGTTGGCCTGACGATGCGCTTCGCCTTGCCCCAACAACGCACCAATGCGCTCCATAATTGGCAGGAAGGCGTCGGTGTCGTAATTGTTTTCTTTGCCCTGAAGAATGCTGGCGATCCGCTCCAGACCCGCGCCCGTATCTACGCTGGGTTTGGGCAGCGGCACCAGCGTACCATCGGCTTTCGCGTCATACTGCATAAAGACCAAGTTCCAGATTTCCAGATACTCGTCATCTTGATTGACGCCATCGCTGACCTGCTTGTCCAGATCGCCCCAGTAGTAATGGATTTCTGAGCAGGGACCACAGGGACCGGTGTCGCCCATGGACCACCAGTTGTCCTTTTTGCCAAAGCGCAGCACGCGATCGGGCGACGCGCCGGTTTCGATCCAGAGGCGTTCGGCCTCATCATCATCTGTATAGACGGTGAACCACAGGCGTTCTACGGGCAATTCCAGTTCGTCTACCAACAAATGCCACGCCCAGGCAATCGCCTCTTTTTTGAAGTAATCGCCAAAGGAGAAATTGCCCAACATCTCGAAAAAGGTATGATGGCGCGGGCTGGGCCCCACATTTTCCAAGTCATTGTGCTTGCCGCTCACGCGCATACACTTCTGGCTGGTGGCGGCGCGTTTATAATCCCGTTTTTCAAGCCCCAAGAAGAGGTCTTTGAACTGCACCATCCCCGCATTGGTTAATAACAACGTGGGATCGTTGGGCGGCACCAGATTGCTGCTGTCCACAACCGCATGGTCCAGCTCGGAAAAATAATCAAACCATAATTGGCGAATTTCGTTCGTTGAAAGTCGTTTCATCAGCATCGCTTCTCTCGCACAGATAATTTATATTTCTGTGATTGTAGGGCAATCAGCGGAGGGTGTCAAAATTTTGGGGTGATACGAAGGGCGAAGCGGGAAAATTGAAAGAACCGCCCCTTCTACACAATAGAGATAATAGAGCGGTTCTTTCAACTAGGGTGCGATTGTTTGCAAAGTCTGTTGTGCGACCGGCACATACAGAGGTGAAAAACAGGGGTTGATCGCCAGGGCTTCTTGCAAATGCGTTTGGGCTAGCGCGTTGTCGCCTAGTTGATAGGCAATCATCCCGGCGTGAAAATGTAATAGTGCATCACGCGTGCCCAGACGCAAGGCTTCCTGGCTATAGGGTGCGGCTTCGGCGTAGTCGCCCTGCTGATAGAGTGCCCAGGCCAGTGTATCTGCGGCATAGATTGTGGCCCGGTCGGCATAAGCCGCACGGGCTTGTTCAACGGCTGCCACGGCATCGGTACCATGATTAGCGGCAAAAAGCGCCATTTCCAGATCAACATTCATCCCAGCCGCGGCGTTGATCTGTTGGATGATGCCAACGAGATCGTATTGCTGGCGGGCAGCATCGATTTGCCCATTGGCTTCGTAGAGTTCGCCCAACGCAATGATGAATTCGGGCAGTGGCAGTCGTTTGGCGATCTGCTCATAGGTGGCAATCGCTTCGGCAACCTTGCCTTGGGCGGCGTCAACGTGGGCGGTGCCGGCCAGGGCATAGGCATAGTCCGCTTTGGCCGCTAACACTTGCTGATAAGTCGCGGTGGCTTGGTCGAGATCCCCGCGATTAAAGTAAAGATTGCCCAAGTGGGTCTGAGTCCACAGCCAATTCTCAGTGCCGCGCGGGGCGGTCTGGACCGCCGATTGCATGGCTACAATCGCGCCATCCACATCGCCATACAGCTCGCGCAAATAGGAGACACGGCTATACGAATTCAGATCGGGGCGCAGATCGACCATCTTTTGCAGCGTTTGGACAGCTTCATCATAGCGCCCCAACTCGACCTGACCATCGACCATAATTCCCAGAGTCTCGGCGCGAAAGGGATTGAGCGCCCATGCTTGATCAGCCCAGACCAACGCGCCTTGGAAATCATGCAGGGCCAGCGCCAAAATGCCCTGGCCAACTAGGGCATCGAGCTGTTTGGGATCGCGCTTGAGGGCCTCGCCAAACGCTTTACCGGCCCGTGTATAGAGCGCAACATCCCCCGTTTCGCGTACTTGTTGCAACAGCCCCAGCCCCAACAAAGCGTAGGCATTGGTATCGTCGGGGTTGTTTTGCAGGCGTGTCTGCAATTTGATAATTGCGGCTTCGGCAGAAAGTTCCATAGCGACCGGCGCGGTTGTGGGCTGTACCGGTACGGGATAGAACCAGCGCACCACGACCGCAATCACCAAAATGAGTGTTGCCATGCCAAGCATAAGCAGCGGGCGGCGCGCGAAACGTTGTGTGCGCAAAGCAGTTGTGGCAGACATAAACGATCACCTTTCACGGGCATATCATAGTCATAGGATTGTAGTACGCAATCAATTCAAAATTAATTCATTTCATATAGGAGTTACGCAGTTGGAAGCATTACGATCTCTGGGGGCAGGCCGGCATCCTGCCGGCGTTCCCAGGCAACTACATAACTCCTATCATAGAGAGGGTGATGGTTGCAGGCCATATTATCTGATCAACCGCAACCATCACCTCACTGCATACGTTACCACGCGTTATAGCATTAGCGTTACAACATTACATAGTACGCCAGAGCCTAATCAGAGACAAGTGGTAGATAGATCTTACCAGCTTGTGTTTCTGTAGCACTCTCCTCTTCGCTAGCAACGTCATTGCCGCCCAGCGTCTCATCTTCATCCACTGTCGTGGGGGTCGCAATGCTTGTCGCATCTACTTCCGGCTGCAAGACCGAGCTGCTCACCACACTGGTACCCGGGGCAGACCCAGCCGCCGCCGCCGTTGCGCCGGTTGTGCTATATTCGACATAGAGAATGGGAGCTGCTTGGGCCGAGCCATTATAGGAGAACGCATCGCGTTCGCCGGTGCCGGTCACAATCAACGCCACAGCATTGCCCGCTGTCCAACCAGGGCGGCTGACAATTTCTTGGACAATTGTGCTCAGATCGGGTGACCAATATTTCTCGTTCTTGCTCCACGCTGGTACATCGGTCCACGTCACAGCCGCGCTGGTTGGCGTACGGCTAGAGATGTTCGAACGGGCCTTGGTAAAGGTCGCCGCGTTGTCGGTCGCTTCACCAACGAAATCCAAGGTGGTTGCCTCATCATCGTTTGATTCAGCCACAAAGCGCACATAGGCATTGGTAATCGTTGCCCCAGCCGGAATATCGAGCGCGCTAAACCGCATCCCAACGGTGTACGCTTCATCATCCCCCAAATCTAGATCACCGCTGGCGAAGTGTACAGCACCATTGGCTTGTTCTTCGGCATCATCGCTGCTTGCAACGATCTGGGCGTTCGTCGATTCGCCGACCACTTCGCCCATGGGGTTGTCGTGGATGTGCTCCTGACCACTTTGCGCCAACGCCAGAAAGGGGAACTCAGCGCGGAAGGGGCGATCATTGGCATCGATTCCATCGTCTAACACACCGATCAAGTCGGCATTAAACGTAAACGTTGCGTCGCGGCCATCCAGTGCCTGATACGCGGCACCGGCGACAGCCAGCAACTCAATTTCAACCACATCGTCGGTCAAGCGGCGGCCATTGGGAAAGCCACAGGCATCACCACCCAAAACGCCAAGGCGGCTGGGTGTGGGCGAACAGAGATCGCCTTTGATGTCCGTGTTAATGCGGATCATTTCGGCAGGCACCACGCCAGCGGGGCGGTTCACATTGAAACCAGCAGGCAGGGTCACAGGGCCATTTTTGGTTTGGATGGTAAAGTCGCTAGCCAAGACCATGCCGGTCAGGAAGATATCAAAGATATCGCCACGGCCAGAACGGGGCGTGCCCACAGTAACTTCGGTTGAACAGTCGGCATTGGCATCACCGGGCAACGGGACACCGTACAATGCACAGAGTAACCGACCAATCTCCGGATCTTCGACACTCTTTTGCAACAACTCTTGAATTGGCGCGCCGGCACCACCGGTGTAGAGCACAGCGTCTGTGCTGGGTGGGATGCTATTAAAGGCATCTTTGAGCGCCAGTGGCAACACAACTTCGTTGACCAACGGCATGCCCAGGCGCGAAACCTGTACGAGTTCGCCACTATTGCCAAGTGTACCCAGACCCGCTGCGCCATTGAGGACGCGCGTCGCCGGTCGGCTGGCGGTGGCCCATACGCCGAGCACAGGCTCAGTGCCTTGGGTCAGCCGGCTAATTGGAATTTCCAGCACCAGGCTGTGATTGTTAAAGCCGGCCACTGAATCGACCGGATCATTATTGCCCGCGCTATAACCAATCGGTGGGGCTTGGCCGCGTAGGGTTAGCAGATCAAAAATTTGGAGATCGACCCAGAACGCATCGTCCGTCTGACCGGCGTAGATCTTCATCGCATCGCCATCATCGGTTGCGCTGTAGGTGAAACTCTTTTCCAGTTGGGCGTAATCTGGCGTAGATTTGTTGCCAATATTGACTGGCGGCGCAAGTTTGTTATCGACCAGGGTTTTGGTGCCATTGACACTGGTTTCTGTCACCGAAATTCGTTGTTGGCGATTCCAGTTGGTGCCATCGGTGCCGATGGGGCCTACGTTGTAGAGAAAAGTCGTTGGTATCTTGACTTCGACAGTGCTGGTGAGTGTATAGGTAAAGTCAGCAATTGCATCGCCATTGTTATCTACCTGAATATCGTACGCTACGCCATTGCCCCATTCAAAATAATTGGGGCCGCCTTCGGGTCCTTCAAAGGGAATCCAACTCGCCACGAGAACAATGTTATCGGGATTGGTGGGCGAGATAAACGCATAGGTGTCGGTGTTATCGGCAAAGGGATCTTGCGAAATCAAGGGCGCTTCACGATGACTCGAAGCGTCGGCACTACCCGGATTGACAACGAGCGATGCGGTGGTCAATAGCAACGGTGTCAACAGCATACTCAACAGAAGCGTCATGCGTTGTACGACATGTTTGGTGCGCTGATGTTTCATTGGGGTCTCCTTATACGATAGAGCGTTTGGAATACTCGCAGCAGGGAGAATGAGCATGGGTCCACTCATCCTCCCCACCGCCAATCAATTAATTCTTCATGATCCAAGGCAGTAGGATATTGAGGAATGGATTGGTGTGCCAATGGCTTTGGCCAGATTGCGCCGTACCAAGGTAGGGGAAGACTGTGGGGGCATCAGTGACTTCGTCATTCTTGTAATAGGGCACGTCATTGTAATCAATGCCATCATCCAACACGTCGATCAAACCAGCATTGAAGCTGAAGCCAGTATCGCGACCATCCAATACTGCGTAGGCAGCGCCAGCTACGGCCAGCAATTCGATCTCAACCACATCATCGGTCAAGCGACGACCATTGGGGAAACCACAAGCGTCACCACCCAAGATGCCAAGGCGGCTCGGTGTGGGGGAACAGGTGTCGCCCTTGATGTCCGTGTTGATGCGGATCATTTCGGCAGGCACCACGCCAGCGGGGCGGTTCACATTGAAACCAGCCGGCAACGTTGCTGGGCCACCAGCGGTTTGAACTGTAAAGGGTGCGGCCAACACGATGCCTTGCAGGAAGATATCAACAATGTCGCCACGGCCAGAGCGCAAACCACCTGCGCCTACATCAGAGATGTATTGAATCTCGGTTGAACAGTCGTCATTGGTGTCGCCAGGCAGCGGTATGTTATAGAGTGCGCACAGCAAGTTGCCAATTTCGGGATCTTCTACACTCTTCTGCAAGAGTTTTTGGAAGGCTACGCCGCCAGGGCCACCCGTGGTGTACAACACGGCATCCACACTCGGTGGAATACTGTTGAAAGCATCTTTCAGTTGTAACGGAATCACGACTTCGTTGACCAGCGGCATACCCAAGCGGGAAACCTGGACATAATCCGTCGAATTGCTGATGGTATTCAGCGCCTGAATCACACGGGTCGTCGAGCGGCGTGTGCCAGCCCAAACGCCCAAGACAGGTTCGCTGCCATCCTTAAGATGGGCAATCGGGGCTTCAACAACAAAGCTGTGTACGTTATAGGCCGAGACCGAATCCACAGGGATATTGGTGCCCGTGGTGTAGCCAACTGGTGGTTGTTGACCGCGCAAGGTCAGCAGATCAAAGATTTGCAAATCTACCCAGAACGGATCATCCGTCTGACCACCGAAGATTTTGATCGTGCCATCGGATGTGTTCGCCGTATAGATGGCGGCATCGACCAAGCTCTCATAGTTCGGGGTCGATTTCTCCCCAATGTTGACGGGGGCGGTCGATTTGTTGGCAACCAATACCGTTGACGTGCCATCTTCTGTGGTTTCCGTCACCGTAATGAACTGCTGACGATTCCAATCCGGATCCGAGAGGCTGGTAATCTGATTCACGTTGTAGAGAAAGGTATTCAAATTCTTGAGAACAACCTTGCTCGACAATGTATAGGTGATATCAGCTACAGCGTCACCATCATTATCGACATAGAGGTCATAGAGTGCGCTGTCATCCCACTCGAAATAATTGGGGCCGCCTTCGGGTCCTTCGAAAGGAATCCAGCTGCCGATGAGCACAACATTGTTCTGATTTTCAGGCGAAATAAAGGCATAGGTATCGGTGTTATCGGCGAAGGCATCTTTGGAAATCAATGGCGCTTCGCGATGGCTAGAAGCGTTCGCCTGAGATTGATAGATCACAAGGGTGGCAGCCACGAGCAACACTGGCACGAGGAGCATAGAGCTCAACAAGCCAATACGGCGTAGATGGTACCGAGTACGTAAATTCATACGAGATGGTCCTTTCAACTGCGGTAAATGATTAGGGTGTGAATAGTAGTTTGGCAGGTCAACTAGCGATTTATCTTTTATCATTCCTTTCTTATAGATAAAACCCTTAAAAGTCATAGATACGCTCTCGTGTATTACCGGGCTTATTTGGTTGACTTTTAAATGGTTTGTCTATTAGCTAAACGTAAAGATGCCAATTGTCATGAGTGCTTGCAAGGTAATACCGACGCCAACAACCGTGATAAAAAGCGCACTAGCAATCGGGACAAAGCGGAAAAGTGCTCCGCCTTCGGGGATGCGTTGAAAGAACTTGCTGGCATAGACCAGGACAATGCCAATGGACGTCAAAACACTGGCCAAGCCAAAGCTGAACATCACAATCAGCGCCAGGCCAAAGCCAACCCGTTGCAGGCTGATGGCGCCCAGCATGAGCACCAAGGCCGAGGGGCAAGGCAAGAGGCCACCAGAGATCCCCAGCGCCAGCAGACCGCGCCAGGTTACAGGTGCGCCATCACCGCCCGGCGGCAGATGACTATGGCTATGTCCATCGGCATGAGTGTGTGTATGACCGTTGGCATGGTCGTGATCATGGTCGTGGCTATGGGCAGCGTTGCCACCCAGAAACTTTTGCAGGCGCTCCTTAATCATCACTGCGCCAATCACGACGACCAGAACGCCCGATGCCATGCCAAGCCAGGGGAAAAGCTTCTCGGGCAAGATGAATTGGGCCGCAAAGAGAGTAATAAACCCCAAGGCAAAAACACCCGCCGTATGCGTAATCGTGGTCGTGAGCCCCAAAAAGAGCGCATGGGGAACCGTGCCGCGTGTGCCGACCAGATAGGCACCGACAATGGTTTTACCGTGCCCCGGCGAGAACGCATGAGCCGCGCCCCAGCCAAAGGCCGCCAACAAAGCGAGAAAAATCGCCATGGGGCTTACTTCACTGACATTGATTAACTCAGCAAAAGGATCGGCGGGTCGTCCGGCAGCGACGGATGCATTTTCGGGAGCAGCGCCGGTTGTCGCTGGATTTGTGCTGTTGCCAGCAGCCAGTGGGGTAAAACGGAAAGTCGCTTCTTTGATCGCAAGTGGCGCTTGCAGCAGATCCTCTGGGTAGATCTGCAATTCTTGGCTCACGTCTGTGGCGGTGACGGATGACGCGGCCAGCGTTGCGCTGGCTGTGCCTTGTACGACGATCTCCTGCCAGCCCAGACGGTCGGCATAGCTTTCATCGCGATAATTGGCCTGCCACACCATACCTTGTTCGGCAACAGGGGTTGTCCAGTGGGTGACAAAGCGCAGCGTGGGCAAGCCAGCCTGGCCTTCGGGAAAAGTTAGTGCATACGTTTCGAGCTGCCACGATTGGACCCGACCATTCAGTTGCAAGACCAGTTGCTGCTGCAAGGTGGCCAACAATTGTTCAGCGTAGGCTTGCTCTTCAGCGGCATCAATCGTGCTATCGCCATTTTTGTCAATCTGGGTGCGTTCCTGGTGCGCTGGAATTTCCGCCATATCGACAATGTAGAGCAATTGCACTTGGTCGCCGGCCACGGCCAGGCGGCTATAGCGATTTACTGTAAAGTTGCCGAGTGGATGGGCCAGCGCAACCGTTGGCAACAGGAGGACAACGACGAAACTGAGCGAAAACACAAACCCGATGCGTTTTGCCCAAGCCGCCGTCAATGGGCGCGCGGAAACTCTTCTGAGTCGATTTGCCAACATGGCTTTTCCTCGAGTTTGTAACAAAATTGATGTAGAATGCGAATCAAATAGTTGGCGCTAAGGACTACTCGGTCACCAAGACAAAACCCTGGAAGGCACAAGCATGCATCAACAAGGACGAAGTGTCAGCGTACGGAGAAACCAGCATAGATTGACCACACGACAGTTGATATTCAATGGACAAGTACGTTATCTTCTCCAGTAGGCATAGAAGTCTTTGTGTTACAAGGGAAAGCGCCACAGACATTCAACACTATACAGGTTCTCCGATTTGCAGTTATCTACCTGGATACATACGTTAGTTATAGGACTGGGTACAGTTCTATCGACGCCTGGATTGCTGATGCTGCACGTTCGCCAGTCACAACAAGATTATCGCGCAGGCGGGCACTGCTTTCCAGCCTAAAAGCTGTCCACTTTGTGTTCAATTAAACACTTATAGATAAAACCCTTAAAAGTCATACCTACGCTCTCGTGTATTACCGGGCTTATTTGTATGACTTTTAAATGGTTTGTCTATTACTACTGCTATTGACGTACCGAGTGCGTAGCTGGATCACGTCAAGTTATGCGAATTCAATCGACTATTGGACTTTCGGGATGCTTGCAAAGGGAAGAGGGACACCAGGCAGGAGAAGGGGTAGAGGCAAAACAAAAGCGACAGCCATGAGCCTGTCGCTCCGGGGAATGTATTTAATCGCCAAAGGAAAGCGAATCGCGCTTTATAAGGGCATTTGCATAGACAACAGCCGGACAAATTTGTCACCGACTTTGATGCGATTGGACTCCCCGGACATCACAAAACCAACGCTTTCGAAAAATTTCAACGCCGTTGGATTAAACTGCTCCACAGTGACTTGGGCTTTTTGCATTTGGGCTTTCTGAGTCAACCAGGGCAGCAAAAGCATCCATGCCTGGGTAGCAATGCCCTGCCGCTGGTAGGGTTCTGCCACCATCAACATGCCAATCGAAACGACATGTTCCGCTGGCCAGTGCAGGCGAAAATCCAGCAGGCCAATCAATTCGCCGTGGGCTGCTGGCGGGGTCGTGTCAGATGCGGCAAGCGCTTGGTCAGGCACAGCGAGACGTTGCACAATCCCCAGCAAGGTGCGGCCAGGCATAGTGATCGTTGTGCGCAGATCATGTTCTGCTTGTCCTGCAGGCACAGCCGGAAAGTTGTACATTGCCCAATAGCCGGGCGTTGCCCAATAGACTTGTTGCAGCGCGTCGATATGCCATTCGAGGGAAAGCGGAACGAGTGAAATTGTAGGTGGTAGATTCATAGTGCTTGGATCGCGTTGCGCAGTTGGGTAATGGTACTTTTGATCACGCGCAGCTCGGCATCGAGCTTTTCCAGCTTTTCGCGCTCGACGCGTACAAAGCGCGTATAGGGCGCAATCGCATCGCGCATACGTTGCAAACTGCCATTGACTTCGTTTTCAAATTGATGGGTAAGTGCGGTGTCTAACTTCTCGCGCAAGAGATTCACCTTGTCGCGCATTTCTGCCTTGACTTTGCCACGTCGATAGGGCAAAACATAGAGACCCAGGGCAGCAACTACACTGGCCCCAAGCACGCCCGTAATATCCAACCAAACGCCGTTCAAGAGCGCTACCAACATGGCACCAAGCCCCAGCGCGCCTACTTCTACCGCCGCGGTTTGGAAAATCGCCATTTGTACTTCCTGCGACAGTTTCAGCGCATCACTTTCGTGGTCATAACTATCCACAACCAATTGCGCATTGCGGCCAACGCTGGTCAGCAGATTTTGGCGATTGATTTCAAAATCGCTATTTACACTACCCACAATGCGATCCGCATGTTGGGTCGCACGGCGGCTGATAAAGTCCATGACCGAGCGCCACTGGCGATAATCCTTATCCACAACCCAGTCGATCAACTCACTAACATGGCGCTCGATCTCGCGGCTGGTATCGGCTACCACTTCGCGCTCGAATTCGCCGCGTACTTTTTCGCTGTTAACCAGATCCAGAATGCGCGTAATGCGCAACGTATCTTCGAAAAAGCGGTCACCGCGCTCGGACATGGCATAAAGCACATTGTCCACGCGGCTGCGCTGGTAGACAAAATCGCGACGCATGTCTTCGACGTAGGCAGTCAACTGTTCCTCAATCGTATCCAGCGTTTCAAAATCACCTTTGAGAATAAGCTGTCGGTCGCGGATCACTTGATCATATTTCTCGATCAGCTTGGCAGCGACCCCCAGAGGGTTTTCGAACTTCAGCCGCAAGCGCGCCCGGTCGTCCAATTGTTCCAGGATAAATCGTTCGAGCCCGGCAAACTGGCTGGCGTCCCACAGGTCGCCCTGGGGGTGAGCGTTATTGCTCTGTTTGGCCTGGGTTTTCGCTTGGAGTGCCTGCCGCGCGCTGACGGTAAAGATCTGCGGATCGGCTCCTAGCAGGGCACGCCCATTCTCGCGCACAAAATCAACAATTTTCACACGATCAGCCGGATCTTCAATCAGATCGATTTTATTAATAATCACGACGATCTTTTTGCTCCACTGGCGAATGCGCTCGAGCAGGGTACGCTCACTTTCGCTAAAGGGGCGATCTGCACTGGTGACAAAGAGCACAAGATCGCTACGCGGGACAAATTCCTCGGTGATCTCCTGATGGCGCTGGACAACCGCATTGGTACCAGGCGTATCGACCACGTTAATGTCACGCAGCCATTCAACCGGCAGATGCACGAGCAAAATCTCATCGGCTGTCGTTTCCTGCTGGAACTTCTCGCCATGGCGCAGAATGTGGATATGGCTAGTGGTGGGCGTTACCCCTTCCGTGAGCAATCTTTCACCCAGCAGCGCGTTGAGAAAGGCCGTTTTGCCTGCATTAAATTCACCGACAACCACCAGCAGAAAAAGTTCTTCCATCTGGCGTGCGCTCGCCTTTAGCAACTTCACATCGGCTTCGGTCGCGCTCAAGCGGGCGATGAGAATACGCAATTCTTCTAGCAAAGCACGCTCGCTCTGCAAGAGCTTGTCTTCTTCGTGGGTTAATAATCGCTGCAAGCTTGACCCCTTGTGTTGCTCATAAACATACGCCTATTGACTGTGCTTTTGTTGCCAGTGTCAATAGACCCGTGTCGCTAGATCGGTAGATGGTTTATTACGTATCTCGTCTGGTAAAGTTGCACCAACCCAACAGCGCCAATCAATGCAGTATAGCATACTTGGTCGCGCAACAGCGTACCGTAAGGCACCTCTCGCATTCAGGCAAGCGTGGACGCAAAACTTGACCCAATCGAACTGGACAAAGCCGACGAAATCGCGCATAATGGAAAACATCTAGTTAGTGTACATTATACAGTAACTTTTAAGACCTCAAGACCTGACAGGTCTAGAAATCATATAAGGAGGCCACGATGAGTTTGCAATTCAGTGCCGGGGAACGGGTAGAAATACCTGAAATTCCTTTCAAAACGACTGTCGAACTGCCGGCCCAAGAGAGTGCCATAATTGTGGTAGACATGCAGAATGACTTTGTCAAGCCCAACGGAACATTGATGGTGCCAACCGCTAGCGAAACCGTGGGCGGGATTCAGCAGTTGCTGACCACAGCACGCGCGCACGGCGTACCCATTGCCTACACGCAAGATACTCATTACGAAGGCGATCGCGAATGGACCATCTGGCCGGAACATTGTCGGGCCGATACGTGGGGTTGGCAGATCATTGACGAACTTGCCCCCCACGCCGGCGATCTGATCTGTCCCAAAAACCGCTACGATGGCTTCTATGGCACATCGCTTGATCACTATTTAACGCGGGTCTGGCATGTGAAACATCTGGTCATTGTGGGCACGGTTGCCAGCATTTGTGTGCTGCACACGGCAGCATCGGCTGGATTGCGCTGGTTTCATGTGGTTGTGCCAGCCGACGGTGTATCGGCGTTGACGGACTTTGATCTGGCCTTGACGTTGCGCCAGGTTTCGTGGCTCTACGTGGGTGATGTTGTGCGCAAGCAAACCGAAATTCGCTTTCGCTAGCAGATAAAACAACAGGTTGCGTCTGCCAACGGTAGGCGCAACCTGTTGTCAGAGGGTGAGTAGGCAGGTTATTCCTGGGTCATTGCTGGCTGCAACAAGCCATAGTTGCCGTCGTGGCGACGATAGATCACGTTCACCGAATTCACTTCATGGTTAAAGAAGACAAAGAAATCGTGGCCCAAAAGCTCCATCTGCTCCAGTGCTTCCTCTTCGCCCATGGGTTCTAGCGCGAATTGCTTGCGGCGAATAATATTGCCATCAAATGCTTCTTGTGGCTCGCCATCTTCGGTGACAGCCAATGCGGCGTCGGTCATTTCGGCTTCCATGCTGGCCGCAGCCGAGGCGCGGCGGCGGCTCTGAAAGCGACGTCCTTTGAAGCGCCGCACTTGCTTGGACATTTTATCCACCGTAGCGTCAATCGAAGCGAAAATATCACTCGTCGACTCTTCGGCGCGTAGGAGTTGACCATTTGCCCATACGGTAAGTTGGGCCGTGTAGCGATCATCCGCAGCGCGTGTTTCGCTTTGCGTCAATTCCGCGCGAATCTCCTGCATCTGCGGTAAGTAGCGTTCAAGACGATTGACTTTTTTCTCTACGTACTCACGAATCCAATCGGTCACTTCGAGTTGTCGTCCATGAACAGTAAGTTGCATGATCTGTCTCCTTTATATTTTTCTCTGTTTTGGCACTGGCAATTTTAGAAAAGCAAAATTGTCCTGGCCAAGGCAATTGCAGGGAAAACTGTTCAACTATACTTCAACTATACGAGGCGCTGTCTGAAAATTCGAGTCACGCGTCTAGGGTAGGGTGCCCCAGACCCGATTTTTCATACAATCGCGCTTTGCCATGTACAGAGCTTACTTCGGACAAGCTAATGCCAGTCCAAAGATGGCTGTAGCGCCAGCGTGTATAGCCGCTTGGGCACAAGCCTGCATGGTAGCACCAGTCGTATGCACATCATCAATGAGCAAAATGCATTTCCCAGCGACGGCATTGCTAGCCACAAAGGCATCCTGTACATTCTGTTGTCGTTCAGCTGCGGTAAGTCCCACTTGGGACTGGGTGGAGCGTTGCCGCACAAGCCAAGCTGAACGTAATGGATATTGTACACTACGGCAAAAGGCACTGGCAAGTAACTCTGCTTGATTATACCCCCGTGCCCGGTAACGTTCTGTATGCAGCGGCACAGGTATCACAGCATCAATCGTTGGTAACACCTTTTGCCAAGGGAAAGAAGGTTGAACCAGGGCAATTAAATAACGGGCCAGCGGTTCGGCAAGTTCCGGGCGATTTTCATATTTGAGGGCATGAATTGCTTGGCGTAGGGGAGTCGTATGCAAAGCAGCAATGCGAATGATAGCCGGGGCAGGAGATCGCCGTTGTTGACATTGCGAACATTGGGGAACGCTGCTTGCCTGTGGACGCCCACAGCATTGGCAGATCTGCGAGCCTACTGGCTCCACCAGTTGCGCGCAAGCAGCGCACAGACGCGCACCATAGGCACGACAGGCGACACACTGCGGCGGAAAGAGCAGATCGAGTAAGGCCGTTTGTAATTTCTGAATGCGATAGAATGGTGCGTGTCGCTGTTTTATCACTGGTTACCCCGTCCTCGTTCGATGTCATACAGCACTGCTCACGCCGCGCAAAGCATAACAGAAAGTGGAACACGGGACGATAGCATTGTGACAGGGTCTGACTAAGCGTTTAGCAGAGAGATTTGCAATGCGCAGATGCCATTTGTGGCAACATTGATGACAATATTGATAACGAAGGGGAGGAGAGGCAAAATAAGCTTGCCGCTAGGTGCTGTGGATTTCCACGTAACACCTAGCACTTGCAAGCCTATGGCGCAGGTCAGGTCGTTGGAAACCAGCCTAGCAGTAGATCGTTGATAAATGTGCGTAAATCATCGCCCAAGATCAGCAAAATGGATAATAATACAATCGCCACCAAGATGATCATCAGCGCATATTCGATAAAACTCTGACCGCCACGATTAGAAGGTGAACGTGCCATCAGTTGCTTCCTTTACTTGCCACTTTTCATACAGACCAATCCACCCCATAGTTTACTCATTCTGGAGATCCTGGCAAATTCACTGACTTTACACGTTTGCTAGTAAAGCCAGCAGCGCGGATCAAGCGGGTGCGTTGCTATCCTCAATCCGGACCCAGCCGCGCCGTAACGCCAACACGGCAGCTTGGGTACGATCTTCCACGCCCAATTTGCGCAGCACACTACTCATATGATTTTTCACGGTCTGGCGGCTGATATTGAGAATCGTCGCAATTTCTTTATTACTGGCACCTTTGGTCGTTAAGGCCAACACTTCCATTTCGCGCGGGCTGAGCGGCGTAAACGGTTCCGAGGAAACATCGGGCGCAACGGTTAGCTTTTCCATCTCGGTCAGCAGCCAACGATGCGCTTCGGCTTTGGTAAATACCTTGTTATGAATCAAATAATGTTCTTGGGTAACGGCCCGGATGGCGGGGATCAGTTCGCTGGGTTGCACTTCTTTGGGATAATAGGCAGAGGCACCGGCGCGCAAGGCATGCAACATCTGTTCATCATCGTTATAGGCTGTCAAAATAATAATGGCGGTTTCATCAACGGCATAAGTCTGCTTAATTTCATGGGTCGCCTGTAGCCCATTTTTCCCGCGCAAATTAATATCCATCAGGATCACGTCGGGCACCAGTTCGATGGCAAGACGGACCGCATCTTCGCCAGTCGTGGCTTCGGCCACAATTTTCAAATCGGGTTCTTCTTCAAGCACGCGTCGCAATCCTTGGATTAGCAACGGATGATCTTCGACAACCATTACACGAATCATTGGCGACTGCTACCCTTGCTATAAATTACATCTATAACTTACGTCTATAACTTACGACTAGTGGTCATCATTATCAGCAAACGCAATTCGAACTTACGTCGATTGTCATTAACTAGCGCTTGTCGTCAAAGAGCATTACGCACAATAGGTAAGGCATTTGCTAGAGTATAGCATCGATTGGGAGGCACTCCAACTATCCTAAGGAACGAAGAGTAAATAAACCAACAGACTTACGCAATTGTCATACCTGCGCAGGCAGGTATCCACTCTTGTCAACCCTAGATTCCCGCCTGCGCGGGCATGACAACTTCCGGGTAGTAAACAGTCGGGATTCCTAAGCTAGATTCTACTCTTTATAATTCGCGTAATCATTCGCGGCAAAACGACTGGCGAATGACCTACGTTGACAACAAGCGCCAACTACTGCGGTTTGGGATGATGTTCAGAGGATGCTATAATCGAAAGGAATGAAAGGCGGCTGAATCAGATCGTTCAGATTTATGCACGATTTACGGACTACGTACATAGACGCGCGGGATAGGCGTAAATTCTTGCAACCGTTTGCGTTCGCAATATCATAAAAAAGGGGTGAGCAATGGCCGATGTCGCAAAATTGTATGAGTTACAAAAGATTGACACAACTGCCACGAAAGTTCGGCGGCGTCTGGGCCAACTGAAATCATTGCTCACAGAAAGCGATGATCTCAAGGCCGCACGCTCCCGTTCGGAATTGTTGGAACAAGAACAGCAACAGTGGAAAAGTAAACAGCAGAGCGCAGAACTTGAAATGCACTCGCTCACCGGTCGTATTAAGGAGAGCGAGAATCGCCTGATGGGCGGTCAGGTACGCAATCCGAAAGAGTTGGAAGCGTTACAATCGAGTATCGAAGCGTTACAGCGCCAGCATGGTTTGGTAGAAACCCTGTCGGTCGAAGCCTTATTACAAGCCGAGGAATTGGTCGGGCAAGTCGCCACCGCGCGTGATCAGTTGCAACATCTACAAACATCCTGGGCATCCAGCCAAACCGAGCTGACAGAAGAGGAAGCCAAGCTGAAACGGGGCTATCTTTTTTTAAAAAAACAACGCGAAACCTTGACCGAAGGTCTCGACAAAGCGCTGTTACAACAATATGAGGATATGCGTGAGCGCAAAGCGGGCGTAGCTGTTGCCAGCATTGAGAATGAAGTTTGTAGCGCATGTAACGTCAAAATTCCCTCGGGCGTTTTGAGCACGTTGCGCAGCCAGTCCGACCGGCTTGTTACCTGTCCTAGCTGTGGCCGTATCTTATACGCCCGATAGGCTGCCTGCCGTTGCAGTAAATCGTTCAGGGATTCGCTAGCAAGATTCGGCAGCAAGCATAGAGCTTTTTTGACGCGCCATGAAACGCCTGCATGGTGTTTGTGCTAGGCATAACTCCGTTTTGTAGGAGAATACGTTTATTTGCTGATCAATGGGGCCAGAGCGTCCATCAAATTTAGTAGTCCCTCGCAGCCGGCAGTCTCAATCAATGCATCAAACCTAGTACAAAAGATGGAGCACACCTTCTGTGCGTGGCAAAGCAGCAGCCAACAAGCCGCATGTCGTCAGCCGCCAACGTTGACTGCCCTCATCGCCAATAGTACAATCCCCGCATCTCATCCAAATCTACCCTATTCGGAGTGTTGATGCATACCCCACGACATCTTCCAACGATCTTTTTTGGTTTACTCTGTAGCATACTGCTATGGTGGACAATCGGTCTCGCACAAATTGCAACCCTGGTGGCGCAAAGCCAACCAACCTATATTCCCATCTATCAAATCCAAGGCAACGAAACCGTTTCGCCCTACTATCAAAAGTGGGTCGATACCTATGGTCTCGTTACCGGCGTGATTGAAGACGGCTTTTATTTGCAAGATCCGCTGGGCGACGGCGATCCAGCCACCAGTGACGGCATCTTTGTCTATACCTATAATAAAGCACCGACGGTGACGCCAGGCCAATGTGTGGAAGTAACACGCGCCTATGTCGATGAATTTTACGAAAAGACCGAATTATCGCGCCTCAAAAGTGTCCGCCCGGTTAATCTCTGTGGGGCGGCAACGGTGACACCCGTGGCCATTCCCTTGGCGCGATTGGGCCAACCCCCGGCGACCCACTTTGAACAGGTAGAAGGCATGGTCGTCCAAGTTAGCGAACTCACCGGCATGGTACAAGGCTCAACCAAACATTTTGCCACGGGCGAGGTGGAACTAACCTTGATTCCCGCAGGATTGCACCATTATATCGCTGGCCGACGCGTCTTCCAAGCAGATGAACCGGCCATGAACGCGCTCATGTATCTCACCAATCTATTAGGCGCAACGCTGCCCGAAGCCGCATGGGGAGCCACGGTACAAGTTGGTGCGCCACAGCGCATTGAAGGTACGACAGGCATCACGGAAACGCACGTTGCCAACGCAATTATCGACTACAACTTTGGCAAATATCAGCTACATCTCTTTCCCGGCACACCGGTTACCAGCGTGCCGAACCCGCTGCTTCCCGAAAAAGGCAGTGCAGCCAACCCAGACGACTTTACCGTTTGCAACTTTAATGTGTATGGCCTGGGACGCGGTAGCGAACAATTTCCCGATCCCGTCTTCTATGACCAACAGTTGGGTAAACGCACACGCACCATTGCCGAAACGTTACAAGGCTGCACCGTAATCGGCCTGCAAGAAACCGGCACCCCCGCCGATGCCGAAAATCTGGCCGATCTGCTACGCGATGCCTACAACCTTGACTATGTTGCCACTGCCATCGCCGGCCCGGGTAGCCAAAACAGTGAATTTCCACTAACCAATAGTCTGCTCACGCGGCGTGAGCGGGTGCAAGTGCTGGCATCCGCCATTCCACAGGGCTGCTCGTCGCAAGACTATGCAGTACCGATCATACCCGGCGACTGTGCGGCGGGCGAATATGCACTTTTTGATCGTCCACCCCTGGTTGTCGATCTGCTCATCACAGGCACCTGGGAAGTGACATTGCCGATGACCGTGATTGTCAACCACTGGAAAAGCAAAGCAGGGGACGAAGCGATCAATGCCGTACGTCGCACCGAGCAGGCGCGCTATGTGGCAACCCTGGTGCAACAAAGAATCGAGGCCGATCCGCAGGCCAATGTGATTGTGCTAGGCGACCTCAATGATTACTACGCAAGTACGCCCATCGAAACACTGCGCACGGGCGTCACACCGCCACTGCTTCATCTCTACAGCTATTTAACAAATCTGGATCGGTACACCTATGTATTCAATGGGGGTAGCCAGGTGTTGGATCATATTTTGGTTACGCCCAATCTGGCCCCCATGGTCGCCACGGTGGATGCCATTCATAGCAACGCCGATTTTGCTGCCGCCGATCAAAACCAGCTACGCTACTTACAACGCTCTAGCGATCATGATCCAGTCCAGGTGCGCCTACGGCCCGATGCTGCCGCCATCCTCGGCGGTTCTTTGCGTTATCCACACATCCATGTACAATTGCGGAACGAAACTAGCGATGTTGTGGGCACGACAACCACAGATGATCATGGCGATTTTCGGCTGTGGAATCTACGACCCGGCGCATACGAAATAACGTTTACGCCACCGCCAGCAGTGACCATGACGACACAGCCAATCCGCCTAGAATTGTCCGCAGGCTATCAGACGCTGCCCGACATTGCAGTTACTCATCGCACGGTCAAATTCGGTATTGCACTGGCGCTAGTGGCATCGGAGCTCACCCATGCAAAGTAGCGTCGATGAATGGCAAGGACAAGGCAGCATGAAACATGTATATCTAAGTTGGCATGATACAGAAGAATTAATTAGCCAGTTGATTTTCAAACTTCGCACCCCTTATGACGCGATTCTCATGATTACGCGTGGTGGCATTATTCCGGGCGGCATGATCGCGGAAGCACTGCAGATGCACAACGTGCTCACCGCTGCCGTGCTCTTTTCCACGTCCGAAAATGGCCCGGCCCAACGCTTAAGCTGGCCCAAATTTGTCCAGTTTCCAGCCGACAATCTGATCGAAGGGCGTAAAATTCTGATTGTTGACAATTTGTGGAATCAGGGCCGCACGATCATGGCAGCCAAGGGGCGCATTGAAAGCATTGGTGGCTACCCAGAAATCGCGGTCCTCCATTGGAAGCCCCACAACAGTCATTACCCGGATCAAGAACCTACCTATTATATTGAAACGACCGAAGATTTTATTCACTATCCTTGGCAACGTATTGATGATTCTGATTATCGAGTGCTCGCCAATCCAATTCTGCCATCCATGTCCTGAGATTGATATTGCGGGCTATGTAATCCGCTCGAACACGAAAGTAGTTCTTCATGACAGAAGCCAACACGATCACGGTGACCTCGCCGGCCAGCATACGGATGGGCGAAATCATCCGTCTATTGCACATCGCGTATCCAGATGTCGAGTGCGCCTTGGATCACCGCAACGCGTTTGAATTGCTGGCCGCGACCATTCTATCGGCCCAGTGTACCGATAAGCGCGTCAACCTGGTAACGCCCGCGCTGTTCGCGCGATTTCCTACCCCACAGGCCATGGCAGAGGCCGACATTGCCGAAATCGAGACACTGATTCGTTCGACCGGCTTCTATCACAATAAAGCAAAAAGCATTCAAGGGGCTGCCCAACGCCTTGTCACCGCCTATGATAGTGTGGTGCCAGCGTCCATGGATGAACTGTTGACGCTAGCCGGTGTGGCGCGCAAAACAGCCAATGTTGTGCTCGGTGTTTTCTACAAGATTGCGGTTGGGGTCGTTGTAGATACACATGTCAAACGGCTGTCCAACCGCCTTGGCTTGACAAGCCAAAGCGCACCCGAAAAAATTGAACTCGATTTGCAGGCGCTTGCGCCACAAGATAAGTGGATTAATCTATCACATTTGCTGATCTTTCACGGGCGACAGGTGTGTGACGCCAAGAAACCCCTGTGCGCCATCTGTTGTTTAAATCATCTATGTCCATCGTCTACGGTATAACATAAAATTACATCAAAGGCATTATGCGACCGATATTCCTCCTACTCGCGCTCCTGATGCAGGGTCAAATCCTACTCGTTACGGCATGTCGAACATCGTCAACAACCGAAGCAACGGAAGCAACGCCGATAGCGTCGCCCCAACCGGTTCAAGCGACGGCAAATCCGCCGATCGCAACCAAGGTAGTCATGATGACGCCGCCTGCCAAACCAACGGCAACGCTCCCGGCCACTGCGCTGGAAAGTGTCACTACATTAGACATAGCACCTTTCACCCTCACCTTACCGGAACCTTGGTCGGCACTACGGCCGCGGGCAGATGAGTGGCGCACGCAGGTACAGACGCTAGCCGCAAGCAAACCGGCGCTGGCGCAAGTGGCGGAAGCCCTCTTGGCAATGCAACCGACGACGACAACCGTTGTTCTCGCCTGGCCGGCGTCAACTGTAGCGGCCATCACGCTTGTGGCCGCCGTCACCCCAGCCGAGGCTGTAAGTTTGCAGACCTACGTTGCCACCGCCGCGACCGAACTACAACAATCAGCGACAGCAGATGCAAAAGTTACCGTGCATAGTGCCAACATCCGTTATGATCTGCACCCGGAGCAATTGCCATTCGCCATTCTGCACTACACCATGCAGCCAAACGATACAACCGCGCCGCTCATCACGGGCTATCAGGCGATGACGATTGACAAAACGGCTGCGCACCTGCTCTTGCTTACCTTTACCATTCACGAGCCACAACCCGCATCAGCGCTGGCCGTTGTCGAATCGATTATCGCTACGCTGCAGGAAAAGTAAGAGACAAACCATGTCAAAGTTGCCCATAGGCGTTCGCCGGCGAGGCTACTTATAGATAAAACCCTTAAAAGTCATAGATACGCTCTCGTGTATTACCAAGCTTATTTGGTTGACTTTTAAATGGTTTGTCCATTATTTAGGCAACTTTGACGGGTTTTATTGATAAGGATAGTCCGCTATGCCAGAACCCGTTCCAGCAGGGTACACCCGCGGGGCCATCGTTCATTGTGGACCACGACTGCGCCAGAACGCCAACAACCCCTCTTGCAACGCTTCTGGAACGAGGCTGGCGGCTACGGTGCGCGCATTCTCATTTGTGTAACCCCTGGCACAGAGGCCCAGAATGGCGCGTATGCAACGCTACTCCGAGCGATGGAAGCCGAAAGCATTCAACAGATTCAAATCCATAACCGCAGCGCAACCAACAATGCGGATTACCATGCGGCCATCGACCAGGCAACAGGCATTCTTCTAGTTGCCACCACCCCTGCCCATGTCGCCGCCTTGCTTGGCGGGACCCAACTCGCGACTACGCTTCGGCGCGCCAATGCCAACACAACAGTCGAGGTTTTTGGAGCCAACAACGTAGTCATTGTAGACGGAAATGCGATCAGCTACACCGATGTCGCAGCGAGCAAGCGGCATAGCCCCATTAGTGTACATGGGGTGCAACTGCATGTACTGAAGCATGGGCAAACCTTTAACTTTGACAGCCATCAGGCAGAGCCACAGGCCGTCAGCGACATTCCAGTTGAAGGTTCGCCCAATCAGTAAGCAATGTGGCTACCATTCCTCAAGCCACTCCTCTTTTTCTCCCACCACCTTAAAGCGACGCTCGGCGGGTATAGCTTGGGCTGGTTCTTGCGGACCGGGCAACATCATTCGATGATTCGTTGGTGATTGCTCATGCTGTGCTTGCATCTGTGGATAGCCGTGTCCAGCCAGCACGATCACCGGGGGTTGCTGCACGGGCATCGAGTAGCCATGGGGCAACATCTCTGGCGAGCGGCGTCCAGCAGGATAGGCTTCCTCTTGCCCCCGATCCTCGCGTCGCCGCGCCGATGCCAACACCAACAACGCCACAGGGACGCCGGCCAGGACACCCAAAAAGACGCCTAGCGCCATGCCCAGTGCATCGGCACTCAATCGTTCGCTGACCCGCCAGGTGCCGACCGCGACAAATACAAGCAGGAAAAGAAAAAATAGCCGCTTCATTATACCTCCATTATCATTGTTGAAGTCAGTAATAGACTTTTTCGTTACACCCTAAAATTTGTGCGATTAGCGTACGGTGAAGCACTCATACCTGAGGACGCATTGTCAGTCGGCTCAATAAGCTGCGGACACCATTGCCCACATTTTCTTTTGCCCCTGGTGTGGGCGGACGCGATGTGGCGTGGGCCACGGGTTGGGCAGCAACCTCACACGGCTCTTCCCAACGGCGTGAGGTGCGTTGTCCAGAGTGTAGGCCATCACAGATCTGGGTTAGATCCTTGGGGCCGAGCCAGGCAGCTTGAAAGCGCACCTGTTCGCCTTTGCAAATCAAGAGGAAGTCACCTTTGCCTTGCAATTTCTCGGCACCACTATCGGTGAGGCCAGAAGCATAACGCGCCTCATCCTTGCTGGCTACCGCACCGATCAAACGGATCGGAAAATTCGCCTTAATCGCGCTGCCAATCAGCGCAGAGGTGGGCTTCTGGGTGCAGGCAACCAGGTGAATCCCCGCCTCACGCCCGCGTTGGCTCAGCCGGGTCAAGATCGCCTCAATTTCACGTCCGCCGGTCTGCAATAGATCGGCCAGTTCATCAATGGCGACCACCAGAATTGGTCGATTGGTTTTGGTTTGGTCACGCCGTTCCATCTCGCTGATGAGCCAGCGCAATCGTTCGATGACGTCTTCGGGGGCAGCTACAATTCCCCCGAGCACATGTGGCAAAACAGCCAGAGGACTGAAGCCGCGTTCTTTGGGGTCAATGAGAATAAGTTGTAGTTCACCTTGCCGATTGTGCATGGCCAGCGAGGTGAGCAAGGCGCGTGCCAGGGCGGTTTTGCCCGAGCCCGTGGTTCCGGCGATGAGCACATGAGTGACATCCGGCGCGGTCAGGCGCAATAATAGAGGGGTACCGTTACCTTCGAGGCCCAAGACGGCCGTAAACGGGGGCACCGTGGTCAACCGGCTACACAGTGGCAGCAAGCGCACAGGACCCACTTCGTTACGGGGCAATTCAACGCTAATCGAGCCATCCTGTCGGTAGATACGCGCTTCACGCTTGCCCAGGGCCAGAGCGATCTCTTCGGCCAAAGCCGCAACTTTGCTAACTTTGGTGCCCAACCCGGTCGTCAATTCAAACCGGACGAAGCGTGGCGTAACGATGCCGCCGTTGACGCGGCCAGTCACTTTATGCTTGGCCAAGACCGCTTCGATCATATCTGCTTGCATCTCTAGCGTCCGTCTACGGTATCCCATCTCTTCCCCCTGATTTTGGCCGACATCGCTCGCAACACGCACAGGGCCAGGTTGAAGATCAAAAAAAAGCCTGGACAAGCAGATCGACGTGGTGTTTCCACAACGCCGATACGCTCAAACCAGGCTGTTATTTTATCAGGCTCGCAACATTCTATTCGGAACGTATTCGAGCCTAGTTCTGTGCGCATATTCAGCTATAGAGAACGTTTGTTCTACCAACAATCATAGATTAGCACATGCGTTCTTACTTGTCAACTACTTTTCTGTCCAATTGAATGGGAAAAAGGGATAGAAATACACAATATCCAGCATACCAGCAGCAGATTTTCTAAAACCATAGAAATCTGCTGCGCGGTTGACAACAAACGCGGCAGCGCTTCCTTCTGTCAATGATGGAAAACCAATCTAAAAGTACGTGAATGCGAGGCCCTAGGACAAGAGAATTATGTTAGCACAGGGCAAGCAATCCCGCAGGCAAGCAAAAAAGCGGACGCCGTTCTATATGTAGAACGGCGTCCGCTTTTTACTTGGTAATCAAGAAACCGCAACCGGTAGTGCTACCCTTCTAGATAAAGCCCGTAAAAGTCATCCATAGTTTCCGGTGTAGTAACGGGCTTATTTGGTTGACTTTTACATAGGTTGTCCATTAGGTTGCGCTAAAGAATTGCTGAAACAGCGTGCGCCATTTATTTGGTGTATACTCTGGCCGCACAGAAAGCCACATAAGAATCGCATACCCATGCAGCATCGACCAGTACGCGATAATGCGATCTGGCCACACCAGTTTTGATGAGTCTATGGCTTGGTGATCGAGCGTATAGTGGCGTTGAATGGCACTCTGCAATACATCAAAAAGCTGCTTCGTCCGATTCGCTAGCGGATAAAGCTCCTCTTGCTTGGGCACGCTCACTAGCCCGTGCGGACCCACTCCTTGGCCGATGTCGTAATGACCATGCAACCGAAACAGAACCGAATGTTGTTGAACAAAATCTAAATAGGCAACACCAATTTGTTCTAGGTAGTCAGCCTGTGGCAATTGCCGATTGACAGCGTACAGATGACTCGCCAACTCACTCATTACTTTTGTGTATAGCTCGTAGACGATTTCATCTTTATTGGTAAAATATTCATAAAGATTGGCAGGGCTCGATTTCACCGCCGCCGCAATCGAGCGCATCGATAATTGATCAAGACCTTGATCGACAACAATTTTATAGGCTTCTTCCAAAATTTTTTGTCGAGTTTCTGCATAACGACTGTCAAGATTAAGATGGCTACTCATAAGTTGCTCTACCAAATTCAATGTGTCAGTTTGGGGTTATCTAAATTGATAGGATAAGCAGATTGGCAGCGGTGCATGTATTGTCAACGATGCGGTCTCAAAGCTAGAGCGTATGTAACTAGTCGGTCATGTCTTTGCTTTGCATAAGGTTTACAAACGCTCTGCATAAGGTCTATGAACTCGGGTAAAGATAGCAAGCAAACGCCGAAAGAACGTCGAAATCGTCTTTTGATTTTCCGGCACACCATCTTGCGCCAATCGGCACGCAGAATAGGCAACCATACCGAACACGACCTTGTCGCAGCGCGACGCGGATATTACACCCATTCCGCTCAATCATGGTACCATTAGCCTACCCAGTACCACCTTTTGCTACCATAGTCAATCATCTGTCAACCAAGCCACACTCGATTGGAGAAACCTATGGCAACCTCTACCCAACCCGTGCTACGTCACGCGATTGTCGGCGTGGGTGCAGGGATTTTCACCGCCCATTTGCCCGCCCTGCAACAACTTGCGTCCGTCGCCCTCGTCGGCGGCGCAGATGTCAGTGCCGCCGCGGGCCAGGCCCGTGCTAACGAATTGGGCTTGCCTTTTTTCACCGATCATCGTCAGCTTTTGGCCGAAACCAAGCCTGATATCACCGTTATTTTGACGCCCCACCCCTTCCACGCGACGATTGCGATCGATGCGCTGAATGCCGGCAGTCATGTATTGGTCGAAAAGCCAATGGCGGTGCAAGTACAGGAGGCGGACGCCATGATGGCCGCTGCCCACCAAAATCAGCGCCTGCTTGCCATCAATTTTCAACAGCGTTTTCGCCCCGAAGTCGAAGCCGCCCGCGACTTGATCCAGCGTGGCAAGTTGGGCGACATTCAGCGCGTAACCCAAGTTGAGCCGTGGCTGCGCACGGTGGCCTACTACAAGAGCGCGGGCTGGCGCGGCACCTGGCAAGGCGAAGGCGGCGGCGTCCTGATGAACCAAGCGCCGCATAGCTTGGATCTGCTTTGTCATCTGGTCGGGATGCCCCAACGCGTCGTCGCTTGGAATCGCACGCTACAGCATAGCATTGAAGTAGAAGACACGTCCATGGCCATGCTGGAATGGGCCAATGGTGCGCTGGGCAGCATTTTCTTCAGCACCGCCGAAGCTGGTCCGCGGCGCATTGAAATTGTTGGCACGGGCGGCATCCTGAATATCAGCGAGGATGGCACACTCCGCTTCCAGCGCTATGAACCAACCTTGCGCGAGCATATTCTCCATTCACCCGAACGCTTTGCGGCACCGGCGATCATCGATGAAACCGTGGCGTTGGGCCATGGCTTGGGCAAGCATATCGAAGTCTACCAGGATTTCCACCGCGCGATTTTGGATGGCACACCAGTACGCGCCGACGGAGCGGAAGGCCGCATGTCGCTCGAATTGGCCAATGCGATCATCTATTCGAGCTACACCGGCAGTGCAGTAGAACTACCACTCGATCGCGCGGGTTATGCCGCTTTATTGGCCGACCTCCAGTCGGGGAAACGATAGTTGATACCTACACGCAAAGGAACAAGCGATGAGTACAGCAAGCTTTAAGATTAGCGCGTTTGGTGATGAAATTGCCACCGCGTTGGTTGATCAATTGGCCGTGATGCAACTGTTGCAAATTGGCTATCTGGAATTACGTGGGGCGTGGGGCAAAAATGTGCTCACCTTGAGCGATGGAGAAGCACAACAGCTTCAGCAGGCCTGTGCGAATCATGGCATTGCGGTCAGCGCAATTGGCAGCCCAATTGGCAAATCACCCCTCAGCGCGCCGATTGAAGAGGAAGTCGCGAATCTAGAACGGGCGATTGCGATTGGCCACATTGTCGGCACGCAGCGCATCCGCATCTTCTCCTTCTATCCACCCGATAAAAGCACGAATCACCACTACGACCAGCATGTAGACGAAACGGTAGAGCGTTTGAGTCGTCTGGCAGAGGTGGCCCAGGCCGCGGGTGTCCAGTTATTGCTGGAAAATGAAAGTCACATTGTCGGCGATAC
>Ga0105048_10002718_pt1 | contig 28794 bp, 31 predicted proteins | sample MAT05_FD_78382 | JGI IMG/M metagenome (GOLD analysis project Ga0105048, IMG submission 78382) | Freshwater microbial communities from Lake Fryxell liftoff mats and glacier meltwater in Antarctica - MAT-05 | ecosystem: Environmental > Aquatic > Freshwater > Ice > Liftoff microbial mat | place...
CGCTCTGCGGATCGTGATGTCCGCGGTCCAGAACTTTGCTGCGGCATCGATGTCTGCCAAGGCAATCGCCCTGTTCTGAGCCTGTCTTGCCTCCCTGACGGAATGCTCCTCGGATTTTGGGTCGATGATGGTGGATGTCATGACCAGAGGCATGGCGGCCTTGCGATCTCAGAATTGAAAGGGATTTTCCCGTCCCCAGCCTGCGGCATTGCTGCGAACGGCAACTGGTTGCCAGGATGGCAAGTGCTGTCTCTCATCAAATCTTTCGGAAGGAGAAGGTCGATGGTGATTCTGACTGGTGGAATCGATCCGGCCAAGAACGCTTTGGCTGTGCACGGTGTCGACCTGGCAGACAAGGCGAAGCTGGTGTGCTCAGTGCTGCGCCTGCGCCCGACGCAGCGCGGTGCGCCACGAAACCGTGGTCCGCGGTGCACTGCCACGGTGCTTGCGTGTGGGTCGGCATGACACGCCTGCTCTTGATCAACCCCAACACCACGGCGGCCGTGACCGAGGTGCTGGCCGCGCACGCCCGGGCCCTGGCGCCGGCTGGCGCGGTGCTGACGACGCGCACGGCGCGCTTTGGTGCCTCGGTTGTTTCAAGCGAGACGGGCATCGTGCTGGCGGCCCACGCGGTGCTCGACGCATGGGCGCTCGATGTCCATCAGCACCGCGGAGACCCGCCATCGGCGATCCTGATCGGCTGTCTGGGTGACCCCGGCCTACATGCGTTGAGGGCCATCAGCAGGTGTCCCGTCATCGGTCTGGCCTCTGCGGCCTTGCACGAAGCGGCGGGCTTGGGGCGCTGGGCAGTGGTCACAGGCGGCAGGCCCTGGGTGCCCATCTTGAAGAGACTGGCCTTCTCTGAAGGTGTCGACGGCTCGCTTGCCGAGGTGAGGGCCGTTGCCGCCACCGCCACGCAACTGGCCGCAGACCCCGAGCACGCGCGTCGCATGCTGCACGACGCCTGCACCCAGTTGCTGCGCGATCACCCCGCTTTGGAGTGCATCGTCTTGGGCGGCGCGGCCCTGGCCGGCGTGGCCGCCGATCTGCAACCTGATTTTCCGGTGCGCCTGCTTGACAGCGTGCGCTGCGGCGTATCGGCTGCGTGGCAGGCTGCAGAGCAGTCGACCCCGAGGCCGATGGACACCTTCTCCTCGGCGACGGCATCCATCAGTCGAGTGTCGGTCCGCTGGACATCCTTTGCACCGGATGCGGCAGCGGGTGAAAGCCTGGCATCCGAGCTCAACCGGCGCGGGCTGACCTGAGTCGCTTGCCTGAAGTTCGAGGACACGTACCCGAGCATCCGTGTCCCGGACATCAGGTCTGGCGGAGCAGGGCACCCGAGCGCACGGCCAGCTTCTTGGCGTAGCTTTTGGCCTGGCCGACGCCCTCGGTCAGCGGCTTGTGCCGGGCCTTGGCCTCGATGACGGCCAGCTTGGTGTTGCGGTGGAAGAGCACGTGGTCGGCCACCTCTGGCTTGGCGCGCTGGTTGCAGCCCTGCAGCCGGCCCAGCGCGATGCCGTACTCGCGCAGCATCCGGCTGCCTTCCACCACGCCTCAGCCGGCGGCCTGGAGGGCGGGGTCGATGTGTTCGGTGCGGGTTTCGGCTTCTCTCATCGCGGCGGCGCGCTCAGGCCAGACCCAGGAAAACCGCCAAGGCGCGATTGACCGCCAGCATCGTCTCGTCGCCTGCGTGGCCGAATACAGGCCCCAGCCGTTCGCGCATGATCGAACTCGGTTTGTCCACTATCAGAGACATGTCGCGCAAGCCGTTTTCCGCCTGGGCGCTGTAGCTCACGCCGGCATAGGCGCCGTCGCCGATCGGGCGCAAGCCGCCGTCTAAATCCTGCACTGCCAAAAAGGTGTCGATGTCGAAGCTGCCGCTGGCGCGGCAGGCGTTCGGGTCGGTGGCGCCGCTGGCGGCTTGCGCGCTTGTTCGGCGAGTCGTTCGTCGATCGAAAGCGTGATGTTCACGGGGACTCCAGCAACAGACAGGCGGTTCAGAGCTTGTCCACGCGCCGGAGACAGTCACGCGGGCTCCCTGGGGTGCGGCGCGGTGTTTGGCTTGTTCGGGCCAGCCAGCGCCCGAGCTGCCCCCGCGGTGCACGCTGCATCTGAAGCATCAGCAGATGCGTCACGGCGGCATTGCCAGCTTTCTCGCCCAGTTCCGCGCCGTACTGCACCACCACATCGTGCTGCAACTGCAGCAGCAGATGGGCGGTGGTCTGGGCATCGGCGAGCGCGCGGTGGGCGCGGCCGCTGTCGGGCAGGCGGTGCATCGCGGCCAGGGTGCCCAGGCGGTGGTTGGCGGCGTGCGGATAGAGGCGGCGGCTGAGCAGCATCGTGCAGGCGAAATAGTGCGCCGGGTCGCTCTCGCAGCCGGCTAGCGCGCCTTCGGCCAGCCAGAAGCCACGGTCGAATGCCGCGTTGTGCGCGACAAGCGGGCAACCGCGCGTGAAGCGCATCACTTCATGCATCACGGCGCGCGCCGGCGGCGCCGACTGCACCATGGCGTTGCTGATGCCGGTGAGCTGGGTGATGAACGGGCTGACCCAGACGCCCGCGTTCATCAGGCTCTGGAAACGGCCGACGATCTGCCCGTCGTGCACCAGCACGGCGGCGATCTCGGTGGCGCGCGCGCCTTGCCCCGGCGAGATGCCGGTGGTCTCGAAGTCGATGACGGCGACAGTTTCGGGATGGGTCACGATGTCAGAAAGCGGGCAAGCCACCAGAGGCCAGGGATCGATGACTGGCGGGCTTCCATCGTAGCCATCGGCAGGCAGAATCGATCACCCGAATGGAGATCTGCCCATGAATGACCGCCTGCGCTGCTTCTGCGAACTGGGCGACCTGGTGGACTCGGCCGTGTTCCTGGCCAGGACGCGCCGCCACCTGCACCAGCACCCGGAACTCTCGTTCCAGGAGGCCGACACCGCCGCTTTGGTGGCCGGCCATCTGACGGACTGGGGCTGGCAGGTGACGCGCAACGTGGGCGGCCACGGCGTCGTCGGCACGCTTCATGTCGAGGGCGGTACGCGCCGCGTCGCGCTGCGCGCCGACATGGATGCGCTGCCGATCGACGAGGCCAGCGGCCGCCCGTGGACCAGCCAGCGTGCAGGCGTGATGCACGCCTGCGGCCACGACGGGCACACCGCGATGCTGCTCGGCGCCGCGCAGCAGTTGGCGCGCACGCGCAACTTCGCCGGCACGGTGCATCTGGTGTTCCAGCCGGCCGAGGAGGCCGGCAAGGGCAGCGGCGCGCAACGCATGATCGAAGACGGCCTGTTCGAGCGCTTCCCGTGCGATGCCATCTTCGGCCTGCACAACACGCCGGGCGTGCCGGCCGGGCACTTCGGCTTCGGCAGCGGGCCGTTCATGTCGGCCTCCGACAGCGCGCGCATCACCGTCCACGGCCGCGGCGGCCACGCGGCGCGGCCGCACCAGACGGTCGACCCGGTGCTGATCGCCGGCAGCCTCGTGGTGGCGTTGCAGAGCGTGGTGTCGCGCAACGTCGACCCGCGGCAGACGGCGATCATCACCGTCGGCGCATTGCACGCCGGATCGGCGGCCAACGTGATCCCCGACACGGCGACGATGTTGCTGTCGATCCGCTCCTTCGACGCCGGTGTGCGCGAACTGCTCGAGCAGCGAATCCGTGCGCTCGTCACATCGCATGTGAAAGGCTACGGCGGCGAGGTGAACATCGAGTACGAGCGCGGCTACCCGGTGGTCGTCAACAGCGTGGCCGAGACGGACTTCGCACGCCAGGTGGCCGAAGAGCTCGTCGGCGCCGCACGGGTGGTGGCACCGTTCCCGCCCGTCACCGGCAGCGAAGACTTTGCTTACTACCTGCAGCGCAAGCCCGGCTGCTTCCTGCGGCTGGGCAATGGTGAAGAGGGCGCGAATCTGCACAACCCGCGCTACGACTTCAACGACGAGATCCTGACCACAGGCGCCGCGTACTGGACCCGGCTGGCCGAGCGCTTTCTGAGCGCTTTTTGAGCGCTTCGTAGTAGCGCGCGGCGCCAACCTGCCGATGACTGCGCTCTGCGGCGAAGGCCCGTTGTGGTTGGCGGCTACGCCCGCATTCACGGTGAGCCTTCAGTGCACGATGCTTTCTTCACCGGCATCAAAGCTCTCGACCACGCCCTTCATGAAGTCGAGAAAGGCCGCGACCTTCGGCACGTTGCGTGCGCCTTTGCGCCGCCGCGCGAACGGAACATCAGATCCAGCCCGGCGGCGAGCATGTCCTTGATCTGGTTCACCATCGCGAACTCGAGCTGCACCTGCGGATGCGATTGCATGAAGGCCGCCAGCCTGGGCATCACCAGCGTGCGGCTCACCGACACGCTCATGCCGATGCGCAGCGTCCCGACGAGGGCGTCGCGCTGGCCTCTTCGTCGATCTCGGTGCCCCAGCCCGGCGTGGTGGGCAACACCAGCGCGCCGTTCTCGATGACCGGCGGCACGGTCACGAAGTCGGCCTTCCGGGCGACGTCGTCGACCTCGTACTCCATGATCTTGAAGTTCGGCACCGCGGCGGCGAAATGGGTGCTGATCAGGTTGGCCAGGTGGCCGTAGAAGTTGTGCGGCGCGACGTTGATCTCGTAGCTCTCGGTCAGTTCGGCAATGCGCACCGACTCCGAGAAGCCGTTCCAGATGACGTCGACGATGGCGATGTCGACAGCGCGTGCATCGAGAAGCTGGCGGTAGCTGCGGCGGCCGTACAGCGCTTCCAGCGACGCCACCGGCACGGTGGTCGCGCGCCGCACGTCGGCCAGCGCCTGCGGCTCATGAACGCCCATCTCCAGCCAGGTCAGGCGGTAGGGTTCAAGCGCACTGGACATCTGCACGAAGCCTTCGGGCTTGGTGCCGAAGTTCAGGTCGAGCATCAAGCCGGCATGCGGCCCCAGCCCCTGACGCAGCGCGGCCATCTGCTCGGCCACGGCTTCGATGGTCGCGAGGTTCCAGTTGCCGGCCAAGTCGAGGCCTTCTTTCGGAAACCCCGAGTTGCACCACACCGGGCCGGTGGGTGTGAACACGATGGGGTTGGTCTTGACTGCTTTCCAGCCCTCGGCCACGGCCTGCTTGCCCAGGGCCACGAAGTCGTCGAGCCGGCGCAGCGGTGGCTCGGGGTCGGTGAAGTCGAGCGCAGCGCCGCCCAGATGGCCGCGGTGCAAGGCGTCGCACAGGGCGCCCTGGTCGAGCACGGCGCCAAGCGCAATGTTGACGACGAAGGCGCCCGGCGGCAGCGCGATCTGCTGCCCGATGGCGCCGGTGCCGACCACCTCGGCCAGTGTCTCGACGACGGCCAGGTCGATGCCGTCGACCTGTTCGAGCGCCGCCATGGTTTCCCCGCGCGCCAGCCCCAGCCGCGGCCAGCAGATGACGCGCGGACCGCTCATGCGAGCGGGGCGCCCGCAGACACCGGGTCGACGAACTGGGCCCGCGCAAAGGCCGGCCGCGCACGCATGCGCGCTTGCCATGCGGCCACCGCCGGCCAGTCCCGGCCCAGCGCATAGGGCGGCAGGTGGGCGAGGCGCTCGACGAAGGGCAGCATGTGCACATCGGCCAGCGTGTACAGGTCGCCCGCCAGCCAGGGCCACGACGCCAGCGCCACTTCCATGCGCACCAGCGTACGCTGCAAGTCGGCGTGGGCTTCCTCGAGTTCGGCCGCAGAAAAACCGTCGCGGGCCGCGCTGCGCCAGCGTGCGCGCACGGCCAGGCTGGGCATCTGTTCGGTGCTGGCATCGACCTGATCGGCTCCGACGGCCTGCAGGTGCGTCGCCAGGTTCCTGGCAAAGCTCGGCTTCTTGATCGCCGGGCTCGTGACCTGGTCGATGAAGCGCGTCCACATGCCGACCCGGGCGCGCCCGCGTGCGTCCGGCGGCAGCAGCGGCGGTGCCGGGAAGACGGCGTCGATGTACTCGGTGATGACGCTCGACTCGGTGATGACGCAGCCGTCGTGCAACAGCACGGGCACCATCGCCTCGGGGTTCAACGCCAGGAACGCGCTGCGCAGGTGCTCGAAGTGGCGCAGGCGCACGACGCGGCCTTCGTAGTCCAGCCCCTTCTCTGCCAGCGCCAGCCGCACCTTCTGCGAGCAGGTCGAGCCCCAGTCGTGGTAGAGGATGAGGTGGTGCTGCATCGCGCGGTTAGGCCATCTGCAGCGCAGGAAAGCGGAAGTAGTCGGGCGCGATGATGTCGCTCTGGCGCAGGTAGGTGTCGATGTTGCCCAGGTGGAAGGCGCGATGCGAGTACATCGCCCAAAGAAAGCCCATCACGCTCCAGCTGCGGTCGACGAACACGATGGTCTTGCGCAGGTCGTCCTCGGTGTAGGCGCGCAGAAGATCCATGTGCTGGCGGTGCATGGCCAGCGCGGCGACGCGGAAGTCGCCAGCGGCCATCTCTTGCTCCAGGCCCGGGTTTTTCGGTGTGGCGATTGTCGCGCCGGGCGCGCAGGCGCGCAGTTGTTCGACCCAGTGTGCTTCGCCGACACAGAGGTGGATCACCAGGCCCTTGACGGTGATGCGCGACACGCGGTCGCCGAACTTCATGCTGGCGTTCTCGATCGGCGCCCAGTCCAGTTGTTCGAGGCGCATGCGGTCGAGCCAGCCCTCGCTGAACAGCACGATCTGGTCGAACAGTTGCAGGAAGCGTTCGAATTCGTCTTTCATCGTCGTTCCTCAGTCCTGGGCCTTGAAGCCGGTCAGCGCGACGGCTTTCTTGTAGTTCAGCGTGTCGGTCTCGATGATGGCCTGGAAGCCGGCCGTCGTGCTGGTGTCCGGGTCGAGCCCGATGCGGCGGATCTGCGCCATGACCTCGGGCGCTTTCGAGATCTCGGTGAATGCGGCACTGACGCGTTCCACCGCCGCTGCCGGCGTGCCTGCCGGCGCCAGCAGACCCACCCAGCCCGGAAGGTCCGCGCTCGGGAAGCCAGGCTCTGCCATCGACGGCAGGTTGGGCGCCAGGCTGGACCGGCGCGCGCTCATCACCGCCAGCATGCGCAGGCCACCTTCTATCTCAAAGGTCCGTGCTTCGCCCAATGTGCCGACGATGGCGGGCACGTGGCCGCCCAGCAGGTCGGTCACGGCCTGCGCGCCGCCCATGTACGGGACCAGCCGCAGGTTGAGTCCGGCGACGCTGGCAAAGGCCTGCCCGGCGAAGTGCGGCGAGGTGCCCTGGACCGAGCCGGAGCTGGCGTTGTCGGGGCTGGCCTTGACCCAGGCGATGTAGTCCTTCAGGGTCTTCACGGTGGCCGGCACGCCGGGCCCGACCGAGAGCACCAGGTCGGTCCGCCCACCGATCGCCACCGGCACGAAGTCGCGCTGCGGGTCAGAGGCCAGATCGCTGTAGATGTGCGGGTAGATCACCATCGGCGACGCTTTGGTGAACAGCAGCAGGCTGCCGTCGGTCGGCGCCCGTTTCACATCCATCACCGCCAGGCGGCCGCCGGCGCCGGGCTTGTTCACCACCACAACCGACGAGCCCAGTCGCGTGCCCAGTGCTTCGGCGAACAGGCGTGCCATCAGGTCGGTGGCACCGCCCGCAGGGTAGCCCACCAGGAAGGTGATCGGCTTGGCCGGCTGCGCCACGGTGACCACCGGCAACAGCGCCACGAGGACGCAGCACAGGCCGCGCCGGAGGGTGTTCAAGATGGTTCGCATGGTGTCTCCCGTGGGGGCTTCCAGTGCTTTCGACTGGTTCGCTTCCGGCAGAGGCTACCGCGTCGGAGTGGCGAGGTCCCGCGTCACTCATGCCTTTCTGTCGTGAGAAACTTTCATGAATACTGTCGCTCGCACAGTGGCTGCCGGCACTGTTGCTGGTCGCCCTCGGCCATTTGGACGACCTTGCGCTGATGGTCAAGCAGAGTCGGTCTCTCTCAGTGCAGCTTCACGCGCGGTTCGGTGCGCCGCGCCAGCATGCGCGCGGCAGTGCCCAGCGCTGTCTTCCAGGTGCCGTGCAGCGCCAGCTCGTGCATCTTGTACAGCGACAGGTACATCCAGCGCGCGAACAGGCCTTCGACCCAGAGGTTGCCGCCGACCAGGCGGCCCATCAGGTTGCCGACCGTCGAGTATTCGCCGAGGGAGACCAGCGAGCCGAAGTCGCGGTAGTGCCAGTTGGCCAGCGCCTTGCCCTGCCAGTGCCGCGGCAGCTGGCGCAGCAGGTGCATCGCCTGCTGGTGCGCGGCCTGGGCGCGCGGCGGCACGGTGCCGCGGTGGCCGGGCCAGGGCAGGGCGGCGCAGTCGCCGATGGCGAAGATGCGTTCGTCGCGCGTGGTCTGCAGGGTCTGGCCGATGACCAGCTGGTTCAACCGGTTGGTCTCCAGCCCGGCGAGGTCGGCCAGGAAGTCGGCCGCCTTCACGCCTGCGGCCCAGACCACCAGCTCGGCCGGGATGCGCTGCCCGCCGTCGAGCTCGACGCCCTCGGGCGTGACCGCGGTGACGCGCGCGCCGGTGTGTACCGTCACGCCCAGGCCTTCGAGCAGCTTGTGCGCGGCGCCGCCGATGCGCTCGGGCAGGGCGGGCAGGATGCGCGGGCCCGCCTCGATCAGCTCCAGCCGCAGGTCGCGTTCCGGGTCGATGCGCGTCAGGCCGTAGCTCACCAGCAGCCTAGTCGCGCGGTGCAGCTCGGCGGCCAGCTCGACGCCGGTGGCGCCGGCGCCGATGATGGCCACGCGCAGCTGGCCCGGGCGCAACGGCTCGGTCTGCGCGTTGGCGCGCAGGCAGGCGTTGATCAGCCGGCGGTGAAAGCGCTCGGCCTGCAGCGTGGTGTCTAGCGCGATGGCGTGCTCGCGCACACCGGGCGTGCCGAAATCGTTGCTGTGGCTGCCGAGCGCGAGCACCAGCGTGTCGTAGGGGATGGACTGCGCCGCGCTGACCGGGGTGCGCTCGTCGGGGTCGTGCACTGCGGCCACGCTGACCCGCCGACGCTCGCGGTCCAGCCCGTCCATCGCACCTTGGCGGAAGTTGAAGCGATGCCAGTGCGACTGCGCCATGTAGCCAACCGCATGCGTGTGCAGGTCGGTCGAGCCGGCCGCGATCTCGTGCAGGTGCGGCTTCCAGAAATGCGTGCGCGAGCGCTCGACCAGCGTCACCTCGACCGCGCCGCGTCCGCCGAAGCGGTGGCCCAGGCGCGTCGCCAGCTCGAGCCCGCCGGCCCCGCCGCCGACGATCACCACGCGGTGCGGGGTCGGGCTCACCATGGGCTCATTTGCCGGGTTCTGAGGCGGCCGAAGCCCCCGCAAGCGGCGCCGCGGTGGTCAGCGTGCCGGACATGGGCGCCGCGGCCGGCGCCGTGGCCGTCGCTGCAGTGGAGTGTCCCGCCGCCTTGGTGGCGGTGCCGGTGGCCGGCAGCAGCGGCACGATCAGCAGCGCCACGATGTTGATGATCTTGATCAGCGGGTTGACGGCCGGGCCGGCGGTGTCCTTGTAGGGGTCGCCCACGGTGTCGCCGGTGACGGCCGCCTTGTGCGCGTCGCCGCCCTTCTTGTGCAGCTTGCCGTCGGCGTCAGTGAAGCCTTCTTCGATCAGCTTCTTGGCGTTGTCCCAGGCGCCGCCGCCGGTGCACATGCTGATGGCGACGAAGAGGCCGGTGACGATGGTGCCCATCAGCAGCCCGCCTAATGCGGCCGGGCCGAGCAGCATGCCCACCAGGATCGGCGCCACCACCGGCAGCAGGCTGGGGATGATCATTTCCTTGATCGCGGCGGTGGTCAGCATGTCGACCGCCGCGCTGTAGTCAGGCTTCCTCTTGCCGGCCATGATGGCGCCGTCGGCAAACTGCTTGCGCACCTCGACCACCACTGCGCCGGCAGCGCGGCCCACGGCTTCCATTGCCATGGCCCCGAACAGGTAAGGGATCAGACCGCCGAGAAACAGGCCGACGATCACCTTGTGGTCGCTGAGGTCGAAGCTGATGTCGATGCCGCGTGCGCCGAGCGCATGCGTGTAGTCGGCAAACAGCACCAGCGCAGCCAGACCGGCCGAGCCGATGGCGTAGCCCTTGGTCACCGCCTTGGTGGTGTTGCCGACCGCGTCCAGCGGGTCGGTGACCTCGCGCACGCTTTTGGGCAGCTCGGCCATCTCGGCGATGCCGCCGGCGTTGTCGGTGATCGGGCCGTAGGCGTCGAGTGCCACCACGATGCCGGCCATGCTGAGCATGGCAGTGGCGGCGATCGCGATGCCGTACAGCCCGGCCAGCGCGTAGGCGGCGTAGATCGAGGCGCAGATCAACAGCACCGGGTAGGCGGTGGAACGCATGCTGACGCCCAGGCCGGCGATGATGTTGGTGCCGTGGCCGGTGGTCGAGGCCTGCGCGATGTGCTTGACCGGGCTGTACTGGGTGCCGGTGTAGAACTCGGTGATCCACACCAGCGCGGCGGTCAGCAGAAGGCCGACGAAGCAGGCGCCGAAGAGCGACATCGCGCTCGCCACCTTGCCGCCGGCCAGTTCGATCGGCGTCGGGAAGAGGGCCGTGGTGACGAAGTAGAAGGCGACCAGGCTGAGCACGCCGGCCACTGCCAGGCCGCGGTACAGCGCCGGCATCACGTTGGTCATGCCCGGGCTGGCCTTGACGAAGTAGCAGCCGATGATCGACGCAATGATCGACACGCCGCCCAGCACCAGCGGGTAGATGACGCCGACCATCGGTGTGCCCAGCACCATGATGGCGCCGAGCGCCATGGTGGCGATCAGCGTCACGGCGTAGGTCTCGAACAGGTCAGCCGCCATGCCGGCGCAGTCGCCGACGTTGTCGCCCACGTTGTCGGCAATCACCGCCGGGTTGCGCGGGTCGTCTTCGGGGATGCCGGCCTCGACCTTGCCCACCAGGTCGGCGCCCACGTCGGCGCCCTTGGTGAAGATGCCGCCGCCCAGTCGAGCGAAGATCGAGATCAGCGAGGAGCCGAAAGCCAGGCCGAGCATCGGCTTGAGCAATTGCGACAACGTGGTCTCGCCACTGGGCATCTGCCCGCCGCTGGTGACCCACCAGAAGAACAGCACCACGCCGATCAGCCCCAGGCCCACGACCAGCATGCCGGTGATCGCGCCGCCCTTGAAGGCCACGTCCAGCGCCGGCCCGATGCCGCGGGTGGCGGCCTGCGCCGTACGCACATTGGCGCGCACCGAGATGTTCATGCCGATAAAGCCGCAGGCGCCCGACAGCAACGCGCCGAGCACGAAGCCGATGGCGGTCTTGGTGTCCAGGAAGACGAGGATCAGTACGGCGAGGATCACGCCGACGATGGCGATCGTCTTGTACTGACGCGCCAGATAAGCCGCCGCACCTTGCTGGATGGCGCCGGAGATCTCCTGCATGCGTGCGTTGCCGGCGTCCTGGGCGAGGATCCAGCTGCGCTGGACGAAGCCGTAAACCACTGCGGCAAAGCCGCAGGCAAGCGCCAGGTACAGCGCCATCTGGGTAGACATGAAGGTCTCTCCTTCCTCGTCGGAATCGTAAGGTTCTTGGGGTCTTGGGGGTGTTGCCTTCGACCCCCGAACAGGGGCCGATGCAAATGCGCCGGCAGGTCGGGCTGCGGCGGGCGGATGCTAAAGGAAGGCGCGCTGCGGCCCGCACGGTGTTTTCCTGCGGCAGAGCATTGTCGCAGCGCAGGACGGCCGGTCGCCCAGGGGCCTGCCCATAGAATCCCGGGGATGAGCCTGCACAACGTGACGCCCGGGGCCAAGGCGCCCCACGAGTTCAACGTGATCATCGAGATCCCGATGAACGCCGACCCCATCAAGTACGAGGTTGACGAGGACAGCGGCGCGCTTTTCGTCGACCGCTTTATGTCGACCGCCATGCACTACCCGTGCAACTACGGCTACATCCCGCAGACACTGGCTGACGACGGCGATCCGGTCGACGTGCTGGTGATCACGCCGGTACCGTTGATCCCGGGTGTGGTGGTCACTTGCCGGCCGATCGGCGTGCTGAAGATGGACGACGAGGCCGGCGGTGACAACAAGCTGCTGGCGGTGCCGATCGACAAGATTCTCTCGATCTATACCCAGTGGCAGAAGCCTGAAGACCTGAACCCGATGCGGCTGAAGACCATCCAGCACTTCTTCGAGCACTACAAGGATCTGGAAGTCGGCAAGTGGGTCAAGGTGCTCGGCTGGGAGGGCGTGGACAGCGCGCGTGCCGAGGTCGAAACGGGCATGGCCAACTGGCAGGCGCGGGTGCAGTCGCAGGCGTTCAGGCCGGCGGCTTGAACGGGTCGCGTTCACGCAGCTCATCCACATAGGCCTCGATGCCTGCGCCCTCGCTGGCGAGAAAGTCGGCCACCGCGGCCGCGAAACGCTCATCGCGCAGCCAGTGCGCAGAGAAGGTGCGCACCGGCAGTAGTCCCCGGGCCATCTTGTGCTCGCCCTGCGCACCGCCTTCGAAGCGCTGATAGCCCTGTTCGATGCACCAGGCCAGCGGCTGGTAGTAGCAGGCCTCGAAGTGCAGGCAGGGCACGTACTCTGTCGCGCCCCAGTAGCGGCCCCAGGCGCTGCCGCGAGCCGGGTCGATGGCGATCAGCGAGCACGCCACCGGTCGGCCGTCGCGCCGGGCCAGGAACATCAGCCAGTGGCCGGGCATCGTGGCGGCCATGCGGTGGAAGAAGTCGCGCGTGAGGTACGGCGTGCTGTGGTGCGCCGCGTAGGTCAGCGTGTAGCAGTGGTGGAAGAAGTCCCAGTGCGCTTGCGTAATGGCCCCGCCCGCAAGCACCTCGAAGACCACGCCGGCCTCGGCCACGCGGCGGCGCTCTTGCTGGATCTTCTTGCGCTTTTCGCGCTGCAGCCCGGCCAGCAGTTCGCTGAACGAGCCAAAGGGAACACCCTCGCGCTGCGTCCAGTGGAACTGCACGCCCTCGCGCATCATCCAGCCCGCCTGCGCGCACGCCGTGCGGTCAGCCTCGTCCAGAAACAACAGGTGCGCCGACGACAGCCCGGCCCGCCGGGCCAGCTTCAGCAAGGCCTGCAGCAGGGCCGCGCGTGCCGGCTCGTCGCGCGCCAGCAGCCGCGTGCCGGGCACCGGGGTGAAGGGCACGGCGCCCAGCAGCTTGGGGTAGTAGGCCAGGCCATGCCGTCGGTAGGCGTCGGCCCAGGCCCAGTCGAAGACGTACTCGCCGTAGGAGTGCGACTTCAGGTACAGCGCACACGCGGCCTGCAGCTGTTCACCGCGGTGCAGCGTGAGGAAGTGCGGTGCCCAGCCTGTCTCGGGCACCGCGCTGCCCGAGAGATGCAGCGCCGCGAGGTATTCGTGACGCAGAAAGGGCGTCGGCGCGGCCTGCGCTTGCAGCAGCGCGTTCCAGGCCAGACCATCGATCGAGGCAGGGTCCTCGTGGACCCCGATGACATAATCATCCGCAGCAATGAGCGTCTCCTTCATTCAGCAGTCCGAAGAGTGAATCCGGCGTGAGAGCAGCCCTGGCCCAGATCAACGCCACCGTGGGCGACCTGGTGGGCAACGCAGCCCGCCTGGCCAGTGCGGCCCGCAAGGCGCATGCCCAGGGCGCGTTGCTCGTCGTGGCGCCCGAATTGGCGTTGTGCGGCTACCCGCCCGAAGACCTGCTGCTGCGACCGAGCTTCCTGAAGGCCTGCGATCAAGCCCTGCTGCGGCTGGCTGAAGAACTGTCGGACTGCGAGGGACTGCATCTGGTCGTCGGTCACCCGCACGCGTTCGGCGGTGCGGGCGATGTTAGGTCCAAGTCGCTGGCGGTGCAGAGCCGATTCAACGCGGCCTCGGTGCTGACGGGCGGACGGGTGCTGGCCACCTACTGCAAGCGTGAGCTGCCGAACTATCAGGTGTTCGACGAGCGGCGCTACTTCGCCTCGGGGCGCGACGCCGGCTTCGGGCCGGTGGTATTCGAAGCCGGTGGCCTGCGCTTCGGTCTGCTGGTGTGCGAGGACGCGTGGTTCGATGAGCCCGCCGAGGCCGCGCGCAACGCCGGTGCGCAGGTGCTGTGCGTGCTCAACGCCTCGCCCTTCCACCTGGACAAGGCGGGCGAGCGCGAAGCCCGCATGGCCGGGCGCGCGCGTGCGGTCGGGCTGCCGCTGCTCTATGCGCACCTGGTCGGCGGGCAGGACGAGGTGGTGTTCGATGGTGCCTCCTTTGCCGTCGACGCACAGGGGCAGGTGAGCGCGCGCGCGCCGGCCTTCGAAGAGGCGCTGCTGATGCTCGACCTGGGCGTTGACGGGCGCGCAGTTGGCGGGCTCAGCGAGGTGCCCGCAGGCGAGTCGCAGGCCTGGTCGGCGCTGGTCACCGGCGTGCGCGACTATGTGGACAAGAACGGCTTTCCTGGCGCGATCATCGGCCTGTCAGGCGGCATCGACTCGGCGCTGGTGCTGGCGATTGCCGTCGACGCGCTCGGCGCCGAGCGCGTGCGCACGGTGATGATGCCGTCGCCCTACACGGCGGAGATCTCCTGGGTCGATGCGCGCGAGATGGCCACTAGGCTGGGCGTGCGTTACGACGAGATTCCCATCGGGCCGATGTTCGACGCCTTCCGCGCCAGCCTCGCGTCGCAATTCGCCGGACTGCCCGAAGACACGACCGAAGAGAACCTGCAGGCCCGCATCCGCGGCACGCTCTTGATGGCGCTGTCGAACAAGACCGGGTCGATCGTGCTGACCACCGGCAACAAGAGCGAGATGGCCACCGGCTACTGCACGCTGTACGGCGACATGGCAGGCGGCTTTGCCGTCATCAAGGACGTGGCCAAGACGCTGGTCTATCGCCTGGCCGAGTGGAAGAACCGACAGCCGCTGCCCCGCGCCGACGGCAGCCTGGGCGCGGTGATTCCAGAGCGCATCATCACCCGCGCGCCTTCGGCCGAGCTGCGCGCCAACCAGACCGACCAGGACAGCCTGCCGCCCTACGAGGTGCTCGACGGCATCCTGGCGCGCTACATGGAAGACGACCAGAGCATCGAGACCATCGTCGCTGCGGGCTTCGCACGGTCCGACGTCGAGCGGGTGACGCACCTGATCAAGATCAACGAGTACAAGCGGCGCCAGGCGCCGGTGGGCATCCGAATCACCCATCGCGCTTTCGGCCGCGACTGGCGCTACCCCATCACTTCGAGGTTCCGTGCTTAAATGGAATAAGCGTTGTCACCTGGAGCTGTTGCCATGAAGCAGATCACCGCGATCATCAAGCCGTTCAAGCTCGAAGAAGTGCGCGAGGCGCTGGGCGAGGTCGGCGTCTCCGGGCTCACGGTGACCGAAGTCAAGGGCTTCGGCCGGCAGAAGGGCCACACCGAGCTGTATCGCGGTGCTGAGTATGTGGTCGATTTCCTGCCCAAGGTGAAGATCGAGGTGGTCGTCAAGAGCGACGACGTCGAGCGCTGTATCGAGGCCATCGTAAAGGCCGCCAAGACGGGCAAGATCGGCGATGGCAAGATCTTCGTCACCCCGGTCGAGCATGCGGTGCGCATCCGCACCGGCGAGACCGACGAGGCCGCCGTCTGAGTCTGGATCCGACGGCTCAGCCTTCTGCGTGGCTCAGGTGAGCCGGTAGTCCGCGGCGGCCGCGCTGCCGCTGCTTGTCGAGGCCAGTCGGTCGAGCAGGCGGGCCACGCTGTCGTCCACGTGCAGCCTGGCGAACATCTCCGCGTCCAGGAAGCCTTCGTCGACGCTGCGCCGCATGAATTGCAGCAGTGGCTCGTAGTAGCCCTCCACCTCCAGCAGCCCGATCGGCAACTGGTGATAGCCGAGCTGGCGCCATGTCCATACCTCATACAACTCCTCGAGCGTTCCGATGCCACCGGGCAGCGCCAGGAAGGCGTCTGCATGGTCAGCCATGAGCTTCTTGCGCTGGTGCATCGTCGGCACCACGTGCAATTCGGTCAGGCCGCTATGGCCGACCTCGCGCCGCATCAGCGATTCGGGGATGACTCCCAGCACCTCGGCGCCGGCCGCCAAGGCGGCATCGGCGACCTCGCCCATCAGCCCGACACGGCCGCCGCCGTAGATGAGCCGCCAGCCGCGCTCGCCGATCAGGCGCCCGACGGCGCGCGCAGCTTCGCTGTAGGCCGGCTTGGCGCCGTGGCGAGATCCGCAATAGACGCACAGGCTGAACGGCTTGGCAGGGCTCATGAAGTCACCTTGTTCCACAGGGCCGCGGCCCAGATGCCGCCCGCCAGCAGCAGCGCCAGCATGACAGCGGCGCTGCCGAAGTCCTTCGCGCGTTTGGACAGTTCGTGTAGTTCGAAGGACACCCGGTCCACCGTCGCCTCGATGCCCGAGTTCAGCAGTTCGACGATCAGCACCAGCATCACCGAACCTGCCAGCAGCGCCACCTCCACCCAGTTGCCGCCGACCCAGAAGGCCACCGGGACGAGCACGACAGCGAGCCAGAACTCCTGCCTGAACGCGCTTTCGCTGCCGTAGGCCGCCCGCAGTCCCTGCACCGAGTAAACCGCTGCGTGGCGCAGGCGGACGAGACCGGTTCGGCCCTTGTGCGGATTGGTCATCGAACCGGATTGTGCTGCAGCGCCACCGCCTTGCCGCTGACCAGTTGCGTGCCGCAGACGAGGTCATGCAGGAACTGCCGGCTCGGGTGCAGCCGCGCCAGCGCCAGGTAAGCGAGCACCCCGGCCAGTACGACGAAGAAGGCCGGCCCGCCGCCGCGCAGCCCTGAAAAGTACAGGCCGGCCAGCGCCGGCAGGAACCACAGCCAGCTGAACAGGTAGCGCGCCGTCGCGCGGGCCGCTGATACCGGCCCGCCGTCGGTTGCCACCAGCCGTACCTGCCATGTCTTCATCGCCAGCGTCTGTCCGCCGTGCGACCAACACCAGATGAAGTAGATGCCGACGACGACGAAGATCGTCGCCTGCAGCCCATGCAGGCCGACCAGCGCGTGCCGCTGCTGGAACAGACCGGCGTAGACCAGACCGGCGAAGACGATGATGCCGAACAGCAGCACGCCCTCGTAGACAAAACAGGCCATGCGGCGTGCCATGCCCGGCACCGGGAGAGCGGCCACGCCGCTCACGGGATCGGATCGGCCTCTGCGGGCGGCTCGGTCAGCGTGGCGGCGCCTTGCGGGCCGCGCAAGGGCAGCATCGTGGCAGGGTCGACGAAGTTCGGCGTGGCCGCGATCTTCGGCAGCCCCGGCTGGTTGTGCATTGGTGGCAGCGGGCGGGTTGACATCAGTGTGGTCGTGGCACCAGGCCGCGCCTGCACCGCGGTGGGCGTGGTGGTCTCGCGCGTAGTGGCGCCAACGTGCACGGCGGGCACCACGGTATTCAGCTTGACGCCGGTGGCAACCGCCGGTGAGCCGATGGCCGCCCGGGTGCTGTCGGTCGCCGTGCTGGTCGGCAGTGCACGCTCAACCAACGCCTGGCGCTGCTCGGCGGGCAGCGCCTGGTAGGCTTCCCAGCGCGACTGGCGATCCTGCGAGTCCGGGCTGAAACGCAGCGACTCTTGAAACTGCAGTCGCGTGCGGCCGCGCTCGGTGGGCGTCTTCCGTGCCCACGCGGCCATGCGCTCGCGCACCCGGTCCTGCTCGACCATCGGCAGGGTCGGCAGCCGCGCCGCGACCTCGAGCCACTTGCGACGGCGCGCGTCGTCGATGCTGGCCCACTCGGCTTGCAGCGGTGCCAGGCGCTGGCGCTGGACTTCGGTGAGCGTCAACCAGTTCAGGTTGCCACCGGCGTCCGCCCGCGCCGTCCCCGTGACGGGCGCGACACGGCCCGGCGGGTCCGCCGCCCAGGCGCCCGCGGCCAGCGCGGCGCCCAGGGACGCCAGCAGGCTCAGTTGACGCAGTCGGACGTTCATCGGCTGCTCAGGGTTCGGGCTGGCGCAGGAACTCGACGAAGCCCGGGTCGGCATAGGCCATCGGCGGCACCTGATCGGACAGCAGCGCAGCGTCGATCTCTGCCGCGGCGAGCGTCGACTCGTACAGTTGCCAATGCTGGATCAGCAGCAGGCCGCCCACGAGCATGGCCACCGGCAGCACATTTGCCCAGCGAAGCCACCAAGGCGGGGGAGAGCCTAGCGCGGCGGTGCCACCCGGCGCGCCGAACACGGCCGAAGCAAAAGCCGGCTGTGCAACGCGCAACTCACGCGCGCGCCCCAGCGCCTTCTCGCGACCAAACCGCAAACGTTCGCCGATCTCGTGCGGCAACTGCTCGGCCTGTTCGGACAGTGCGGCGGCCAGACTCGCGCCCAACCGCGCCGGCAGTATCTGCGCGTCACCCCTGGAAATCCCGTAACCCGTACTCATCGCTCGACTCCCTTGGCCCGCAGCGCTTTGGCCAGCGCATGCACGGCGCGTGAGCAGTGTGTCTTGACGCTGCCCTGCGAGCAGCCCATGACCTCAGCGGTCTCGGCAACGTCGAACTCTTCCCAATAACGCAGCAAGAAGGCCTCCCGTTGACGGTCGGGAAGTTCACCGACCACGGTTTCGATCAGTGACAACATCTGCGAGCGCGAAACGGCGTCGGCAGCGCTTTCGGCGCCCAGGCTGCCGTCGACCGCGTGGAGCGCCTCGAGAATATCGAAATCGCCGTCGCCGTCGGAGCCCTCGAAGTCCGAAAAGTTCTGCATCACCGCGGTGCGCACCTTCTTGCGGCGGAACCAGTCCATCGTGGCGTTGGACAGGATGCGCTGGAAGATCAGCGGCAGTTCCTCGGCTGGTCGGTCGCCGTACTTCTCGGCCAGTCGGATCATCGCGTCCTGCACGATGTCCAGCGCGGCATCGTCATCGCGCACCGCATAGACCGTGCGTTTGAAGGCGCGCTTTTCGGTGCTCTTCAGGAACGCGGAGAGTTCTCTGTCTGTAGCCAATGCGTCGGTCTGCCGCTGCGCCCGGGGCAGGTCGGAGCGCTGGATTATCGCATCGTGGTTGCGGATGCCGGCACGATGACCGAAGTAGCAGCCGCAGGATGCCATAATGATGGGTTCTACCCTGCTCTTAGAGTCTGCGAGCCGCCCGTCCGACCTGGACAGCGCTAACCGACCCGCCCTGGTTCCGATCCCGCCTCACGAGGGCGCGGGGAGGGGCACCGAAGGTTTTTCGTCAGAGAAATTCACCGAGGTTTATCGAGATGGACATGTCCGCCGCAGAAGTCCGGCGCGCCTCCACGGCGCCGCCTTCCACCCCTCCCCTTGCTGACCCGAACGGCGCGGAAATCCTGGTTCGTTGCCTGCAGGCCGAAGGCGTGCGCTTTCTCTGGGGATACCCCGGTGGCGCCGTGCTCTACATCTACGACGCGCTGTACAAGCAAGACACCATCGAGCATGTGCTGGTGCGCCACGAACAGGCCGCCGTGCATGCTGCCGACGGCTACGCCCGCGCCACTGGCGAGGTCGGCGTCGCGCTGGTTACCTCCGGCCCCGGCGTGACCAACGCGGTGACGGGCATCGCCACCGCGTACATGGATTCGATCCCGATGGTCATCATCACCGGGCAGGTGCCGACCGCGGCGATCGGCCTGGATGCCTTTCAGGAGTGCGACACCGTCGGCATCACGCGCCCGATCGTCAAGCACAACTTCCTGGTCAAGGATGTGCGCGAGCTGGCGCTGACGATGAAGAAGGCCTTCCACATCGCACGCAGCGGCCGCCCCGGCCCGGTGGTGGTGGATGTCCCGAAGGATGTGTCGCTGCACCGCACCCCTTTCGTCTACCCCGACCGGGTGGAGATGCGCAGCTACAACCCCGTGCGCAAGGGCCACGGCGGGCAGATCCGCAAGGCTGTGCAACTGCTGCTGCAGGCGCGCCGGCCCTACATCTACAGCGGCGGCGGCGTGATCCTCGGAAACGCCTCGGCCGAGCTGCGCCAGCTGGTCGATCTGCTCGGCTTTCCGTGCACTAACACGCTGATGGGGCTGGGCGCCATTGCCTCCACCGAGCCGAAGTTCCTGGGCATGCTGGGCATGCACGGCACCTTTGAGGCCAACATGACGATGCAGAACTGCGACGTCCTGCTGGCCGTGGGCGCGCGCTTCGACGACCGCGTGATCGGCAACCCGGCGCACTTCGCGTCGGTCGAGCGCAAGATCATCCACGTCGACATCGATCCGTCGTCGATCTCCAAGCGGGTCCGCGTCGACATTCCGATCGTCGGTGACGTGCGTGAGGTGCTGCAAGAGCTGCTGGTCCAGATCCGCGAGGCGCAGTCGCGCCCCGACGCCGCGGCGCTGGACGTCTGGTGGACGCAGATCAATCAGTGGCGCGGCCGCGAGTGCCTGCACTACAAGAACAGCGACGAAGTGATCAAGCCGCAGTACGTGGTGGAGACGCTGCACCGGCTGACGCGCGGTACCGACGCTTACGTTACGTCTGACGTCGGCCAGCATCAGATGTGGGCGGCGCAGTACTACGGCTTCGACGAGCCGCGGCGCTGGATCAATTCCGGCGGCCTGGGCACGATGGGTGTGGGCCTGCCCTATGCCATGGGCATCAAGCTGGCCAAGCCCGACGCCGACGTGTTCTGCGTCACCGGCGAGGGCTCGATCCAGATGTGCCTGCAAGAGCTGTCGACCTGCAAGCAGTACAACACCGCGGTCAAGGTGGTCTCGCTGAACAACCGCTACCTGGGCATGGTGCGCCAATGGCAGCAACTGGACTACGGCGGGCGCTACTCGCACAGTTACATGGATGCGCTGCCCGACTTCGTCAAGCTGGCCGAGGCCTACGGCCACGTGGGCCTGCTGATCGAGCGGCCGGCCGATGTGGAGCCTGCCCTGCGCGAGGCGATCCGGCTGAAGGACCGCACCGTGTTCCTGGACTTCCGCACCGACCCGACCGAGAACGTCTGGCCGATGGTCAAGGCCGGCAAAGGCATCAGCGAGATGCTGCTGGGCTCGGAGGACCTTTAGAGGTTGTCACGACGTTGAACGCCTGCGCTGGACGCGCCGTTACCGCGGCGCGACGGGCCCAGGCGGAAGACACCGAACAGCTACAGCCAATCGTTCTTCCCGATTCACTTTCAGCGGGCCACGGCCCGCCGGCTATCCGCCGGCGGCGCCGAGGAGCCGGCAGGACCCAGACCCAGACCCAGACCCATGAAACACATCATCGCCGTGCTGATCGAGAACGAGCCGGGAGCGCTGTCGCGCGTCGTGGCGCTGTTCTCCGCGCGCGGCTACAACATCGAGAGCCTGACGGTCGCTCCGACCGAAGACGCGTCTTTGTCGCGCATGACCATCGTCACCGCCGGCTCGGACGACGTCATCGAGCAGATCACCAAGCACCTGAACAGGCTGATCGAGGTGGTCAAGGTGGTCGACCTGACCGAGGGCAGCTTCACCGAGCGCGAACTGATGCTGATCAAGCTGCGTGCGGTGGGCAAGGAACGCGAGGAGATGAAGCGCATGGCCGACATCTTCCGCGGCCGGATCATCGATGTGACGGAGAAGAGCTACACGATCGAGCTGACCGGCGACACCGCCAAGCTCGACGCGTTCATCGGCGCGGTGGACCGCGCCGCGATCCTGGAGACGGTGCGCACGGGCACCAGCGGCATCGGCCGAGGTGAGCGCATCCTGCGCGTTTAACTGATTTACACGGAGAGCAAGAGCATGAAGGTCTACTACGACAAGGACGCCGATCTGAGCCTGATCAAGGGCAAGCAGGTCACCATCGTCGGCTACGGCTCGCAGGGCCACGCCCACGCGCAAAACCTCAACGACAGCGGCGTCAAGGTCACTGTCGGGCTTCGCCGCGGCGGCGCTTCCTGGTCCAAGGCCGAGAAGGCCGGCCTGAAGGTGGCCGAGGTGGCCGACGCGGTGAAGGAGGCCGATGTGGTGATGATGCTGCTGCCCGACGAGCAGATCGCCGCTGTCTATCGCGAGGACATCGAGCCCAACGCCCGCAAGGGCGCGTCGCTGGCTTTCGCACACGGTTTCAACGTGCATTACGGGCAGGTCGTGCCGCGCGACGATCTGGACGTCTGGATGGTGGCGCCGAAAGCGCCCGGCCACACGGTGCGCAGCACCTACGTGCAGGGCGGAGGCGTGCCGATGCTGATCGCCATGCACGCCGACAAGTCAGGGCGCGCGCGCGACGTGGCGCTGAGCTATGCCGCGGCCATCGGCGGCGGCAAGGCCGGGGTGATCCAGACCAACTTCCGCGAAGAGACCGAGACCGACCTGTTCGGTGAGCAGGCGGTGCTGTGCGGTGGCACGGTGGAGTTGATCAAGGCCGGCTACGAGACGCTGATCGAGGCGGGCTACGCCCCAGAGATGGCCTACTTCGAGTGTCTGCACGAGCTGAAGCTGATCGTCGACCTGATCTATGAAGGCGGCATCGCCAACATGAACTACTCGATCAGCAACAACGCCGAGTACGGCGAGTACGTAACCGGCCCGAAGATCGTCACTGAGGACACGAAGAACGCGATGCGCCAGGTGCTGCGCGACATCCAGACCGGCGAGTACGCCAAGAGTTTCATCCTGGAGAACCGCGCCGGTGCGCCGACGCTGCTGTCGCGCCGTCGCCTGACCTCGGAGCACTCGATCGAGGTGGTGGGCGAACAACTGCGCGCGATGATGCCGTGGATCAAGGCCAACAAGCTGGTCGACAAGACCCGCAACTGAAGCCCGCACCGGTGTCCCGCGAGACCTCGCAGCACGACGACACCCGGCCGCCCGGCGACGAGCCGGCGGCCGGGGAGCCGCCGCCGCGTCAGCGGCGCAAGGGCATCTACATCCTGCCCAACCTATTCACGCTGGCCGCGCTGTTCGGCGGCTTCTACGCCATCGTGATGGCGATGAACGGGCGCTTCGAACAAGCGGCCATCGGCATCTTCTGCGCCGCAGTGCTGGACAGCCTGGACGGCCGCGTCGCGCGGCTGACCAACACCACCAGTGCCTTCGGCGAGCAGATGGACAGCCTGTCGGACATGGTCAGCTTCGGCGCCGCGCCAGCGTTGATCGTCTACGAGTGGTCGCTCAAGGGCCTGGGCAAGCTGGGCTGGCTGGTGGCCTTCGTCTTCTGCGCGACGGCTGCGCTGCGGCTGGCGCGCTTCAATACCAACATCGGCATCGTCGACAAGCGCTTCTTCCAGGGCATGCCCAGCCCGGCGGCCGCGGCACTGGTGATCGGCTTCATCTGGGTGATGGATGACGCAGGCTTTCAGGATGTCTCGAAGATCGGCTGGCTGACCTGGGTGACCTGCGCGCTGACCCTGTTCGCCGGGCTGACCATGGTCACCAACGTGCCGTTCTACAGCTTCAAGGACATCAACATGCGGCGCACGGTGCCCTTCATCGTCACCGTGCTGATTGCGCTGTCGCTGGCGGTCGTCACACTGCATCCGCCGATCGTGCTCTTCGCGCTGTTCCTGGTTTACGGCATCTCGGGCTATGGCGTATACGCCTGGCGACGCGTCAAGGGCAAGCCGGTCAGCGTGATCGCCACGTCGACCGACGAGCCCGATGAGCAGGGACTTCATCGCTAGCTTCAACATGGAGGCGCGTGGTACATTGCTTTTCATGGTCATTCGTCCCTTCAGCGCCCTGCTACTTCTTCTACGGGTGCCCCTGGCGCGCTGATCGACCACATCCCTGACTTTCTTCCCCGTCGAACGGCCCGCCAGCGCAAGCAGCGGGCCGTTTTGCTTTTTGACCTCAAAGTGACTACCACCACCTGGAGCGATTGCCATGACCGACAAGCTCATCATCTTCGACACCACCTTGCGCGACGGCGAGCAGTCGCCCGGCGCATCGATGACGCGTGACGAGAAGGTGCGCATCGCGCGCCAGCTCGAGCGGCTGCGGGTGGACGTGATCGAGGCGGGTTTCGCCGCTTCGTCGAACGGCGACTTCGAGGCCGTGCGCTCGATTGCCAACCTGGTGCGCGAATCGATTGTCTGCTCGCTCGCACGCGCCAACGACCGCGACATCAGCCGTGCTGCCGAAGCGCTGAAAGGTGCGGCGCGGGGGCGTATTCATACCTTCATCGCCACCAGCGAACTGCACATGGAGAAGAAGCTGCGCATGACGCGAGAGCAGGTGCTCGAGCAGTCGCGGCTGTCGGTGCGCTTCGCACGCAATCTGTGCGCCGACGTGGAGTTCTCGCCCGAGGACGGTTACCGCTCTGACCCCGACTTCCTCTGCCAGGTGCTGGAGGCGGTGATCGCCGAGGGCGCGACCACCATCAACATCCCCGACACCGTGGGCTACGCCGTGCCCGAGCTTTACGGCCGCTTCCTGCGCGAACTGCGCGAGCGCATCCCGAACAGCGACAAGGCGGTGTGGAGCGTGCATTGCCACAACGACCTGGGCATGGCGGTGGCCAACTCGCTGGCGGGTGTGAAGATTGGTGGCGCACGGCAGGTGGAGTGCACGATCAACGGGCTGGGCGAGCGCGCAGGCAACTGCTCGCTCGAAGAGGTAGTGATGGCCGTGAAGACGCGCCGCGACTACTACGGGCTCGAGGTGGGCATCGATGCCACGCAGATCGTGCCGGCCTCGCGCATGGTGAGCCAGACCACCGGATTCGTGGTGCAACCGAACAAGGCCGTGGTCGGCGCGAATGCTTTCGCGCATGCCAGCGGCATCCACCAGGACGGTGTGCTCAAGGCGCGCGACACCTACGAGATCATGCGCGCCGAGGACGTGGGCTGGAGTGCCAACAGGATCGTGCTGGGCAAGCTGTCGGGGCGCAACGCCTTCAAGCAGCGGCTTCAGGACCTGGGCATCGGGCTGGAGAGTGAAGCCGAGGTGAACGCGGCCTTCGCGCGCTTCAAGGACCTGGCCGACCGAAAGAGCGAGATCTTCGACGAGGACATACTCGCACTGGTCAGCGACGAGAGCGTCACCGCCGTGCAGGAACACTACCGTCTTCTATCGCTGAGCCAGCACTCCGAGACCGGCGAGCGGCCCTCGGCCAGTGTGGCCTTTGCTGCGGGGCCGATCGAGCACCACGCGCAAAGCGACGGCAACGGGCCGGTCGACGCCAGCGTCAAGGCGATCGAGTCGAAGGTCGGGAGTGGCGCCGAACTGATGCTCTATTCGGTCAATGCCATCACCAGCGGCAGCACAGAATCTCAAGGGGAGGTCACCGTGCGCCTGCAACTTGGGGGCCGTGTGGTCAATGGTGTAGGCGCTGATCCGGACATCGTCGTGGCCTCGGCCAAGGCCTATCTGGCGGCGCTGAACAAACTGCACAGCACGACCGAACGGGTCGCAGCCCAGGGTTGAGGAGCACTCTGAAGAAGTGCGCGCAAGTGCTTGATCTTGCGCCTCTTCTTCCTGTGGCCTACACTGCCGCGCGGGTCACTTGAGGGCTAGCCTTGAAAGCAGCACGCGAAATGATGAATCGGGGCTCCGCGACGGGCCGGCGCCTTGCGGCGCTGATCGTCGCAGCTGTCGTGCTGATGCTGGCCGGGCCCCTTGCGGGTACCGCCCAGGCGCAGACGACCAGCTCCAAACGCCAAGCCACCAAGCCGCCGGTGACGGCCGCCAAGCCCAATGCCCAGCGACCGAAAAAGGCGGCACCGGCCACTACCCGCAAGCGCAACACTGCCGCGGTGCGCGAGGCGCCGCCGCGGCCCTCGATGGGCCAGGTGATCGGCTTGCACGCTGCCGACGACCCGCTGGAGCTCAAGTCCAGCGTCGCGCTGGTCATCGACCAGGACACCGACCAGGTGCTGTTCAGCAAGAACTCCCAGGCGGTGCTGCCGATCGCGTCCATCACCAAGCTGATGACCGCGCTCGTGGTGCTCGAGGCGGGTCAGCCGCTCGACGATGCGGTGCTGGTCACCGAAGACGACATCGACACCGCAAAGGGCAGCCGCTCGCGGCTGGGCGTGGGCACCGCGCTGACGCGCGGCGAGATGCTGCATCTGGCGCTGATGGCCTCGGAGAATCGCGCGGCCAATGCGCTGGGCCGCAACTACCCGGGCGGCCTGCACAGCATGGTCGAGGCGATGAACCGCAAGGCCGTCGGGCTGGGAATGCATGACACCCGCTATGTCGAACCCACCGGCCTGTCCAGCCGCAACCAGTCGAGCGCGCGCGACTTGGCGCTGCTGGTGCGGGCCGCCTCTCAGGTGCCCTTGATCCGCTCGCTGTCCACGTCGCAAGGTGCCGAGGTGGCGGTGGGCAAGAGGCAACTGCAGTTCCACAATACCAACGGGCTGATCCGCGACCCGACGTGGGAGATCGGCCTGCAGAAAACCGGCTACATCGCCGAGGCCGGGCGCTGCGTGGTGATGCAGGCCCAACTCTCCGGACGCAGGATGATCATGGTGCTGCTCGATTCAGCCGGCCGCTACTCGCGCATCGGCGACGCCGAGCGCCTGCGCCGCTGGTTGACCGATCACGCGGAGCACGCCGCGCAGGCGCTGCCGACGGCGGCCATGCCGGCGCTTCAGCTTCGGTAGCCCAGCGCTGCCGATATCAACGCGGCCGTGTCCTTGACGCGGCCGGCCCAGGCTTCTTCCAGCCGGTCGGCCGGCGCCGATACCGACAGCCCGGCAATCAGCCGGCCCTGGTCGTCGAAGATGGCTGAGGCCATGCATCGCACGCCCAACTCCAGTTCTTCGTCATCACGAGCGACACCACTGCTGCGAACGCCGGCCAGTTCACGCTCCAGCCGCGGCAGGTCGGTGATGCTGTTGCGTGTGTGCCCCGTCAGGCCGGTGCGGCTGGCATAGGCGCGCACACGTTGGGTGTCATCGTGGGCAAGGAAGAGTTTGCCCACCGAGGTCAGATGCAAAGGCGCTCGGCCACCGATGGCGCGTACCACCTGCATGCCGGAGCGCTCGCTGTAGGTTCGCTCGACGTAGACGATCTCGTCGCCCTGGCGCATCGACAGGTTCACCGGCTGGTGTGTCAGCTTGTGCAATTCGCGCATCGGCCCGAGTGCCGCCTCGCGCACGTCCAGCCGCGCCTTGACCAGATTGCCCAGTTCCAGCAGCCGCATGCCCAGGCGGTAACTGCCGGCCTGCGGGCGGTCGACCAGGCGGCCGATCGTCAGGTCGTTGAGGATCCGATGCGCGGTGGAAGGATGCAATCCGGTGCGCTCGCTGATCTCTTTCAGCGACACCGGATCGGGGAACGCGGCCAACGTGTCGAGCAGCGAGAATGCTCGTTCGAGCACCTGAATCGTCGGGGTTTGCGGGTTGCCGGAACGCATCCCGTTCATTGTGGAGGGTTTCGCGCTGTTTTGCATTGCGAGAGTGAAAGCTGTATCCCGGTATGCCGGCGCCGCGATGTTGCTGCTTGCGGTACTGGCCGATCCCGCCAGCGCGCAGCAGCCCATCGAGGCTCCGCCCACGGCAGCGGTGCCGATGACGCCGCTGAACGTGCCCCGTCTGGCTGGCCGGCTGCGTGCTGCCGATCTGGGGTTGGTGATCAACCGCGCGGACCCTTACTCGGTGGCGGTGGGCGCGCTGTATGCGCAGCGCCGCGGGCTGGAGCCCGCCCAGCTGCTGGAAATCGATCTGCCGCTGCGGTCGACTCTCACTGTGGCCGAGTTCGAGTTGCTGCGCGACGCCATCGCTGCGGCCTTCGGGCCGCGCATACAGGCTCTGGCGCTGGCGTGGACACAGCCGTACGCCGTGCAGTGCAACTCGATCACCGGCGCGCTGGCGCTGGGCTTCGACGCCGAACTCTGCCGCCAGACCTGCGGGCGGCCATCGAGCGTCTCGCCACTTTTCAACAGCGCCAGCTTCCGCCCGTGGACTGATCTTCGCGTGCGGCCGTCGATGCTGCTGGCGGCTCGCAGCGTGGACGAAGCCTCCGCGCTGATCGATCGCGGCGTGGCCGCCGACGCCTCGATCGGCCGCCGCGGCGCGCCGCCCGCGCAGGTAATGCTGCTGCAGACGGCCGACGGCGCGCGCAACGTGCGTGAGCGGCTGTACCCGGCGCCAGGTCTGCTGCGCGGTGCGGGCGTCAATGTGCAGGTGGTGCCCGCAGCGTCGCTCAGCGGCACCACGCGGGTGGTGATTGCGCTGACCGGCAGCGCCCGGCTGGACCTGTCTTCGCCACCGGGGTGGTTGCCGGGGGCGCTGGCTGATCATCTGACGTCCAGTGGAGGCCGGCTGACCGAGCCGAACGATCAGAGCACGGCGCTGGACTGGCTGGCCTCGGGCGCCACCGCAAGCCACGGCAGCGTAAGCGAGCCCTGCAACCATCTGCAGAAGTTTCCGCATCCGCAGGTGCTGCTGCTGCACTATGTGCAGGGCGCCACGGCGCTGGAGGCCTACTGGAAGAGCGTGGCCTGGCCGCAGCAGAGCCTGTTCATCGGGGAGCCTCTGGCGGCCCCGTTCTCGGCCCCACTGTTGCCCCGCTGATCAGCCGTCGGCGGCTCGCAGCAGCGACGCCACCGCCTGTTGCCCCGAGCGCACGGCGCCTTCGAGAGTCGAGGGGTAGGGGCCTGCGACATGGTCGCCCGCCGCCACCAGGCCAGGCGCGATGGCGGCAGGCGGGCGTTGCAGCCCCGGCGTGCAGCGAAAGGTCGCCCGCTTGTCGGCCAGCACACGCAACAGCTGCGGCGCCGTGGCCCAGGTGCCCGGGGCGAAGGCCTGCGTGGCCTGGCGCAGCACGGCTTTGCCGGTGGCGTCCAGCCCGCGCTCGACCCAGTGCGCGGCGCCGCTGACGACGAAGGCGAAGCGCCCCGGCGCCGCGCCCAGCGCGCCGTGGTCCATCACAAACTGCGCCGGCGCATCGGGCCCCGCGCGCAACGCCAGCATCGGGGCCGCCAGCCTTGTGCCCGGGCTGTGCAGATAGACGGTGATGATCGGCTCGTAGCGCAGCGCCGCGGCCTGCGCTGACCAGGCAGGCGCCAGTGCCGCGGTCAGCCGCGCCGCCTCGGCGGCCGGGCTGGCCAGCACCACATGATCGAAGATC
>Ga0105048_10002719_pt1 | contig 28776 bp, 18 predicted proteins | sample MAT05_FD_78382 | JGI IMG/M metagenome (GOLD analysis project Ga0105048, IMG submission 78382) | Freshwater microbial communities from Lake Fryxell liftoff mats and glacier meltwater in Antarctica - MAT-05 | ecosystem: Environmental > Aquatic > Freshwater > Ice > Liftoff microbial mat | place...
CACCGAGAACGCAGGTTAGGTCCGCGCCGTCTTTGGCTGGTGCACTGAGCACGACTTTCTTGGCACCCGCGGTCAAGTGCGAGTCGTAACCAGGTTTACCGTCTTTCGCGCGTCCTGTAAAAAAGCCCGTGCTTTCGATGACGATATCCACTTTGAGATCGGCCCACGGCAATTTCGAAGGATCCTTTTCCGCGAGAGCATGGATCTTCTTGCCGTTGACAATCAGAAACTTGTCGTCGTAACTGACGGTTCCATCGTAGCGACCGTGGATGCTGTCGTACTTTAACAAGGTTGCCAGCATGGCGTTATCGGTCAAGTCGTTTACGGCTACAACTTCGAACTCGCTCGAACGGCTCATTAAGTTGCGGAACGTCAATCGTCCGATACGACCAAACCCGTTAATTGCGATTCGAATTGTCACCGCTTGTGTTCTCCACCAAAAGTAAAAAAGGACCCTGTAAAACATCGATCTGGAATCGGAAGATGCCAAATCGTCGACCGCATGCAACATCCTGTGGATGTGGTGCGCCCCGTTAAGAGAGGGGACGAGTATACAAGCGGTCGGAAACCTCATCAATAACAAAGAAAAAACCCTGGCCAATCCAAAAACTTGCCTACAATGGCATCAGTGAACTTAATGAATTAACGGTTCTTGCTCTTGGCTATTTAATATGTCCATTTCGTTACCTATCCTTGATTCTACGGCCAAACCGCTAACGGCGGACAATGGCACCTGCGGGACTAGCACAGGAAAAAACGGGAGCGTTGTCAGTCGATACTTGGACGACCTGGGCGAGCGACAACCACACGGACCTCTTGCCCGACTCCCGTTGCCGATGTCCATGGAGGAGGCAAAAGCCCGCGGCTGGGACGAATTGGACGTGGTTTTTGTGACAGGTGACGCCTACATTGATCACCCGAGTTTTGCCATGTCGATCCTCGGACGCGTGCTAGAAGCCGCCGGCTACCGTGTCGGAATCGTCAGCCAGCCGGACTGGCATTCGTGCGAACCCTGGAAGCGTTTCGGACGACCGAGGCTGTTTTTCGGGATCAGCGCTGGCAATATGGACAGCATGATCAACCACTACACCGCAAACAAAAAGGTCCGAAACGACGACGCTTATTCGCCGGGCGGCAAGATCGGACTCAGGCCAGATCGGGCAACGCTAGCTTACTGCCAGCGAGCCCGCGAAGCCTACAAAGGAGTGCCCGTTATTGCGGGTGGAGTCGAAGCGTCGCTTCGACGTCTGGCCCACTACGATTTTTGGAGCGACAAAGTTCGACGCAGCATCTTGCTCGATAGCAAAGCGGATCTCGTCGCATTTGGCATGGGTGAGAATTCCATCGTCGAAATGTGTCGCCGACTCGAAGGCGGAGAAACAGTCAAGGATCTTCGAAACATGCGCGGTGTTGCCTACGCCCTAGGAGCGTCCGAACCACTGCCGACGGACGCGATCGAACTGCCTTCGTACGAGGATGTCGTTGCTGACAAAATTGCCTTCTCGAAAGCCACTCGATCCATCCACAACGAAACGAATCCGCTCAACGCCAAAAAACTGATGCAGCGTCATGGGACGCAGACCATTGTTTGCAACGTCCCTCAGTTGCCGCTCAGCGAAGAGGCGATGGATCGCATTTATGGCTTGCCATACACCCGACGAGCGCACCCAAGTTACACCGAGCCGATTCCATCGTTTAACATGATCAAGAACTCGGTCACGATCATGCGTGGCTGTTTCGGTGGCTGCACGTTCTGTTCCATCACTGCCCACCAAGGTCGCATCATTCAGTCCCGTTCGAAGGAATCCGTCTTGAACGAGATCAAGACGATGACCGAAGACAAAGATTTTAAAGGGATCGTTAGCGACATTGGCGGACCAACCGCCAACATGTACCACATGCGATGCACCAAGCCGGATGTCGAAGCCAAGTGCCGTCGCCAGTCCTGCGTCCATCCCAAGATCTGCAAACTCCTCGGAGTAGACCATACCCCTGTCATCGAATTGATGCGCGAGTCTCGCGAGATTCCAGGGATTAAGAAAGTCCTAGTGGCGAGCGGCGTTCGGATGGACTTGGCTCGCCAATCGCCGGAGTACATTCGGGAGCTGACCGAACACCATGTGGGCGGCCATTTGAAAGTGGCTCCGGAACACGTCGACGCGGATGTTCTTTTCAAGATGCGCAAGCCGGCCAACGACGACTTCGAGTTCTTTACCGAGCAATTCCAAAAAGCATCCGAGGACGCTGGCAAGAAGCAATATCTCATCCCTTATTTCATCGCCTCGCATCCCGGCAGCTCGATTGAATCGATGATTGAACTTGCCGTATTCTTAAAACGCAATGGCTACAAACCCGATCAAGTGCAGGACTTTATTCCAGCACCTCTCGATATTGCGACCAGCATGTATTACACCGGGCTCGACCCGTTCACTCTCAAGCCGGTCTTTATTGCCAAAGCGCTGCGTGATCGCAAGTCGCAACGGGCCTTGATGCAGTTCTTTAAACCGGAAAACTACTTTGAAGTTCGCGACGCACTTCGATCGGTCAATCGCAATGATCTCATTGGCGAAGGCTGCGATTGTTTGATCCCGTCAAGACCGCCCAAGGAAGCCATGGAACGTCGCCGAGAGGACGCGAACAAACGCTTTCGCGGCGAGTACGTGCACACGATTCCCAATCCTAGCGCGCAGCCAGCCGAAACAAATCAGAATGACGGATCTAACTTGGATTCCGTCTCTGAGAAGCCGCTTGAACCACAGCGTCGAAAAAGCCCTAAGAAGCAGCAACGGGGTGTTTCGAAGGGTGGCGACAAGAAGCCAAACACAGGCTACCGTCCTGGCCGCCGGGTATGAATGCGGGTTTCCCTCGCCAAACGTCCGATAGTAGCTTGCCTTCGACGGACTCTGTTTTGGCGTCCTAAGGCGGAAGAAGCCCTTTGGTTCTTGCCGAGTCCGCTTCTCACTAAACGCAAGATGCGACGCGTCTAAATGGACAAGCCGCCAATCGAAATCGACTCAAACGCTGCTTCGGTCCAAATTCTCATTTGGGTCGCGTCGAATCCTTCGCAAAAATCAACGATTCGACATCGATCAAAAACTATTCCAGCTGCTGCGGATACGTGGTTCCATCGCGATCGATCGATCGCTTCGGCAATGCAAAAGGCCCTAATTGGATCGACCAGAAACGCGCGGCTTTTTAACCACCTTTTCGCGAAGACCGTCGGTTGAAGCTGAGCCTCCAAATTCTTCCAATTTGTAGTTCCTTCGCGAGTTGACGAAAACGGATATCCACCTTTGCACGCCGCTTCGCGTCGCTGAATTTCGATCATGACTTGCGGAAGTAGGTTGGTTGCATCTTCCTCGTCATCATTCACGCCTTCATTGTGCGCATTTTCATCTACCCTTCCAAGGAACGCGATGATTTCCCGTTCGGAAATGGATCTTTGCTTCCATGCTATGAATACTTGCTGACTTGCTTTTCAATCTGTCTGGGGTTTCAATTCAACGTTGCGCCGTTCCGCACTTTTTGCGGTGCCAAAGCTCCCTGGATGCCTTACAATAGGCAAGCGATTCCGTGGAATTGGCTGCTGGACTGACGTTGCGATAACCGGCTGGAAGCCTATCCCACGTCTTTTTTTAAGGAAACATGGGTTGATGGGCGAGTTGGATATTAACGCGATTTTGGGCCCGGCTGGCAGTATCTCGCGCCGCATCAAGAACTACGAACATCGCAATGAGCAGATTGCAATGGCCGAAGCCGTCGGTGACGCGCTGCGCAACCGAAATCATTTGATTGTCGAGGCAGGTACAGGCGTCGGCAAAAGTTTCGGCTATCTCGTACCCGCCATCCTGCATGCAACATCCGCTGAAAACGCGATGGCAGGCAAAGCCAAACAGGCCGAGCCGTTAGATGGCAAGCGAAAAGCCAGTGGCGAACGTCTAGACGAGGAGGAGGAGCAGGAGAAACAGCAGGAGGAGCAGGATTCCGTCAAGCGAATCATCGTCAGTACGCATACCATCAGCCTCCAAGAACAGCTCATCTTCAAGGACCTGCCACTGCTCAAAGCTGTTATTCCGCGTGAGTTCACAAGTGTTCTGGTCAAGGGCCGCGGAAACTACTTGTCTAAGCGACGTTTGGAACTGGCGGTTAGCCGATCTGTCAGTCTTTGGAGCCACGAACAAGATCATGATCACCTCAACTCGGTCCAAGACTGGGCGCGTACCACCAACGACGGCTCGCTCAGCAGCATGGCTTTTCGGCCACCGGGTAACGTTTGGGATGAGGTGGCAAGCGATTCGGGAAACTGCATGGGACGGAAATGCAATCATCATGAAACCTGTTTCTATTACGCAGCCCGACGTCGAGTCCAGAACTCGCAAATCCTGGTGGTCAATCATGCTCTCTTTTTTAGCGACTTGGCCTTGAAAGCGCAGGGCGGCGGCATCTTGCCAAAATACGATTCGGTTATCTTCGACGAATGCCATACCATCGAAGCGGTCGCAGGCGAACATTTGGGCCTTCAGATCAGCAACTCGCAAATCGACTACACCCTTCGAAAACTCTACAACCCGAGAAACGAAAAGGGCATTTTGGTAGCCCTCGGGCTCAAACAATTAACGCAGGACACCTACCGCTGCATGGAATCGCTCGACGATCTCACCGCGGACTTAGTCGGCTGGCACGCCGGTCAAGAAAAAGCCAACGGACGCGTCCGAACTCCTTTGCTTATTGAATCTGTTTTGGGAGAACGACTGCAGACGCTTTCGGAGCAACTCGAGCGATTTGGACAAGACCTTAAAGACGCCAACAGCCGTCTCGAAATGATGTCGGCAAGCCAGCGCTTGAGTTCGCTCGCAGCCAGTATCGACCAATGGCTTCAGCAAAAAGTAGACGACTCGGTTTATTGGCTTGAGCAACAGACCAAAAATACCCAGTCCCGCAGCACGGTTCGGATCACGATGCGGAGTAGTCCGCTCGACATTGGCACCCACTTGCGCAACCACTTGTTCCGTAAAGTCAAAAGCGTCATCATGACGAGCGCTACTGTAGCCACGGGCCAGAGCAAGGGGAAAGGCTTTGCCTTTTTTCAAGGACGCATCGGTGCCACGGGTTCGAAGACGCTACAAGTCGGAAGCCCATTTAATTATCCAAAACTTGCGGAAGTTCATCTGATCACGGATATCGCGGATCCATCCTTGGACAAGATGAAGTACGAACAGGCCATCATCCCTGTGCTCAAGCACTTCGTCGGCCAGAGCGATGGCCATGCGTTCGTCCTATTCACCAGTTACGACATGCTTAGGAAGACTTGTACAGCACTGACTCCGTGGATGAACGAGAACAACTTGACCATCTACTCGCAGGCCGACGGTGTCCCACGTAATCAATTGCTCCAAGCATTCAAGAAAAATCCTCGAGGTGTTTTGTTTGGTGCCGAGAGTTTCTGGCAAGGGGTAGATGTTCCTGGCGATGCGCTCCGACTGGTGGTTATCAGCAAACTGCCCTTTAGCGTTCCTGACCATCCATTGCTAGAAGCCAGACTCGAAGCGATTCGAAAAGCTGGCGGCAATCCTTTTCAAGACTATCAGTTACCGGAGGCGGTGATCAAATTCAAACAGGGCTTTGGTCGTCTTATCCGAACCGCGACAGACTCCGGAATCGTGGTCGTTACTGACCCTCGCTTGACGACCAAAGCCTATGGCCAAACGTTTTTGGATTCTTTGCCACGGTGCCCCGTCGTGCGCGTTCCTGCATCCCGACTGATTCGTTCCTAGCCAATGAATCTAAACCAAATCTTGAACGCGAGCGAGCACGATGCGTTTCAAAAGTCTTTGCAGAGTTTTAGCGATCGATGTGTTCGACTTCATGCGAACCGCATGGAAATGGAACTGCCGTTCGCCGTTACCGAGGTACCTTGGCATGCATGGGGGCGTTTTCTAGCCGATTCTACCATTCGGCCAGCGTCGTTCTTGAACTACGCAACGGCTGACTACTACATTCAGGATGCCGCATCGCTGCTGCCGCTTGCACTCTTAGACCCACGGCCCACGGACATGATCTGCGATTTATGTGCGTCCCCTGGTGGCAAGGCATCGGCGATTGCAGAGCGACTAGGACGGGATGGATTCCTGTTGGCGAACGAGAGCATCCGATCTCGAGTCGACGTCTTACGTTACTCATTGGCTAAAACGGGCAATCCCAGTTTCGCCGTTTCCTCGTACGACCCAGACGATCTAGCGAGTCGCATGCCGCATGCGTTTGACGCGGTGTTGGTCGATGCACCCTGTAGCGGTCAGACGCTTGTGGGACGAAATAAGCGTGATGAGAATGCATTTTCCGAGAATCAAATTGAACATTGTGCCCTTCGTCAGCAACGCATTCTTCATTCGGCCATACGGATGCTCAAGCCCGGTGGCCGATTGGTCTATTCCACATGTACGTTTGCGGTGGAAGAAAATGAAACGCAAATTCGGTGGCTGCTGGAGCAGTTTCCGGATGCTTGGGAACCGATCGAGCCCAAGCCGCTTGATGCCTGGCGTTCTCCCATTCAAGCTGGTTGCTATCGACTGTGGCCCCATCGCGACCGCTGTGCAGGTGGTTTTGCCGCTGCGCTTCGACTGGTGAAAGAGATCGATTTTGAGCCAATGGCGTTAAGTACCCGAATTGGTAAACATCGTGAGATGTTGGTAGGAAAGACAAAGCAACGAACGGAACTTGAGAAACAAAATAGAGTTCAAGAGATGCTTGATGCGATAGGGGAGTTCTCGCTTGTGAGCACCGAATGGCAAAAGGGTTACGCGCAATGCATGACAGCCGGTGTACGGAACGCAATGGAAAGAAACTCAGCCGTTGCAATGGAGCCAATGGCCGTCTTGATCGAGTCCGGCAATCATTTTGTTCCAACACAAGGCTTAGCGCTATTAGACAAAAAGTTTTTCATACCGCATCGCGGCTTGGAATTGGGTACGGGACAAGCAAAGATTTTTGCGGGCGGAGCGTCGGTAGCGATAGAATCGTCAACTGAGCAAACGCACTCGCGAGGGTTAAGCGGTTGGGCCGTTGCAACCTGGAATGGCAGAGGGCTTGGTTGGTGTAAGGTTCTTAGCAACCGGCTAAACAATCATTTGCCACCCTGGGCGAGATTGAGTATTGATTAGACGGCTGTCAGTCGCTCCGCCGACGGACGGTCCGTGTAGCCCCAGACCCCCAGACCCAATACCGATTCCTTCTCAAGCATATGGTTTAGCCGTTGAATTGGGTCGTGCGGATTTTGAATGTTTGGCAATCGAGGGAACGCGAAAGGCGAGGACTCGAGTCGGCGGAGCGACTCGACTACGAAATCAAATCATGCACCACGTTGCCATGCACATCGGTTAGGCGATAGTCGCGTCCTTGGAACCGGTACGTTAGTTTTGTGTGATCGAATCCAAGCAAGTGCAACCAGGTCGCTTGAAGGTCGTGAACATGAACGGGCTTGTCTACGATAGAAAAACCGAGTTCGTCGGTGCTGCCGTAGTCGAAGCCACCCTTAGTCCCTCCACCTGCCATGAACATAGTAAAGCAATCTGGATAGTGATCGCGACCAAGTTGAGCCCCGACGGCCGTGCGACCTTCGCGGAACGGTGTACGACCGAACTCGCCTCCCCAGATGACGAGCGTGTCATCCAACAGGCCACGCTGCTCCAAGTCCTTGATCAACGCCGCGACAGGTCGGTCCATGGTTTCGCATTTCTTGGTGAGGCCATCGCGAATATCTTCGGCTGGTCCGGTTCCATGAAAATCCCAGCCCCAGTCGAAGAGCTGAACGAACCGCACCCCCGACTCCACCAGTCGCCTCGCCAATAGGCAGTTATTGGCCAAACTCGCCCCTCCGACTTTTGCACCGTATGCGTCAAGGGTCTCTTGCGTCTCTTTGGAAATATCCATGACTTCGGGAACACTCGTCTGCATCCGAAAGGCGAGTTCGTACTGTGAAATACGTGTTTGTGTTTCGGGGTGGCCAAGCTCCTCGGCTTGAATGGCATTGAGTTGGCTGAGCGTGTCCAACGTCTTTCGACGTAGATTGCGATCCATACCAGCCGGATCCGAGGCAAATAGAACGGGGTCCCCTTGCGAGCGACACTGGACTCCTTGGAAAACGCTGGGCAGGAAGCCGCTACCGAACGAACTCCTACCACCGTTCGGTTGTACGCCACTACTGATAAGAACAACAAAGGCCGGCAGGTTCTCGTTTTCACTTCCTAGTCCGTAAGAGACCCAAGAACCAAAGGAAGGCCGACCGCTGCGTGGCGAACCGGTGTAGATCAAGAGCTCGGCGGGCGCATGATTGAATTGGTCGGTGTGCATGCTGTGTACGAGGCAAAGATGGTCCGCGACACCTTGCAAATGCGGCAAGCAATCCGAGAGCATCACCCCGGAATTTCCGGAGGCAATGAATTTGTGGGAAGTACCAAGGAGCTTCGGAACACCGGTGGTGAAGGCAAACTCCTTGCCTTTGAGGACCGAGTCGGGAGCATCCTGGCCATTGAGTTCGATCAACTTGGGTTTGTAGTCGAAAAGATCAAGGTTGGGTGGCGAACCGGTCATGTGCAGGTAGATCACACGTTTTGCCTTGGGTGCAAAGTGTGCGACTTTCTTTGCAATGGAGTCGGCTGCGGCTGCCGAATTCAACGGTGATGTGCCTATGAGGTTCGATAGAGCTAACGCTCCCAGGCCTGTCGACGTCTGGCCTAAAAAGTACCGTCGCGTTCGCAATGCGAGTTGTTGTTCGATAATGGAGTTCATAGTTCGATCGGTTTGGTTGGTTTCGTCGTTTAACCGTTAACCGTAGGCGTACGTTAATGGTATCGAGTACGCCTACGGCTGACTTTTAAACAAATAATTGAACGGTATTGGGGTTGAACGAGAGGTAAAGATTTATTTAAGGGGTCATTAGAAACTCGTCGAGGTTCAGAATTACATTGCAAATGGTCGTCCATGTTGCAAGTTCGACCGGATCTGCGTTGGTTGGCAATGGACCGATTGGCTCGGTTGCTAGTTTGATTGCTCGCTCGGGTTCGCTCGCCAGTTCATTTCGAGTCTGGAGATACAGTTTTGTGATCGCTTCCGTTTCTCGGGCAATCGGCTGACGCGAAAGAGTCAATTCAAAGACCCGTTCGACACGCTTTTCGATGGAACCGTTGGGCAGTTCGTAAACGACGATTCTTCTTGCTAGTCCTTGAGCAGCTTCGACATAGGCTGGATCGTTTAACGTAACGAGGGCTTGTAGCGGTGTATTGGTTCGATCTCGCCTGAGTACACAAACTTCACGATTCGGTGCATCGAAGGTTGCCATGGATGGGTATGGGTTCGACCGACGCCAAAGGGTGTACAGTCCGCGTCGAAAGCGATCTTCGCCTTTGCTAGTATCCCAATCGGTTTTACCGCCGAATGCGGCAGTCAAGCCGAGTGACGGTTGCGGAGGGCGAGCAGGAGGACCGTATAGACGTTGAGACAACAGACCAGCTGATGCGAGTGCCATGTCGCGAACTTGTTCGGCCGACACTCGAAAGCGAGGGCCTCGCGAAACATAAACGTTGTCAGGATCTTCTTCGTATCGTTTTGGCGAAACCGAGGATTGCTGTCGGTAGGCAGCCGACATAACGATGTTGCGAATAAACTGCTTCGTGTCCCATCCGTTGTGTATCAATTCGGCTGCCAAATAATCCAGCAACTCAGGGTTGCTCGGCAGATCGCCTTGGGACCCAAACTCTTCGCTTGTCCGGACAATGCCGACGCCGAAGAAAGTCTCCCAATAGCGATTGGCAATCACACGCGCAGTGAGCGGATTGTCTGGTTGCATCAGCCACATTGCGAACTCCAAACGGTCCATTTTGGCAGAAACACCGTTTAGGATTGTTGGTTTCCATGGATGAAAGGCTTTGGGCACGTCAGGCGATACCAAATCACCTTGAACTTTGTAATTGCCTCGTATTTGGATATGCGTTTTCCGTTGTTTGTCGGCGTCTAACTCACTGAGAATGGGAACAGTCGTTGTCGGCTTGATTTCATTGATTTTTTTTCTTAGCGCATCACGTGAGTCACGCAACGCTGTTCGACTCGGTGCCGTTGTTGAAACGTAATGCAAATGAAGTGAGTCGTTGTCGGAGTTGGAACGAGTGTCGGGCTCAAGGGACAGTATTTTCGCAATTCGCGATGGCAGGCCAATCATTCGCTCGGCACGAACATCGGTGGCGAATCCAACCGCAAAGCTTGCAAGCAAGGCACGTCGATAGGTCGACTCGAATTTCAGCGTAAGTCGTAGCGAGACATTACCTACTAAATTATTGTTGGCGATGAATTCTTTCAGTTTGCGAGTTTGGATTGCGATGTTCAGTTGGTGTGGTTGGTCAATCGAGCCACCCACCGCCCATCCGGACTTTGCGTCTCCGTCGATCGCACTGGTAGGAGCGAAGCCATCCTGTGCATAGTCTGCGTTTGCAAGGAGAAGGGGGACCAGAATCGAAGACTGGATTTCAAACGATTGGCTCGCCTTGGGTTTATCGATGATGGACTCCCAAAGTGTTTTTCGTTCCTCGGAGAGGATAGTTAGCCGCGCGCCTGCCAATCGACTTCCCACGTCCGCATCGGCCCGGTTCCAGACAACGATTTTGTCGATCGACGCGTCCTTGCCCAGGTCGACTTCCCACCATGGATCGGCACCGCTTGCCGTATGGGTGGTTGAATTGTCTGTGTACTTTCCCGACGTGTTGCTATCGAGTGCTCGTTCGGCCTTGCCCTCGAAGTCAGTACTGCTTTGCGTTGCTTTGCCCCCTTTGGCTAAGTTCTCGTCGTTGGAAAAAATTTGAACCTCGGCGAGCGAAAGGATTTTGCCTTCTCCTGGCAATTCGATTCGTACAAATCTGCCGCTCATCGATTTGGAATCAAGACTGATCAAGCTGGCGGCCAAATTAGTTAGAACAAAGTTTCCATCACCGATGGCAGCGCCACCGTTAGGCAAGGATGCATCGGGAATGCTTCGCACTTGTAGACCCGACAGAGAATCGATCGAAACACCAATTGGAATGGGTAGCTCGATCGTGTAGGTATCGGTGTCGGCAATCGCCTCAACTTTGATATCGCCATTTTCTTTGATTGTGATAGGGGACTTTGACTTAGCTTTGGCAGTTGAGGGCAGGAAGGACTGCCAGAGGATGGGTGCGTGCAGTTCCTCTGCCCAACTTCGTTGTTCGGGCCTGAGTGTTTCATCGGGAGTTGTTAGAGCTAGCTCCACTGTGGCGAGTTCTTTTTGCGTCTCATCTTGATCGCGGCGTTGTTCGTGGGTGAACCACTTGAGGGTCGGGCTTTCGTCTGCTCGGTCTGCGTCCTTGGTTTGATTCAATATAGCGAAGACCTGAAAATACTCGGCTTGAGTGATCGGGTCGAACTTGTGGGTGTGGCATTGCGCGCAGGCCATCGTGACCCCCATCCAGACCGCCATGGTGGTGTTGACGCGATCGACGACAGCCACGTTGCGAAACTCTTCGTCGTTGGTGCCACCCTCATTGTTGGTCAAGGTGTTGCGATGAAAGGCGGTGGCCACCAGTTGCTCGTCTGTTGGGTTGGGGAGCAAATCTCCAGCCAATTGTTCGATGGTAAACTGATCGAACGACATACCGTCGTTGATGGCTTTGATGACCCAGTCGCGATAGGCCCAAATCGTCCTGGGCGGATCGTCGGCATAGCCAGCCGAGTCCGCGTAGCGAGCAAGGTCAAGCCATTTTCGACCCCAGTGTTCGCCGAGCGCAGGCGATGCCAACAATTCGTCGACCAACTGTTCGTAAGCATTCAAACTCGTGTTCGACTGGAATGCCGACTGCTGTTCCAAAGTCGGCGGCAAACCAGTCAGGTCGAGTGTGAGTCTCCGAAGGAGCGTGCTTCGGTTTGCTTCTTGAGTTGGCTCCCAGCCACGTTCCTTTAGTTTTTTCAGGACGAGCAAATCGATTGGTGAGCGATGCCAAGCTGGAAAAAAGTCAGCCGGCATTGCGTGTGTTGGGATATTGGATTGAATCTGATCGAATGACCAGTGCTTTGAATACTTTGCACCGGACGCGATCCATTGCTTGAAGAGTTCGGCTTCTCGCTCGGTCAATTTGGCTCCGAAATGCGGGGGGGGCATTCGCTCGGACTCATCGTTCGAAATAATTCGGCGGATCAACTCCGACTCGTTTACGTTGCCAGGAACAATGGCTCGCGAGCCCGAGTCGGCGGGTGAGGTTGCAGATTCAAATTCGTTAAGGCGCAATCCCGATTCCACTTTCGAATCGTCCGGCCCATGGCAAGCGAAGCAACGATTGGAAAGGATCGGTCGAATGTCGGTCTTGAAGTCAACTTTGGATGGATCTGTCAACGGATCTGCCGCGAGAGCGCGATCGAACGACAAGAGGAGAAAAGCCAAAACAAGGAGTTGGAGGGGAATGGGTGCGGCTCGCATTTGATATGTTGGGAGGGAAGTCTTGGTATTTAGATCGGTGCTCGGATACCTTAGATTATAGCATCGGAGGTTGCTGAAAACACCACGAAAAGGCTACTTCCGCTGTGCCAACGAAAAAGGGCTTCCAATTTTGGAAGCCCTTTTGAAAGTTGCCAAGTTCAGGTTTTCGAATTCCTAGCGACCACCCTGGAACAACAATTGAATCCCAAAGGTAAAGGCCGCGAACAATCCAAAGTTAGCCGCCTCTTCGCACGGCTTGAATCTCAAGATAAGAGTGTCGCCTGGCTGGATCAGCGGTCTTTCCCGGGGGTCCTGAGCTGCCTTTGTCAGATCGACTTGAATGGTAATTTGTCCGTTGCAAGGAGTCTTACGCAGTATGAAGAGCTCGCCTGGAGGAATGGTATACTGTTGAATCCCAAGACCACCGCCACCGCCACCGGATTGGCTTCCCACACCCTGGCCAGCCAGACCCATCGCACCCAAAACATCCAGGTCATAGTCACGTGGAATCAGGTATTCTCCGCCATGTAGTAGACCGCCTGTGTAGAAAACTTCTGCTTCTCGAGATTCGATGTAGACTACGTCCCCTTCCTCAAGAATCACGTCCTCGGAATTGAATGCTGGGATCACGCCCATTGGAAGCCGCATGGGGATCTTGAGAAGGCTAGGATCATCTGGGAGTGGTGGTGGGCAACCGCACGGATCAGGGTTGGCATAATACTGTTGGTAGAACTGCTGAACAAAAGCATCGCGTTTCTTTTGATCTGCTTTTCCGGCACGCAAGATTTTGATTTCGTTCTTGGCATTGACGCCAGGCAGGCCACCCGAAGCCATTAGCGCGTGAAGAACGTCGTTCTTGTAGGCATCGAGTTTGATCATGCTGCCAGCCGCACTTTGGTCCGAGCCGCGAATGTAAGCACCCTTGGCCCCGCCTCCTTGTTGCTGTTGACCACTTTGCGATCCGACATCTTGCCTCACGACAACAACGTTGTACTGTCGCTCTTTCATCATGGTGACAATCGGACGAAGTCGCTCTGCATTGGTAAAAATCCTAGCTTCCAAATACGCGTTACGGATCAGATCGGTCACTTGTTCGATCGTCATCCCCCTGACCTTGATCGGCGCAATCGAAGGCAGGGCAATGGTCCCATTCTCTTGAACTACGATGGGAAAGCCCAGCGACGGATCGAGGGTGCTTTTCTCATTCGGGAAGTTTACCGGAGGTGGTTCGGGCGGCTTGTCCGTTGCCGTGTAGGGCAAAACCCCTTCGATATAGATACCAAGGATATCTCCTTTGTCTATCAGGTATTGCCGAGGCGGTTCCTGGGTTAACCTCGAAGGATCCAGGGGCACTAAGTTGTTCTTAGATTGCGCCAAAAATTGGGGTGGCAGTCGACGCACGGGAATGCCCGCCAAAGGCTGAGTTAGCGATGTACATCCAACGTTCATCGCACCTGCAGCCATCAAGCCCGCCAGTGAAAAGGATCTTAAAAGGCGAGTCAGCATGCGACCCCCATTCTTTTTTGATTCGACGAGCGTCATAGGATTCCGTTCCATAGACATAGTAGTTACCTCGTTCGCCGGTTGGCGTGGATACTTGATGAATGCAGTTTTGTATACTTACTTAACGATGCTTACGCATAATCAAGAGGGTGAGCTGTTTATTGATCGATGAACTGGGGCGAATGGATGATTTCTGCCGGCCCTTGTTCAACCGAAATGGGATATCCCTGTGGGTCCCCCAAAGCTTGGTTTGGAACACCTTGCGAAACGATCGTTTGCGGTCGACCGTTAGGAATCGCGGATTGAGCGATAGGGTACATCCCGCTACTAGACTGATTCAGCATGCCATGCTGAGAGTACTGTTGCTGGATAGCCGATGACGTCTGGATCTGAGTCCAGTTTCCAATTCCGTCTTCCTCGGCTGCTCTGGCTCCATGCGGGTAGCCAGCGTACCAAGCGGCAACACGAGCTTGTCCTTCGCAGGACTGGTATTTCCAACCCCAGTATTCACGAGGTGGGAAAGCAGGTGTGCAGCCGGTGCCGCCATCTGCAACTTCCATATAACCAGCCTTGAAGCCCTGCGAAAATTCCTTCATGTATTTTTCGTTACAGAAGTGGTGCTTCCGGCAGTGCCATGCTTTCGAGGCGCTGGACTTGTTCCGTTGCCCCATCATGCTTTCATTCCAATAGCCATTGTACTGCCAGCTATTGTTCAGTCCGGTCATAGCTGTGCAGCCGGCAAACGGAACTGCGGCTGAGCTAACCAGCAGCAGAAGGGCCAATCGTTTTTTAACCAGTTTTAGCCAGCCTCGCTTTTGACGAGATTCTGCTACTTCAATATGTTTGACCGACATTTCGATCCCCCCAAAATGTAATCTGGATGCTGGGAAGTTCTTTTCATTCTAAACCGTCGGATGGTCCGTCGGATTCATGGTACTTACTCCCTCTGCTGGGTATCGGCTAAAGCCCGCCGTTGTATTTAATGATTATCCGGACATTGGCGGTATTGAGGAAGTTAGCTAGCATAAAGGTTCGTTGGAATATCCGCTTTGTGGCGGGTATCCCCAAGCGTAATTCCATTCCAAGGATGTTATCGAATGCAAAGTATCAAGATTGGGAGATTTGCTATTACAATCAAATTGGGGAGTTCTGCCGTTTCCTATGGCGGGAGTTCGCTTGCATCCATAACCCTAAGTACCCAAAATCGCACATGTCTCATCTCACGGAAAAACGCGCTGATAGAAGACGTGAAGTGAAACGATCTCCGAAGGTGCCGGTAGCGCTATGGAGCGGAATTGAGATTTCCGAATGGATACTGTGCTGTGCTATCCTACTACTGATCTTGGCTTTGCCTTGGTACTACGGATGCGTTCAATGGAAATCGCAATACATCCTGGCTTGGGTTGGAGTGGTGTTCAGTTGCTCGATGGCTGTGCATTGCATTGTCAGTATGGTGAGCAAGTCACGGGACCTAAGCATCCCTTGGCTTACTTGGCTTTTCTTTTTCCTTGGTGCCATGGCGTTCCTGCAGTCTTCGCCGATCTTTTCATGGCAAGGCAATGAAATTGCTCCTCGCTCCGTCCAATTGCAACGTTGGGCGCTCGGTTTGTCCGATGCTCCATCTTCGATGCAGAAGACGTTGTACACGACTTCGAATCAGCCAGATCGTGACGGGACGGATTTGATTTCGAAGGTGCCGTGCGATCTCAAAAACGTGCCAGACGCGGAACGCAAATTGGCTTGGAGTATTGAACCCCTCCACACGCGAGGGGCTGCTGTCTCATTAATGCTTTGCGGACTTTTCGTGTGGATGGGTCGAGCCGTCTTTTCCAATGCCTCAAAACAGCTTTGGTTGTTTGGTACGCTAACTTTGATTGGGATGTTGATTGCATGCGTTGGCGTTCAAGGTGCGATTTCCTATCAATCGCTGAATTTTCTTGGTTTGAGATCGGGTTCTTCGTTCGCTACTTTTGTTTCCAAAAACTCTGCTGGAGGCTTCTACAACATTTGTATTGCAGGTAGCTTGGGGTTGTTGGGCTGGACTTTACTCAATACGCAACGCAGTTCGAAGGACACTCGCTATCGTTTTCCGGACACGAGCTATATTGCCAAGGCACGTGGTTTTGCTGAGGATAGTTTAGCTGACTTGAACACGGCGCAAATTTCTGCGATGCTGTGTTTGATCGGAATCGTGGCCGCCCTACTGATAAGCCTTTGTCGTGGTGCGGCGGTCAGCGCTTTGGGTGCAATTGTTATTTCTGCTTTTATTGCGAATTCACGGAACGGGAGTCGCGGGAACTGGGCAGTTGCAGTGGCCGTCGCTACGACAATCGTCGCAAGCTTGGTTGCCTTTCAAGTCGACGAAAAAGCGTATGCGAGGTTGGGAAGCCTATCGGAAATTGATTTGGAGGAGGAATTGCAAGCAGGCCGAGCCTATATTTGGTCCGTTGCTTGGAAGGCCATGACGTTTTACGGATGGCTCGGAAGTGGACTTGGGACCTTCCATTTCGCCTATTTGCCGTTTCAAGAACCTTCGTCCATTGGCTGGTATTATCATGCCGAAAGCCTGTACGCCCAATGCGGAGTTGAACTCGGCTATTTAGGAGTTACCGCATTAGCAGTTGCAATTGTCGTGTTAGTTGCGGGGCTGCAACGCCCGCCTGCGAAAGAGAACTGGAGACTGGCTTTCCCTTCCAAACTTGCAGGCGCTTATCTGGTGTTCAGCCAAGCCTTTCATTCGTTTGTGGACTTCGCGATCATTCTGCCGGCACTGTTTGTGCCTGCATGTGTGCTGATAGGGTCGGTTCAAGGGACGCTTCAAAACGCTCAGATTGCTCCCGTCAGAAAACGGGGACGTAGCGACTCTTCGCGCACGGATCCGCCGGTAATGCCGAAGAGTATTCCCTGGGTGCGCAACGGGTTGCTCGGCATTATGGTTGCTGCCGGCAGTGGATATGCAATTGCGTCGTCGATTGATTCCGTGCGGTCGCTCTCGGTTTCGGAGGCCATGTTGGACTGGACAAAAGCTGAAGAGAAAAAGCCGCTCGAGGATCAAACAAGCGAGAGAGTGATCGAGATGGCCAAGATTTGGGCTAGCGACAACGCCTCGCTAAAACAGAACCCCCATGCCATGGGTGCGTTTGCAAATTCGCTTCTTTTCGACTATCGAATGAAAAATTTCGACTATCGAATGAAACAACTAATTGCGTCAAAACAAACCGTTCCTTGGTCCCAGGTCTGGCGAGATACTTCACCCGTCTTTCTCCAATTGGCGCTCGATCGGGAAAAAAATCCAATGAAGAGAGAGCAGATCATCAAATCCGTTGGTGGACAAAATGCCATCGATCTTTTGGGGAAATCTGCCAATTGGTATGCGCTAGGTCAGACCAAGTCGCCATTGGATTGGCGACTTCTTTGGGGTCGCTGTTTGACAAATACAGAGTGCGATCAAAATGAGATCGCCAAGCTTTTGCCAGCAAGTTTGGTTCTCGCGAAACACAACGCGCAGCAACTGCTGGCAACCACTGTGCTCTTTCGCGACCAATTTGACCAAAAACAGCATGAGCGAATTTTGACGCAAGCGATGAAATCGAATCCTTCGGTTTCAGTAAATTCTGCGAAACTCCTAGCCATGGAACGAGAAGACAATACAGTGTCCATTGAAATTTTTCCGCAGAAATACGATGTGCTTGAAACAATCGCAAAAGTCATTTTTACCAAGGAACTTTTCCCTAAAACGAATCGGCAACTCTGGGAGCGTGCGCGTGAACTGGTTGCTAAAGCACCCGTGACTGCGTCTCGACGGCACTTATGGCTCGCGGATTCGTCTTCCGCCCTTGGAGATGTCAAGGGTGAAATCACGCACTTGCGAGCTGCCGTACTGGCGGAACCAAACTCCATAATGCTCCATTGTCGGCTCGCGAACCGATTATTGGATATTAAGGATGTTAACGGAGCTAAAGCGGTCCTTGAGAAGCTAAAGCGGCAGGATCCTGAAAATAGCGAAGTGAAGGCACTTGCGGACCGTATCTTAAAATACAAGGATTAAATCTGAGTCTACAGCGATTCGAAGAGTTTTGGTCATCAAAAACGGCACAGGCTCCGTCATCCACACAAAACATCCAAACCGGATTTACGCATTTCAACCCCCCACAATTGGTTAATTCTGCAAATGCGAGATGTGTTTGACTGGAATGATTGAGCCGGTCGCCTAAGATATAGGACTAGCTTTTGCAAACCCTATTTTAATTAAGAACGATAAATGGACGCAATGAGACCCACGTCAGACAGTGTTGGAACACCGACACTTGCCCAAGGGACGCCTGCAAGCCCTGACCTTGTGAAAATCCTTTTACGTTGGAAGTGGCTCCCGATACTCGGATCGGCGATTGGGGCAACGCTGGGCTACTTGTACTGGGTGCAAATTGCACCGACGTACCGAGCGACGGCGCAAGTTCAGGTTGTGGCGCCTCCCAAAGAAATTCCAATTTCCACGTTTGACAACAAAAATGATGGTCGCTCTCGCGGCGATGAGTTGGTCATCGTTCGAAGCTCGGCTGTGTTGCGCCAGGCTGTAGACATCGGACAACTCACTCAAAATCAAAAAGGGATGCTTGCAGGGAGGTCCGCTGACGACATTGTAAAAATGCTTCGCAATCCATACAGCAAGATGATGGAAGTCCGACTCGGATCTAAGGACGTTAACAGCGATATCGTGGACATTAATATTACCACCGATAAAGCCGAGCTTTCAGTAGAAATCGTACAGGCTATCGTGATTGGTTATGAACACCACATGAACGAGAAGGTTAAATCGTATTCTAAAGAGGCAATAGATGTATTGACCAGATTTAGCGACACGTACAACAAGAATAAGGACGCCGCCAAATCTGTGCTAGACGAGCTTCAGAAGAACAAGGACAAGGAATTGGACTTGATTTGGGTTGACGGAAAGCCTCGAAGCCCCGCAAGTGACAAAATCGTTAAGTGCATGGATGCCATTTCAGAAATCGATGTGAAAATGAAAAACATCGACGCCGTGATTCAACAGATTGAAAAGGGTCGCGATGCCAATCGTCCTCTCGAAGAACTCTTGCGAATGGCATTGAACTCAACTTACGATTCCGGGTTCAAACAAGGCGAAGGCAATGATGTATATCGAGAGAGGGACATTGCTAGGAACATGCAGGCGCAGATCGAACAATTCGAGAGCGATAGAGTCATTCCCTTTCGATCCGAACTGGATCGTCTTAGGGATCAGGACCTGGGCGATTCTCACCCCAGTGTGATTTCTGCCAAAACAAGATCGGATAGGTTGGAGGAAGAACTTGCTCGTCGGAAGGCGGAACTGAAGAGAGTGGAAATGGCCTTTGAAAAAGAAAACGGAACTAGCCGAAAGGAATCCTTTAGCGTTGAGAGTCGATTGACGGTAGCCTATGGCGCTCTGAAGGAAACGCTTTCCAAGCTGCAATTTGAAAGTAATGAATTCAGAAAAGAAGCCGCCGAACTGAGGGAAAAGGCTTCGATACATCAAGGTCTGATAAGCAACTACGCGATCAATCTCGCAGACTTAGAAGCCTCAAAGGCAGTCGCAGACCAAATCGGCGAGAGTCTTCGAAAATTGGAGCTCGGATCGGATTTTGCAGGGAAGTCGATAACACGTCTCGAATTTCCGACGAGCGCTTCGTTTGCTGGGCCCTACTGGACACGGTACCTGGGAATTGGAGCATTGCTTGGATTTGTTGCTTTTAGCGGTCTCGCGTATCTCCTTGAAATAGCGGATCGCTCGTACCGAAACCCAGACGAGATTGCGGGTGACCTCGGCATGCCTATCATCGGCCACCTGCCACTTGCAGCCTTATCGAGATCCGATCGAATCGACGAAAAAGTGGACAGTTCTATTGTTACGTTGCATAAGAATCGTTCGTCCCTTGCCGAAGCGTTCCGAGGTATTCGAACTGCGGTATTCTTTGGCTGCCAACAAGGCAACATCAAAGTAATTCAAGTGACCAGTCCTGTTCCTGGAGACGGCAAATCGACTGTCGCCGGCAATTTAGCAGTGTCCATTGCTCAGTCAGGGAGAAGAGTTTGCCTCGTCGATTGCGACTTCCGCCGTCCGCGCGTTGCCAAAATTTTCGGCTTGAAAGAGGAAGTCGGTTTAGTTCAAGTGATTGGCGGTAAAGTGGAACTGGAAGACGCTATCCAGCAAACGTCGATTGAGAATTTGTTTTCGGTAACTTGCGGTCGGCGACCAGGAAATCCTTCTGAATTGCTTTCCAGCGAAAGGTTTGCGGACTCCCTGACTTCACTCAGAGAGCAATTTGATTTTGTCATTGTGGACACTCCTCCGATGCTTGTGGTCAGCGACCCAGCCAACGTCGCAGGTTTGGTTGACGCAGTCCTGCTGACTGTTCGACTTCGACGCAACTTAAAACCGATTGCAACACGCGCGGCTCAAATGCTGCACTCCATCAATGCGAATATGCTCGGAGTCGTGGTCAACGGAATTGGTGTGGGAGGGAATAGTTACGGATACGGCGGCTATCGTTACGATAACTATAGTGGCGGCAGCTCCAACGGATACGGAAAGAGTGGACACGGAGGATATGGTTACGGTTCTACCTACCAATACGGCGGGTACTACGGTGGAACCATGATTGGACGCGACTATTACGACGACCAAGTACCAAAGCCCATCGCCAAAAAGAACAAAGTCAATTCCTAGCCCGTCGTCGAATGATTCGAATGAACCGCCGTGACTAAGGTTTGTGTTATCAATGTCGTTGGCCTGACTCCAGAACTTCTGGAGCATGCGCCAAATCTCCGGCAACTCGGCGTCGCGATTCCGTGGATCGCTCCCTACCCTGCCGTGACTTGCACCTCGCAAGCCACCATGTTGACTGGCCTGCAGCCAAGTCAACATGGAATCGTCGGCAATGGCTGGTTTTTCCGCGAGACGGCCGAGATTCGATTTTGGCAACAGTCCAACAGCCTCATCCAGCATCACGGGCTGATCTACGACGGTGTCGAAACGGCAAAACTCTTTTGGTGGTTCAATCAACATGCTCCTGTCCGATGGAGCGTGACCCCAAAGCCATACTATGGTTGCGATGGATCCAAAGTATTTGATGTTCTCGACCAAACCGAATGCCAATTAACGCATCATCTAGGCCCATTTCCGTTTTTCTCCTTTTGGGGCCCTAACGCAGGTCTACCGGCTTCGGATTGGATTGCCAAGGCGACTGCCTTAGTCCTCCACAAAAACAAACCCGAACTCACGCTCACTTACCTACCACATCTGGACTACGACTTCCAACGATTGGCCATTCCCAACAAAGAACGTGTTGCCGAAGTAGATCGCTGCGCGGCAATTGTAATGGATGCCGCGCATTCGATTGGAGCGATACCGATTGTCGTTTCGGAGTATGGCTTAGTACCCGTTCAGAGGTCCGTTTCCATCAACCGAGCACTCAGGCAAGCTGGCTGGTTGGCGGTCCGCAATGGCCCGTTCGGAGAAACGCTACTGCCAGGCGATTCCAAGGCATTTGCTGTCGTAGATCATCAACTCGCCCATCTCTACGTGCGAGAGCCGAGTATGTTGGAAGAAGTGAAAAGCCTAGTTCAATCTATCGAGGGTGTCGCTTCCGTTGTGCATCCTAGTCAGCTCAACCTGGACCATCCGCGAAGTGGTGAATGGATTGTGCTCGCGGAAGACGACGCTTGGTTCAATTATTACTATTGGCTCGATGATGCCCTGGCTCCTGACTTTGCTCGCACGGTTGATATCCATCGCAAGCCCGGATACGATCCCGTCGAGCTTTTCATGACATCCAAGCTTCGAGCGTTGGCTCGACTTGCGCAAAAGAAGCTTGGGCTCCGATACAAAATGGATGTGATACCGTTGGATGCGAGCTTGGTCCAGGGAAGCCACGGGTTGAGGCCGACACCGCAAAAAGGTCCCTTGATTGTTGGGCCTGGAGCACCTGCCGATATGCTCCTTTTCAAAGACTATGTGCGTAGTTTGCTCGGACGTTAGTCGTGGCGGACTGGTGGAGGAGTGGAGGAGGCTGTGGCTGGGCTGTGGGCTACACATTCGATACGCTCCCTAAATTCGTTTCCTTGATTGCGTGGTCGACGATTGATTCTCGAATTAAGCCGTTTCGAAGATCGAGGCTGACGCGTTGGTTTATGATAGGCAGTAGATCGGATCGACTAACGCGACTTGACCCTTTGACGCAGTAACGTAATGCAACTTGTCTACTTTCTTATTTTGCCTTCTGCATTGCTATCGAATCAACTGCTGGGCTTTGCAACAGCGAAGCCAACAGCCAGCGGCACAGCAAATCTCCTTGCCGAATGGCAAGTCTGGCTCAATATGTGGTTTGTGGTTGGTTGCTTTGCGCTTGCCGCACGTTGGCTCGAGAAATTGCAACGACGCGGCTTCGATTTCGACGGGGCGATCAACGACCGATCTTTGGCATTGTCTCCTGCGTGGATGCTCTACAACCGAGAGTCACTCTTGCTCTGGCTTTGGTGTGTATTACAGCCAATTTGCCTTGTCGCTTCTGGCTGGACGCAATGGACACAGCGTATGACTAGTTCCACAGGTTCGCAGGCGTGTAGCATCGCTATTTTGCTTACTCCCGGTGTCGTACTCTTGCTGCTCATGGAGATGATCCGTTGCGGTCGAACCAGCCGGAACCATGGCAAAGGTTTATCCGTAACGAGAATGGTCGCGAATACTTGGCTGTTTCCGCTCGCCCTTCCAATCGGCATTGCAGGCCTCGTGGACCTGGGTGCCCTGTCGAACTTGACCGGGTCCAAGCAAGGATTATTCGGAACGGTTCTTTGCGTCGTTACCACATCGGCAATGGTTACTATTTTGATACCGCACCTATTCACGCGACTCATTGGTGCAGGACCAATCGATGCGACAATTGCGTTGGCCGTTGAGCGCACGTGGCGTATCGGCAGTCAGAATGTACCTCGTGTCCTCCATTGGCCAACTGGCTGCCGTATGGCCAACGCTGCCGTAGTTGGGCTGTTCGGTTACGGTCGAAAATTGCTTTTGACGGACGCTTTGCTACAGAGACTTAGTGACCGAGAGTTATCGATGGTCGTATTGCATGAAATGGCCCATTGCATTCGATATCACTCATGGATTCGTATGGTGCCTACGTTAGTAGCCGTCACCATGTTACTCTTTGCAATGAATTGCCTAGCAGGTGTTTGGCTGAGTCTGAGCTGCGTCGCGATCCTCGGTCTTTTCGTAGCAAGTCTCATCGCTACGTGCTGGTGGACCGAATTCGATGCGGATCGTGTTGCCATTGAATTTGCGGTGCGATCCGAAAACGGAACAGGCCGCGAAACTCTCCTGCCCATCTGTGCGTCGGAATTGTGCCAAGCGCTGAGCAAGATCTACGGATCGAGAAACATGGAACGCAGTAGCTGGATGCACCCAAGTTGTTCGCAACGCATGGCCGCGATTCGCCTTCTGGTCTAACGGCTCATGTTGAACAAGATGAACGTACCGCTCTTTCCGGCTACCGCAATGTCAACCCGTTTGTCGCCGTTCAAGTCTCCGGTGGCCACTTGAAGTCCCACGCCGACATGGCCTTGTGCGATCGTGGACTTGCGAAACTCGCCTTGGACGGATAGGCAACACCATGAGGGGTGAGTTAAAACGACCTTGAGTCTGCAATTGCCGAAAGCCATTGCGGAGCAATGGCGGACCACTCGAAGTCGCGAGCACGGATGGCGGCGTTTCGCCCCAAGAAGTTGCGAAGCGATTCGTCCGACAACAAGCGATGCAGCACATTCGAAATCTGATCCTCGGATGGAATGACCAAGCCAGATTGGCCGTCTGTAATGGTTTGCCGAATAGCCGGACTGCAATTCAGAACTGCCACGGGTAGTCCCGACGCCATGGCCTCCAACATCGATTGGGGGAAGCCCTCGTACTGACTAACCAAGCAATACGCGTGGGCAGAACCTAACTCGCCCCAAACATCATCGCTCCAAAGACACCACTGGACTGAGTGTTCGATTCCCAACACGGTGGCTATTTTTTGCAGTGCCGCGCGTTCCAATCCATCGCCAACTATTCGAAGTCGCCAGTCGGAATGATGATCGACCAGCTTGGCCCAAGCACATAGCAGTCGATCGACCTGTTTTTCGCGAGATAGTCGGCCCAAATAAACTAGTATCCGGGGCTGGCTCGAGCATCGCTTGGATTGGAGCAATTCCCAATTCCAATCCGGGGTTTGAATGGCGGATGGGATGACGCGGACTTGGGAGGCGTCAACCAGGCGTTTTGAGACAAGGTACTCAGCGACCTTTTGGGTTTGGGCGACACAAATTTTGCACTTCGGGTACGATTTATTTCGCAAAAGTTCCCAAAAGCGGCTTAGAGGCTGCTGGCGAGGGTCGCTTCGTTCGGAAATGACGACGGGTACAAACGATGGACACGCGAGCAGAGTCAGGACGTTGGTCGAATCGCAGAAGCTGACGACAACCTCGGGTTGCCAATTGCGAATCCGATACCGAAGTGACCAGATTCTCCGAGTATTTGCAAATAGCCCTCGAAAAAAGCCACCGCGGCTCGTTGTTAGTTTTAGTCCGAAACGCTCAATTCGGGAGTCGAGTAAGTAGGTGTCGTTGCCTGTTTCGTCCAGAGTCACTAGGCTGGTCACAGATCGGGTGACCAATTCATTGGCTAGATAGCTCATTTGTCGTTCGGAGCCTCCGCCTCGCATCGACTGGATGACTAGCATCACTCGTTTCGGAAATTCGGTAGACTGCTTCTCGGTCGCCATCCAACACTTTACTTTCAATGTGATCGAACTTGGTTCCTCAAGTCCCCATTCATTCCAAATCTGTGTGCATCGTATGCGGTTCGAATCGATGGCACAACGTACCTTCTGTGACGCGTGTCATCCGGTCGCTTTTTGAGCCAGTAAGAGTCGTAAGGTGCGGCAGTTGTGGGCTTGGGCGCTTGGAGCCGCTTCCGACGCGAAGTGCGGTCGAAGCGGTCTATTCAAGCCCGACGTACGCTCAATCGTACGATGCAGCAGGCCAAGATTTTGTTGTCTCGGAGGAAACGGCGGGCGAGCAGTTAGCCCCACGCTTCGCCCGCCTCGCGTCCTATTTGCCGAACCAAGGAAAATTGCTCGATATCGGTGCTTCGCGAGGCGTATTCCTTCAACAAGCGGCCTTGGAAGGATGGTCGCCATTTGGGCTGGAAGCCGGACTGGGCACGATCGAATATGCAAAGAAGCTTTTTGGTATCGATATCCAGCACGGTACCCTTGAGGCGACTCCGTTACCCGATGCATCTTTTGACTGCGTCCACTTGAGCCACGTGCTCGAACACTTGTACGATCCGCTTGACAGCATTCGCAAAATATCCCAGACCTTAAAGACGGGAGGAGTGTTGATCGTGGAAGTCCCATTCGAGTTTGGTGATCTATTCGATCGGGTTCGTGAAGTACTACTGCGTCGTCCCCGAACCGTAAACGAAGTGCAATCATCCCATCTCTACTTTTTTACTGTGAAATCGCTTTGTCGGCTGCTTTCGCAGTCTGGTTTTGAAGTCCTTTATGCGGCGACGCCGCGACGCAACCAGTCCTATGACAGCACGTTGCCTATGGGGATAGGGATCAAACGGGCGGTCTATCGATTGGAACAGTTTTTGAACATGGGACCACACATTGAAGTGTTCGCAAGAAAGAAGTGAAATGACGATTCCGCCTAAGCTCACTAACTGCACCCGAATCCTCTTGGTCGGAGATGTGGTCGGCAAGCCTGGGGTAACGATGTTGTGCGATTCCATCGATTGGCTGCGAGACGTTTTGCAAGTCGATTTGATTATTGCGAATGCGGAGAATGCAGCCGACGGAGCAGGCTTGACTAAGTCACAGTACCACAAACTCGTTGCCGCAGGCGTTGACGCCGTAACGCTCGGCGACCATATCTATCGCAAAAAAGAGATTGCGTCCGTATTGGCAACCGAAACGAACATCGTCAAGCCAGCCAACTTTCCGGTCTCGGCACCTGGACGCGACCATTGCATTGTCAAAACCCGGAATGGAATCGCCGTCGCCGTGATCAGTCTCTTGGGTCGTGTATTTATGCGTCCGGTCGATTGTCCGTTTGCCGCAGTTTCCAGAGTGCTCGCAGAATTGCCCGAGGATATTCGGATTCGGATTTGCGATCTGCATGCTGAGGCGACCAGCGACATGCAAGCCATGGGACGTTTCTTAGATGGTCAAGTGACGGCCGTGTTAGGCACGCACACGCATGTCGCCACGGCGGACGAAGAGATATTTCCCGGCGGTACAGCCTTTCAGTGCGACGTTGGAATGACTGGCCCTTATCGAAGCATACTGGGGCGAGCTATCGAGCCGGTGCTAAACACCACGCTGACCTTTGACCCCAACTCGTTTCACGTCGCGACCGAAGATGTTCGTCTCTCCGGAACTTGGGTCGATGCCGATCCATCTACAGGCAAAGCGTTAAACGTCGGACGAGTGCAATTGCGGGAATCCGATTTGAAGCAATGGCACTTGAAACAATCGGAGCACAGCAAAACGGTTCAGCCAGACAGACTCAATCCGTGAACCTTTTTTACACGGATCACTTCGAGTTACCGTTACCACCTAGCCACCGCTTTCCGATGGCCAAGTATCGGCGCCTGCGAGATCGCATTGTTGGCGACCCATTCTTTCTTCCAGATGTCTTGCTGGTCCCAAAAGCGGCGACAGTTGAGCAGTTGTGTTTGGCGCACGATCGAGGCTATGTACATCGAGTATTGGCTGGCCGTTTATCGGCTGCCGAGATCAAGAGAATAGGATTTCCTTGGTCTCTAGCCATGGTCGAGCGATCTCAACGAAGCAGCGGAGCAACGTTGGACGCAGCGCGGCATGCCCTCCTCGATGGCATCGCCGTCAATATGGCTGGCGGTACGCACCATGCGATGCGAGATGCAGGTGAAGGGTTCTGCGTGTTCAATGACGCAGGCGTGGCAATCACGACATTACTCTCCGAATCCCAGATCCAACGCGCGGTTGTGATCGATTGCGATGTGCACCAAGGAAACGGAACGGCTCAAATATTTACTGGTAATCCAGCCGTATTCACGTTTTCAATGCATGGCCAAAAGAACTTTCCACTTCGGAAATTCCCAAGCGATCTAGATATTGATTTGCCAGATGGCACATCGGACCAGCCCTACATGGATGCTTTAGCATCGGCACTGAAACACGTTTTTTTGCAAGGCCCTTTTGACCTCGCCATTTATTTGGCCGGCGCAGATCCATTCGAAGGTGATCGGCTCGGACGGCTCAAGTTGACCAAGCAAGGACTCGCTGCCCGCGATGAGCTCGTACTCTCCGAGTTGAGAGTCCGAAGAATTCCTGTCGCGATTGCAATGGCAGGTGGATACGCCCATTCGATTGACGACATCGTTGACATCCATTCGCAGACGATTCGGATTGCCTCCGAGCATTGCAGACGGAATCCGAAGTAGTCGCGGGAACAGGGCCGCAAGGCACATTGCATTCATGAGAACTTTAGCTAACCTTGTAACCATGGAAATCGTTATCACTGCTGTTGGGCCAGACAATGTGGGCTTGGCCGACCCGATTATTCACGACGTCACAACGCGTGGTGCGAACATCGCGGAAATTCAGATGTACGACCACGACGAAGCTGCGTTGTTCGCGATGATGTGCCGCATCCATATTGACTCAAGTGAGCTTTCGCCAGTCCAATTGGCGATGAGCCAGATCGCATTCCAAAAGAAATTGGAGATCCGGGTTTGGAGCCCTGATGAACGTTCGCTTTGTCCGAATTTGGCAATCTGCGCGACCCGCTTGGAGAACACGCCGCGTGCCATCTTGGAGGCAATTCGAGGTGGCGTTATCCGTGCCAATCCTGCGGTCATCATTGGAAATAGAAAGACATGCGAACCGCTGGCCAAGGAATTCGGTGTCCCATTTGAGTACATCGGTCGCGAAGACGGTTCCGGTGACGACCATGCGATGGTTCAAGTTATCGATCAATACCAAGCGGACTACGTCATTCTGGCACGCTACATGCGAGTTCTACCTCCAGAAACCTGTTGGAAATTTGCCGGCGGCCGCATCGTCAATCTGCACCACGGTTTGTTGCCCAGTTTTCGCGGGCTTCGGCCCTATCACGACGCGTATGCAGCCAGGATGCTCACCTTTGGTGCGACCTGCCATTTCATAGTCCCGGAACTGGATGCGGGTAATCAAACGATCAATCAATCGACTTTTTCCGTACCACCTGGATCGAAATTAGAGGATGTAATAGAGATTGGGCAAACACAAAACGAGCCAAGTTGCTTGGTCGAAGGTGTTCGCCGTGTATGCGATCGGGAAGTGAAATTGCACTTTCACCGAGTTGTTGCCCGACAAGCGGTATGTTGATTTAGTCGAAGACGCAATCACAACAATTAGCCGATGGACGTTAGCCCCGGTTTTCAGACAGACAACCGCCGCTAAAGCGGTTCGGCTAATTAAATCAACAGCCCGCAAGCCTAGTAAGGCGAGGGGCAGTTTGAAATCTATCTATAAACTGGGTGGCACGCTCTGAGGTACGACGGGCGTGTGAAGTGTCTGGAGCACTCGTCGTGTGGCACGTCCCTGAGGTACGAAGGGCGTGGTGAATCGCTAGAGTCATTTGCCACACTTCCCACGCCCATCGCTAATCGCGCTAATCGCTTTGGGCGTGCCACACGGTGGCCTGGCCTGGTAGTCTTCTGTCTGCCGCTCGCCTAA
>Ga0105048_10002720_pt1 | contig 28766 bp, 24 predicted proteins | sample MAT05_FD_78382 | JGI IMG/M metagenome (GOLD analysis project Ga0105048, IMG submission 78382) | Freshwater microbial communities from Lake Fryxell liftoff mats and glacier meltwater in Antarctica - MAT-05 | ecosystem: Environmental > Aquatic > Freshwater > Ice > Liftoff microbial mat | place...
CAGCGGCCCCCGTGCCAACGGTGACCTCACCTTCGAAGTAGTGAACGACTCCGGCCTTGGCCGAGATTACTGACTGGCTCCACGCCGTCACGGCGCCAAAGGCGGCGGCTAGTGTAACGGATGCAACGATTTTTGTAATCCTCATGGTTCTCTCCTCTGGAACTACTGCACTGAATTTAATTGTCTACGATCGACTGCGGCTGTCAACGCAATTCAATGACGTTGCCCCTTATATTACGGTTTCATGACATTTAACGCAAGAGTTGTAACACAAAAGCGGAATTTGAGGGCTACCGGAATAGTTCAGGGTAAACTAGACGGCGAGTGCCGGAAAAGATTCTAGACGTTGGTTGCGGGATAAAGAAGTACCCGGGGGCGGTCGGAATTGATCGTTTGCCGGGCACGGCGGCGGATATTGTTTGGGATCTGGACCAATTTCCATGGCCGGTGGAGAGCAGTTCGTTTGATCAGGTACGAATGATTCACGTCATCGAACATGTCGGCGACGTGATACGCACGATGGAGGAGATCCACCGGATTCTGCGTCCGGGGGGCCGCGTATTGTTGGAAACGCCGCACTATACCGACTTCAGTTCGTGGTGTGATCCCTCGCATCGGTGGCATCTGAATACGTATTCCTTCCGGTACTTTGGCGACAACAACGCAGGGTATGGATACTATTCCGCAGTTCGCTTCCGGGAAGTTCGAATCCATTTGAAATTATTGGCGCTTTGGCGATACGCCGGATTCGAAATGCTGATCAACGCCTGGCCGCGGTTCCGGTTGTTTTGGGAACACTACTTGTGTTTTGTTGTGCGAGGCAAGGCGATGACGTTCGAATTTGAAAAAATTTGAAGGCCTAAAGGAGGTAGAATCCGCTTTCGACGGCATCGTTCTTAATGCGGTTCCAGACGACGCGGGCCGTGAACTGAGCTTCTCCGGAGTCAATTTGGAGCATTATGCCGCTGGTGAGTGCGGCGTACATATGCTCGACGCGCATGCCATGTTCGCTAACGTCGAGAATGCGCCCCGGAATCGCGAGGGGATGGTGCCCATCGATAATCAGCCGGACTTCCCCGGTGGCGTGGAAGCGCGGTTCCCTGCGGCGCTCATCGGATTCGGCGATAGAAGCATCGCCGCAACCGGCGGGCTTCGAATCGGGCTCGATCATACGAACTCCATTCCAGCTTCGGCTTCACTTTCCGATTCTTTGATGCCGGCGTCATACTGCTTAAGTTTTCGGCTCAGCGTCCGGCGTGAGATGCCGAGCAGATTTGCAGCGCGTTCCTGGTGCCCGCCGGTATGCCCGAGCACCTGCAGGATGAGCCGTTTCTCCATATCCTGGAGCATCGCGCCCGGGGATGCGTCGCCGCCATGAATTTCGGAGTTGACGGACTGGAAAAGGCGTTTCAGATCGCTTTCCTGTTCAGGAAGCGCGGCATAGTGATCTTGAAGCCGCTCGGGCAGGTCCAAGGTGCGAACCGCTTGTCCGCGGGCGGTGACGGCACACATGTTGATGACGTTCTGGAGTTCGCGGATATTGCCGGGCCAGGGATAGAGTTCCAGCGTCCGCTTGGCATCGTCAGTAATTTCGAGGCCCTCGCGTGTCGCCTCGAGGAAGTGTTCGGCGAGCGGAACGATGTCTTCAATTCGTTCGCGCAAGGGCGGTACGGCGATTCTGAACTGGGTGAGGCGGTGGAACAAATCCATCCGGAACCGGCCCGCCGCAACGGCGTTTTCGAGCTTTTGATTCGTTGCCGCCACCAACCGTACTTTTGACTGAATGGGCCGCGACCCGCCGAGGCGAAAGTGCGGGAATCCATCGAGAAAACGGAGGAGTCTGGCCTGGACGCGCATTTCTAGATCGCCAATCTCGTCGAGGAACAACGTGCCGCCGTCGGCGAGTTCGAACATTCCGGGGCGCGGATAACTCCCTTCGGGGACGCCGCTACCCTCGCAACCGAACAACTCGGCTTCGAGCAATGCGTCGGGCAGGGCGGCACAACTCAAGTTCACCCACGGCCCTTCATTGCGCGCGGAGAAGCAATGTAAAGCGCGGGCTACGATTTCCTTTCCCGTTCCGCTCTCCCCTTCTACAAGGACGGTGGCGCCGGATTGGGCTATGAGTTGGACGGTGTTTAGTAGGGTCCGCATCGGCCGGCTGACCGCCACTACCGACACTCCCAGAAACCTGTGGGTAATTCCTCGCATTTTCGCCTGGATTGATCCTGCATTCATCGTGCTTCAAATGAAGGTTTCTTTCTAGGTGGGCATTCCCTATGCTGACCTGGAAAATCACCTTAGAACGCCGGTATCGGCCGATTCCGGCTAGAGCGGATAAGTCTTTTCTATTCCTACAATTGGCGTGCTTTTGCCCGAAGAAATTCCCCTAGTAGCTACAGCCGGCCCCTATCTCTGTCGATTCCACGGATAGGGAGCCAACTACAGGCGTGCAATTCCAGTCCGGCGACGCGACCGTGCAACCGCAGTATGCGCCGAACGTGCGTGCGTTCCTCGGGGCGACCATCGGGATCGGGGCGATGTGTCTGTGGATTGATCTAATCCCGTTCGACTCTTCGGACCTGACGCAGTTCCTTACCTACTTTGTCATGTCGGCATTGGCGGCCGGGCTGCGGGTGAGCATGCCAACATATAGCGGCACGCTGTCGATCAATTTTCTCTTTGTGTTGATCGGCCTGGTTCACCTGACACGGTCCGAACTCGTAGTGATGGGCGGCACGGTAGCGGTTATTCAATGTCTGCTTAGCCGCGACCGCTATCCGGATTTGCCGAAGGTACTTTTCAACTTGGCGGTTTCCATCATTGCTATTCATGTTTCCTGGGATGTCTACCGTGTCGTACCGGTCGGCGGATCGCTCGCCGACGACACTTTGCGACTGGCGCCGGCGGCGTTGACGCTCTTTCTGATGCACACGGTACCCGTGGCGATCGCCATCGCCTGGACCGAAGGGCGCCGCGTATTGCCGACCTGGAAGGAATGCAGCCTTTGGTCTCTCCCGTATTCCGTCGGCGGCGCCGCCGTCGCCGGTAGTTTCGCGACGCTATCGCATAGCATAGGGTGGCAACTTTCGTTGCTCGTTCTGCCTGTCGTCTATCTAATTACGCGGTCATACCAACTTCACCTCGCCCGCGTGGACGACGGGATGCGGCATGCCGAGGAACTCGCTGGATTGCACCTGCGAACGATTGAAGCTCTGGCGCTCGCGATCGAGGCCAAGGATTCCACGACCGCGAGCCATCTTGAAAGAGTGCAAACGTACGCCATCGAAATCGGCCGAATCATGAAGATCGGCAAAGCTGAGCTCGAGGCCCTGCGGGCAGCCGCACTGCTGCACGACATCGGCAAGTTGGCGGTTCCAGAGCACATACTCTCCAAGCCCGGAAAATTGACGCCGGACGAATTTGAAAAGATGAAGATTCATCCGATTGTCGGGGCCGAGATTATCGAACGCGCGAACTTTCCCTACCCGGTGGCCCCGATTGTCAGGGCGCACCATGAACGTTGGAACGGCGAGGGGTATCCGGCAGGTTTGCGTGGCGAAGACATTCCAATCGGCGCCAGAATTCTATCGGCCGTGGATTGTTTCGACGCGTTGAGTTCGGATCGGCAGTACCGGCGAGCGCTTCCTCCCGAGGAGGCGATTGCTTTCGTGCAAAAAGAGGCGGGACACGCATTCGATCCGGTCGTCGTCGGCGTGCTCGTCGAACATTATCAAGAGCTCGAACGAAAGGTAAAGGCCAACGCGGGCCGGATCAAGGACATTGCCTCGCTGCGAATCACTCGGGGGAAGCCCGCGGCCGGGTTCGAACAAGCGGCGCCATCACAGAGTGAAAGCTCGGAGTCGAGCGGCAACGCACCGAGTTTCCTTGATAAGATTGCCGCGGCCCGGCTGGAAGTATTGACGCTTTTTGAGCTGACGAGCGATCTGGGCAGTTCTTTGAGCTTGCAGGAAACGCTGTCGGTGCTGGCAACCCGCTTGAAGCGGTTGGTGCCGTTCGACTCTCTCGCCATCTACTTTCTACGTGACGGCAAACTGATGCCAGAGTATGTGACCGGCGAAAACTTCCGGCTCTTCGCCGCGCTCGAAATTCCCTTTGGCCAGGGTCTAAGCGGCTGGGTAGCTGAACACCTTCAGCCGATCTTGAACGGAAATCCTTCGGTCGAACCGGGGTATTTAAACGATCCGACGAAATTTTCCACGCTCCGGTCCGCGCTTGCCGTCCCCCTGGAGGGCGCACAGGGGGTAGTCGGCGTCCTCACTCTTTATCATGCAGACAAGGATGCGTTTTCTCGCGACCATCTGCGCATCCTGAATGGGATCAGCGCGAAACTATCAAATTCGATTGAGAACGCGCTGCGATTCCATGTCGCCGAAACCACGGCGACTACCGACTACTTGACGGGACTTCCGAATGCTCGCAGTCTGTTTCCGCGGCTGGAAGAAGAGATCAATCGTTGCCGGCGCGGCGGAACTCCGCTTGAACTGCTGGTCTGCGACCTGAACGGCTTTAAACAGGTAAATGACAGATTTGGCCACATGGAGGGCGACCGCGTGCTTCGCGAAGTGGCGGCCCGGTTGAGGGAAAACTGCCGCGAGTACGATTTCGTCTCCCGCATGGGCGGGGATGAGTTTGTGATTGTAATGCCTGGCGCGGAGGCCGGCAACTTCAAAATCCGCGCTGCCCAGCTTTCGCAACTCGCCGCCGACGCAGGCCGGATGATCACTGGGGAGAACGTCTTATCTTGTGCCGTCGGTTCAGCCCGTTTTCCAGAAGATGGAACCGACTCCGAGCAACTGCTCTCCGTAGCCGATCAGCGCATGTACCGGAACAAGTACGATAGCCGCGAGGAAGCTGAGAGTGAGTCACCCGGCCAGGATCGCGACGGCTGGCCTCATGCCAGGACACCCGCCTCGACCCTCGCCAAAACATAAGGACCTTCCGGGATTACAGCGACCCGCGCGCCGGCATCCAGCCCGTGCAATGTGGCCGCCACCGCGCTGTCTACATTGGCAAAGGCACGTCCCCACAATTTGTCTGCGTAGCGAGCTTCCAAGCCCGGCACATAAAACAGCAATTCTTTGTCCCGGCAGACTAAAGCCAGTTTTTCCAACTGCCATTGGTCCACAACGACAGGATTTGTCGCGACGTGGTCCAGGAATGTCTGCGGAGTCGGGAACCGTTCCAGCATTTCGCAGAACTCTGGCGCTCCCGCTCCTTCGGTGCAGGCCGAAACTACGAGAATGCGGCCCCCGGGCTTCACGATATGGCTGGCGGCGGTGATGCCCTTTACGGTCTGATAAAACGTCAGATCCAAGGGATAGCCAGCCGAGGTCGTGATCACCGCGTCAACCGCCTCGTCCATGCGCTGCAACATCACTTTTCCCACAAACTCCATCCCCTGGCGATGGGCCTGTTCGGGATGACCGGCGAAGACTTGGGCGATTTTACGGTCGCGGGTCAGCGAAACGTCCACCAGGAAGTCGTGCCGCGCCATACGGGAAATTTCCAGCAACTCGCGATGCAGCGGATTGTCGGCTACTGAACCCTCCACAGCGCGTCGATCCCGCATGAACTTCGGGCTGTGCAGAACCTTAATCGTCTCCTGCGCCGCAAGTCCCGGCGCCACCAGTTTGCGGCCGCCCGAGAAGCCGAGCATCAAATGGGGCTCAATGAAGCCGAGCGTGATATGAAGGTCGGCCGCCATGAATCGCTCGTCAATATGCACCGGCGTTCCAGTGGAGGTTTCTCCGAGGTAGCGGTGCTCGCTCAAAACCTTGGCATGATGGTTGACCACGCGGATTGTCCCAAAAAGTTCCGGTCCAACGATTTCCCGTATTTCATCTTCAGTCGCGGGCCGGTGCAACCCGGTGGCGATCAGCACCGTGACGTTCTCCCTATTGATGCCAGCCCGCTCCAGACGCGCCAACAATGGGGGAAGCACCAACCGGTTCGGAGCTGGCCGGGTAATGTCGCAAACCGATATGGCCGCGGTCCGCTTGCCGCGTGCTAATTCGATGAGTGGTGGCACACCGATCGGCGCGTCCATGGCCGTTTCCAGTGCGGCCGCGCCATCGGCCAGAGCTACAGCCGAACGTGCCTCAAGAAACTGGTAGTCGCGACCATCCGGCAACTCCGCATCCAGTCCTGTTTTTCCAAACGCCAGTTCAATTCGCATCTCCTGCAACGTAGCATGTTTTCGGCGTGAAACGGTTTCCGGAAAATTTTCACAAAGTTTTGGACATCTTTTTCCGGCTTTGGCGCGTTATTAGATTGAGGAGGTTGGACGATGAGTTTACCAATGACATTTCCAGTTTCGGGGCTGGCCGCGGCAACGGTTGTGGCGGCGTTATATATCCTGAGTCTTTTCCTGACTTCTTTGACGTCTCGTCCACCCTCGAGCCCGGGCCGGGATTTGCCGAAATAATCACGTCTGCCGATTGGCAGCCCGATTGCTCTAACAACTGCGGAGGGATCCTATGCCGGTCGGTGCATTGATTGCCGTTTTTGTCATCCTGAGTCTATTCCTCAGCATGTTGACCTCATCGCCGCGCACGATTCCTAATAAGAGGGAGAAGTCCCCTTCGGACACAGTGGCGTAGCGTTTCGCCTCTGCTTGAAGTCCAGCGATACAATAGGCCAATGAACGGGCTATTGCGTATTGTGCCGTGGTTTTTGCCGCTCCTGTGTCCGTTGGCGGCGCAGAATCCCGAATATGACATCTGGATTTCGGGAGGCCAAATTCTCGATGGGACGGGCAATCCCTGGTACATTGGCGACGTTGGAATAAAGGGCGATAGCATCGCCTACGCCGGTCCTCGCCGGACGGCGACCGCGCGTCAGACCTTGGATGCCCGTGGCAAAACGGTCACACCTGGGTTCATAGATACCCATAGCCATGGCCGCCGCGGCGTTTTTGAAGTCCCAAGCGCCGAGAACCAGATCCGTCAGGGCGTGACCACCATTATCGAGGGGCCGGACGGCAGTTCTCCGCTGCCGGTCGGGGAATATCTGACCCGGTTTTCGAAGGTGCCCGCCACAACAAATTTCGGGCTAATGGTTGGGCAGGGAACCGTGCGGGAGCGCGTAGTGGGTTTGCAAGACCGCAAAGCCACCGCGGAGGAAATTGAGAAGATGCGGGAACTGGTTCGGCAGGCCATGCGCGAGGGCGCGTTCGGACTATCGACCGGACTTTTCTATGTTCCGGGCGCGTTTACGCCGACTGAGGAAGTGATCGAACTGGCGAAGGTGGCTGGCGAGATGGGAGGCATCTACACTTCGCACATGCGTGACGAAGCGGCGAAGATCGTCGACTCGGTGCGGGAGCTGATTCGCATTGGCGAAGAGGGCCGGATTCCGGCGCAAATTACACATCACAAGGTGATGAGCGGCAGGAACTGGGGCAAGGCCGTGGAAACCCTGCAACTCGTGGAAGACGCCCGGCGCCGCGGCGTTGACATCTCGATTGACCAATATCCGTACACGGCGTCCTCGACCGGGCTGGCGGCGTTGGTGCCGAAGTGGGCGCTGGAGAGCGGACAGAAGGCGTTCCGCGAACGGGCCGCATCGCCGGAGGCGAGGGCACGCATGAAGGTGGATATAGTTCGCAATTTGAGAGAGGATCGGGGTTCCGGCGATTTGAAAAACGTCGTATTTGCAAGTTGCGCCGGAGACCGGACGCTTTCCGGGAAGAGTCTGCGGGACCTCACCGGGTCCGATGATTTTGAGAAGGCGGCTGAACACGTTGTGCGACTTCAGGAACTCGGCGGCTGTTCCTGCATCTACCATGCGATTTCAGAAGAAGATGTCGAGCGGATCATGCGGTATCCGGGAACGATGATTGCATCCGATGGCGGCATTCCCATTTTTGGTGACGACGTGCCGCATCCGCGCAACTATGGGACGTTTGCACGGGTTCTGGGCCGGTACGTTCGGGAGCGAAAAATCATCACTCTCGAGGACGCGATTCGCCGCATGACCAGCCTTCCAGCGATGCGATTTCGCATTCCAGATCGGGGACTGTTGAGGGTGGGAATGAAGGCCGATGTGGCGGTGTTTGACGCGGCCGCGGTGATCGATAAATCCGAATTCGGCAAGCCTCACCAGTATGCCGAGGGATTCGTTCACGTAGTCGTAAATGGAACACCGGTCTTAGTGGACGGCAAGATGCTTCCGGCCCGGCCGGGACGGGCATTATACGGCCCTGGGTATGTGAAGTAGATGGCGGCCGCTTGTCAGATTCGTCCGGCGCTTCCGGAAGAAATGGAACTGGTGCGAGAGTTGTTTCGTGAGTATCAGGCGGAGTTGAAGGTCGATCTGTGCGTTCAGAGTTTCGAGGAAGAAATGGCGGCATTACCGGGCCGCTATGCAGCGCCGCGGGGGACGATCCTTTTTGCGGAGGGGGCGGATGGCGGAGTGGGCGGTGTAGTGGCGATGCGGGCGCTGGATCCATTTACAGCGGAAATGAAGCGGCTTTTCGTGAGGCCCGGTTGTCAGGGTTTGGGGCTCGGACGGGCCCTGGCGGAGGCGGTTATCGAAACCGCCCGGCGCCACGGATATTCGCGCCTTCGGTTGGACACGCTTCCTTCAATGTCTACGGCGATTGGTCTCTATCAAAAGCTCGGTTTTGTGGAGATCGAGCCCTACACTCAGAACCCAGTTCCGGGGGCCCTTTATCTGGAACTTCCCTTGTCTTGATATTGCTTCAACAGCGCGGAAAGCCGCGCAACTATCGGCGGATTCGCTTCATAGAGGTTGCGATCCTCGTGGGGGTCGAGTCGTAAATTGAAAAGCTCTCCGGCGGGCTCGCCAGGGGCTGCGTCACGCTTGATGGGTTCCGTGAATCCGCCCGACCCGTGGCCGAGTATCAGCTTCCAGTCGCCTTGGCGGATGGAGAACAACCCATTTGCCGAATGGTGAACGATAGCCTCCCGCAAGCGGCCTTTTTGCCTGCCCCGCAAGACGGGGAGAATGCTCACGCTGTCCTCGCCCATGCCTGGGGTCAGGCGGATGCTCTGGATATCGGCGATGGTGGCAAAGATATCCGTGAGGCAAATCGTCTGATCCGACACCGTGCCCGGACTTACACGGCCGGGCCAGCGCACCAGGAACGGAATTCGATGGCCGGCTTCCTGAATGTCGGCTTTCTGGCCTCGCCACTTGGCATTGGCCCAGTGTCCGGCAGCCTCTTTCGAATCGCGCTCCTCCCACGGAGCGCCATTGTCGGATGTAACGATCACCAGCGTATTAGCGGCCTTCCCGCTCCGCTCCAGCGCGGCCAGTATCATGCCGATCGAGGCATCTGTTTCTTCAACAAAATCCCCGTAGAGCCCTGCTTTCGACTTGCCCTTGAATGGCATTGAGGGAACCCACGGCGTGTGCGGCGCAGGCAACGGAACGTAGGCAAAAAACGGACCTTTCTCTTTCTCCACAAAGCCGCAGGCCCGTTTCACGATGCTGGGAATGACTTCGTGCATCTGGAAGGAGGGCGACCTCGGGCCGCCGCGCCAAAACGGACCGCGCTTCACTTCACCGCTGTCGCCGATCGTCGAAGTGGGTGGTTCCACCGCGCGATTGTTGTCAATGAAGACATACGGAGGCATGTCGAGCGAGGCGGGAATGCCGAAAAATTCATCGAAGCCGTAGTCATTGGGCGATGGTTTAAATTCTTGCGAATAGTCTACCTTTTCGGCGGTACCCAAACCCAGGTGCCATTTTCCGAAACCACCGGTCCGATAGTTCTTCGTGCGTTTCAGGAGCGAGGCGATGGTATCCCGGCCCGGTTCGATCAGTGCTGGGGAATAGCCGCTGCCGACGCCGCTCTTTAGCCGCGTTCGCCAGCAATAACGGCCCGTCAACACACCATAACGAGTCGGCGTGCAAACGGAGGAAGGCGAATGCGCATCGGTGAACCGCATTCCTTCGCGGGCCAACTTGTCCATGTGCGGAGTCGGAATCTTTGCATCCGGATTGTACACGCCCACGTCGCCGTAGCCTAAGTCGTCACATAGGATCAGGAGGACATTCGGCGGCGCAGGCGCCTGCGCCAGCAGTCCACCGCTCATTGCCAGGAACGCTCTTCTCGATATCATGCCGATTTCCTAGTGCTGGTGCATTGCGTAATGCTGGCGGAGTAAGTCCTTGCCGTAATCGTTGCCATTCGGCGTGCGAATGACGACGTGGACATGCTCCTTATTGGGGCTTTGATCCTTCATGATCGCGCGCAGGCCGGCCGGACGCTGATGATCGAATTCTACTAGGATCACCGGGCTGTGGATGCGGTAATAGAAGACGCTCTCGTCCTGCGTTCCCCCGATCCAGGCGAACCAGGTGTTATCCAGGTGCTTCTCTACTTCCGCCATTTTGACTTTCGCGTGAGCGGCGTCCATGTTTCCCACGTACTTGGCGACGAGCGCCAGCAGGGCTTTCTTCTGGCCCCCGGTCATCTCCGAGCCCTTCAATCCCGCATAATCCAACACGATGTTGTCCTTGAACGCTTCGCCGACGTTGTTATTGGCGGGCTTCGCCAATTCCAGGACGGCCTTCTTCTTCTGTCCGTCGTGCAACCCGCGAATGAGGGCCAGCCCCATCTTCGGCTCTTCCTGCAGAATCGACGTGCCCTTGTACTTCCCGATCGTCGCAATTACCGGTTCCGATCCAACGAATACCGGCGACATCACGACCTGATCGCCCACTACGAAGTAGTTGATGATCAAGTGATGGCCGTCGATTTGCCAGCCCCAGGGCTTGTCTTTCGACGGTTCGCCCATGATCGTGAAGTGATAGCGCCATTCTCCGTACTCGACGAAGTTATTGTTGTTCATCTCGCCCAGCGTCTCATTCAGTTTCATAATGTCGCGCGAGAGTTTCATTCCGTCCGCGCTTAACGACGCCCGCAACAAGCCAAATCCCAGTTCCCGCTGCTTTTCATTCATTTCCAGGAAACTGACGCCCTGCCGGATGTAGAAGTGCTGATTCATCCATTTGCGCCATTCCGGATCGTCAACGGGGAACTTCGTCTTCGCGCGTTGTTCGGCGCTTAGCCCTTCGAGAAAGGCAACCGCGGCTTTGCGGACCGGCTCCGTTGTAACGCCCGATGATTTGATCGGAAAGAGGCCGGGTTCCACGGTTCCTTTTGCCGTAACGCCGCGGAACGGTTCGGCCAGTCCGGCCGCTTCCGATTTCGCGCTCATCGACCGGAAACGCTCCTGTACATCTTGCGAAAATGCGACCAGAACTACAACGCCGAGCCAGCCAATGAAACGTTTCATGGCCCTTACTCTAACAAATACCGCGTCCAGGCGGATCCCCGCTCCGTGATAGACTAATCGACTAACTGATTATGCGAAAGTTTCTTGTCGGCGTTACGCCGGATTTCGCGGTGGAGGCCAAGGGGCTTTACGAAGCCCAACTTGCAGCCAAGCTCACCGCCGCACAAATTGAATGGGAGTTGATGCCGGAACTGACCGGCAACGCCGTTACTCCCGAAATCGCCGATCGCTATGATGCGATTTTCGCCCTCGCCTCGTGGTTTCGCGCGGACGGCGTCCAGGGTTGCCGGCGCTTGGCCGTCGTAGCCCGCTGGGGCGTCGGCTATGACCGCATCGACACACAAGCGTTCACCGAAAACGGCATTGCGCTCGCCATCACACCGAACGCTGTTCGCACTCCCGTGGCGGAAGCCATCTTCACGCTGATGCTCGCGGTCGCCAAGAACTTGCGGATCCAGGATCAGGTTACGCGCGCCGGAAAATGGCGGAGCGCGCTGCCCCGCATGGGCGTGAATCTGCGCGGTCGCGTACTCGGCTCCATCGGGTGCGGCAACATTGGCAAGGAGATGTTCCGTCTCGCCAAGCCGTTCGGATTTTCCCGGCTCATCGCGTTTGACCCCTTTCTGACGCAGGCGCAAGTTGACGATCTCGGCGTGGAACTTGTTTCGCTCGACGCTGTGATGGCCGAGTCCGACTTCGTTACTGTGAACGCGTTTCTTAACGAGCAGACCACCGGCCTCATCGGCGAACGCGAACTGCGCCTGATGAAGTCGAACGCCTACTTTATCAACACCGCTCGCGGCCCTATTGTCGACCAAGCCGCTCTCATCCGCCTCCTGCAGGATCGCGCTATCGCCGGAGCGGGCCTCGACGTCTACGAGACCGAACCGCCGCCCAAGGATCTGCCGCTCTTCGAACTCGATAACGTCATTCTCACGCCGCACGCGCTTCCTTGGACCGAGGAGATCGCGCGGGACAACAGCTTGGAGGCGTGCGACAACATGCTCGCCGTTTCCCGCGGCGAAGTGCCGCCCGGACTGGTCAACAAAGCCGTACTCGATAGTCCCATTTTCAAAGCCAAACTGGCCGCCCATGAAACCCAATAAATTCAAACAGTCCATCGCCGCCACCGGCACCGCTGCCGGTCACATGATCAGCGATTTCGGTACTCGCAACATTGCTCGCATCGTGGCTGCCGCCGAACCCGATTTCGTGATGATCGACATGGAGCACACCGGTTACGACACGGAACGGATTGCCGATCTCTGCGCCTGGTTTCGGGCTACCGACATCGCGCCCATGGTCCGCGTGCCGCAGGGTCTCTATCACTTCTGCGCCCGCACGTTGGATGCGGGGGCGTTGGGGATTATGGTGGCGAATGTCGAAACCGCGGCGCAGGCCAAGGAGATTGTCGACGCCTGCAAATACGCGCCTCTCGGCCGCCGCGGCGTCGCTCTCGGCGGGGCTCACAATGACTTTGTGATGCCCGATCCCGTCGAATACTTTGCGTATGCCAACGAGAACACGACCGTCGTCACCATGATCGAATCGCCGATCGGTGTCGCCAACGTGGACGCCATCGCGGCCACACCAGGCGTAGATGTCCTGTGGGTTGGCCACTACGATTTGACGCAGGCCATGGGCATCCCCGCGCAGTTCCAACATCCCGATTTCCTGGCGGCGCTCGACGCCGTAATCGCCGCCGCGCGCCACCACGGCAAGCAGGCTGGAATTCAGCCCGGCCGTGTCGAAGATGCGCGGCAGTGGCGTCAGATCGGCTTCAATGTCCTGAGTTGGGGAATCGATTACGCGGTATATCGCACGGCTCTAATCAGCGGCGTGACCGAGGTCCGCCATATACTGAAGGGATAGTGGAATACCCGATAGTTGATGGCCGGGTCCAAACACGGGCTCTCGAATATCACATCACCGATCACTGCAACTTGCGCTGCGATCACTGTTGCTCCTACTCGCCGATTCTAAAAAAATGGCTTGCCGATCCGGCCGCTTTCCGTGAGGATCTCATCGCCGCGCGCCGCGTGGTGCGCCCGGAGTTCTTGAAGATCGTCGGCGGCGAGCCGCTTCTCCATCCGGAGTTGGAGTTGCTCCTCACGACCGCCCACGAACTCCAGGTTGGGGCGCGCATTCAATTGACCACGAACGGACTGCTGCTCCGTCAGCTTACGCCCCGCTCCTGGGACTGCATTCAGATGCTATCCGTTTCGCTTTATCCGGAGCCCGCACTGCCCAAAGATCTCATTCGCCATGTTGCCCGGGAGGCCGCCCGTCGCCATATCGAAGTGAGTTGGAAGATGCAGGATAAGTTTACCTGCCTGGACCGGAACACGCTTGCCACGTCCGATGAAGCCCGCGACACCTTTGCTGACTGCTGGATTCGACACCGCTGCAATTCCATCAAGAACGGGCGTTTCTACTCCTGTACGCGGCCCCAGTACATCCAGAAGTTCGCAGCCGATGGCCCCTTATTCGCCGAAGACGGCATTCCGGTTCATGTGGAAGATGCCGCCGCGCTGGCCGCGCGGATTCGCTTGCATCTGACGCAGACCGAGCCGCTCCATTCCTGCTTTATCTGCAACGGCGGGCAAGCCCATCTCGATACCCACCGCCAATTGAGCCCGCAGTCCATTCGCGCCAAACGCGACCAGCTTGTATCGCTGACGGCCTTAGTCGCTCCATGAACCCGCTGGGCAAAGCGCTGACGACGGTCCTGCACCGCCTTCCGGCCGGGGAGCCCATCCCGGTCGCGCTAAGCGGCGGCCTCGATTCCTGGGTGCTAGCGCTCCTGCTGCGCCGGGCTGGGTTCAGTGTCCGGGGGATAACGCTGGTATCAAACGTTCCAGGGTATTGCGAATACGAACAGGTCGTGTCCCGCGCCCTTAAGTTCGGGTTCGAACTGGAGCCGATTCCCGCTGAGCCTTTCGAATCCGCCCTGCCCCGATTTCTGGCAATCACTAAGACACCTATTTATAACTTGCATCCTGTCTCGAAGTTACTCCTCGCCGAAGGCGCCGCCGCTCGCGGCATCCCCTGCCTGGTTACCGGGGACGCCGCCGACCAGGTCTTCCGCTGTGAGACGAATTGCGATCTCCTTCCGCTGACACAGGCCTGCTTTCGGCATGAAGGCGTGGAACTCGTAACGCCATTTTTGTCTGCCGAAGCCGGCGCTCTCTGCACCCGGCCGGATCCGGACAAAGGGCTGCTTCGCGAACTTGCAGTGGCCCTTGGCATACCGAATACTCCCAAAATTCCCACGATTTATCCCGGCGAGTCCATCCTTGCCAGGACAAAGCAAATCATTGAGGCTCTTACATGTGCGGCATCGCCGGCCTAATTCGTTTTGATGGCCTCACCCCCACCGATCACGTCCGCGTCGCCCGATTGAAAACACTGCTCCGGCACCGCGGCCCGGACGGCGTGGGCATCGGTACCGGAAAAAACGCCGCGCTGATTCAAACGCGTCTCGCGCTGATCGCGCCGGAGCCCCATCCGCTTCCCATACAATCGGCCGATGGCCGCTTCACTCTTGTCTATAACGGAGAGCTCTACAATCACGCTGAAATCCGAAAGCAGTTAGTCCAGTCCTACGAATTTCGGACCCGCACCGACACGGAGACCGTACTCGCCGCGCTCATGCATTGGGGCCCCGCCGCGCTTTCCCGTTTTGAGGGAATGTTCGCTCTCTTCCTGTGGGACCGGGATCGAAACTTTGGAATTGGCGCGGTTGATCCGCTTTCAGTCAAGCCTTTTCTCTATCACGCCTCCGGTTCGCAGTTCGTCTTTTGCTCCGAAGCCGGCCCCATTATTGAATCCGGACTCCTCCCTTTCCGGCCCCGCGAAGAGGCGATCGCCGAGTATCTCACCGCGCCGTTTTTCAGCAGCTCCCACTTACTTCCGTTCGCTAACTTGCAGCGCCTGTTACCCGGGCATTATTTGGAGGTCTCCAGGGGGCGCGTCACCACAGCCGGATACCGCGTTCAGACGACGGTTCCGGGGGAGCTGATTCCCGCCCTTCGCCAAGCCGTCGCCGTGCAATCTTCGGCTGACGCGCCCGTTGGCATCTTTCTGTCCGGAGGCCTTGATTCCAGTTTGCTGGCCGCGTTGTCCCCGGCCCCTTGTCCCACCTTCACCATCGCCTACGAGCACGAAGCGGTCAACTTCGTCGATTCCCTGATTGTCAAAACCGACGACGTTCCCTTCGCTCGTCGAGTCGCCGCCAAGTTTCGCCATCCCCACCATTTGGTGAAACCCGCCAACTTTGAAGCGGCCCTTGCGCGGACACTACACGCCAATGACCTCATCGCCGCCTGGGAACAGGAGGTCTCCCAAAACCTGCTCGCCGAAGCTGCCGCCACCCAAGTGAAAGCGGTACTCGTTGGCGACGCCGCCGACGAGACCCACTTTGGCTATTCCTTCCTTCTGCATCCGGAACGACTCACTTCGCCGCAACACCTGCTTGACTTCTTTGGCTACCCGCCGACGCGCCTCGGTCCCGCCCACTTCGTCGACAAGTACCGGTCGTTTGCCCGCGACGAAGGCCACAACTGGCGAACCTTAAACGATCAGCGCCTTGCTATTTCGAGTCTGATTCGCCACTTTTGGCTTACACGGCTACTCCATAACGGCGACATCCACTTGATGGCCCACGGCGTTGAAGGCCGCGTTCCCTTCGCCCATCCCGCCGTGCTTGCCTATGCCGATCAAGTCCATGTGACCGGCGCACTGAAGAATGGAATTGAAAAGTTCCACCTGCGGACGGCGGCCGCCGCGGTGCTCCCCGCGGAAATAGCATGGCGTCCGAAATCTGCGTTGACCAAACACCTCGACGCCCGGCAAGTGATCCACCGCCTGTTTCGCCAAGCCTGGACGCGGCACGGCGCTCTCATCGAGCCATATATTGCGCCCGACTATGTCGACAATCTGAAACCGCCGGGAAGCGAACGGGAGTCCGGCATCCGTTTTCGGCTGCTGGCGCTGCTCACGTGGTTCGCCCGCTTTGCGGAGCATGCATGAACCTCGTCTTTGCCGTAATTCCGGAAAAGGGCCATATCAATCCCTATATCGGACCGGCGCAGGCGCTCGCGGCGCGCGGCCATCAAGTCACTGTTATCGCGCCGGGCGACATCAGCGGGCAGATCAACGCGGCCGGCCTCTTTTTTGCTCCGGACTTGGTCCCACGGGAGACTGGAAGCCGTCCCACCCACGGCGCCGAACTTGTCGAGCTTATCCAGGATTCATCGCGCCTGGCGGCCTGGATCGAACAACTGCTACTTACGGACATTCCGCCGCAAGTCGAACTCCTGCGTGATTGCTACAAACGCCTCGCGGCCCATGTCGTCGTTATCGATCCGCTCTACTACCCCGCCGCCATCGCCGCCCACGCCGAAAATATCCCCTGGGCCAGCGTGTCGAATTCGCTGAATCCAGTACTCCCGCCCCAACTGGATAGCGCGCTCATTCGCACTACTCGTGCCCTTTCTTCTCGGCGCGCCGCGATTTTCAAGGAATACGGAGCGCATCCTTCGTTTAGTAGCGCCGACGTCCTGTCACCGTATCTCAACATCGCTTTCACCCGCGAGGAACTCTGCGGTCCGGTCCCGAACGTCGAACTCGTCGGCCCGTCGTTCCCATTGAATGAGCGTGGCGACGAGGTACCGCTGCAACCGCTACCGGCGGATCGCCCGATCGTCTATGCCTCCTTCGGCAGCCAGATCTACCACTGGCCCGAAATTTTCGCGAAACTACAGAAGCTCGATGTCCATCTGGTTCTCTCCGCTGGTGAGTTAGTCGACCAAATTGAACCGTCCGAAAACTGTCAAATATACCGTTACGCTCCACAACGCGCCATCCTCGAACACGCCGGCGTGTTCATCACCCATGGCGGCGCCAATAGCTTTATGGAAGCGATCGCGGCCGGTGTTCCCATGCTGCTCTCGCCCATGTGCAACGATCAGTTCCATCAGGCCTATTTTCTGGAGCGGTGCGGAATCGGCATCGCCGCCGATCTCCGTACGATGAATGACTCCGAACTGGCCGCTGCGGTTCGGACCCTCCTTGCCGATGGTCTCCACCGAACGGCGATGGCCCAAATCTCCAAGTCTTACCAGGGTAATGGCGCCCTTCGGGCCGCCGCACTGATCGAAGGGCTTGGTGCGTGATGCTGATTCCGATTGGAATCACCGCTCGCAATGAAGCCGCGAACATCAAAGCGTTATTGCATTCCCTGCGCGAATCCGCGGCGAGAGCCTCGGCCAACCTGGACGTGGAATATGAACTCCACGTCCTTCTGAACGACAACCGGGACCACACACCGCAACTCCTCGGCGGCGAATCGGACCTTCAAATCTGGCAGACACAAGGCGGGATTGTCGAAGCCCAACGGGCGCTCGTCGCAGCTCGGCCGGCGTCTAACTTCCTCATTTTTACCGACGCTGATATCCTCATTCACCCCGACACCATCGCGGAACTGACATCCGCGCTTATCGACAATCCGGCGGTCGGGATCGCTTACGCCGAAAAGTATCCGATCGAGCCCAAACGGCGCACTCTTCTCGCCCGCGCCCTCTATTTCTACAACCTTCGCGAGGGCTATCAAACCAAGCGGAACTATTGCAACGGGCAGTGCTTCGCCATTCGCGATTGGAACATCCCTACCCCTGCCGAACTCACCTGGGATCCCGCCGCCGACAACCCCTTCCTCCACCTTTCCGCCGGCATTCGTACTGACGATATTTTTCTTTCGCGGGATCTCCTTCGCCGCTCCGGTCCCCAAGCGTTCCTTTGCACGCCGGCGGGCATCCAATATCGTCCGCCTGAGACGCTCGAAGGAATGTTCCGGAAGTACCAGCGGATGCGCCTGGAGATCGAACGGCTGAATCGCTTTTTCCCTGCCAGCCAACGCGCCCACCGCCGCTGGGGACGCCGCCGGCTCGATTTTGAAATCATTCATCGGGCTCCGCTCGTCGAAAAGCTGTACTACGCACTCTTCCAAGCCGCACTGGTGCTCTGCAAAATCCGCTATCACGCCCAGCGCATCTATTACACCTATTTCTCCAGGAAAACCTGCCCCACGTGGCTGCCCGTTCGCGAAACCAAGGAGCCGCTGTCGTAGTGCGCATCTATCAGCATCCCAGCCTCCAAGGGTTGGAGATTTGGCACGGCCTCGCCCGTCATTCAACGCTTTATCAACTGCGCGCCGACAAGCCCGCGTACTTCACCGGACTCGCGGAATTCCTCAAATGCCTACACGCCGGAACCGCTACGACCGCTGAAGGGAACTCCCTGGACATAGCCGCCGGCTTTCAAGAACTCATCCTCACTGGAGGCGATGCCGAAGAGGCTTCTCCCTATTTGGACTTCCCGCATCACTCGGTCCACCCCGGCCCATTCGCCGCACGTGCCGGCGCCGAGGCGGTCTGGCGGGAATTCGGCTGGCGGAATCCACTCGCCATTGACCTTGGGCAGTCCCGCCTGAAATACTTCACGCAACATAGCAGCGGGGTTATCGAGCGGGACGAAATGTCCCTCCCATTCGGCAGGGACGCCCTATCTCCCGAACTGGGCCGTGCCCGCCTTCGCGATTTCATGAGGCAGGCGCTGACACTGGATCATGACGGGGTTCTCCTCGCGCTTCCCACGGCCATTACTCCCGATGGCGTGGCTGGCTCATCCACCTATCCCGGACTCTTCGGCCCAATTGCTCCCCTATTCCAACCGCTTTTCCCCAACACATCCTGGGCAGTTTGCAATGACGCCGTTCTGGCCGCTCGGGGCTATCCCCCGCTGCCCCGGAAAAAAACCCTCGTGCTGACGCTCGGTTTTGGAGTCGGCGCAGCGCTTTGGTATTAGCCTGATTAGATGGCCGATTCCATAACTCTGCGCGCCGCCGTCGCTGCCGATATTCCCCACATTCTCGCGTTCATTCAGGGCCTCGCCGAGTACGAAAAACTCTCCCATGCCTGCGTCGCCACCGAGGAGACATTGCTCGAAACTCTCTTCGGTTCCCGGCCCTATGCCGAAGTCATCATCGCCGATTTCCAGGGCCGGCCGGCCGGATTCGCTCTGTTTTTCCACAACTACTCCACCTTCCGCGCTCGTCCCGGAATCTATTTGGAGGACCTGTACGTCCTTCCCGAGTTGCGCGGCCGCGGCATTGGCAAGGCATTGCTGCAAGAACTCGCGAGTCTCGCTGTAGAGCGCGGCTGCGCCCGCCTGGAGTGGTCCGTGCTGGATTGGAATGCGCCTTCCATCGCATTCTATAAGTCGCTCGGCGCCGAGCCCCAGGAGGAGTGGACCATCTACCGGGTTACCGGCGACGCTCTGGACCGGCTCGCAAAGGCATATGCTAAATAACGTGAGAACTTGGCATGTCTTGTTGCTCGTCGCATCGCCTTTGTCCGGTGATCCCGGCGTCGATTTCTTTGAAGCGAAAGTCCGTCCACTCCTCGCCGCCAAATGCTACGGCTGCCATAGCGCGAAGCTCGCTTCGCCCATGGGCGGACTGCGTCTCGACGATCCGCAAATAGCGCGATCCGTCGTCAAACCGAAGGAAGCCGATGCCAGCCGCCTTATACAAGCTGTGCGCTACCAGTCAATCGGAATGCCGCCCGGCGGAAGGCTGAAGGAAGAAGAGATCGCCGCGCTGGTCCAGTGGGTGGAAATGGGCGCTCCCGTTCCGGATTCGGCCCCTGCCCAAACCACCGCCGCCAAATCAAAACCAAATCACTGGGCGTGGCAGCCGCTGCGACCCGGCGCCGGCTCTATCGATGCCCAGATCCACGCCAAGCTGTCCGAAAACGGTCTGACCCCCGCCGCTCCCGCCGATCACCGCACCCTCATCCGGCGCCTCAGTATTGACCTTACCGGCCTCCCCCCGGCCGAGTCCGATTTCCGCCTCACCGTCGAACAAGCCGTCGATCAATATCTTGCTTCCAACCGCTTCGGCGAGCGTTGGGCCCGCCACTGGATGGACGTTGCTCGTTATGCCGACACCGGCTTCCTCAGTCGCCCATTCCTGGTCTCTTTCGGTTACCGCGATTGGCTCATCAACGCCTTCAATCGCGACGTTCCCTACGACCGCTTCATCGCCCTCCAACTCGCCGCCGACCAGATTTCCGGAGCCGCCAAGGCGGACCACGCCGCGCTCGGCTTCCTCTCCCTTGGCCAGAACCCCAATCGCGACGTCGATCTCCCCGATGTCGTCGACGACAAAATTGATCTCGTCTCTCGCGGACTCCTCGGCCTCACGGTAAGTTGCGCCCGTTGTCACGATCATAAATTCGATCCCATTCCCACCAAAGACTATTACTCTCTGTATGGCGTCTTCGCCAACACCCGCTACGGAGTCGAGCCTGTTCGTACCGGCGAACTGCCGCCGTTCTACGAGCAGCGCGCCGCTGACCGCAAACGCATTCGTCAGGAGTACATTCAGGAACGTCTCGCCGTATTGCGCGACGAATTCCGCGCGCCCGCTGAAATCCGCCGCTATCTGGAAGCCCTTTGGGACGGCCGCAAACTGAACCGCGCCCGTTTGGAAAATCTCGCCCGCGAGAAGAACCTGAACTCACTCGTCCTCGCGCGTTGGGCCGCGCGAATCGACGACAGTCCGTTCTTTACCGATTGGCGCGCGGCCACGGCCAGTCCGGTCTCGCAATCCCTCGAACGTCTCGCTTCGCCAGACGGAAAGCCGCTCCTTTACGGCGCGTCCGCACCGCCCGAAGTCCCCATCGAAGACTTCCCGTCCATCATGACTGAAGGCGATGCCAACACCACCCGCGATCTCCAATGGCAGTTCGAGCAGATGCTCAATGACGCTGCTTATCGCGGCTCGGACAGCATTGTCCTCGGCGCCAACGACAAGCCGGTTCTCAAGCCCGCTTTCGTTTTCAATCGCGGCAATCAACACGATCCCGGCGACGCCGTCGGCCGCTGCTTCCCATCGGTTTTGGCCAACGCCTGCTTCCCGAACGCTTCCGGCCGTCTGGATCTCGCCAACGCGATTACCGCCCCAAACAATCCCGTCGCGGCCCGCATCATGGTCAACCGCGTCTGGCAGCGGTTCTTCGGAGAAGGACTCGTTCGCACTCCCAGCGACTTCGGCATTCGCGGCGATCTTCCCACTCATCCCGAGCTTCTCGATTCTCTCGCCGATGCATTCCGGAAAGACGGCTGGTCCATGAAACGGCTGATCCGCCGGATCGTCCTTTCCCAGACGTATCGCCAGTCCAGTACCGACCGGCCCGCGGCCCGCCAAAAGGACCCCGAAAACAAGCTCCTTTGGCGCATGCCGCGCCGTCGGCTCGACTTTGAATCTCTCCGCGATTCCATGGTCGCCGTCGCTGGCCGCCTTGATACAAAAATCGGTGGGCAGCCTATCTCACTCGTAGCTACTCCATCCGACACCCGCCGGACCATCTATTCCATCATCGAGCGTGAAAAGCCGCTCGCACTCCTCAAGACCTTCGATGTTGCCGACCCCGAACAGCATTCCCCCCAGCGCTACCAAACCACCGTTCCGCAGCAGGGCCTATTCCTTCTCAACAGCCCCTTCATCGGTGAAATGGCCGAATCTCTCGCCGCCAACGCGAAGGATCTAACTGACCTTTACCGGCGCGTCCTCAACCGCGATCCAACGGTCAAAGAACTCGAACGCGCCGCGCCTTTTTGGAACGCCCCCACGCCATCCGAAGGCGAACCCGGCGAAGGCGCCTGGCGATACGGTACCGCCAAAATGGACACGGTCGCTGGCGCCGTCACCGCCTTCAAACCGTTCCGTTTCTTCACCGGTAAAGCCTGGCAAAATGCCTCCGCCGGAGTCGATCCGGTCACCGGTGTTGCCAAAATCACCGCTAACGGCGGCGCGCCCGGCGACGATCTTTCCAGCGCCGCCGTGCGCCGCTGGGTCGCCCCCGTCGATGGCGTTATGAACATCGAAGGCAAACTGGTCCTATCCGTTGGCGCGTTCGCCATCCGTTTTCATCTCAGCAACGGCATTCGCGGATGGGCTGTTTCCAACAAAAAAGGCATCCTCGGTAAGTGGCGGGTCGATCCCTCGCCCGCGCCCGCCGACGGCATCAGCTACGCCGCCAATCCCAGCGTTTCCACGGATCTCAAATCGATCAAAGTCGAGCGCGGCGAGATCATCGATTTCGTCGTCGATGCCGACGGCGACTACGAAGCCGACGACTTCCAATGGAGCCCTATCATCGCCATCGGCGAGAACAAGTGGGACGCCCGCAAAGACTTCGCCGGCCCCCGCATTCGCAAACTCACACCTCGCGAACAGCTCGCGCAAGTACTGCTCTTGACCAATGAATTCGCGTTTCTGGACTAACTCATGCACCCCGTAAATCGTCGCGATCTCTTCCGCCGTGTCGGCGCCGGCTTCGGCTTGGTAGGCATGGCCAGTGTGTTTGAACAGGCCGGGCTCGCCGGTCCGCTAACTCCGCGTCTGCCGCAATTTGCCGGGAAGGCAAAACGCGTCATCCACATCTTCGCCAATGGCGGGCCGTCCCACATGGACACCTTCGACTACAAGCCCGCGCTGCAAAAATACGCCGGGCAGCCGCTCCCCGTGCATCTTCGTACCGAGCGCAAAACCGGAACGGCCCTTCCTTCCCCATTCGCCTTCAAGAAGTACGGCAAATCCGGCACCGAGATCAGTGACGTATTCGCCAAAGTGGCCCAGCACGCTGACGACCTGTGCGTCATCCGCTCCATGCACACCGAGGTTCCTAACCATGAGCCGTCGCTCATGATGATGAATTGCGGCACGCAGCAGCAAAGCCGCCCTAGCTTCGGCTCCTGGGTCGTCTATGGCCTCGGCTCGGAGAACCAGAACCTCCCCGGCTTCATCTCGCTGTGTCCCGGCGGCCTGCCCATCCGCGGTGCCCAGAACTGGAAGTCGGCGTTCCTTCCCGGAGCCTATCAGGGCACCCACATCGACACCCGCGAAACCGATCTCGACAAACTCGTTGAAAACGTCCAGAATCGTCTGACCCGGCGCGAAGAGCAGCAAAAGCAACTCGAACTGCTGGCCGCCATGAACCGCGAGCACCAACAATCCCGCGCCGAAGACGAAGCGCTCGAATCCCGCGTTCAATCGTTTGAGCTCGCCTTTCGCATGCAACTGGAAGCCGAAGACGTCTTCGATCTATCCAAGGAGCCCCAACACATCCGCGACCTGTACGGCGACACGCTCCACGGCCGTCAAATGCTGATGGCCCGCCGCCTTCTCGAAAAAGGTGTCCGCGTCGTCCAGGTCTGGCATGGCGCCGGTCAACCCTGGGACACCCACGACGACATCGCCAAACGAGTCAAACAGCTCGGCGTCGAATCCGATCAACCCATCGCCGCTCTCTTAACCGATCTCAAACAGCGCGGCATGTTGGACGACACACTCGTTATCTGGGGCGGGGAATTCGGCCGTACACCGGTCGTCGAACTCCCCGCTTTCGGCTCCAACGCCGGCACCGCCGGGCGCGACCACAACTCCTACGGCTTCTCCGTCTGGCTGGCTGGCGGCGGGACCAAGGGCGGCACAGTCTACGGCGCTACCGACGAATTCGGCTTCCGTTCCGAAGTCGACCGCGTCCACGTGCATGACCTTCACGCGACGCTCCTCCATCTGCTCGGCTTCGACCATGAAAAATTCACCTTTCGCTATGCCGGCCGCGACTTCCGGCTCACCGATGTCCATGGGCAGATCGTGAAGGGCATCATTACATAATTTGCCGGGAAGAGTGCTAACGTATGAGCATGAGCGTCGAGACATTAGTCTCGGTCGAGCAGTATTTAAATACCTTCTACGATCCCGATGTCGAATAGATAGACGGAACACTTGTGGAACGCAACGTGGGTGATTGGCTGCATAGTCTGATCCAAAGCAATATCATATTTGCGCTTCGAACCAGATACCCATACTTGAAGGTCGTTGCCGAGCTCCGATCACGTACCGCCGGCACGCGATTCCGCCTGCCGGACGTAACCGTTCTCCGGGAAGCGCCCGATGGCCGGTTCCTCACTGTCCCAGCGTTGGTCGCCGTCGAAAGCCTCTCCGAAACCGACCGCATGTCTGCCGTAATGGAAAAGTTGCGCGAGTACGAGGCCCACGGGATTCCAAATATTTGGATCATCGATCCCCGGCTACAACTCGATCTACGTTTCACGCTGAATCGCGCAAGTTATCGGTGACCAAACAATCTCACCGCGGACGGTCAACTCTCACTTACTCGCGCCGAAATATTCCAGGCCTGATCAAGGATCACTAATCCGGCAACGCAAACGCCACCACGCTTCCGCCGGACGGCCGGTTAGACTTGCCGCCGCCCGCCGAGATCGCAATGTACTGCTTGCCATCGATCATATAAACGCTCGGCGTGGCATTCCCGCTGAACGGCAACTTGGCCTGCCAAAGTATCTTACCCGTGTCCTTATCGAATGCCCGAATCGTCTCATCCGCGCTCGCGGCGATGAAAATCAACCCGCCCTTCGTCACCACCGGACCCCCATAATTCTCCGTACCAGTCGGTGGAATCCCGCGCTGCGTCAACTCCGGATACTCTCCCAACGGCACCTTCCACTTCAATTCGCCCGTATTCAGATTCACCGCGTTCAGCGTGCCCCACGGCGGTTTAATCGCCGGATACCCCTCCGCGTCGGACCACCTCCGGAAACCGCCAAAGACATACGGCGGCCCGGCAACTTCTTTCGACTCCACCGGTTTCTCTACGCCAAACAAGTAGTCCAATAGCGCCCGCCGCTGACCCTCCGGCAAGCTCCCAAACGCCGGCATCCGCCCAATCCCATTCCGAATCGTCTCGCCAACCGCATCGCGCGACTGCGGACTGCTTATATCCGGAAAGCCCGAAGGCCCGTCTCCCCGGCGGTCAAATCCATGGCACGCCGCACAGTGAATTCTGTAAGTCCGCTCGCCCGTTGTTACTGGTCTGCCCGAACCGTCCCGCGTCGGAATCATCTGATAAATCCAGGGAATCTCATTCACGTTCGCATAATAATTGCCCTCCGGGTCAACGGCCGCCCCGCCCCATTCCATGCCGCCATCGAAGCCGGGCATGATAATCCGCTCCTGCACGCTCGGCGCCGGATAGGCGCCCTGCGCGCCCGACTTTCGGATTCGCAACAGCGTCGCGGCTCGCGCCGCCGGCGAAATGTTCGAAGCGTCCGCCTCTGTATAGGTTTGCCGCGTCAGTGGCGCCGGCCGCAGCGGCGCCGGCTGCGTCGGCCATCCCGGCTCTCCGGGAAGCTCGGAGGCGGGAATAGGCTTCTCGACAATATCCCAAAGCGGCTGCCCCGTCACGCGATCAAATACAAAAAGCAGCCCATTCTTCGTCCCCTGCGCCACCGCATCGATCTTCTTCCCATTCCGCGTCACTGTCAGTAACACGGGCGGTGTCGGAAGGTCCTTATCGAGTAAGTCATGATGCACCAGTTGATGGTGCCAAAGCCGCTTTCCCGTATTCGCATTCAGCGCCACCAGCGAATTAGCGAATAAGTTAGCGCCCGCCCGGTCGCCACCCCAAAAGTCAGGCAACGCCGATTCCGTCGGCACATAAACGATCCCCCGCTTCTCATCCAGCGACAAGCCGGACCAGTTCGACGCGCCTCCAGCGTTCTTGTATGCTTCCGCCGGCCATGTCTCATGACCCGCCTCTCCCGGCCGTGGAATCAGGTTGAACAGCCAACGCATCTTCCCGGTCCGCACATCGTAAGCCCTGATCGTCCCCGGACCGCTCGTCAGCCCGCCGACAATATACGTGTCTTTGAAGATCACCCCCGGCGTATTCACCATCACCGGCGGCGCGGGCTCGGCCACTCCCTCACCCAGATGAATACGGCCGCCCATTCCAAAGCCCGGAATCAGCTTCCCCGTCGCCGCATCCAGCCCATAAAGGTAAGTCCCCGCGCCCGTGAAGATCCGCCCGTCGTTCCCGTCCGCCCAATAAACCACCCCGCGCTGCCGCCGCCCCATCGAACCGGGTTGATGCTGCGAGGGATCGAACATCCAAATCTGCTTCCCGCTCGCCGCGTTAATCGCAAATACCTTCCGATTGGGCGAAGCCGTATAAAGCACACCGCCAATCACAAGTCCATTCGACTGAAACTCGCCCCGGTCCCCTGTATCGAACGTCCAAGCCTGTGTCAGCTTGCCGACGTTCGACTTGTTAACCTGATCGAGCGGCGAATAGTGAGTGGTCGCTTTATCGCCAAGATAAACGCTCCAATCCGCGTTTTGGGCTGAAACTAGAATTCCAGTTAGAAAAAAGGCTGTCCGAAGCACGCCTTTCATTCTATACGCTGCGAAAAACTACCCCCGCCAGGCGATCATCGAAACCTGCTCCAACATCTGCGAAGTTCCGGCCGCCGCCAAATTCCTTGTCACCGGTTTCATCGGCTGTAACGTTGATCGCGTCGGTGGAATGTCCTTGAAATACGACGCATACACGCCGTTCATCTTGGCGAACTCATTCACATCATCCAGATACACATGCGAAGCCACCACATGGGAAAGGTCCAGCCCCGTCTCCTCCAGCCCATCCAACAGGTTCCGCATCGTCTGCCGCATCTGGTGCTCCACGGAAGTCGCGTAGATCCCCGCATTCGGCCCCGGAATAAACCCGCTTTTCGCCGACAAATAGAACATATCTCCGGCCCACACCCCCGGACTCGATGTCCGGCTCGGAGCCATATTCCTCGGTCGCACCACCCGCCGCGTCGACAAGTCCCGCACCGCCACACCAGTCAACTCCACCCCAAATCCCGGCGGCAGCGTATCCACCAGCATCGACGCCCTGGCCGGCGCATTCCCGGCATCAAAGTACCCCCGATAAACCTCATTCAACTGCGCCAAACTCACGCCCCCCGTGCAATAGGCATTCAGGAACGCAAAATGGCCCAAATCGACTCCGGCCGCCTTCGCTCGCTTCGCCAAGTTCTCCATCGCCAGCGCCGGTGTCGCCCCGCCCACGCCGCTGAAATACAATCGCCCGCCAGCCTCCCGCACATCCGCATGGGGCCGCCCCGCGCCCTTCGAAACCACGGCATTTATTTGAACCGGCGTATCCGTGGGCATGTGCGCCATTCCCAGCACACTGAACGCCGGACCACCCTCGGGATACGTCTCTTTCCAAATCGCCGCCAGGGCGGGGAACTGGCTCATATCCGCTAAATGTACCTGTGAGTACACAACGTCCTTCATCGTGAACCCGCCAGCTTCCACGATCAGCCGCACATTCGTCAAACTGTTCCGCAACTGCGTCGGAAAGTCCGGCGGTGTCTCTCCGCCCGCCGCGCTTCTCGACGCCATGCCGCTCACATACAGAAAGTCACCGCACAATATGCCTGGCGAATAAGGCCCCGCCGGTTTGGGTCCGTTGGAAGGGTAGACTTGCTTTTTCATCTCTATATTGAGAATAGAAAAGTCGGGGCCGATACTCCACCCCGACTTCGTTTTTTAAGGCTATTCTCTGTGGTGCGGGCCACAAAGCGCCGCCTCAAATGCTTACTTAACTTCCAGGATGTCCTTTTCCTTACCCTTGGACAGCCCGTCGATCTTTCCCATATGCGCATCCGTCAGCTTCTGAATCTCTTCATGCGCCTTCCGGTCCTCGTCCTCGCTGATCAGCTTATCTTTCAATAGCTTCTTCACCGATTCATTCGAATCCCGCCGCACATTCCGCATCGCCACCCGGTGATCTTCTGCAATCCCATGCAGCTTCTTCACCAGCTCCTTGCGCCGCTCTTCGTTCAACGGCGGAATCGGAATCCGGATCAGCTTCCCGTCATTCCCCGGGTTCAACCCCAACCCCGCATTGCGTATGGCCTTCTCAATCGCGCCAATCTGCGAGTTGTCAAACGGCTGCGCCGTGATCATTCCCGGCTCCGGTACATGCAGCGTCGCCACGTGGCTGATCGGCATCAGTGACCCATAAGCGTCCACATGCACCGATTCCAACATGTTCACCGACGCCCGGCCTGTCCGGATCGCCATCATGTCGTGCTGCAAATCCGCCAGCACTTTCTCCATTCGCGTTTTCGCGCTTGCTTCCACTTCCTTGGTGTTTTGGAAAGTTGACATAAAATTATCTCACCTAAAGATGATTATGACTGGATCAGCGTGCCGACGTTTTCGCCCATCGCCACGCGCATGATATTTCCCGCCTGCCGCAAATCGAATACGCAAATCGGCAGTTTATTATCCCGGCACATCGCCACCGCCGAGGCGTCCATTACGCCCAACTGGCGCGCCAGCACTTCCTGGAACGTAACACTCTCATACCGCACCGCGTCGTCATGCTTCCGCGGATCTTTATCGTAAACGCCGTCAACGCTCGTCGCCTTCGCCACAACCTCGGCGTGTATCTCCAGCCCGCGCAGCGTCGCCGCCGTGTCGGTCGAAAAATAAGGGTTCGACGTTCCCGCGCCGAAAATCACAATCCG
>Ga0105048_10002721_pt1 | contig 28763 bp, 22 predicted proteins | sample MAT05_FD_78382 | JGI IMG/M metagenome (GOLD analysis project Ga0105048, IMG submission 78382) | Freshwater microbial communities from Lake Fryxell liftoff mats and glacier meltwater in Antarctica - MAT-05 | ecosystem: Environmental > Aquatic > Freshwater > Ice > Liftoff microbial mat | place...
AAGACCGAAAACTCGCTGAGCAGATTCATCCTCCTCTAGATCCCTCCACCCCGCGTTTCGTTCAAATTTTCTCACCGGAAGCGGTGGGTTTTGCAAGAAGCTCCAAATAGTTCCACTTACTCACACAGTCTCTTTTCAGAGAGGACTGTTCATTCTTTTCGGTGCCTGGCGCAGACGCTGATGGATGCAAACTCCATGCTTCCGTTCGCCTGCGACGATGCGATGCGGTTTCCCAGCGAGATGCAGGACATCCAGGCTTCGCTGAATCTCCCTGCGAAGACGGTGGGCTGCACGTCTGACCTGGACGGGAACCGCGCGGGCCTCACGTATCCGGCCGGGATGGTGATGGGCTACGATTGCGACGCTGCAGGAAAAGGAGAAGTGACATTTTTGCCGGAACAGGCAGAACCGCCCTCATGCAAGAGCCGAGCGACGAACAGCAGGCGGTCGATGCGCGCCGGGAGCAGATGGTGAAGCTCGTGGCCAAGAGTTTTTACAAGGAGCTGGTGAACTACGGTGTGCGTGAGAATGAGATCCTGCGGGTCGCCTCGCACCTGCTGGATAATGTGATGGCGCAGGGCGATCAGCCGAAGGCGGGCGTCGAGCATTACAACAGGCTGTTCACGCTCGGCAGCGTCTCCGATGAGTGGGAGCCGCTCCGGCAGTTGAGTGTGGAGCGGGTGAGCATCCGCCCGCTGGGCGGGGAGGCGCTGGGCCGGCTGCCGGGATGGCTCGGGAGTGCGGCGGTGCGGGAGAGTTTCGTGGTGCCGTTCCCGGAGGATGGGGCGGCGTTGCGCGCGTATTTTGAAAACCCGGCGCGGGAGTATTTCGGCATCCACCATGACGGTGCCGTCGTGGGAATCGTCGGCGCGGAGAACATCGACTCGAAGGCTGGAAAACTGGAGATGAAGAAGCTCGTGGGCGAGCCGGGCCTGCAAGGGAAAGGCGTGGGGAAACGGGCGACGTTCGCGTTCCTCTATCACGCGTTCATGATCCGGAACATGCACAAGGTTTACATCCACTCGCGCGACATCAACATCCGGAACATCAATCTGAACAGCCGGTTTGGATTCGAGATCGAGGGGGTTTTCTTCGAGGAGATCGAAGTGGGCGGGAAGCTGCAGGATGTGGTGCGGATGGCGCTGGTGAAGCCGGTATGGGAGAAGATTTTTTCCGGCGGGTGATCGATCTCGAACTCACCGGACGGTCTCCGGGAGGCCGCAGGCAGTGTCGGCGAGGTTTTCAACCTCGCCGGGCGAGCGCAGCGATGCAGCGGGCGGACTCGCGTGGTGCGTGCGGATTCTGCGCAGCACCCGGCGGATGGCTCTCGACGTGGTCGCGCACAGCGACGTCCGACGGGTTGCGCAGGATGCGGAACCCGGCAGGCGAGGACGCCCGCGCTACCCGAGACGTGCCGCTCGTGTCTGGCCGCGCTGTCTTGAGATGGAGCCATCCCGCATTGTGCTTTTCCCGTTCACTCAGGTTGCCTCGGCGCTCCGCGTTGGTACCGAAAAATTCAACCAGCGGGTTTCATCTGTTGCCAAGGCTCTTACGCCAGTTGAGAAAAACTGAACCTGAGAGGCTCTTGCAAAACCTACACGGTCACCGACGCGCGGCGTCATCGCTCAGAGGAGTGATGGCATCCGGCCCTCTTACTGCTGAGGTTTTGCAAGAGCCTCCTGAGTCAACGGGATAAGCATATCCCGCATTTCTCACCCTCCGGCGGCAAGCCGCGATTGTAGCGTAGCTCTCCAGGGCTGCGCCGTGCCGGCGCGCAATGCGGCGCAGCTCGGGAGAGCTACGCCACGGGAACGCTGCCCGCTTCGCAGGCGTGCAGTGCCGGCGCCGCAATACCCTGTCGCATCCCATGCCATGCGAGGCTCTTGCAAAACCTGCACGGTCACCGACGCGCGGCGTCATCGCGCAGAGGAGTGAAGGCATCTCGCCCTCTTACGGCTGAGGTTTTGCAAGAGCCTCATGAGTGTGAGAAATGCAGGCTATTTCCCGATCGAGATGAGCTGCGTGTAGGTGCGGACGTAGAGATGGCCGCCGCTGACGGACGGGGTGGCGTAGCTGTTTTTGTCGCCGAAAGGCAGGCGCTGGATGAGGCGGAATTTGTCGCTGGCGCTGATGACGACGAGTTCGCCGGCGCGGGTGAGGTTGTAGAGGCGGCCGCCTTTGCCGCCGATGCAGATGGGGCTGGCGTAGTAGGGGCCTTCGACGCGTTCGCTCCAGATTTGCTCGCCGTCGGATGAGCGCACGCAGGTGACGGTGCCGTTTTCTTTCCAGAGGAAAAGGCGGTCGCCGACGGCGATGGGGACGGGGACGTAGCCGCCGATGCGGACGATCTCGAATGCCTTCACCGGTTTCTTTTCGGCTGCGCCTTTGATGACTTGGATCTCGCTCGCGGCCTGGCCCTGGCCGCACTGCGCGACGATCATTCCTTCGGCGGTGAGGACGGGCGAGGCGATGCAGCGGAGTTTGAAAATGTCCGGGATGCTCCAGAGGTTGCCGCCGGTTTTCGGGTCGAAGCTGAGCAGGCCGTTGTCGGTGCTCAGGCTGATGACTTGCGGGCCGCCGGGAGCATCGAGGATGCAGGGCGTGGCGATGGCGTGCTGGCCGCCTTTGAGTTCCTTTTTCCACAGTGACTTGCCGCTGGCGGCGTCCCACGCGGCGATGAAGGAGCCGGGTTCGTCCTGACTGCTCTGGAGGATGACGGTGCCTTTTTCGACGATGGGCGATGCGCCGGGGCCGTGCTGTGCCTTGAAAGGCCCGAGGTCGGCTTGCCAAATTTCTTTGCCATCCGTCTGTGAGAGGGCGAAGAGCTCGCTCTTGTCCGGCCCGGCGATCCATACGAAGACGCGCTCGGCATCGACGGCGCAGGAGGGGCTGGCGAAGCTGTTGTCCGCGTGTTTACGATAGATGCCGGTGGCGAATTCGCGCTGCCACAGGATTTTTCCGTCCTTTGCCCCGACGCAGACGACGATGCGCTTGGCCTCCGCATCGGGTGCTGCGGCGGGAGCGCAGGTCACAAATATGCGGTCGCCCCAGATGACCGGCGAGGAATGGCCGGAGCCGGGGAGTGTGCAGCGCCAGTTGATGTCCTTGTCGGTGAGTTGCTCGGGGAGATTCGCGGTGCCGAGGCCGGAGCCGTTCGGCCCGCGGAAGCGCGTCCATTCCTGCGCCGTGGCGGTGAGGGTGATCGCGAGCAGCGCGGGGACGAGGAGGCGGAGGGAAAATGCGGGAGGCGTTTGCATTCTACGCGCGTAGGCTTCCGGTGCGGGGGAGTCAAGCCGCGGCGGGAGGAATGGAGGGCGGCAACGCCCAACGCCCGACGCGCAACTTCCAAAGCAAGCAGCGCTTCACGTTCGGATTCTTCCCGTGGACGTTGAGCGTTGGGTGTTGAAATGCTTCCCGGTGGTTTGGTGCGATTGGCCTGGGGTTGCGGGCCGACGCGCAGGCGGAGGCAGAACTTCGGATAGGTGGCCAGCGCGTTCTGGAAGATGAGCGGTATCACGGTCGTCGAGATGTCGTCGGCCCAGATGGGCGGGGGCCCGGTTGGAGCGCGGAAGCTGAAGCCTGCGGAAGCTGGAGCCTTGCATCGCGCGTGCGGGAACGGCTAGCTTTCCGGCATGGACAGCGACTCGCTCCGAGCAATCCCATTCCTCCAGAAACTGACGGCTGAAGAACTGGCTGAGTTCAGTGCGCTCGTCGAGACCTGCGACTACAAGCGCGGCACCCGGATTCTCGAGGAGGGAACGGTACCCACGGCTTTCTGCGTGGTCCGTGATGGGGTGGTCCATGTCCGCCGGCAGGCCAATAAGCGGACGATGCTGCTCGCGACGCTCGGTCCAGGCTCCTTCTTCGGCGAGATCAACCTCTTCGATCCCGGTGTGGCGACGGCCACCATCCTCGCGATGAGGGACAGCCGGATCGCTTCCATTTCGTATGATCGCTTCCGCGCCTACATGGACAGCCATCCGCGCGCGGGATACTTGATCGCAAGCGCGCTGCTGTCTGAACTCGCGCACAGGATGCGGGTGACTTCGACGCGCCTCGCAAATTCCATCTACCGCCCTCTGCCGGTCGCTGCGTCATCACCAGTTGACGAACAGGCGGCGTCGGAAAATTCTCCGTCTGGCGGGGGCTGACCACGGAATAGTTTACGCCAATCGCCTGTGAGGAATCCGATCTCGCAGATTGGATTGGGCGCGGGGCAGCGGAATGTCCCGCGTTCTCGGGGCCTCGATCAGACGCGGAATAACGCGCCCATTTTTTTGCCGAGAATCCGGCTGGCGACGGCGATGGTGAGGCCGAGGAAGACCATCGCCCACACGCCGAGGGCGGCGGCGAGGAATTTGCCGTCGCCGATGAGCTGGAACAGTTCGTAGATGGCCTTGGTGATGGGGAAGTGCTGCTGCTTTTGCGCGAGGATGAGCGAGTCGCTGACTTCGAGCATGGCAAAGCTGAATGCGAGGAGCGCGCCGGCGAGGACGTTCGCGGCGATGAGTGGGAAGGTGATGCGGCGCAGCGTGCGCAGCGGCGGACAGCCGAGATTTTGCGCGGCTTCTTCGAGCGTCTCGCTGGTCTGCTGGAGTCCGGCGACGGCGCTGCGCACGACATACGGCAGGCGGCGGACGGAGTAGGCGATGACGAGGAGCAGCGTGGGGTCTTTGCCGGGATTCAGGAATTCGAAGAAGCGGCCCGGCTGCGTCATGGAGATGTAGCCGAAGGCGAGGACGAGCCCCGGCACGGCCAGCGGGAGCATTGCGAGGGTGTCGAGCGCCTGGCGTCCGGGGAGTTTGGTGCGGACGATGACGTAGGCGATGGCGAGGCCGAGGACGATGTCCACCGCGACGGAGAGGCTGGCGTATTTCAGGCTGTTGGTGATGCTCGGGACGGTGAGGTAATGGCCGAGCGCGGCTTCGTAGTGATCGGTGGTCCACTGGGAGGGGAGAACGGTCCGGTACCAGTCCCGCGAGAAGGATTCGAGGACGACGCCGATGTGGGGCATCAGCGCGAGGAAAGTGACGCCCGCAAACGCCGCCGCGCACAGCCAGCCCGCCGCACCGCTGAGCGGGCGGACCGAACTCGCGATGCCCGCTTTTCCCGTCATCGCATTTTCAGTGCGCCCGAACATCACCTTGCTCGCGATGTAGAGCAGCGCGGTGGCGAAGAGCATCACGACGACCAGCGCGAAGGGAAACGGGTTGCCGGAGATTTCCTTGATGCCGTGGAAAATCTGCACGCTGGTGACCCGCGAGTAGTCGAAGATGAGCGGCGTCCCCAGTTCGGTGAAGGCGAAGATGAAGACGATCGTCCCGCCCGCGAAGACGCCGGGCATGATGAGCGGGAGCGTGATGCGGCGGAATTTCCGCCACCCGGTGCAGCCGAGATTTTCCGCGGCTTCCTCCATCGCGGGGTCCAGGTTGGCGAGCGCCGCGGTGAGATTGAGGAAGAGGATGGGGTAGAGATGCAGCGCATTCAGGATCACGCAGCCCCAGAATTGTCCGCGCCCGAGCCAGTCGATGGCATCGCCGGGTGCGAGCAGGCCGAGGTGGGTGAGCGCGGAATTGAGAGCGCCATATTGCCCGAGCATCTGCCGCACGCCGATGGCGCCGACGAATGGCGGGAGAATCATCGGCACGAGGAGCAGTGCGGAGAGGGCTTTCTTTCCGAGGAAGTCGAAGCGGTCGCTGAGAAATGCGAGCGGCATGGCGATGGCGACCGTGACCGCGGTGGAGGCGAGCGCGAGGAGGAAGGAATTGATGAGGCCCTCGACGTAGATGCGATTGGCGAACACCTCGCGCACGGCGAGCAGGGTGAAGTTTCCGCTCGGATCGAAAAAGGCGCGCTGCACGGTGGTGAGGATCGGCCAGACGAAAAAGCAGCCGAGCAACAGCGCGGTGATGCACCAGACCGTCCATGCGAGCGGTTTTGACATGGGCGGATGGAGTAGCGGCAGAATCCTGCGGGGCCAACTCCTGATTGCTGCACTCCTGACTATTGCGCCATGACGCCGAACGCCGGCTCGCTTCGTGGTTCGGCGATCGCCTTTCATCCGGCGCCGCGAAATGCTGGAAATTTAGCATTGCGCTCCGCGTTTCGATCCCCTACAACTCGTGGCGATTTATGAACCGATTCATCCTGTCAGCCACTTTCCTCGCCGTCGCGCTGGGCTTGTCCGCCTGTGATCGCAAGATCAAGCCGCGTCTAAACCCGGCGCCAGGGAGAAGCGTCGATCGCGGCACCGAAGTCATCGACGATAACGAACGCCCCGACCGCACAGCCGAGAAGAAGAAGCGCGAGGAGGTGGTGGACCCGGAGCCAGTGAAGCGGAACGACAAGATTCCGCCGGCCCCGACTCCGAACAACCCGGAGTATGCGGCGAAGGTGAAAGACAAGCCTGGATTCGTGACGAGCCCGTACGACGGTCAGGGCCGGATGATCGATGTCCGCGGGTTGCCGCCCGGCACCGAGGCCGAGTGCCCGTACACCCACCGCACCTTCCTGGTCCCGCCGTAGGCCGACCTCTATAAAGTCCCCATGTCCCCGGCTTGTCGGTTTTACACCGCAAGCCGGGGTCTTTTTTCCGGATGAAACACATCGCAATCCTCGGCCCGGGACTCATCGGTGGTTCCATCGCACTGCGGCTGCGACAGCTTGGGGGCAGCCATGTCACGCTCTGGGCGCGGCGGCCCGAGGCGGTCGCGGAAGTCCGCGCCGCCGGATGTGCCGATGACGCGACGGCGGACCTCGCTGCTGCGGTGAAAAATGCGGATCTCGTGGTGCTCTGCGTGCCGGTGGGAGCGATGGCCGCGCTTGCGTCTGCGATCTCGCCTTGGATCCGGCCGGATTGCGTGGTCACGGATGTGGGCAGCGTGAAGGGCCCCGTCCTTGCCGAACTCCGCCCGCTGTTTGGCGGGCGCGGGCGGTTTGTCGGAAGCCACCCGATGGCCGGCAGCGAGAACACCGGCATCGGCGCGGCGCGGGAGAGCCTGTTTTCCGGGACGACCTGCATCGTGACTCCCGAGCCAGACACCGACACGCTGGCGCTCGCCGCGGTGAAGGCATTTTGGGAGCGGATCGGCTGTCGGGTCGTGGAGTTGCCCGCCGCCGAGCACGACGAATGCGTGGCGTTGGTAAGCCATCTGCCGCATCTGCTTGCCGCGACACTCGTCAATACCGTCGCGGAACGGAACGCCCACGCCTTCGGACTGGTGGGCCCGGGATTCCGCGACAGCACCCGCGTGGCCGGCGGACCGCCGGTGATGTGGCGTGAGATTCTGCGCGAAAATTCCGCGGCGGTGCTTCCGGCGATCGACGCATTGATTGCCAAACTCACCGATTTCCGGCAAACCCTCGCGCGCTCTGGTGATGGTGGTGAGATTGTCGAATTTCTCGCCGCGGCCCGGGCAGCGCGCGAGCGCATCACTTTCCCAAAATAAGCCCATGCCAGACTGGAAGATCGAACAAGCGCCGACCATTCACGCCGAACTGACCGTTCCCGGCGACAAAAGCATTTCGCATCGCGCCATCATGCTCGCGGCCCTCTCGAACGGCACCGGCGAAGTCACCGGTTTCCTTCCGAGCGAGGATTGCCTCGCGACGATCAAGGCCTTCCAGCAGCTCGGCATCGAGATAAAGCGCCCGGACGACACGACCGTGATCGTCGAAGGCCGGCGCGGCCATTTCACTCCCCCCGCCGGGGACATCGACTGCGGCAACTCCGGCACCACGATGCGCCTGCTCTGCGGGATTCTCGCGGCGCAGCCATTCCGGTGCCGGCTGGTCGGCGACACATCGCTCAGCAAGCGGCCGATGAAACGCGTGATCGATCCACTCACGCAGATGGGTGCGAAAATCACCGCGCAGGGCGAGGGAGGATGCGCCCCTCTGGTGATCGAGGGCGGGCCGCTGAAGGCCATCGACTACAGCGCCCCGGTCGCGAGCGCGCAGGTGAAGAGCGCTGTGCTGCTCGCGGGGCTTTTTGCAAAAGGCACGACCAGGGTCACTGAACCCGAGCAATCGCGCGACCACACCGAGCGGATGTTTGCGTGGCATTTGATCCGGCCGAAGAAGAACGGCCTCGCGGTCTCCGTCCCCGGCGGCCAGACACTCGAATCCCGCGACTTCGCCGTGCCGGGAGATATTTCCAGCGCCGCGTTCTGGCTCGCAGCCGCCGCGGCGCAGCCAGGTTCGCATCTCCTGGTGAAGAACGTGGGCCTCAATCCCGCGCGCACCGGCGTGCTCGCCGTCCTCATCCGCATGGGCGCACACGTGAACGAAATCGTCGAGAGCGCCGATTGCGAGCCGTGCGGCACCGTGGAAGTCCGCGGCTCCCGGCTGCGCGCCACCACCATCGGCGGCGCGGAGATCCCCAACGTCATCGACGAACTCCCGATCCTCGCCGTCGCGGGTGCCCTCGCGGATGGCAGGACGATCATCAAGGACGCCCGCGAACTGCGCGTGAAGGAGACCGATCGCATCGCCGCCGTTGCGCGCAATCTCCGCGCCTTCGGTGTCCAGGTGGACGAAAACGAGGACGGCATGGAAATCCAGGGCGGCGCAAAGCTGTACGGAGCCGAGGTCGAGAGCTTCGGCGACCACCGCATCGCCATGGCCTCGGCCATTCTCGCCTTGTTTGCCGAGGGCCCTTCGGTCATCCGCGACACCGATTGCGTGAACACGAGTTACCCAGGCTTTTACGAAACGCTTGAGCGGCTCTCGAACTCCACGCCCTCCGACATCCCGGTCATCTCCTCACTCCGCACCGCGTGACCATGGCGGCACCAGTCGTCATCGCCATCGATGGTCCCGCCGCGAGCGGAAAAAGCAGCGTTGCCCGCAGCCTCGCACGCAAACTCGGATACCGTTACGTGAACACTGGCGCCATGTATCGCGCCGTCACCTGGCTCGCCATTTCCCGCGGCATCGCACCCACCGACACGCCGACCGTGCGCGCGATCCTCGAGGCGACGCCGATCGACTGCATATTTTCCAACGACGAAAGCGTGTTCCTCCTCGACGGCGTGGACCCCGCGCCGCACCTGAACGACGCGAGTGTGACCGCCAGCGTCTCGACCATCGCCAGCATCCCGGAGGTGCGGCGGGTCCTCGTCGCCATGCAGCGCGAATGCGTGAAGGACTGCGACGTCGTCATGGAAGGCCGCGACATCGGCAGCGCCGTGTTCCCCGATACGCCGTACAAATTCTACATCGATGCCAGTCTCGAGGTCCGCGCTGCGCGCCGCCAGAAGCAGGGCGTCGCTGACCGCATCGAGGCCCGCGACCGCCAGGACTCCTCGCGACCGATGAGCCCGCTCGTCATCGCCGAGGATGCCCATGTCGTCGATTCATCGCACCTCACCATCGACGGCGTCGTCGGCGAAATCATCGGCCGGCTGAAGCTCAAGAGCCTCGCCCTGCGCGAAGGCGTCTGAGCCCGCTGGACGCCGGGCCGCTCGAAATCTGAAACCGTGATCGCGACCCGCAGAAATCGCCAGGATCCGCCGCAGAGCCCGCAGGGAATTGTGCGCGCCGTCTTTCCGCAATCCGCAATCCGCGTTCCGCGTTTCTAGCCCATGGGGTTCACCTACGCTGTCGGCACCCAGCTCTCGAAATTCATCGGCCAGGCATTCTTCGACCTGCAAATCTACGGCCAGGATAACCTCATCGAAGACGGCCCCGCGCTGCTCGCAATGAACCATCAGAGCTTTCTCGACCCGCCTTTTGCCGGGATCTGCTGCCAGCGCGAAATCCACTACTTCGGCCGCAAGACGCTCCTCGACATACCTGTCCTCGGTTTTTTTCTGCGACGCTTCAATGTCATCGGCGTGGACCGCGAGGGCTCCGACGTTGCCGCGCTGAAAGCCGTCATCCGCGTGCTGCGCGGTGGCGGCTGCACCATCGTCTTCCCCGAGGGCACGCGCACGTGCGATGGCAACCTGCAGCCGGCAAAGCCCGGCGCCGGATTCATCATCGCCAAGACACTCGCGCCCGTCGTGCCGATGCGCGTCTTCGGCGCGTTCGAGGCATTTCCCCGCGGGACGAAATGGCCGCGCAGTTCTCCCGTGACCATCGTCATCGGCGAGCCGATGCGCTTCACTCCGGCTGATGTGGCGGGCGATCCGCGTGCAGTCTTTCATCGCCTCAGCGAGCAGGTGATGGAAAGAATCGCTGCACTGAAAAATCCGCGCGAGGAGTGACATGCACGCCCGTTATGAGCTGCAGCGCATAGGGGTTAGGCTCCCGGTGCTGGCTTCTCTGGGCCATATTTCTGTTGAAGCTTCACGAATTCCTGAGCGCAGAAGAAGTCTATTGGCATATATCGCTCCTCGACTGCCCGATACAAAAATTCCGAAATGCCGGCTTGTCCGGCGAACCTGCTGCAACCTTCGCCTTCCTAGCCAAATGGCGAATCAGGTCTCTGTAAATCTCGATAATCATCCGAAGGAGCCTGCCGTCTGATTGAGCCGATGGCGAAGACGAATTGCTTTGGACGCCTTCGCGCTTCCACAAACTCCGCGTCTCCGCTTCTCTGTGTCTGAAAATTTTCGTGATGCGCCACCTCTTGGTCATCCTCCTCCTCACCCTCGTCCTCCGCGCCTCAGACGCGCCGCCACCGTCCAAATGGAACGGCTTCGAAAAGCACGACTTCACCGTCGCCGACCACGCCGGCCTCATCGTGAAGCCCGCGAACGCCGCGCCCGGCAAGCCGTGGATCTGGCGCACGGAATTCTTCGGGCACGAGCCGCAGGGCGACATCGCGCTGCTGAACGCCGGCTGGCACGTCGCATTTTTCAAAGTGAGCGACATGTATGGCGATCCGCTGTCCGTCGCCCTCATGGAAAAGTTTCACGCGCACGTCGTCCGTGAGTTCGGCCTGTCGCCGCGTGCCGTGCTCGAAGGCTTCAGCCGCGGCGGACTCTACGCCGTCAATTTCGCCTCCGCGCATTCCGACAAGACCGCCGCACTTTACCTCGACGCCCCCGTGCTCGACATCCGCTCCTGGCCCGGCGGCAAAGGCAAGGGCAAGGGCGATGTGCGCTGCTGGAAACAGGCGCTCGAAATCTACGCCCTTACCGAGGACACCGCGAAGGACTTCAAAGGCAACCCGCTCGACAAGGCCGAGGCGCTGGCGAAGGCGCGCATCCCGATCGTCGCCGTCGTCGGCGACGCCGACGTCGTCGTCCCCTACGACGAAAACACCAAGCCCTTCGCGGAAAAGTATCGCGCTGCGGGCGGGACCATCGAAGTCATCGTGAAGCCCGGCGTGAACCACCACCCGCACTCGCTGAAGGATCCGAAGCCCTTCGTGGACTTCCTGCTGAAGCACGTGAAGTAGCGCGTCTCTCACTGTTTCCGGGAGGCGTCACGGGCGTCGCGGGCTTTTCCGGAATTCGGCGACGGGGCCACCCGCTCGCATACCCGGTGTGGGCTTCGCCGGGGCAGGCGTCGGCTTTGATGAACTGCAAGTATTCTGCAAGGTCTGGCTCTCGCGCGGGTCCGCGGGCGTCCTCGCCTGCCGGTCCGCGCGTCTCGCGCGGACCATCGTGTCACGGGGGACGTGCCATTCACGAAAGACGCAGACGTCACGCGCCCCTTCGCGAAGGACGCGCTGGGACGTTCGCCGGGTGTTCCGCGAGACGCGAAACCCGGCAGGCGGGACGCCCGAACCGGCAGGCGGGACGCCCGCGCTACCCGAGGCATTTTTACCCGCGACCGTAGTCGCCGAGCATGATGTTCTCGGGCTTCAGGTCGCGGTGGATGACGCCCCTGCTGTGGGCAAAGGCGAGCGCGTCGCACACTTTCTGGAAGATGGTGAGCAGGGCGGGGAGGGAGTAGTGCTCAGTGCCCAGTTCGCAGTGCTCAGTCTCACGCTGCGCGGCCTGCTTGTAATTCTGACCACTGGGCACTGACCACTGGGCACTCGCCATCGCATCGAGCACCAGTTTCAAGGTGACGCCGCGCACCATCTTCATGGTGTAGAAGGGCCGGCCGTTCTTATCCACGCCCAGCTCGTGGACGGGGACGATGTTCGGGTGTTCGAGCTGGCCGGTGATCTTTGCCTCGTTGAGGAAGCGCAGCAAATCGCCGGCGGAATCGCAGTCGGGCATCACCTTCATCGCCACGGTGCGTTCGATGGCGGCCTCCTTCGCATCGAGGATCTCGCCCATGCCGCCCTTCGCGACGCGCTTGCCGATGGCGTACTTTTTCTCCCGCAGAAACTCCTCCGGCAGCACCCGCCGGATCATGGACTGCACGGGCGCGAGCGACTGGTCGGAGACTTCCACCTTCAGCCGCCGCAGTGCGATGGTCGCGGTGCCGAGCTGGATTTTCTGATTCGGCCAGAGCCGTGTGACTGCCGTGATGGGCTCGCCATTGACCTTTGTGCCATTGGCTGAGCCGAGGTCCGCGATGAGCGCGTGGTCGTAGTTGAGGGTGAGCTTCGCGTGGTGCCGCGAGACGAGGTCGGCATCCACGCGGATGTGGCAGTCGGAATTCCGCCCGATGACGTAGTCGCCTGGTGCAAACACGAAGCGACCGATTTCGCAATCAGCGACGGTGATGAGGACTTCTGTCTGCGGGGCGGAAATGCGGTGGCGGGTTCCGTGCCGACAGCCGTGGCCATCCGGCAAAGAATGATCAACGCCGATGCGCGAGGAGCCCCCGCCCGAACCGCAAGAGAAGTCGGACCCGCAGGTCCGGGCAGCCAGCGCCTCCTCGGCATCGACCACGAACGCTTCACCTGCCGCTCGCGAGGCATCGGCTTCCGCCTCACCGGCGTGGCGAAGGCGAGCGTGGCGAAAGCCATCGTGGCGTGATGCGCAGCGCGCAGCGGAGCCTCATTCCGCTGGCAGGCCACCGACGTGGGCGTCCTGCCAGCGCTTCAGTTCCTCCCATTTGCCGTCCTGGGCCAGGCGCGACTGCTCGGGCCAGGTGGTGGGATCGTGAATGGTGAACCGTGTCCCGGCGGCATGGAGGATTTCGCGAATGCGGGCGATGGATGCCGCCGCGAGTGCGCTCCAGGTCTTGATGTCGGCCGCGATCAGGAGTTGCGCGATCTTCGGACCGATGCCCTCGATGACCGTCAAATCGTTCCCGGCGATCTTCTTGCCGAAGAAACGGGATGAGTCGGACTGCTGCTGCTGGATCTGCACAGCGGTGGTGGCGGCAGCGTCCTGCAGAGCCCGGACTTGGGCGCGGAGATCGGCGGTGTGGCGTTGCTCGGCGGCGAGGGCATTTTGTGAGGCGAGATGGTCCGCGCTGGGAACCGTGGAGCCGCGGAGAGTTTGCATTTCGCCCCGCAGTTTTGCCAGATCCTCGGCGGCGTTGCCTGCACCTTGACTGCCGAAATCGAACATGGGTTGAATCTGTGCCGCCTTGAGTTTGGCGCGCAGCTTGTCGGCGGCGTCCTTGGCGTCCTTGGTCCGCAGCTTCTCGGTGTCGAGTTTCTGCTGCAAGGTCTGGAACCCATCGAGCTGGGCGCGGAGTTTTCCAAGTTCGTCCGCGGCGGTGCTGGCGCGCTGCTTTTCTGCGGCGAGCTGTTGCTGCAGACCGGTGGATGTTGCGAGCTGGCTGCGGAGTGCGGCGTCGTCATCAGTGGCCGCTTTGGTGCGCTGCTTTTCGGCGTCGAGCTCCTGCTGCGCTGACTGGAACGTGGCAAGTCGGGCATTGAGTCTCGCGATCTCCGCCGCGGCGGTGGCGCTGCGTTGCTTCTCGGTGTCGAGTTGCTGCTGCGAGGGCTGGAGCGCTGCGAGCCGGGCGTTCAGCTTCGCGATTTCCTCCGTGGCTGTTTTTGCGCGTTGTTTCTCGGCGTCGAGCTGTTGCAGCAGGGGCTGGGCTGCCTTGAGTTGGGAGCGGAGTTTGTCGGCTTCGCCGTCGCCGGTTTGCTGTTGCAAGGCGCGGGCCACTGCGAGTTGGGAACGGAGTTCCCCGGCTTCTTCCTCAGCAGTGGCGGTGCGCTGTTTGTGGGTATCGAGTTCCGTGGTGAGACGCTGGAGGCGACCGGTCTCGATGCCGGGTGAGCGGGTGTTGCAATGGCTCATGCGACCGCGCAGCCACCAGCCGAATAACAGGAACACGCCGGCGGTAAGCGCCGTGACGAGCAGGTGTTTGAGCAGAAAGAAGATGTTTCCGTCGGGCATGATGGGCGGGGCTGGGTGCGATGATCAGTGGAGAATGACGTCCACCCGGCGGTTGAGCGCGCGCCCGTCTTCGGTGTCGTTGCCGGCGATGGGCTCGGCGGAACCCGCGCCGCTGGCGGAGATGATTTCGGCCGGGATGCCGGCGTCGGTGAGATAGGTGGCGACCGTCTGTGCGCGCTCGGCGCTCAGTCTGAAATTCGCCTGCATGCTGCCCACGGCGTCGCTGTTTCCGATGACTTCGAACTTCGCGTCGGGCAGGACTTTCAAGACCTCGCGCATCTGGGCGAGGGCGCGCTCCTGGTCCGCTGACCGGTCGGATGCGCTCTGAAAATAGATCGCGTGGACCACGGCGACGCGCCATTGCTGCCCGGGCCGCACTGTGGCCACGCCGCTCTCGCCCGGTGCGAATACTGGCACCGAGTCGAGGGTGGGTTTCATGTCGCCGGATTCGGCGACGAGGTTTGTGACCTGGATTTGGTCGATGATGTTCAGGCCCTGCGTGTGCTGCCTGAGCGCAAGCAGGAGGCTGCTCTTGTCGCCCTCGGCGGCGACTTCGCCGGATACACGCAGGGCTTTTCCGTCCGCGAGCAGGCTGAGATACGGAGCCTCGCGGACGACCTTTTCCCGGAAGGGCGCGAGTGTCGCTCCGAGGTCGGACGCCTCGATCGGGACGTTGCGGAAGTCGCGCGCAATTTTTTCGTCGGGGGTGCCGGGGGAATAGATTCTCGTCTGGCCGTCGAAGGTGGCGATGCCGATGAGCGGACGGGGAGGGGAGGGGAGTTTCTTGAAATGAACCATCGCGGTCAGTGGCGCGCGCGGCGGGACGCTTACTTTCAAACCGTCGGCATTGATGGTCATTCCGGGAAATGTGCGTTTCGCCGTTTCGATCACGCTGCGTTTTCTCCTGGCCTCCGGCACGATTCCGAAGAGCGAGACCTTCGAGTCTGCGAAGGTCCAGCCGACGTACGAGCTAATCTTGCCCGTCGCTTGCGGCTTGGGCGACCGCGGAGCCGGGGCGGTCCGGGTGGCGGTCTTGGCGCGCGTGTTCGCTTTTTCCCAGACAGAGTACTGCGCCCGGAGGCCGGGCACGAGTCCGCCGGTCTTGCCTGTGAATGGCGCCAGCGACTTCCGCATGGCGGGTTCGCCTCCGCGGCCATCCCAGACGGCTGCATGGGTCTCCGGCATCAAGCCGGCGATCATCACCGGCTTCGGCTCCACCGGCAGCGACGAGAGGGCAGTGTTCCAATCGGCACCGGGCCTGACGCTCGGTGCCACGGTCAATTCGTCCGCAATCTTCACTCCGGGAAAGCGCGGCTGCAGTGCGGCGATCAGGGACTTTCGCTCCGGTTCACTGGAGACTGTTCCTTGGACGAGGAGCCGGGTCGGCAGAAAAAGGAGTCCGGCCCGCGCGACCGGGAGCGCCGCGATGCGCGCCGCCTCCGCTTCGCGATCGCGCCACGCGATGAAGTCCGCCGCGACCGATTTTGCGAGGCTCGGAGCGACACCTTCTTTTGCCAGCACATCGGCCTGCGCGTCCGCATCCAGTGCGCCGTCCACAGTGGTCCACCGCCCATCGCACTCGGTGAAGAAGAACGCCCCGAGCGCGCCAATCGCGGTCAGTTGCGTTCTGTCGGGCACGTTCGCGCCGGTAGCCGGCCAATCCCCCGGTGCTGCCGTGTCAGGAGACACGGTCACGGTGTTTGCGAGATCGATTTCCGGCAGACTCAATCGCACCGCGGCGATGATCTCGCCCGCCTGTCCGGCTGAGTTTGCGCAGCCGTGCAACTCCGCCTTCCCTCCAAGGAGAAAGATCGCGAGCCACGGCTTTGGGTGCGCTTCGCTCCGCGCCGGACGGGCGATGATTTCATTGTGAACTGCGATCACCGGATTCCGTCCGCCGGCCAGTCCTCCCGGGATGCGGACCTGATTGCGGATGATCTCCGCGGCGAGCGCGCGATCGGCGTCGCTGCCCACGGTTCCCGTGAGCGTGGCCTCCTGTCCCGCGAAACTCACCGCGACACCCCGGAAGGCATCCTCATAAGCCGACGCACTCAACAGCGCGCGCGCCGCAATCTCCAGTTCGGCCACGCGCGAGCGCAGCAGCCGCGGCCCGGACATTGCCGCGATCAGCAGCACCGTGAGCGCGGCAAGACCGAGATACTTCCTGATATTCCGTTGTTCGCCTTCCATGGCTTCGGATTGTTGCCGGAGGTGGCCCCGCGTTGCGCGTGGGTCACGCGAGGTCGTTGCCTGCCGTGGAAATGGAGGCATTCCGAACGGACCGAGTGCCGCCGTTCCGGGTGGCGGTGGAGCCGTCTGTCTCCTCTGCAAGGGCGCCCTTCGAGTTGATGCGGAGCCGACCGCCGGCGTCTTGTGTTAGTTCGTTGCTCATAGTTCGGGAAGTGCCGCGGGTTGGGTGAGAGAGTCCGGTTCCGAAAGGGGGAGGAGGCGGGCCCGGTTGCATTGCCACTTGGCGCGGCTGACCTTGTTTAGCCTCGCCTACCACGTCAAAGCGAAATCTGGCGCATGCTTGCCCGAACGGCGGTGACGAAGAAGCCCTGATCAAAAACGGCCCGAAATCCCCGCCGCACCGTTTCCCTACAGCTTCCGATCTACGGTCCCGCCGGCTTGTTCTTCATGAGCAGCAGCGTCGTTTCCGCAAACGCCCTGCCCATTTGTGCAAATGTCTTTGCGCAGCCGAGGTAGTGGTAGCCGGCGTTGGACGCGCCGCGTTTCCACATCGCCGCATCCTCGGGCGAGATCAGCTTTTCCTCGAATTGCTTCACGTATTCACGCTGCTGTTTCTCGTTCATCGAGCCATCGGCATTCGGCTGGTTCTTGTTCTTGGATTTCAACAGATAGGCCATCTGCCGGACTTCATCGTGCTTGTTCGCGATGGCCCCGAGCGGCTCGTCCCAGAACGGACCCGTCTGCACGGCGGTGACGTTCCCTTTGAACTCCGGCAACGCCGCCGGTGCCGCCATCGCCTCGCGAAACGCAGCCACATGTTCATCCGGTTTCGCCCCGCCGACGCCCATCACACCGATGACGAACGGCATGCGCGGTGCGTCCAGATCCTTGCGCGCATCGCGGATGAAGTCGGCCATCCATCGGCTGTAGTCGGCATAGCGCGGCTCTTTGTCGTCCTTCTTTGGAATCGGATACGCATCGCGATTCACCATGTCGTTCCACCCCTGCAGCCAGACAAAGCCGGCGATCTCGACGCCCTGTTTCTCGTCATACACAGGACACACCCGTTTGATGTCTCCGAGGACGCGTTTCACATGTTCGACCATCAGCCGGTAGTAGTGGCCGGATTGCGCCTCGGGGTTGCGACCCTTCTCAATATCGGCAGGCGTGCGCGGATAGACACCGGCGCTTGGCGGACGGAAATCATAGTAAAGCGACTTGCCGCCCCACGCGGTCTTGATGATGAGCACGGGTTCGTCGAGCGCCCGATCCATCGTGAGCCCGAAGCTGAATTCCGGTCCGATCTTGCTGCCATCCTCGGCCGGATTCTGCCGCGAGCCAAAGCCGGCGGTCAGTTTTCCAGTGCCTTCGCCATTCGTGTCGCCATTGCCCGTGAGATACGAAATCCAGACGTGCTCGCACACGCGCGATTTGCCGTCCGCATCGCGCATCTGCTTCAGCAGCGGTGCGGTCGCCGGATCATCGCCGATGTAGTCGAAGGTCTCCACTTTCGCATGGCCTTCCATGTTCGACTGCCCTGCGAGGATGAAGACCTTCAGCGGTTTCGGCGCGGCGGCGAACGCGGCCGCCGCGAGTGATGATGCGATGGCGAGTGTGGAGAGGAGTCTCATGGTTTTGCAGTGGGTTTGGGTTGGGGACGTCCGGGGAGGGGACCCCAGATTTCTTCGAGCAGCGTGAAAACATCCGGCTCAGACTGCTTCAGTTCGCCGGTGACGAACGGGTAGAAATCATTCGAGCCAAAATACGCCTCGGTCATCTCCGCGAAGAACTCCTTCTGGTTCGTGAGCCCGTAGTGCTCGCGCATGTGGCCGGGGCTGGTGAGGACGGATTTGTATTTCCCGCTCTCGCAAAATTTCTTCCACACCGCCGTCACGCGCGGCTCGTCAAAGCCGATCACCTGATCATGGAAGCCATGCGCAAGTTCATGCAGCACGACCCACGGCATGCGGTGGTTTTCAAACGGGGAGAGAAAATCGTCTGCGCGCGGAATGTGCGCGCACTTCGCCAGCTTCTCGCTGTAGCCATGCGACTTCAGCCAGCCTGCGTCCGGGTGATACTGCATGGCTTTCAGGTCCCCGTAGTCGAGGTCCAGTTCGATGGTGATCGCCCGCAGCTTCGCGAGCGATTTCTCCGGCACCACGATGGTGATGGCGACCAGCCGCGCCGTCAGCAGCTTCAGCGCGCGTTCACCCGTGGCCGCACCTTCACCGTTCAGCAGGCGATCATCCACACGCACCGTCCAGCCTTCGATGTCACGTGTGGTGTGGGCGGTGGGCAGGGCGGGCTTTTCCGCGGCGAATGACGGGATGCAAAGCAGTGAGAAAAGAAGGACGCGGAGTGTTCTCGTTGGGAGGTTCATGGTTTGGAAGAAATGCGAGCGGCCATCCGTGAGTCGGAGGATTGCAGCCTCGCGGTCGCGGCAGGTTTGGTCACTGCGAGGTTCTGCGTTTCGCCGATGGCGGTGGCAAGGTTGTAAAGTTCGAGCGATTCGTCGGTAGCTGTGGACCACTTGGGAATCCGGCGTTGGCTTGTTCCATTTCGCCTTGGGCAGTTTAATAGTGACTTCGGTTGTCTGGCGGCCGGGTCATTTGAATCGGGAGGGATTTGCGTTCTCTAGCGCCGGAGGTGGAGCCGTTCCGGCCGACGCAGCAATTCCCCAAGCGGCCGAGATGACGGGAATTGTCCGGCTCCAGAAAAGGATCGGAATATTCCAGGGACAGACTACCACTGGCCCATCGTGAAGATCGTCCACGTGTTCACCCGCGGAACCATGCTGCTGCTCAGCCTGGTCTCCGTGGCATTTGCGGAAGCGGTCGTCCCTGGGCTGGTATCGAGCCAGCTCGATCCGGAGCTGAAGGGGCTGGTCCTGATCGAGGAGCTGAACTGCGCGGCTTGTCATGCGAGCGACGCAGCTTTTGCGGGGCGGTCGAAGAAAGCGCCGCGACTCTCTGCGGTCGGTTCGCGGGTCAATCCGGCTTACATCGAGTCATTCATCCGCGATCCGCATGGGACCAAGCCGGGCACGACGATGCCGGATGTTCTGACGCAACTCAGCGATGTGGAAAAAGGAGCAGCCGCAAAATCCATCACGCACTTTTTGCTATCGCTGAAGAAGAACGACTTTGCGTTGCTTCCGCCGGATGCAGTGGCCGCGAAACTAGGCGAGCGGCTTTTCCATTCGCGAGGATGCGCGGCTTGTCATTCGCCTCACGATGCGAAGGGGACTGAGCTGCTGCCGAAGACTTCCGCGCCGCTCGGTGCGCTGGAGAAGAAATACAGCATTAAGAGCCTCGTTGAATTTCTGCGCCAGCCGCACGCCAGCCGGCCTTCCGGGCGGATGCCCGACATGCGCTTGCAGGGGCAGGACCTTGAACGCATCGCGCATTATCTGCTGCGGGCAACGCGGGTGCCCGGCAACCTTGCTTACACGCTGTATCGCGGGCAGGTGTGGGAAGGGCTGGAGAGCGACGAGGTGAAGGCAGAACGGGCGGGGCATGTGTCGGACTTCGCGGTGGAGAGTTTGGGAAAGCTTCAGCCTCACACTGCGATTCGATTCGAGGGCTGGCTGAATATTTCACACGCGGGGCGCTACTCCTTTTTCCTGCAAATGAACGGCTGCTCGCTGCGGGTAGATGGCAAAGAGCTAGTCGCGCTGGAGCCGAGCGACCGGCGCGGGGTGAAGAAGTTGGAAGGCGCGGCGGAACTGGCGGCGGGCTGGCGGAAGATCGAACTCGTCTGTTTTCACACCGGACGTGAGCTGAAGTTTTCATTCGAGATGGAGGGGCCGCAATTTGCGCGGCAACCAATTCCGTCCTCGATGCTGTCGGTTTCCAACGAGCCGATTGCGGCATTTGAAACGCTGAAGGTGGATGCGGAACTCGCGGCGCGTGGACGGGAGTATTTCGGGGAACTCGGTTGTGCGAAGTGTCATGACGACCTCGGCATTGCCTCCAAATCCGCTACCGCTTTTGCAAAACTCGAACCCAGCCGCGGTTGCTTGAGCGAAGCCGCCGGACCGTGGCCGCGCTTCGACCTGAATGCCGAGCAACGCGGTCTGATTGCGAAGGCACTGCCGCGAGCGGAACAGCCGCTCGACGACAAACAGCAACTCAACAAGACGCTGGTGACCTTCAATTGTATCGCCTGCCACGAGCGCACGGGACTCGGCGGCGTCGCACCCGAGCGCAATGCGAACTTCACCGGAACCAAGGAGGCGCTCGGTGACCAGGGCCGCATCCCTCCGCCGCTGTCGCACGTTGGGGCGAAACTGAAACCCGAATGCATCGCCGATGTGCTGCTGCGCGGGAAGCGCCAGCGCGATTACCTCGACGCGAGCATGCCTCAATTCGGCGAGGCGAATGTCGGACATCTCGTGGAGATGTTTGGGAAGATCGACGAACTGGAGGCGGTGACGTTCCCGAAGATCGCAAACATTCAGGAGTCCAAGAACGCCGGCTACGAGATGATCGGCACAGCCGGATTTAGCTGCATCGCATGCCATGATTTTAACGGCCAGAAAGCCGGTGGCGCGGGTGCGCTCGACATCGTGAACGTGACGGAGCGCATCAAGAAAAGCTGGTTCCACCTCTATTTGCGGCAGCCTTCGCGGTTCCATCCGACGGTCATCATGCCGAGTTATTGGCCCGGCGGTCAGTCCATCCGCCCCGGCATCCTCGGCGGCGACACGGCGCAGCAGATCGAGGCGCTGTGGACTTATCTCGAAGACGGCACGCGGGCGAAGAAACCGGCGGGCCTGTCCCGGCAATCGAGCGAGCTTCGCGTGGGTGACGTCGCGGAGATTTGCCGCGGTCGCGGCACCGCGGGCTATCGCGGAATCGGCGTCGGCTATCCCGGGCGCATCAGCCTCGCGTTCGATTCCGAGGAGATGGCGCTGCGCGACCTTTGGAAAGGCGAGTTTGTGAATGTGGACCTCGGTTCCTTCCATGCACGCGGCACGGACCGGATTTCATTCCCCGCTGGCATTCCATTTCACCGGCTGAAATCACTCGATGACAACTGGCCCTACAAAGGGAAGACCAACTACACCTTCCCGCAGGATCATGGCTACCAGTTCCGCGGATACCGTCTCGATGCGCTGCGCAGACCGACCTTCCAGTATCGCTACGGCGACATCGCGGTGGAGGATTTCTTCGAGGACGTGCGCGATAAGGACGGCGGAGCGTATTTCAAGCGCACCTTCCAATTTGACGCGCCTGACACGCAGTCGCCGTTCTTTTTCCGCGCAGCCACGGGCAAAAAAATCACCATGCAATCCGAGCGTGTGTTTGCTGCGGATGCGCTGCAACTGCGCATCACCAGCGAGCACAAAGCCATCGTGCGCGAAGGCAATCCCGGCGAAGTCTTGATCCCGCTCACGCTGCCGAAGGGCCGCTCCACTCTCACTCTCGAATACCGATGGTAAGAGTCGCCGCCTTTTCTCCGCGAACAAAGAAAACCATGGAACACTCACTGCCAGTAATAATGAACCTCGGTGCGCCGCTCGTCACCTTTCAATGACCACACTCATGAAAAAACATAACCTGCTTGCAAATGTGATGATCCTGGTCGGCAGTCTGATGCTGCTATGCACGCATACGCTTTTCGCTGCGCGCGGTGCGGGACAAGTGGCGGCTCCCGATTTCACCAAGGGCAGCAAGACGGACGGCTCCCATGACTGGACGCTGGGGCCGACCGGGGCACGCGGCTGGATTTACGCTTGGAAGACGACCGCCGATGCCCGTCAAATCCTGGTGACGGCGGTGGCGAAAGGCTCGCCGGCTGACGGGATTCTCAGCGCCAACGATGTCATCCTCGGGGTCGGCGACAAACCGTTTGGCGGCGATGCACGCATTCAATTTGCCACTGCCATCGCGGCTGCCGAGCAGGACAAATCGGGCGTGCTGAAACTCCTCCGCTGGCGCGCGGGGAAAAGCGAAAACGTCGCGATCAAGCTCGCGGTGATGGGTGCCTACGGCGCCACGGCTCCGTATGACTGTGCGAAGTCGAGCAGGATTTTCGAACTTGGCTGCCAGGCCATCGCGAAGAAGGGCCTGGGCAAGGTTTCGATCCCTGACGACATGAACGCCCTCGCGCTGCTGGCCAGCGGCAAGGCGGAGTATCGGCCCATGCTGGCCGCGTATGCGAAGCTAGTTGCCGAGCTGAGGCTCGATAGCATGGCTTCGTGGCACTACGGCTATGCGATGACGTTTCTCGCCGAGTATGTCATGGCGACCGGCGACAAATCCGTCCTGCCCGGACTCAAACGACTGGCGCTGGAAACCGCGAACGGCCAGAGCGCCGTCGGCACATGGGGTCATAAGTTTGCCATGCCGAGCGGCGGACTGAACGGCTACGGTGCGATGAACGCGCCGGGCCTCAGCCTTAGCATCGGAATGGTGCTGGCGCGACAGGCGGGCGTGAGCGATCCCGCGCTGGACCGGGCAATCACCAAGGCGGCGGGCTTCCTGCGCTGGTATGCCAACAAGGGCGCGATCCCCTACGGCGATCACCAGCCTTGGCCCGGCCACGAGGACAACGGAAAATGCTCCAGCGCGGCGGTGCTTTTCGATTTGCTCGGCGACCGCGAGGCGGCGGCGTTTTTTGCAAAAATGTCCACGGCGGCTTATAGCGAGCGCGAGCGCGGACACACCGGCAATTATTTTAACATCCTGTGGGCGATGCCCGCAGTCTCGCGCTGCGGGCCGCTGGCCACCGGCGCTTATTGGAAGGAGCAGGCGTGGTATTATGATTTGGCCCGCGGCTGGGATGGCAGCTTTAGCTATCAGGGTTCGCCGGTCGGTGAGGAGGAGCATGGCAGTTACACCAATTGGGACAACACCGGCACCTATCTGCTGGCTTATGCGCTGCCGCTGAAAAGCCTCTATTTGACCGGCAAAAAATCGTGCCCATTCCCGGCCTTGAGCCGCGCTGAAGCGGACGAGGTCATCGCCGCCGGACGCGATTATTTTTCGCCGAATGGCAAGAGCGCTCACGACGGACGCACGACCGAGCAGTTGCTGGCCGGCTTGTCGAATTGGTCGCCCGCGGTGCGCCTGCGTTCAGCCCAAGCGCTCGGGGAGCGGAAAGGCGACTTCGTGCCGACGCTGCTGAAACTGCTGGCCTCGCCGAACCGCGACGCGCGCTACGGAGCCATCGAGGCGCTCGGCTTTCAGGGGCCGACTGCGGACGCTGCGGCACCGCAGTTGCGCGCGCTGCTCAAGGATGCAGACCCGTGGCTGCAAAGTCTCGCCGCCAAGGCGCTGCCCGCACTCGGCCCGGAAGCGCGCAAGGGCAGCGTGAGCGACCTGCTCGCCATGACCGCGCGCACGAGCCCCGCCGACCCGCGCGGAATGGCCCAGCGCGCCGCTTGCATCGCGCTTTTCTCGCCATACCCCGGCTCGCGCGGCCCGCAGAGTATCCTCGCCGATTCGCTCAACGGGGTTGACCGCAAGTTACTCTACCCGGCCATTCAGGCAGTCATGGAAAACGACGATGGTGCCGCGCGCGGATCGCTCGGGCGCATCTATGGCAAGCTGACCGACGAGGACCTTGTCGCGCTGCTGCCATCCGTCATCAAGGCCATCCGGCAAATGGCCCCCAGCAACGAAATGTTCGCCGACGGCATCCGCCTCGCGGGCCTCGATGTGGTGTCGCGCCTGCACATCCGCGAAGGGATTGCGCTCTGCGTTTCGGTCATCGAACCGGACCGCTGGGGATTTGGGAAGCGCCTGCCAAAATGCCTGGAGTATCTCGCCCGCTACGGCGTCCATGCCAAAGAGGTTCTGCCGCAGTTGGAGGAAATGCGCCGCAACCTCGCCAAGACCGAGCGCGGCAAAGCGCCGGCCGAAACTCAGCAACTCCTCGACAAAGCCATCGCGGGAATCACGGCCAGCACAGTCTCTCCGACATTGGTGGATTTGAAGAACTTCACCGCACAGCCCGCATCCATCCCAAAGCCAGCGTCCCAAACTCAACCAGCCAAAGCCCCATGAACACCAAACGAAACATCCTCAAACACGGCATCCTTCTTCTCACCGCTCTCGCGCTTCCTCTGGGAGCTACGGCACAGGCCAAGCCGCTAAAGGTCTTCATCCTCGCCGGACAATCCAACATGGAAGGCCACGCGAAGATCGAGACCTTTGACTACATCGGCGATGACCCGGCGACGGCACCGTTGCTCAAACAAATGCGTGGGGCGGTTGGCAAACCCACGGTGAGTGACCACGTCTGGATTTCCTATCTCACCGGCGGCAGCGATGTTAATGGCGAAGGCATTGGCAAGCTGACTGCAGGCTTTGGTTCACGAAGAAACCCGAAAGAGGATGGCGGCAAGATCGGGCCGGAGTTCACCTTCGGCCTCACGATGGACAAGGCATTGCAGGAGCCCGTGCTCATCATCAAGACCGCGTGGGGCGGCAAGAGTCTGAACACGGATTTCCGTCCGCCGAGCGCCGGGCCTTACGTGCCCACTGAGCTGGAAGTCAAAAAGTGGGAGGCGAAACCGGAGCAGCAAAAGGAAAGGATCGCAGCAACGGGTGTCTATTATCGCAAGATGGTGGAACACGTGAAGAACGTCACCAAGGACATCAAGCGCGTGTGCCCTGCGTATGACGAAAAACAGGGTTTCGAGATCGCGGGCTTCGTTTGGTTTCAGGGTTTCAATGACCTGGTATCGGGCGACGTTTATCCGTCGAAGACTGGCGGCAAGGATCGTGACTACACGAAATACAGCGAATGGTTGGCCGATTTCATCCGCGATGTCCGCAAAGACTTGAACGCTCCGAAAATGCCGTTTGTCATCGGCGTGCTCGGCGTGGGCGGCCTCAAGGCGAGCGAAGGAACCAATGCATTCCGCAAAGCGATGGCGGCTCCGGCATCGCTGCCTGAGTTCAAAGGCAATGTCATGGCCGTGGAAACCGCGCCATTCTGGTCCGAGGAACTGGCTGTCATCGATGCGAAGCACGGCCAACTCAAGGGCAAGCGGCAGGGGTTGGAAAAGAAAGTCAAAGAAGGACAAATGACCAAGGCCGAGGCGACGGCGGAGGGGAAGAAGTTAGAAGCCGAACTTATCACTCCAGCGGAAAAAGCCCTTTGGGAACGCGGCGCATCGAACCAAGGCTACCACTACCTCGGCTGCGCAAAGACTTTTGCGCTGATGGGTAAAGCCTTCGCTGAAGCAACGCTCCAGATGCAGAAGGATGCAGGGACGCGTTGAATAGGATGACGACTCCACTCCGGTCGCATGACAGCCGGCATAAGCATTTTCAAAAGCACATGAAAAGAAGCACCAGAGCACTCACAAACAACCTCGTCAACAGAACGACTCCATCCATGAAAAAACAGAACCCCATCCTAACCACCCTGACCCTCGCCGCCTTTGCTGCGGCATCCCTCGTCCTAAATTCCACCGCTGCGGACGCTCCCGCGCAGTCACCCAAGCCGGACGGAAAACCGGCCGACATGACGAAACCCGTGCAGGTTTTCATTCTGCTGGGCCAGTCCAATATGCTCGGCATGGGAAAGATTGCCGAGGGCAAGGGAAAGCAGGCTGGTGCGGAAGGGACGCTGGAGAATGCGGTCAAGGTGAAGAAGAAATACTCCTACCTCGTGGATGATGCCGGCAACTGGACCGAGCGGAAGGATGTCCGCAATGTGCGCGTGATGGTCGGCAAGGGCGGGGGAATGCAGCTTTTCAACAACGAATGGATGACGATAGCGAAGACCAAAACCATCGGCCCGGAATTCGGCATCGGGCATTATGTCGGAGATGCCGTTGATGCGCCCGTGATGATCCTCAAGAGTTGCATCGGCAACCGCAGCCTTGGCTGGGATCTCCTCCCGCCGGGCAGCGAGCGTTATGAAGCTGAAGTTGCCGACAAACAAGGCAACAAAGTCACCAAGGTGTTTGCCGGATACAAGGACAAGCCCAATTCATGGGACATGGACAAGGCCAAGGGCAAGGCGACGGAGCCTCCTCCGTGGATTGATAAGAAAACCGGGAAAGCCATTGATTGGTACGCGGGCAAGCAATATGACGATGACACCGCCAATGCGAAGAAGGTGCTTGCGGAACTCGACAAGTATTGCCCCGGGGCGAAGAGCTGCGAGATCGCGGGATTCTTTTTCTGGCAGGGCGACAAGGATCGCTATAACTCCGCACATGCCAGCCGCTACGAGCAGAATCTCGTCCTGTTCATCAACCAGTTGCGCAAGGACTTCAATGCCCCGAACGCGAAGTTCGTCGTCGCCACCCTTGGCCAAACCAAGAAAGGCGATACGAGCAACGAGAATGAGGCAAAGATACTCGAGGCCCAGCTCGCGGTGGACGGCAATACCGGCAAGTATCCGCAGTTCAAGGGCAATGTGGCCTCAGTCTATTCCAATCCATTGTCCATGGGCGGTGTCTCCAATGGCCACTACAACGGCGACGCTGAAACCTATATGAATATCGGCGAAGGCATGGGCCAGGCGATGGCGGACCTGCTGAAGAACCAGAAGTAGGAGCCAGAAGAACGAAGGGAAACGAAGCAATGGGCGGAAGAACCCCATTGGGTATCGGCGGCGTGCTCGCCGCCACGGCAATCAGCCTCTCCAACACGGCCGGCGGCGCAGAATTCGGAGCCGGCAGCCTTCAAGGCACTGAAATCCGCAGCGCGATGGAGCGAGATGCTCGATGTCAGGTCCGGGATGGTGGAGGGGAAGGATGCCGGTTGAATCGTTCCCGGGGATTGGGGCGACAGGAAACGGGTGATCTTTGGGCGTGCGAACGTTAGGGCAATGGAATCAGATGTGACTTTATGGGACGCCCAAATTCCACCGGTTCGAAAGGATCCTCCGCCAACCTCCGGCTCGCCTAATTCCTTCAAATGCCTCCTCCCGATAAATCAAAATCCCTCGAATCCTGGATCTGGGACGCCGCCTGCTCCATCCGCGGGGCCAAGGACGCGCCGAAATACAAGGACTTCATCCTCCCCCTCATCTTCACCAAGCGTCTCTGCGACGTCTTCGACGACGAGGTGAACCGTATCGCCGCCGAGGTCGGCTCGCGGAAGAAGGCCTTCCAGCTCGCCAAGGCCGACCACAAGCTCGTCCGCTTCTACCTCCCGCTGGTGCCCGACGATCCCGAGCAGCCCGTCTGGTCTCTCATCCGCAAGCTCTCCGACAAGATCGGCGAAGGTGTCACCACCCACATGCGATCCATCGCCCGGGAAAACCCGCTCCTGCAGGGCATCATCGACCGCGTGGACTTCAACGCCACCACCCACGGCCAGCGCGACCTCGATGACGACCGCCTCTCCAATCTCATTGAGGCCATCAGCCCCAAGCGCCTCGGGCTCGACGACGTCGAGGCCGACATCATCGGCAAGAGCTACGAATACCTCATCCGCAAGTTCGCCGAGGGCGGCGGCCAGAGCGCCGGCGAGTTCTACACCCCCGGCGAAGCCGGCGAGATCATGGCCCGCGTCCTCGACCCCGATCCGGGCATGGGAATCTACGACCCCACCTGCGGCTCCGGCGGCCTTCTCATCAAATGCGAGTTGGCAATGGAGCGGGGGTTTTCCAACCCCCGACAATCCAAGAACAGGGGCAGGAATGCCCCCGCTCCGTTGAAACTGTTCGGCCAGGAATACGTCCCCGAGACCTGGGCCATGGCGAACATGAACATGATCATCCACGACATGGAGGGCCAGATCGAGATCGGCGACACCTTCCGCCGCGACCTCTCAATCGCTTTCCAATCTCCAACCCGCTTTCTAAAAGCCGCCTGATTCCATGATCGAACCCGCCAAAGTCAACAACGTCGTCAGCTTCCTCTGGGCGATTGCCGATCTGCTCAACGGCGCTTTCCAGAAGAGCGAGTTTCAGAAAATCATCCTCCCGTTCACCGCCCTGCGCCGTCTCGACTACGCGCTGGAGGCGACCAAGGCCAAGGTGCTGGAGACGGAGCGCACGCTGAAGGAGAAGGGGCTGGAAAGCCGCCACGGCCAGTTGTGCCGGGCGGCGGGCTACGCCTTCTACAACACCTCCAAGTTCAACTACGAGAGCCTCCTGCACGATGACGCCAATCTGGCCCTGAACCTCCGGCAGTATGTCATGGGCTTCTCCCCGAATGTCCGGGAAATCTTTGCCGCGTTCAACTTCGACGACGCCATCCGCGATCTGGAGCGGGCCGGTCTGCTCTACCTGCTCATGGAGCGCTTCAATGAGAAGAGCAAGGTGGACCTCCGCCCCGCCGCCATGTCCAACCACGAGATGGGCTACGTCTTTGAGCACCTGCTGCGGAAGTTCAACGAAGCGCTGGACCAGAACCCCGGTGAGCACTTCACCCCGCGTGAGGTCATCCGCCTCATGGTGGATCTCGTCCTCATGTTTGATACCGACCTGGCCAGTGGCGAAGGCGTG
>Ga0105048_10002722_pt1 | contig 28761 bp, 5 predicted proteins | sample MAT05_FD_78382 | JGI IMG/M metagenome (GOLD analysis project Ga0105048, IMG submission 78382) | Freshwater microbial communities from Lake Fryxell liftoff mats and glacier meltwater in Antarctica - MAT-05 | ecosystem: Environmental > Aquatic > Freshwater > Ice > Liftoff microbial mat | place...
AGGCTGGGAGTAAGAGACGATGCTGGGAAAAAGGCGCAACGTCCTTGCCAGGGCACAAGGCTGGGAGTAAGAGACGATGCTGGGAAAAAGGCGCAACGTCCTTGCCAGCGCACAAGGCTGGGAGTAAGAGACGATGCTGGAAAAAAGCAATTGAAAAAAAATTTAAAAAAAAGCAGCAATACGATACATTTTTAATGAGAAACGGGCATTTACCTGCGTCCCGGACTGGTTTTTAGTTTTCAGTTAGAATTTGATTTATATATAAGTTTTGCTATATATTCTGCGTTTAAAAAATCGTTAAAAAAATCATAATAAAAAGTTGTTATTGTAATATTAACAATTATATTCGCCTGTAGTTTATTTTGTATTGAAACCAAAACTATCCGAATTTCTTATCCCAATTGAAGATTAATTAAAGTATTCTCCCGATTAAAATGTAGTAGCAGCCTGCTTTTAAGAGCACGTTGATTTTTTATTTACTTAATTAATTCTATTTATGAGTAATGTTTACGCAATTTCATTCGCTGTAAAAAAAATAACTGCAAAAACTGCTGCTGCCTTTAAGGATAATATCTACCGTTTCCGGAAACGATGTCCGGATATAGTAAATCCTTCTAACATCACTACTCAATTGATACCAGCATACATTCAACCAAAACTTTTCCAGATGCAAACGTTTACCAACACAACAACAACCAGAAAAACAATGAATGGGCTTAACCGCTGGATGATCTCGCTGGTGATGATCTTGCTGGCAATATCGCTGCCTTTTGCAAAATCATTTTCACAGGTGTCTCTTTATTCCTGGGCAAGTAATACATTGGTAAGTCTTGAAACAATTACTTCTCCTGTTGTGATTTCAACGGCAGGAAATGGTACTGTGGATGATGGCTCTAATGCCATCTCTCCCGTGGGATTCACGTTCCCTTATAATGGGGTTAATTACACTGAATTTACCGCTGGTACCAACGGTTATGTGCGGATGGGGAACATTCCGATTACTTCAATCTTAAGCACATTGTCTTCTGCTGCTATAAACGGGGTTTTTGTTTTTGGACGAGATGGTAATCTGAATAATGTGAACGGGGGTAGTATGACGCACGGGGTTGCTGCCGGTGGCAAATATGTATTTCATTTTGTAAAATATTCCGGCGGCAGTGGCGGTGGTACAAGTGCCACCATTTTTGCTGATGTGCAGGTAGTATTGTGGGGCTCCACCAGCACCACGCCAGGAAAAATCGACATTGTATGGGGTGCCAGTGCAGGAACACCGGCTACCAGTGGTGCGATGGGTATTGTGGATGCAGCAAATACTTTTGTAAACGGGTCTGATGGCAATAAAGTAACAGCTACTAATCCTGCAGCATGGCCTGCATCCGGAACCCAATATACCTTTACACCACCCCCACCATGTGTTGCCCCTCTTGACCAGGCCACAGTTTTAACTTTTGGTACAACTACATTCTCTTCCATACCCGGTTCATTTACTGCTGCCGGGAGTACACCTTCGGGTTATCTTGTTGTAAGGTATCCTTCTGCTGCAACAGTTACCAACCCTACTAATGGTACCAGCTATAGCACCGGCGCGGCTTTAGGTGTAGGTACCGTAGTTTCAAGTGGAGTTTCCACCTCGTTTACTGCTACCGGTGTTGTCGCCAGCACCACATACGATTTTTATGTGTACACTTTTAATAATACCCTTTGCAGCGGCGGTCCAACTTATAATACTGCTATACCGCTTACTGCGCCTGCATCTACACCAGCAGGTACCTTAAGTGGAATTAAAACAGTGGGAACCGGCGGTGATTATGATAATCTCACCACAGCATTTGCGGCTATCAACGCAAGCGGCCTTTCCGGTAATATCGAACTACAACTGATAACAGGCTATCCGGTTGTCGCGGAAACATTCCCGATCGCTTCTGCCACCGCTGGGGCAGGTGCAGGTTTTAATATCCTGGTTTACCCAACAGTAGCCGGCCTTGCTATAACGGGTGCTGATCCGGCCGGTATATTAAACCTGAATGGCGCAGCAAAAATAACTATTGACGGTCGTGTAAACCAGGTGGGTGCAAAAGACCTGTTGATTTCAAATACCAATATTGCCGGCTTTGCAGTAAGGTTTATAAATGACGCTAATAATAATACGATACGTTATTGTACCATCCGCAGTGTTGAAACAAGTACTACATTAGGTACAATCGTTTTTTCAACCGGCGTATCTACCGGTAACGATAATAACAGCATTGATAATTGCGACATTCTTGCTGGAGCTACTACTCCGGTAAATGGTATTTATTCTCTCGGCACATCAGCCGCAGTAGACAATAGCGGTAATTCGGTTTCCAATTGTAATATTGCTGATTATTTCAGTGCAGGTAGTGTAACGAATGGTATTTTGCTTACGGCTACGGGTAATAGCGGCTGGACAATTAATGCCAACCGATTATACCAAACTGCAAGAAGATCTTATACCACCGGCAATACACATAATGCTGTTTCAATTTTATCAGGTGCTGGTTATAGTATTACCAATAACGTGATCGGTTTTGCCAATTCAGCAGGAACAGGCTTCACTGAATTGATTGGTTCTTCTGCAGTAATGGCTGCAGGCTTCCCTGGCACCTACACTGCAGTTGCAGGCAACATTACCCGGTTTATCGCTATCAATGCTGCTTTTACAGCAGGCGGTGCTGTATCTTCCCTCCAGGGCAATACAGTTGCAGGTATTAACTTATATACTTCAAGTGGAGCAGCCACTACAAATGGTGTCCTGTGCGGTATTAATGTAACCAGTGGCAATGTTAACATAGGTACAGTTACTGGCAACACCATCGGCAGCACAACAGGCATCAACTCAATTTATGCTGCATCTTCAACTGTAAGTGCTGCGGTTGTAGGTATTTATGTTACAAGTACTAACACAGTTTCCATTCAAAACAATACAATAGGGGCTATTACAACTTCGGGTACCACTAATACTACAGCGGCTGGTTTTACCGGAATTGATGTAGGCTCCGGCGCTGCAAGTGTTACCATCACTAATAATACGATTGGTAATGCTACTGCTGATAATATCCGGACGGGTTATTTCTTTAATAGCCCCAACCTGTCAAATATCGGGGCATTTACTACCGCTACCGGTACGTCTGCCATCGTGGGTATCCGCAGCACAGCTACCGGTAATGCAATTGCCATCAACAGTAATACCCTGCGGGGCGTGTCAACCTCAGGATCTGCTACCACATTGGGTGGTATCCTTTCTTCCGGCTCACTTACCGGAACCACCCCATCTGTAACAGCTAACAGCAATAACATCGGTACCGTTGGGCTTGGCGTTATGCGGTATGCGGTGGCAAACAGCGGCACCTTAACTGGTATTTCTGTCACCAATACTGCAGCTACCACCCATACGGTTTCCAGTAACAATTTCACCGGCATCGTTTATTCGGTAGCTGGTACAAATACAAATACATACCTTACCCTTACTGGAGCTACTGCCGCTAATAATGTGGCTACAATCAGTGGAAATACATTTACTAACTTAAATGTAAACACTACCGGCAGCGTTACATTTATTGCACACAGTTATACAGTTGCAGCCACCGGAACACAGACTATTAATAATAATTCAATAGTGACTGCCTTCAATAAACCTGGTGCTGGCGGTACTATTACAGGTATGACTTCCGCATCATCTTCTGCAACGGGCGCTATTTGTATTCATACCAATAACAACTTCTCTAACATTACGGCAACCGGTTTAACTGCTATCACGGGTATTACGAATACCGATGGTGCTGCCACTGGAGCTACAAGAACGGTAACTGGTAATACTTTTATTAACTGGACAACAGGTACAGGTACAATTACAGGTATGAGTTATTCCTATTTTGGCGGAATATCCTCTGTATCTGCCAATACGCTATCAAGCTTATCAGGTCAGGGCATTATTACTGGTATTAATATAGGTAGTTCAGGTATTGTCGCCAATCCTTTAACTGTGGGTGGCAATTTGATTACCAGCCTGATTTCTTCCGGGGCAGGTGGTAACGTAACTGGTATTGTTTGTTCAAATACTTCGCCTGTTGTTAACATTAATGGCAATACAATTAACACCTTAAGTTCAACCGGTGTTTCAAACTCTGTAGTTGGCATTAGTATTACTGGTGGTATCAATACAAGTGTTTTTCAAAATACCATTAATACGTTAAGTAGTTCCGGAACCACCGCACCATTTGTTTATGGTGTTACCGTTAGCGGCGGTACATTAATAAATGTTCACAGAAACAAAATCTACGACTTAGCTGTAACAAGTACTTTATCAAGTCCAGGGTCTGTACCAGTTATTGGTATCATCAATTCTGGCGGTACTACCGTTAATACATATAATAACCTGGTTGGTGACCTGCGTACACCTGCTACAACTTCTGGTGATGCGATTCGTGGTATTGCAGTTACGTCTACTGCCGCCAACTCTACCTATAACGTATTTAATAATACCGTTCGTTTGGATGCTGTTTCTTCAGGAGTTACATTCGGTACAAGTGGTATTTGGCATACTGCCAATGCAACTGCTACTACGGCAACGCTTAACCTGAGAAATAATATTATCATTAACTTATCTGCACCTGGTACAACTGCTGGTGTGGTGAGTGCATTCCGCCGTTCCGCTGTTGCTACTTTGGGCAACTATGGCGCTGCTTCCAATAAAAACTTGTTGTTCGCAGGTGTTCCTTCTGCTACAAGAGCCATCATGTATGATGGTACAAATATTTATTCAACCTTTGGTCCTGCAGCTACTGCAGGTACCTACCAAAATATCGTAGCCTCCCGTGAAGCAGGTTCATTTACCGGTGAAGCTGCTTTTGACTATGCCGGTGGTGGTTCACCTTTCTTTATCAGTACAACAGGTTCCAGCGCAAACTTCCTGCATGTAACCGCAGGTATTACCACGCAGGTGGAAGGTGGCGCGGATCCGATTGCGTCTCCAGCTATCACTGTTGACTTTGATGGTGATACAAGAAGTGTTACATTGCCGGACGTGGGTGCCGATGAATTTAATGGTACATCCCCGGCTCCTACATTCTCTGCACTTACAGTGCCCACCACTTTGTGTGTGGCTGCACCACATGCGATCAGTGTGGATGTACTGCCAACCCAGGGTACCATCACCAATGTTACCCTCAACTGGAACAACGGTTCTGCCGGTTCTTCAGACATTACGGCCAGTGTGTCGGGCAATACCTACTCAGGAAGTATACCTGCAGCATCTCCTGCAGGCACTACTGTTACCTGGAGTATAGCTGCCACCAACAGTCTTGGTATTACAAGTTCCGTCAATGGTACTTCTTATGCAGATGCACCCTTGACCAATGTTGCATTAACCACATCGGCATCGTCCAATGCTGTTTGTCCGGGAACACAGGTTACCCTGAATGCAAGTTTGCCGGCAGGTGCAACAATAGCAACCGGTACCGCCAGCACGGAGTTTACCGGAAGTCCTTACAGGGCAGGTAATGGAGCAGGCGATTACAGGGTGCAGTATTTATATCTTGCTTCCGAATTAAACACTGCAGGCATTACTCCGGGCAATATCACGTCCATCGCCTTTAATGTTACCACTGGCACAAGTGCAACCTATACAAACTATGCTATCAGCATGGGTAATGTGGCAGCTACTGCTCAAACCACTACTTTCACTGCCGGCACTTTAACCCCGGTATATACAGCAGCAACTTATGCGTCAGTGGTAGGAAATAATGTCCATACTTTCGGAACACCTTTCGTTTGGGACGGAAGTTCCAATGTTTTAGTAAACATCTGTTATACCACTACATCCGGAAGCTCTTCAACCGTTGTGTCGTCAATACCTCCATTTACTGGTGGAACTTACCTGCTTGGAACAGCCGGTGCATGTACTGCAATAACTGGTACAACTATGACAACAAGGCCAACAGCATTATTCGGTTTCAATGGCTTTGCTCCTTATACTTTAAAATGGAATGATGGTGCTACTGATTTTTCAACAATTGCAGGCCCGGTTAATGTAACACCAACCGCAACTACAACATACACTTTCACTATTACTCAAGTTGCCGGTTTGGGTTGCAGCAAATCATCGCAGCAGGTAGTTTCAATGCTTTCCGCACCGGCTACACCAACTTCTGTTCTTCAAACATCCAGCCAGTGTGGTTCGGGTACACCAGCGGTGGAGGCTACAGGCGGTTCTCCAGGTAATTATCGCTGGTACCTGGTGCCAACCGGGGGAACTGCTATCAGCGGACAAACCAATGCAACTTTATCAAGTTATCCGATTATTGCCAACACCACGTTCTATGTGGCGGTAACCAATGGTACCTGCGAAAGCGGACGGGTAACGCTGCAGGCCAACGTAGCGGTTCCTGATGCGTTGCAGGCGCAGGCAAATGGCTTTACGCCAAGTGCAAGTGTTTGTGTGAATGGCAATGTAATATTGTCAACTAACCAAATAGGTGCCAACCAGGCTTATACGTTTACCTGGTCAGCCAATACTCCAACAGGCAGTGGTATTCCGGCAGATATTATTACTACGAATACCTCTTCTACCATCACTCCCACTATAGGGGGAGTATATACTTATACATTAAATGCAGTGGATGGCGCATGTGTAGCTTCACCTACCAGTGTGATGGTAACGGTAGAAGCGTTACCGGTAATTAACCCGCCAACCGCAACGCCATCTACAGTTTGTTCCGGTTCGCCGGTAGCATTGCTGGCTACTACTACCGCCATAGGTTCAGCTACCGTGTCAATAGGCGCAGGTGCTTTAACCTCGTCAGGTAGTGAAGGCAGCGGTGTCATCTACGCCAGCCCTTATTCTCATTACTATGGTGGCTACAAGGGCCAGTACATAATCAGGGCGGCTGAGTTAACTGCTGCCGGTTTAAGCACTGGTAATTTAAATTCACTCGCTTTCGATGTAACAACAGCTTCGGCTGCTTCTTATGCAGGATTCACCATTAGCCTTGCTGCTTCTGGTGCCACTGCAAATACCACGGTTGCTTCCACCACTTTCCTTATACCTTCCTTTACACAGGTGTACACGGGAGCGCCAACAATAAACGCCATCGGCCTCAATACGTATACTTTCGGCACCGGTGCAGGTTCTGCTGCTGCATTTAACTGGAATGGATCATCCGATATCATCGTTCAGGTTTGCTGGAGTAATAACAACGCCGGTGGAGATGCTGCTGAAGTTAGATATGATAATACTACTTTTGTATCCAATGCCTACTACAGGGCGGATAACGTCACTACCACGGTAGCCTGTGGTGCAGCTACCGGAACCGGAACTGCAAGTTTCCGTCCGAAAATGGTTATTAACGGTCAAACCATTACAACCGGCGCAGGATCACTTACCTGGGCTTGGGATAATGGCATCGTTACCGCTTCCAATAGTGTAACGGCCAGTCCTGTTTCGCCAACCAACACAACTATTACCTATAATGTAACCGGAACCAGTGCGATTGGTTGTGCAGGTACCAATGCCGTAACCGTTACGGTAAACGCTTTACCAGCAGCACCAACAGGAAACAACTCCGACCAGTGCGGTGCAGGAATTCCTAAATGTTCAGTTCAAAGCACGGATGCTGCAGGAACAGGTTTCTTTAAATGGTACGATGGACCAGGCGCAGGCGCCAATCTTTTATATACTAATGCAATAGCCAAGCCGTTTGCTTCCAATGATACCAGCGGTTACTGGTTGCCAGTTGCTGGGGCTACCAGCTTCTACGTGTCTGAAATGGGCACCAATGGTTGTGAAAGTGCCCGTACACTTGTTGCAGTAACTACCAACAGTACACCGGATCCACTTGCTTTATCTACCACACCAGTGTCACCAGTGTGTGTTAACAGCCAGTTTACCCTTACCACCACACAAACACCTACTGTTGGTAACGAATATGTATTTACCTACTCTGCACTGGCACCAATTGGAAGTGGCATTGAAACTCCGGTTGTTGATAATAACGGCGTAGACGGAAATTTACAAAATTCTATATTGGTAACACCTACCGCTCCGGGTACCTATACCTATTCAGTTTCCGGTACCGATGGTGGTGGCTGTACTGCCACTGCCAACCTGGTAGTGGTGGTAAACGGGTTACCAACTATTACAAGTGCTGCTGCTTCGCCGTCCACTATTTGTGCCGGCAGCAATGTAGTATTAACAGGAGCTATCGTAATTGTTGCAACCGGAAACGCCGTTGTTGGTACTGGATCAGTCAATTCAAGCACTACTGCAGCTACCTTCTTCCCTGGCGGCTGGGGAGGAGCTAAAACGCAGTATATCATCAGGGCGTCTGAGCTGCTCGCTGCCGATATGGTTGCAGGTCCGCTGACATCCATGACTTTTGAAACCACCAATTCCGGTCAAACATACCAGGGCTTTACGGTGCAGTTGGGTGCTACTGCTCAAACAGTAATGACCACTACCTTTATCACCTCAGGGCTTACTCAGGTTTACAAAGGCACGCTTGCCAATGACGGGTACACTCCTTTAGTAGGGGTAAATCCATTGGCATTTGGTACCGGGGCCGGTTCCTCATCTTCTTTTGTTTGGGATGGTAGTTCCAATATTGTGGTATCTATTTGCTGGAGCAGGGTTCCTGCAGCATCAACCGCTAGTTCCACCACAATGAAGGTAAACCCTGCGGGCTTCGCCAGTTCGGCCTATCGGCAACGGGACAATTTAACCCCCGCAGCCATGTGTGGCGAAACCTCAGCTACCAGTACTGGTACCAACCGGCCTAAATTTACCTTTGGCGCCCAGGTTGGTAATAATCTTACCGCTACTTATACCTGGCAATGGAATATTGTCAGTCCTGCAGGCCCTGCAGGAGCAGCAGGCAGTACTTTAACTGTAAATCCATTAACCAGTACAGATTACACCGTATCTGCCACAGATGCATCAGGTTGTACGGCTACTTCTGCTACCATACCGGTAGTAGTGAACCCGATACCGTTAGTACCAGGTGCCAGCAACTCCACACAATGCGGTTCAGGCGTTCCAACGGCTTCCGTATCCGGCCTGGCGGGTGCTACCTTTAAGTGGTACACCCTGCAAACAGGGGGTACCTTAGTGCAGTCAAGTGGTGCTAGTTTTGCCAGCAGCATCAGTACCACTACTGCCTGGTGGGTTTCTCAAACCTCAGCGGAAGCCTGTGAAGGCCCGCGTGTGCTGGTGACGGCTACCGTAACAACAGCAGATCCGCTAACCGCTTCGGTTAATGACAATGCTATTTGTATAAGCGAACAAATTACCCTCACTGGTACTACCGGTGCAGGTTCTAATAACAATACTTATAATCTTACCTGGACAGCAGCGCCAGCCGCAGGCAGTGCAATACCTGTTTCCTTAAGTGGTGGAAGTTCCAGCTTAGGAAACCCTGCTTCTGTAAATCTTATACCAACTGCTGCGGGTACTTATGTGTACACGGTTGCAGGCAATGATCCGGGGCCTGGTTGCAATATTACGTCTACTGTTACGGTTACGGTAAATCCCAAGCCGGTGATCACCACAGTAACCGCAACACCTGCGATAATATGTGTTGGTGCTACTTCTAACCTTACCGCTACCAGCATCGGGCTTGGTGCAGGCACTGCCACGATAGGAGCAGGCGCCACTACAGAATTTGCAGCCAGCCCTTACCGTACAGGTGCCAATGCATTTAAAATGCAGTACCTGTACACTGCTGCGGAATTAAACACTGCAGGTATCGCACCGGGTAATATCACCAGCCTTGGATTTAACATATCCTCTATTGGTTCGCCCACGACTATTACGAGCTTCCAGCTAAGTATGGGACACACTGCAGCCACATCATTAACAGCCACCTTCCAGACTGCGCCGGCAACCATTGTTTTCCCTGCTGCCAGTGTATCACTGGTTGCTGGTATCAACGCACACACGTTCAGTACGCCATTTGTATGGGATGGTAGCAGCAATGTGCTGGTACAGGTTTGTGGCGAAATGACTGCTCCATCATCAACAGCTACTGTGCTTGCGGATGTGAATGCAGGTTATACTACTCAGCTCACTTCATTTTCTGCTGGTTCTTTATGTGCCAGTGCATCCGGTACGGTGGCAACCAACAGGCCTGCCATTACTTTTGGTGGTACCACTACAACCGATGTAACCAATTCTTTAAGCTGGAACTGGACACCCGGTGCGCTGAGTGGCAATCCGGTGTCTGTAACACCAGGCGCTGATCAAACATATACTGTTACCGCTACCAATCCGTTAACCGGTTGTGTAAGCAATCAATCAACCGTGCCGGTAGATGTTGAGCCGTTGAGTGCTACAGCCAGCAGTACTGCTGCTGCGATCTGTGCTGGTGCTTCTACAACCGTCAGTTCGCTGGCGATCGGCGGTGAACCTTTCTCCTACTCCTGGAGCGATGGTACCACAGTAGTAAGTGCCAGCCAGTCTTTCACGGCCGAGCCAACCGCTACAACCACCTATACCGTAACGGTAACCAACAGTTGTCTTCAAACAACCACGGCCCAGGTAACTGTTACTGTAAATCCATTACCAACGGTTTCTATTAACGAAGCAGCAGCCTCCATATGTTCGCCTGCTACGTATCCAGTAACATCCACCACCAATGCAGCATCTCCGGCATATCAATGGATCAATAATGCTGCAAATATATCCGGTGAAACCTTTTCTTCTTATACTGTGACCGCTTCCGGGAACTTTGCAATAAGGGTTACGGATGGTGTTACCGGGTGTATTAAAACGTCACCCGTTGTAGCAGTTACTGTTAACCAGGCACCTTCAGCCGTAACGGTAACACCTGCAACAGCCTCCGTATGTAATGGTACTCCTGTTGTATTAACAGCCAGCGGCGGTACTACCGGCGGAACTGGTACGGCAACCCTGGGTACCGCATCCACGTTAACGACAGCAAGTACGGAGCCTACCGCATTTTGTAACCGCTGGGCACAGTACTGGAACCAAACCATTTACACCGTTGCAGAACTACAGGCCGCTGGTCTCAGTGCCGGTTCAAGCATCAGTGCTGTAACGTATGATATCACCACGCTGGGTGATGGTACTAACGTCACCAATTTCTCCATCAGGATTGGTACCACGGCCAACACTGTATTAACTGCGTTCCAGACAACGGGTTTAACAACTGTTTACGGCCCGGCAACGTATAATCATTCGATAGGTGCCAACCTGGTTGGTTTCACAACCCCTTATGTTTGGGATGGCGCTTCTAATATTGTACTGGATGTAAGACAGGATGGTGCAGATGCCCTCAATAATGCAATTACCTACTTTACTGCAGCCACCGACAATAAGAATATATCAGCAAGAACCAGTGAATTATCTTCCACGACGCCACTTCAAACGTTGGTGGCAAATGCTACCGTAATTCCGGTGCCATCCACCAGAAGGCTAAACATTTTACTTGCATACAGTACGGTTACACAGCCCACCTATGCATGGACGGCCAATCCAACACTCAGCACTACAACAGGTGCAGTGACTACTGCTACTCCGCTAGCGTTGGGCGATAACACGTATACTGTTACCGCCACTTCGCCTGCTGGTTGTACCAACACCGGCAGCGCAATACTTACAGTTTCCTATTGCAGCCCTGTTTGGACAGGTACTACCAGCACATCATGGGACGTTAATACGAACTGGTCAAGTAGTGCAGTGCCATTGGCAGGTGAAGATGTAACCATCGGAACAGCTACCACTGGTTTCTATCCAGTATTGACCAGCAGTAAAACAGTTGGCGGTACCCTTTCGGTTAACAGCGGTACTACTATTACCATCGGCAGCAATACGCTGACAGTAACTGGAGGTATCCTAAGCAATACAGGAACATTAATTGGTTCCCCTACCTCTATTCTGACCCTGGGAGCTAACTCCAGTGTGAGATTCGCAGGTGGTGCAGGAGCCACTGTAAAAGATCTGAATATCAATGCAGGTACTACCACCCTGCAAAGCGCTCTGGACATTACAGGCGGAACAGCACTTAATCCTTCTGGTACGGTAACCGTTGCCAGTGGTGCAGTGCTTGCGTCTGTAGGTAACCTCACCTTTAAATCTAATATTTTCGGCACCTCCCGTTTAGCGGCAGGAACAGGAAATTATGTTACCGGTGACGTAACAGTGGAACGCTACATTCCGAATGCAGGTTTCCGTTCGTGGAGATTGCTTTCAGTACCAACTTTCGGTACACAATCCGTTCGCAATGCATGGCAGGAGGGAGCAGTGAATCCATTGTCTTCGGGAGCTACAATTTATAATAACCTGCCTAACTACGGTACACAGTTAACCGGTACCGGTAGCCTGGCAGCCGCACAGGCAGCAGGTTTTGATAATGTTGCCGCCAGCGCAGCAATCATGCGGTACAATGGCACAGGATGGGTAGGTATTCCCAATACCAACACAGCGGAAATAGACGCATTTAAGAGTTACTTCGTGTATGTTCGGGGCGAACGCACCAAGGGAGTCACTGGCTTGATCACCAATTCGTCCCCTACAACGTTGCGCACTACCGGGTCGTTATACCTGGGTGACCAAACTTATACGATACCAGGAAGTGGTTTCAATGCAATTGGTAACCTGTACGCATCAGCGATCGATTTCGAACAGATCAAGTTGAATGGCGGGCTTGCAGGCGGAGTGAGTGACCTGTTCTATATTTATGACTCGAAGAAAAAATCAGGAACCAATGTGGGCGTATATGTAGCGTTTAGCGGAACCAACGGGTATATCTGCCCTGTAGGTCCGGTGGGCAGCACAGGCGGAAGTTATGTAGTGGGTCAACCCAATAAAGTGATCGAAAGCGGACAGGCATTCATGGTGCAATCAACTGCTGCAGGTTCCATTACCCTTTCTGAAAACAGTAAGATTGGTGGTACAAACGGTAGCCTTGGCCTCAGGCCATTGACGCCAGCGAACCAACTGGTGAAGATTGATAGCAGGTTGTACAGTGGTGCAGGTGCTGATATCATTATGGAAGACGCTGCTGTGGTGGTGTTTGACAATGCTTATCCGAATAGTGTTGGAATAGAAGATGCATTGAAAATCTCGAACCCAGGCGAAAACTTGGCCGTGGTGCACGGAACTAAAAAGATTGCCATCGAAGGAAGGCAGGTAGTTAACAGCGCAGATACCATCTTCTTCAATATGTGGAATATGCGCCAGCAGCCTTACAGCTTCGAGTTTGTGCCTAATAACCTGGGAACAACCGGGCTTACTGCAAGACTGGAAGATAGCCACCTTGCTACCAGCACGCCAGTAGATTTGGGTAATACAACTACTGTAAACTTCATAGTGGATGCCAATGCCGCTTCATCTGCAGCCAATAGGTTCCGGATCGTGTTTAAACAGGCTGCTCCATTACCGGTAAGCTTTGTAAGTGTTAGCGCCAACCTGCAGGGTGCGGCTGTAAAAGTAGACTGGAAAGTGAGTGGTGAAAGAGGAATACAGTCCTATGAAGTAGAACGCTCAGCAGATGCTGCCAGCTTTACCAAAGTGGGTACCGTAACCGCAACCGGTAACGCTTCCAACAATCAAAATTATAGCTGGCTGGATGCCGCTCCGTTAACCGGGGTAAATTATTACAGAATTAAGAGCATCACTGTATCAGGTGAAGTAAAATATACCTATATTGTGAAGGTTTTAACAGGCAAAGTGAAACCGGCTTATACCATTTCACCTAACCCGGTTGAAGGAAATGTTGTAAACCTGCAGTTTAAAAACCAGCCTGCAGGAAGGTATAACATCCGCCTGATGAGTTCAGCAGGGCAGGCAATATTTACAAGGATAGTAGAGCATGCAGGCGGTAATACAGTACATTTGATGGATATACCATCAGCAATTGCGAGGGGAGCTTATCAAATGGAAATTATAGCACCTGATAAAGCAACAGAAGTTCAAACCATATTTATTAATACACTCAAATAAAACACAAATGAAGTTGAAAGCACTTTTAACCGTAACGTCTTTAAAGAAAAGACTTGCACAGGTACTTGTTATGGCGGTATTGTTTGTTTCACCACTGGTTGGTATCTGCCAGGTTCCCGGCCCAGGCGGCCCTCCGGAAACCCCCGTTCCATTTGATGACAATATGAACCTGGTATTTTTAACTGCTGGTGTTGTGTTTGCGTTGATTGTATCTGTAAGGTACTTCCGTAAAAAAGCAACTACAACAGCTTAATTAACATTTAAATTAACTACACCGATGCACCCTGGTAAAGGGTGCATTTGGTGTTTGTATGATATGAACTTCTTTAATCGGGTATAGATAGTATTTGTTATTCCTGAACCGTTCTGTGAACACTCCTTTACCGTTAGTTCTTCTATCCAGAAGTTACAATGGCAAGGGGTCCGTGATAAATAATTTCACTATTTTTTAGATATGTACTAAGAAATTTATCCTATTCTTACGTTTTATTCAACATTTTGGCGGGTGTCTGGGGGTTCATTTTTTTTTATTCATTTTTTACCGGATGTTACGAAAAAGTTAATAAAATGTATTGTTTTGTGAGCGTAAAAAATTAACTTGCCTTTAAAAGATTTTATTCTTTTCCAATACCTCTTGAATACTCAGTTCCAGCGAAAAGACTTCCCAATATGAACAGCCCTTGATACAATTTCCTGATTTTTTATTGAACGTATACCGTCCGTACGCTTAAAACAACAAACTCTCTTTGTATGAATAAAATTTACTCGTTATTAATTTGTGTTCTCTTTTTCAGCCCCATTGTGGTAAATGCACAGATAGCGGTTACAGTAACAAATAATACCAATACAACCCCTAATCTTGCAGTCTCCTATACCAGTTTTGCAAATGCATTGGCAGCATTAAACGCTGTTACTGCAATGTCTGGTCCGGTCACATTTACACTTGCTGCCGGCTCTTCCGAGAGTGCGCCAACAACAGGGCTTACGATCGGTAGTGCATCGCTCAATCCAGTACTGTCTGCAGCTAATACAGTAACAATTGTAAAAGCTGCTGGTGCTGCTACCACATTAAATTCAGGTACTGGTGGTACAGGTACACCTTCCACAGCAGTTCAGGATGGTATCCTTAACATATTGGGTGCTGATCATATTACCATTGACGGTTTAACCCTGGCCGATGTAAACGCTTTTGGCCCGGCCAGTATGGAATATGGAATAGGGTTGTTTAAATTATCTGCTACTGATGGTGCCAGCTTCAACACCATCATCAACTGTATTATCAGCCTTAACAAGGAAAATAATGCCAACGGGGCAGGCCCTTCTGCAGCCGGTTCACGTGGAATCAATGTGGTGAACGCATTGGTGACCGCACAGGTTTCCGCCCTTTCTATATCCAATGCCACCGGAGCAAACTCCGGGAATAAATTTTATGCCAATGCTATTTCTAATTGCAACATAGCTGTTTCCCTTTCTGGATATGTAGATGCCTCACCTTTTGCCAATGCAGACCAAAATAACGATGTGGGAGGTATTGCTGCTGCCACCGGAAATAACATTTTTAATTTTGGCGGTGCAGCTGGTGCAACCAATGCTGCAGCCGGTGTTCAAACAGTTGCCCAGTACGGTGTAAATGTCTCTTACAACAATATCAATAACAACGATGGAAGTGGAGTAAACCATACCCAGGTTATTCGTGCCATTTATTTGAACACTGCTTTAGGGGCAAGTGCTACTGCGTCCAACAATACTATCAGTATCAAGGCAGGTGGAGCTACAACCAATTTATATATTATTGAAAATCAGTCAGGTGGTACCGGTAGCGGTAACACCGTAAATATCAGCGGTAATGTGTTTGAAAATTGTTCTTTTTTAAACCAGACAACAGGGGTTTTTCGGGGGATATTTAATGGGGCTACCGTTGCTAACCTGTTGATTGCATCTAATACTTTCAATACCGTTGCTTTTAACCCATCAGCAGCGACCGCTATCGTATCCTTTATTTACCAGGGTGTAACAGTAGGAACACTAAGCGATATTAACTCCAATGTTTTTTTAGACCAGGCAATTAATACCTCGGGTAATGTGTACCTGATCTATGACAGTAACGGCACCCCGAATATTTCTATCAACAGTAACAGTACATCCGGCACTATTGCTAAAACTGCAGCCGGTAATGGGTTTTATGGATATTACAACAACGGCTCTCCTGCTTTTGGAACCGCCACGATAGTGTTCAATACCTTTTCTAATATCTCGGTAACCGGCGCAACTAATTTTTATGGAATCCGGCTCACAACACTGCAGGCACAGATTGAAATTATCAACACAAACTTTATTTCAAACATCACTGCCGGTACCAACGAGGCGGTAGGTATTTTTTTCGATTATGGTGCTGTTGGCAGCGAAGTGTCCGGCAACTTTATCACTAATATCGCCGGCGGGGGTACTGTAACGGGCATCCAGTTGGGTTCTTTCACCGCTTCTTTGGGTTTGACTGCATTGGGAAATTATGTTGGATCATTGAGTTCTACGGGAGGTTCACCAGTAACCGGAATTTTACATGTTACCGGTGCAGCATCCACTATTTCCAAAAACAGGTTATATGATTTATCTTCTTCCAATGGAGTGGGTACTGTTTTTGGTATTTCCATGACGGGAGGCACTATCGTAAACATCATTAATAACCTGGTGGGAGATTTAAGAAATTCTTCCGCAAATACTGCTAATGCATTGGTGGGGTTGGGTATTGCCGGGGGTACCACGGCAAATGTATTCTATAATACTGTTTATCTTAATGGCACCAGCTTATTCACTCCATTTGGTTCAAGTTCGCTTTCCGTTACAACTACCACAGCAGCAGTGAACCTGAGGAATAACATTCTTGTAAATCTCTCGACACCGCAAGGTACCGGTCTTACGGTGGCTCACCGCAGGTCAACCACCAGCCTTACTGGTTATAACACCAGTTCTAATAACAACCTGCTGTATGCCGGTGCTCCTTCAGCATCGAGGTTAATTTTTTATGATGGAACAAATAGCGACCAAACACTTGCGGCCTATAAAACCAGGGTTACACCACGGGACGGCGCTTCCGTTACCGAAAACCCAAGTTTTCTCAGCGTTAATGGATTGGACGATCCATTCCTGCATTTAAACCCGGCGGTTGCTACCCAGGCAGAAAGCGGCGGAGCAAATATTTCCTCCTATACAGATGATTACGATTATGATATCCGGCAGGGTAATACCGGCTATGGCGGATCGGGTTCTGCCCCGGATATAGGTGCAGATGAAGGCAATTTTATATTGCTGGATTTAGCCCCACCGGTTATTTCGTCCATTACCTCTACCAGCGCTTCCTGTGGCGTGGGCACCAGAACCTTCACCGCTGTGTTGACGGATGCCACGGGTATTAATAACAATCCCGGCTTGCGGCCACGGATATATTTTCGAAAAAATGCCGCTGCATATTTTTCAACAGAGGGTACCTTGTCTGCCGGTACGGTTACCAACGGTACATGGACATTTACAATCAATTACGCTCTGGTGGGAGGTGTAATACTTGGAGATGTAATGGATTATTTTTTGGTGGCACAGGATGCTGCACCCGGTGCTAACGTAGCTGGTAACCCATCTGCGGGATTAGTACTTACAAATGTAAATACCATTGTCACGCCACCCACCACACCGCTTACTTACAGCATCCTGAATGCGCTTAGTGGAACGTACAATGTAGGCGCAGGTCAAACTTATATTACGCTCACAGCAGCCATCACCGCCTACAATACTTCCTGCCTTACCGGGCCGGTAGTATTCCTGTTAAAAGATGCTCTGTACAGCGGATCGGAAACCTTCCCCATCGTTATAAATGCCAACGCCGATGCAAACAGCACCAACACACTCACCATCAAACCAGATGTTGGGGTTACGGCTGTTGTTACAGGTTCTTCTGCAGCAGCGATCATACAGTTCAATGGAGCAGATTATGTAACCATTGATGGTTCTAATAATGGCAGCAGTTCGCGGAATCTTACCATCAGCAACAGCAATACCGGTACAAATAGTTTGGTGGTGTGGCTCAACAGTACTGCGGCATTGGATGGTGCCACCAACAATACGGTAAAAAATACAATCATTACCGGTAATGCACCTACCACTACCTTTGTCGGGATTTATTCCGGGGGCAGCATTTTACCCAATTATGCCGAGGCAAATAATAACGGCAACACCTACACGAACAATGCGATAAGTGCTGTATCATACGGTATTGGAACAGGTGGTGCTACGGGAAATGATAATAATACCGTTGTAAGCGACAATTTATTGAGCAATATTGGTTTCAGGGGCATTTATGCTGCCAATCAAAATGGGGTCAACATCAGCAATAATACCATCGCGGGATTATCAAGCACCAATGCTTCTTCCTTTAATCCATCGGGGGGTATCATTGTTGAATCTGAAATAGCAGGTGGCAGTATCAGCAGGAATAACATTTCCAATATAAAGAATACAGGTAGCTATGCCAGTTATGGTATTACGCTTCAATCAAGCACTGTCAATACAGGCCTTACGATCAGCAATAATTTCCTGTATGATATTGCCAGCAATGGTTCTGCAGTTACTTTAGACAATAACGGTTACGGAATTGCTGTCACTGCCGGTGGCGGGTACAGGATTTACTACAATTCTGTAAGCATCAACAGCAACCAGGGTACGCCCGGTGTTTCTGCAGCCCTTTATTTAAGATCGGGATTACTATCTTCTTCACTGGATATCCGCAATAATATTTTTGCCAACAGCCAGACAACGGGCAGTACTTATGCCATCTACAGCCGGTCGGGCAATGGCACTTTTTCAAATATCAACAACAATGATTACTATAATGCAAGCGGCGGAAATGTCGGTTTTCTTACCAGCAACAGGGCTACCATTACAGCCTGGAGAACCGCTACCGGAAGCGATTTAAACTCGGTGAGTGTAAATCCCAATTTTATTTCTGCTGTCAACTTACATATCAACACATTGGTGGCTCCCACCGTTGATGGTTTGGCTGTAGTGCTACCTGCTGTTACCATCGACTACGATCTGGATGCCAGGGATGCTGCAACGCCTGATATGGGTGCGGATGAATATATCCCGCCACCCTGTTCCGGAGCGGTTGGAGGAACTGCTTCTGATAACGGTAATGCCGCTTTTTGTGGTTCCGGTACGCCTGTCATTACAGCATCTGGCTATTCAGGCGGTCCGGGAAGTGGGTATCAATGGCAGAGTTCTACTACATTGGCTTTTGGTACACCGGTGGATATTACAGGGCAAACAAACCCTTCGCTGCTTACGGTTGGCTCCATCAGCGCTACTACTTATTACAGGCTCAGGGTAACCTGTACAAGTGGAGCCGCAACGAATTTTTCCAATATCATTTCCATCACCATCAACAACCCTTCGGTATCAAGCCCTGTTATTGGCAGCCGCTGCGGTACAGGTACGGTAAACCTGTCTGCCACACCAAGTGCAGGTGCCAATCTCGATTGGTACAGCAGCCTTACCGGGGGATTAAGCCTTTACACAGGCAATACTTTTACTACGCCTGTTATTAGTGCCACTACAACTTATTATGTAGCTGCATCCATCGGGGGCGCCACAGAAAATGCAGGCAAGCTCGTGCCAACCGGCACGGCAATCACCGATTTTGACGATGCAGGATTCGTTTTTAATACAACACAAAATACTACGATCGTATCTACGGTGGTGTACCCTAATGGATCGGGAACTATCACGATTGCTTTACAAAATTCTGCTGGCACAGAACTGGCTGTTACCGGTGCCATAGCGGTTTCAGGAACGGGCATATCCACGCCGGTAACCGTGCCCCTTGGATTTGCTGTACCTGTAGGAATAGGTTACAGGCTGGTACTGAAAACCCTCACCGGATTTCCCGGATTCAGTGATGGTTTGATCAGGGATGCCAGTGGCAATACCTATCCATACACTTCTCCTTCTGGGGCACTGAGTGTTACAGGGGGATGGCTTAGCGGAGCGATCACGAATTATTATTATTTCTTCAACCTGGTAATTACTACCGCGTGTTCCAGTACGCCAAGGGTGGCTATAACCGCAACCGTTATTGCAGCTACTCCTGTTTCAGCGGCGGCTGCACCACCGGCAATATGCGAAGGGCTTTCCACCACTTTAACCGCCACCAGTGCCAACCCGGGATATGCATATACCTGGACCCCTGGTTCGCTCCTGGGAGCATCTGTTTCCGTATCCCCGGCAACCTCCACCACCTATACCGTAAATGCATTTGATGCTGGTAGCGGGTGTGCCGCATCAGCAACGGTAACAGTTAATGTGAATGCCCGGCCAAGTGTAGTTAGTGTCAATCCAAACCCAGCCACCATTTGTGGAGCAGGTTCTGTGCAGCTCGATGCTTTTGGCGGTATTGCATCTGGTACTGTCAATGAAAATTCGGGTGCCATCAGTATTGTTATTCCGGATGCAAATGCTATTGGTATTTCTAGTAATTTACCGGTTGCATCTATACCTGCCGGTGCCACTATTGACAGTATCATTGTTTCTTTTGATATTACCCAAACTTATGTAGGCGACCAGATAATTCATTTGGAAGCGCCAAATGGACAAATTATTAACCTGGTGAGTGGGCAATCGCTGGGAAGCCTGGATAATTTTACAGGGACAAGGATTTCATCAGACAATTCAAAGCCAAATATCAGCAGCGGTACCGCACCCTATACAGGTACCTTTAGAGCGGATGCTGCCTTATCTTTTCAACTAACACCAAGCATAGTACCTACCACTACCAATTTCAGTGCTTTATTTACTGTTCCTAATGGCAACTGGATTTTACGGGTTTTTGATGACGCAGGAGGTGATATAGGAACACTTACCAACTGGTCAATAAGAATTGTCTATAAGTCCCCGGCAACTTTTACATGGAGCCCGGCGGCTAATTTGAATACAACGTCCGGGCCGACAGTAATTGCCAGCCCGCCTGCCAGCACAAATTACACTGCCACAGCCACCAATGCGTCTGGTTGTACCAGAAGCATTGTAGTTGCAGTAAATGTTAACAGTAACCCGGTGAGCGTTGCCGTAACACAAAACCCGGCAGGTGCCGTTTGCCCCAACAGCCCGGTACAGTTTACTGCTACCGGCACCAATCCCGGTTTAACACCGAATTACCGATGGCTGATAAATGGAGTGGAACCGGTAGTAACCCTTTCGGGTGGCTCATCCATTAATCCCAGTACTACCATCACCGTGGCAAATACTGCCGGGTTAATGGTGGGCATGCGGGTAACCGTTACCGCCGGAGTCGGTGCATTTAATTTTAGTGGCCTAACCACCGTAACCAGTATTCTGAGTGCTACTCAATTTGTAGTAGACCTGGTTCCTACATCCAGTTTGTCGGGGGCCACTATCAGTGCCGTTTCCAATGGAATCAATATCACTACACTCAGCCCTGCCAACCTGGTAACCGGTGATGTGGTTACCTGTGTGCTCACTTCGAATGCAAGTTGCCCAACCGGCAACCCTGCCACCAGTACCCCCATAACGATGACGGTTAACCCGAATACTGCTACCAGTGTAAGTATTGCTGCAGTGCCGGCGGGTGCTATCTGTGCAGGCACTTCCGTTATCTTTACTGCCACCCCCACCAATGGAGGTGCGGCACCAACGTATGAATGGTTTATTGGAGCAGTAAGCCAGGGGGTTCCGTCCACGTTAGCAACAAGCTTCACTTCTGCTGCATTGGCCAATACCAACGTGGTTACCTGCAGGATGCTGTCGAATGCAACCAACTGCCCGGCGCCTAACCCGTCAACCAGCGCTGGTATCACGATGACTGTAAATCCTAATTTACCGGTAACTGTTTCAATAGCGGCAGTGCCGCCAGGTGCAATTTGTGCAGGAACTTCGGTAACCTTTACGGCTACCCCAACCAATGAGGGTGGTGCACCAATTTATGATTTCATGGTAAATGGAAGCAGTGTGCAAAGCAGCTCCAGCCCAACTTATACAACAACCAGCCTCAATGACCTGGATATAGTAACCTGCGAACTAACCTCCAGTATCACACCCTGTGCCACCGGCAACCCGGCTACTTCCAATGCGCTGAACATTTCTGTAAGTGTACTGGCAGCATCTGTGGCTATATCGCCTAATACAGGTTTATGTTCCGGATCTCCGGTGATATTTACGGCCACCCCCACAAATGGAGGTACCGCTAGTTTTGAATTCTTTGTAAATGGCGGTACGATGCAGGGACCTAATGCCAGTACTACTTATTCCTATACTCCGGCACCGGGTGATATTATTAGCGTGGACATGGTATCCAGTTTAGGCTGTGCATCACCAAACCCGGCCACTGCAACAACTGCGGCAGTAAATGCAAGACCGACCGCATCTATTACCAGCCCGGGCACCGTGCTTTGTAGTGGTTACCCAATGGTATTTACTGCAGTAGCGGCTGCAGGAAGCGGCACCATCAATGCAGGCTCGTATCAATGGGTAGAAACAGCACCAACGCTAAATGTGGGTTCGGGAGGTACTGTTTTTTCCAGCAGCACCGCCGGCAAATCTTATTATGTAACCGTCACCAATTCCAACGGATGTTCGGTTAACTCCAATACCATTGGCCCGCTTACTACTAATGCAGGCACACCAATGAACGGGCTTCTTTATACTATCGGGGCTGTTACTGCAACTGCAAGCGGAGCCTCCGCCGGTACTACTATTAATGTGGGTAGCACGGCAGGTTTGGTTGTTGGACAGGCAGTTGCCGTTACATCCGGCACGGGTGCTTTTACTGCCGCCGCCACTGTGGCCAGCATAACAAATGGTACCCAGTTTGTAGTGAGTGCTATGCCTACCACTGCCCTGGCTTTAAATGCAACGATCAGCGGAGCCACTTGTCTTAATTACATTTCATTTAAAACAGCAATTGATGATTTAAATACCAGGTCTGTGGATGGTGCCTGTACGTTTACGGCAGCGCTTGATTTTGTTGAAAACATCACTGCCCAGTTAAAATTGGGTAACGCCATATTAAATACTGCTTCCGGCACCTGGCCCATAACTTTCCAAAAAAGCGCTGGCGCAGGCGCCAATCCTAGAATAAATGCTGCCTTTGTGGGCACGGGTACTGCAGCCACTGCCGCACCGGATGGTATCTGGAGTTTGAATGGTATCGACAATGTAACCATTGATGCGATAGATCTGAATGACAATAACAGTTTAAATGCCAACACCACCATGGAGTTTGGATATGGCTTATTTAAATTGAGCCTGAATGATGGAACTCAAAATAACACGATTCGGAATTGCGCTGTTTCTTTGAGCAGGGTGAATAATTCTTCTGCAGGAGTTCCTATGGTGGAAGGCGCCGTAGGAATTTTAGTTGTCAATTCCGTTGTGACGGCTGCTACTACCCCCCTTATTCCAACATTGGCTAGCGGCGCCAATTCTAACAATAAGTTTTACAGTAACACGATACAAAACTGCCACCATGGTATTGCATTGAGTGGTTATGCGGCTCCTTTGTCAGCAACCCTCGATTTCCCGCTTGGCGACAAGGGCAATGATATTGGAGGCGCTGCTGCTGCTACCGGTAATACCATCTTTAATTTTGGCGGTACTGTTGTGGGAGCAACGCAGGCAGCGGGCATCCGTATCAGCCAGCAGTGGGGTGCAAATGTTTCGTTCAACACCATTAACAACGACAGTTCCAACACGCTGCCGCATCCACAGATTTTAAAAGGCATCTGGGCTCAGGCCGCACAGGGTGCAAGCGCCACCATCAATAACAATACGGTTACAGTAAAAGGTGGCGGAACCACACAGGCTGTTACTGGTATTGAGAACCTGATGGGCGCTAATGTAACGGCTGCTGCCGGTGCCGGTTCAACCACTACCATTACGGTTACGAGTACCGCCGGACTGGAAGTGGGTATGACCGTAATTGTAATCGGAGGAGCCGGTGTTTTTGCATCAGCAACTACAATCGTTTCCATCCTAAATGCAACGAGTTTCACTGTTAGTGCAGCACCCACTGTCACTTTATTAGCTGCCACTGTATTTGGTTCTAAAAATACCATTGCTATCAATAACAACCGGGTAACGGGAACATATACCACCGCTACCACCGGCGCATGGTCCGGTATAACTACAGTTGCTAATGTGGGTACTATCAACATCAACGGTAATACGGTGCAGAATGTTTCTTTACCCGGCTCCGGATTATTGGCAGCTATCAATAACTCTGCAGTAATTACTACTTCTCCGAGGGTACTCACTATCAACAATAACGTTGTTCAGCAAATGAACAAATCGGCAGCAGTGGGGGCTAGCTTTACCCTGGTGAATTCAGGTAATATGCCCATACTTGCTACTTCAACCTCCATTATTGGCAATACTGTTAACAACAATACCGTAGTAGCAAGCAATATTACTGCTTTTAGTTATAACTGGATTGGTTACCTGGGTGGCTCAACTTACCTGATCAATAATAACATAGTTACCAACAATGCTGTGACGGGTCTCAGTGCTGCTATTGTTGCCACTGTTGGCGGGATTGCAAGTAATGGTGCCGGTTCTTCAAATGAAACTTTTTCAGGCAATACTATTGATAATCTTTCAATAACAGGAACTGGCACAGTGGCTCACGTTCTTAGAGGTATTGCCAGTACAACTTCCTCTACTAAACTGATTGAAGGAAATACCATCAGTAACCTTGTTGCCAGCAGTGGACTCAGTACAACTATTTCTGGTATCCAGACTCAGGCTTTAATCGGAACCAGTATAGTTTCTAAAAACTATATTTATAATTTATTTCCAGGACAAGGCGCCACAGCTTCTGTGGCAAGGGGTATAGTGCATGTATCTGGTACTACTGTAACAATCAGTAATAATGTAGTGGCATTAGATTTTACTGCTACCCCGCCGGTCATCGTTCCGGCAGCAGCCAACAATGTGCTTACCGGCAGTGATGCTGTGAGAGGTATAGAGATTGGCGGAGGTACGACTATCAATGTATGGTATAACTCTGTTAACCTGGTAGGCGCAGGTAGTGGAGCAAGTTTTGGCTCAAGTGCTATTAGCCAAACAACAGTTTCCGCAACAAATACCCTGGATATCCGGAATAATATATTTAATAACATCATGACACCGGGTGGAACTTCGCCAGGTTTTACGGTTGCCTACAGAAGAAATGGCGTAGTGAGCCAATATTCTACCAATTCTAATTACAATGCATTTTATGCAGGCACTCCATCCGCAAGCCGGTTGTTATATTTTAACGGCACCGTCGGTTACCAGGATATAGCATCATTCAGGGCTGGGGTAGCTGGTGGAAGGGAAGCACTCTCTAATGATTTGCCTACCACCTTCACCAGTAGTATTAACCTGTTACCAACGGGTGTTAACTGTGCAAATGATGGTGCAGGAAATAACAATGTTATTCTACTTGCAACTGATTATGCCGGAGCAGCAAGGAGCACGGTGAATCCATTCACTACCGATATCGGAGCTTATGAATTCAGCAGTATCAATGCTACTTCACTGGTGATTAACACGCCGGCGGCGGTTTGTACCGGAACTACAGTTGATCTTACGCTTCCTGCAGTAACAGCAGGTTCAACGGCGGGCGCAGTCTTCCGTTATTATACCAATAATACAGGGACGATCCTTATGTCTGCTCCTCCCGCAAATGCAGTGAATGTTTCTGGTAATTATTATATCCGGGCATTTGTGGGAAGTTGTGCTTCTGCTGCACCATTGCCCGTTGTGGCAGTTACCATCAATCCGAATAATACCTGGCTGGGGATAAATAACGACTGGAACAGTGCTGCTAACTGGTGTCCTGCTCTGCCAACCGGTGTTACTGATGTAACCATACCAGGAGCTTTGTCTATTTACCCGGTTATTACTACGAATACACCTGTGGCCAGGAATATCACCATTGCGGCAGGAGCTTCTGTTACCATTACAGGCACGGGTGTATTGGATGTAAAAGGCAATCTGGTAAACAGTGGTGACCTGGCGAATGGGGGCGAGATCAGGTTATCCGGTTCTGCTGCACAATCTTTCCCGGGTGCAGGAGGTACAGTTTCTGCGATGGTAAAACTCACCATTGCAAATATTTCAGGCTTAAACCCTGCGGTAACGATTAATAATAATTTACTTGTCAGGGATGTAATCACGCCTACCCAGGGTATCGTTAACCTCAGCAATGTATTTATCACCCTTAGGTCGAATGTGGATTCTACCGCCAGGGTTGGTGTTGTGGGTGGAGCAGCCAGTTTCACTTATACTGGCACCGGAAATTTTGTAGTGGAACGTTATTATCCAAGCAGGAGGACCTGGCGCTTACTAACAGCGCCAGTGGTAACACCACTTACAGGAGCCAATACGAAGACAATTTTCGGCTCCTGGCAGGCAGGAGGCAACAACAGCATAACCGGTAACGGCACATTTGTTAGTGGTCCAACTCCGAACATGCCCGTGAATGGACTTGATATGAGCCCGTTGAATAATTCCTCTTTGAAGCGTTTTAATTTTGTAACCAGTGGTTTTGATGCCATAGGAAATACCAGATTAACCAGGGTTTCAGGTTTCCCGGCTGGTAGTACTTCCAGCTATTTGACAGACACAATGGGTTATTTTGTATTTATCAGGGGAGACAGGACAGCGGCCAATGTGGATGCTTTTAATAATTTTGGTGTTGTAACCACCACCACATTAAGAGATACAGGTAATATAAAGACGGGAACTTTTACCTATAATTGTAACCCCACGCTTGTAACCCATTATTTTACGCTCATTGGTAACCCGTATGCATCTCCTGTCGATTTTTCTACACTCACCAGGAATAATGTGGCTGACAAATTTTGGGCATGGGATCCTAATTTAAATGCGGTTGGAGGCTATGTGACATTGTCAGGTCCGGGATATGCACCGGTTAAAGCACCATTGACAAGTTTAGGGACGAGTGCTCAAACGGAAATTATTCAATCCAGCCAGGCCATTATGGTGCAAACCACCGGCGCTGCCCCAACAATTTCTTTTAATGAAGCTAACAAATCAAGCCTCAATAATTTGAACGTATTCAGGCCGGCAGGCAACGCTCCTGTACTTACCCTGGCATCCAATATTTTTATTGCAGCACAGGATGGCAGCAACATACTGGCAGATGGGGCGGTAACACAGTTTGATGAACGTTTCCTGGGCGCAATAGATGAGCTGGATGCGGCTAAATTTACCAATGTAAACGAAACTTTTGGTATCGTTAGTAACAACAAGAACCTTTCAATTGAGAGGAGGCCTGTGCTTACTGAAAACGATACTTTGTTCTATTCCTTCAACAGAAATGCAAGGAAAAATTATAAATTCAATGTGCTGGTAAAGAACTTCGCACAGTCTAATTTAACTGGTTTATTGGAAGATGGATACCTGAAAACTAATACTGCAATCAATATGAATGGTGATACCTGGTCTAATTTCAGCGTTACGTCTGATGTGGCTTCTGCCGCAAAAGACCGCTTCAGGATCGTATTCAAAAAATTAATTCAATCCTCCAGTATTAAGGGGTATGTTGTAAATACTGATATTGCGGTTGACTGGAGGGTAGCCACTGAATTCAGCATTAGCCACTACGAAATTGAAAGGTCGGTGAACGGCACCGACTTTGAGCAGGTTGGCACCCAGCATGGCACTGGTAATTCTATTGAGGACAGGGGCTATTCCTGGCTGGATGCAAGCCCAGCACCGGGTATTTACTATTACCGGGTTAAATGTATTGGCAGCAATGGCGCTGTGGCTTACACAGATAAAGTAAAAGTTACCATTGTAAAGAGCAGCCCTCAAATGTATGTATTCCCGAACCCGGTTACCAGCAGCAGTATCGGGTTGCAGATGAACAGTATGCCGGGAGGAAATTATCATACCACCCTGATGACGGAAGATGGTACCATTGTTAACAGGGGTATCATTATTCATGCAGCCGGCACAGCAGTGGAAACCATCCGCCCAAAAAATTACCTCGCCAGCGGTTCATACCGGCTGGAAGTAACCGGGCCGGATAAAAACAAGACCATTTTAAAGATAATAGTACAAATGAAATAAAAACGGGTGGCAATCATGCCAGGCCCATCCATTCATTTATTAAGCAGTTTTTCTAAGCCTGCAACTATACCGGTAGTTGCAGGCTTTTGTTTGATGGAAAAGGAGGCACTTTCGACTTTTTGGGGTGCGTCATAAAACTGCAGGCTACTTAGCCTACGCCGTTGTTGTGTTTTTTTGACCAACAACCGAAATGCAAGCCATTTTGGTATTGGCATTAGAGAATAGTTTACTACATGCGGGTAATGGAAAATACGCGACTTACTTTGCCTTTGTTGGTTTTCATTAAAAACTGCAGGTTACTCAACCTACGCCGTTGTTGTGTCTTTTTTGACCACCAACCGAAATGCAAGCCATTTTGGTATTGGTGTTTAACTTTGAATACCAATATCGGGGAAGTGGATCCCAAAACTTTCGGGGCACCGGGCATTTCGATTTTTGGCAGAAAATTCCGGCGGGAGGTATAGATTCCAAAATTTAAATTCGTCCACCAGGCAAGAATTTGGAAAAAATATCGTTTATAATAAAAAAAATTATTGTTGTCCGACTAAATGTCTGAAAGCCTTATCAAGCCTGCATGACCTCACCCCAACCCCTCTCCAAAGGAGAGGGGCCAGAACCCTCAACCAGTAAACACTTGAGCGATTTGG
>Ga0105048_10002723_pt1 | contig 28760 bp, 22 predicted proteins | sample MAT05_FD_78382 | JGI IMG/M metagenome (GOLD analysis project Ga0105048, IMG submission 78382) | Freshwater microbial communities from Lake Fryxell liftoff mats and glacier meltwater in Antarctica - MAT-05 | ecosystem: Environmental > Aquatic > Freshwater > Ice > Liftoff microbial mat | place...
CGTCACGCGGACCGAACTCGCGCGTCTTGATGCCCAGATGCAGGAGCGCCACCGTGCCGCGCACGATGAAGAAGATGCGATCTGCCGCGTCGCCCTGCCGATAGAGGCGCTGACCTTTGGCGAAGAAGTTCTCCCGAATGCGCTGGGCCAGAGTGTCCGAAGAGCCCGGAGGCATGTCGCCGCCCAGCAAAGAACGCATCCACAGCGTGCGCTCGAGCTCGGAGGCATCGGGCTCTCGCGTGCCCTCACCGGCCACACTTTCGAAGAAGCCTTTCATCGCAGGCTCGCGCTGGAGTGTTCGATCAGCCAGGCATTGCTGCTCGTGGCAGCTTCGATGGCGGATGTGAGTTCACTGTTGTCGAGCTCGATGGCGTAGGACGCGGCCAAGGCCGAAACGAGCGGATCCGCGTTGGCCATCAGTTCTCGGAGCGTGTCGACCTCGTGCGGCACGGGAATCGATAGCGCGCTAGCGTAACTTTCGAGCGGCGCCAAGTCTTGGCGCGGCTCGGCAGCGACGCGCAACAGGCCGCGCAGCGTCTCGCCGTAGCCCAGGCTGGTGACTTCGAGAATTTCGGCGGCGGCCACGCGATTGGAGCCTTCGTCCGACAGGAGCGCGTAGTAGACGCGTCGCAGATCTTCGCGGGGGTGGAGCAGTTGCAGAAGGCGCGTGGCGCGCTCGAGCGCCTGGCGTCGCTTGTCTGCGAGTAGACCGAAGAACAGGACGCCGCTCAAGGGCGCGGGACCGGGGCGCTCCCCCAGGATGCGCAGCGACATCTCCATGCGCGCGTACTCCACTAGGTTTTGCTCGATCACCGGCAGGATGCGCACGGCATCGACGGAGAAGTCGCTGGTCGCGACCACTCGGCCCAAGCCGCGCAGCGCCTTGTAGCGCACGGCGCCCGGCAGATCTTGCGACAGCATGTCGACCAGCATCTCGCCGGCCTGGCGCGAACCGAAACGCGAGATAGCGCGGGGAATATGCAGGCGAACGGCCGAATCGGTGGTGCGATCGTAGAGAGCGGAACGGAGTGCATCGAGCGCGGGAGCGCCGAGCGCGGCGAGGGCTTCACGCGCCTCGTTGCGGCCTTCGCGGTGCGCCAGGCGCTGAACCAAAAGCGGGACGAAGCGCAAGTCACGGGTGCGAGCCATTGCCAGCGGCAAGACGCGGTCGAGTTCACCGCGCGCGCGCTTCTGTAGTTCGAGCACGACGTCGGCCCAGCGCGCGGTGCCGAGCTTGCCTATGGCTTCAAGCAGGGCCAACTGCCCCTGGGGGTCCGCGTCTTCGGCCAAAAATTCGGCAATGGCAGTTTCCTTAGCAGGAATTTCGGACTGGCCGGCCACGAAGAAGGCTGCCGTGGCGCGCAGCCCGGGCATGTCGGAGAACGCCGAAGGATCGATGCGGTCCAAGTGGCCGCTCGAGCCCAAGGCGCGAATGGCAGCCAGCCGGACCTCCCGGTCGTCGTGCTGCAGCAAACGTTCTGCGAGCGGGACCCAATCTTTTCGTCCGGGCGCAGGAATGACCTCGAGCGCGCGAGCCAGCACGAGCGGGCTGGGGTGGTAGAGCACCAGCGCAGGAATCAGGTTGCTGCGCCTTCCTTCGTGAAACAGGCTCATGGCGCCGATCACCCGACTTTCGTCCGGGCTCGACAGCGCCTCGACCAACACCACGACACTGTCGAGATTCAGCTGCAGCAGCTCGAACGAACGAGCGCGCGCCTGGCCGCCCAACGTGGAGCGAAAGCGTTCCAAGTAAGGAGCGCGAAGTGACCAGGCGACCAATATCCACAGCAGCGACAGGCTGGCAATCAGGATCCCCAGAACATCGTTGCTGGCGAGGTGAAATTGGTTGAGGAGCAAGATCACGACGGCGATCAGGGCCTGTGTGCCGCGCGCCAGCACAGAATCGAACAAGGGCTTGGCCTTGGCGCGTTCCTCGTTGCTCAGCGGCAGGAACAACAGCTCAGTCGACACGCGATGCAGCGAGAAGCGCAGGGCGCCATCCGAACCCTTGGCAAGCAGTACTGCCAACATCGCCGTTCCGAAGACCAAGCCGGCCGCTCCCGACAAGAGTAGACACAATGGCAAGAGCGTGAGCGCCAAAATGGTACCCATGCGCTGCAGGACCTGCATGGTGACGAACACCTGCACGATCAGCGCGACCGCGTTCATGATGGCGTAATAGCGCGCCAGGTAGATGCCCAGGTCGCCGGGCGGCAGGCGGGTGGCCATCACCGACTTGAACAAGTAGTCGACGATCAGCAGCGTCGCGCCCGACAGCTGAATCAGAATGCCGACGCGTGTCAGGTAGGCATTCGAACGGACAGCGCGGATCTCCGCGCCCACCCGTGCCTTGTCGGGCGCGGGCGCAAGCTCGGTCGCGGGCGGCGCCAAAGTGACGACCAACGCAGTGAGCAAGTGAATACCCGCCGATGCAGGCAACAGATTCTTCACGGACATCTGCTGCGCCAAGAGCGCACCGATGACGCCGCCGACCACTGCGCCGAGAACGCCTCCCGCCGACAACAGGCCGTAGATGCGCCGTCCCTGTCCGGGGGTAAAGCGCTGCGCCGCAGTGAGCCAGAACTGGACCGTCAGCAGCGTGCCAATCACGCCCGCCCACAGGTAGAGCGCGAAGGCGCCTGCTTTGCCGATGGTGCTCGTGTAGAAGAGCATCGTGCCGGTCGAGGCGACCATGAGCGCCAGCACGAGCGCGTTCTTTCGTCCGAATACACGACTGACGATTTGGTCGGCGCGTGCGGTCAGGAAGCCCAGCACCGCCATGGCGATGTAGACCAGGGACAGGGCGCTCGGTTTCAATTTGGTTAGAAAAAGGGCGTCACGAGCAGTCTCGAGCAGCACGTGTGCGCCTACGATCCCGCCCAGAATCAGACACGCCCAGCCCACCAGCCAGCCTTCGCCCGGGCGGACGTCGGCAAAACGCTGAAAAAATCCGGGAGTTGCAGGCGGACGTGAACTGGTCCGGGCGGGAAAGCTGCTGGCCTGAGGCATCGGCTCCGAGGGGGGGATGCGCGCCCCATTCGCGGTGGCTAGACTAGTAGCTATGGCTTCCGGAAACGAACTCGCGGTCAACTTGGCCGACGTCAACGTGGCGCGACGCCTCAGGTTCGGCATTGCGGCATTGGGCCTCGGCCTCGTTCTGGCCGTCACCTTGGAGCGTAGCGGTGCGAGCCCCGGCCTGCGTTGGGTGTTGCTGGCGCCGTTCTTCCTTTCGGCCAACGCGTTTTTTCAGGGCATGTTCCGGACCTGTGGCTTTTCTGCATGGGCCGGCTTCCGCCACAGGGGCGGCGTCCGTGAGCGCATCGCCGATACGGCTGAGCTTAGGTCCGTGCGCGCTCAGGGCCTAAAGCAGGTCGGCTATGCGATTGTGACCGCGACCGCTTTGACTGGCTCGTTCGTCATGGTTGCCTGAGGGCATGGCGGACAGCAACGCGGCCGGGCCTTCCCAAGACCCTGCGTCGCTCTCGTGGCTCGATCGCGGACTCGGTCTCCTGACCGTCGTGCGGGGGGGAGAGGGCGCGTCCGCGCTTTTGCTCGCATTCAACGTCTGTCTGCTCTTGTGCGCCTACTACGTGCTCAAGCCCGTGCGCGAGGCGTTGATTTTGTCGGGTGGGGGCGCCGAGATCAAGAGCTACGCGGCCGTCGGCCAGGTGCTCTTGCTGGCTTTAATCGTGCCCGGTTACTCGTGGCTCGTGAATCACTTCGACCGCGCCAAGCTGATTCGCACGGTCACGTTCATCTTCGTCGGCTGCTTGGTGGCGTTCTATTTCGCTGCCAAAGCGCAGATGCCCGGACTCGGGATCGTGTTCTTCCTCTGGGTCGGCATCTTCAATCTGATGGTGGTTGCGCAGTTCTGGGCCTTCGCCAGTGATCTCTACTCGCGCGAGCAGGGCGAACGCTTGTTTCCGATCGTGGCTTTCGGCGCTTCGTCGGGAGCGGTAGCGGGTAGCCAGCTGACCAGCCTGCTCGTTGGCCCGCTGGGTGTGCCGCAGATGCTGCTGGTGAGCGGCGCGCTGTTGCTCTGCGCGCTCCTCTTGACGCTGGCGTCGGAGTACTTCAGCGCGCGAGCAGCGAAGTCGGCCGAAGCACAGGAAGGCCCGTCCAGCGATGAGCAACAGGCTCCGAAAGACGAGGAGACGAACAGTGGCGCGGGCGCGTTCCAGCTCGTCATCCAGAGCCCCTACCTGCGGCTCATCGGCGTGCTCATGCTGCTCACCAACCTAGTCAACACCACCGGTGAGTTCTTGCTCGGTAGCTTCGTTGCGGAACAAGCAGCGCGCGTCGTCAGCGGCGACCAGGTCAAAGTCTGGATCGGCCAGTTTTACTCGAATTTCTATTTCTGGGTGAACCTGCTCGGTGCTTTCATTCAACTCGTCATCGCGCCGCGCTTCATTCGCCATCTGGGCGTGCGCGTAGCGTTGCTCGTCCTGCCTGCCGTGGCGCTTTTCGGCTATCTCGCCGTGGCGTTCCTCCCCGTGCTCTGGACCGTGCGCTGGGCCAAGACGGGCGAAAACGCTTTCGACTACTCGCTGAATAACACGGTGCGCAACGCGCTGTTCTTGCCGCTCACCGCCGAAGAGAAATACAAAGCCAAGCAAGTCGTCGACACGATTTTCGTGCGCGCCGGCGACGTGTTCAGCGCCGGCTTGGTGTTCGTGGGCCTGCGTTGGCTGCACGCGCCTTTGTCCTTGTTCGCGGCCGTGAACGCCGCCTTGGTGGTGGTGTGGCTGTTCGTGGCCTTCCGCTTGGGCAAGGCCTACGTGGAGCGCGCGAAGTCCGACGGCGACGAGCCGGGCAAAGAGCCAGCCACCGCCGGCTGAAATGGCGCGAAGAGCGGCCGAGCCGTGCGCTGTCGCCATGCCGTGCGCGGTGCGCCGTGCGCCGCCGCTCAGTAATCCATGGGGACGCGGATTTCGCGCGGCCGTTCGATGCCGACCAAGCGATAGCCGCGGCTCTCGCCGAGATCGTAGAAGTGGAGCCGGACCTGACCCATGGGCAGCACGGTGGGCTTTTGGTGCACCCAAAGGTCCATCACCCCGTACCTCAGCGGATCGTCGTCGTAAGCGCGATCACCAGCCAGTTGTGCAGGGCGCACGTCGCCCAGGGGTAGCACGACGCAGGCCCAGGTCGGATGCTTCGCGTCGGGCATGAACTGCACCCAACCGAGCTCCCTTTCCAGTTCGAGTCCGCCGCGAAAACGCAGCTGGTAGTAGGTCTCGAACGCCTTGGACACGCCATGCTGGATGCCCAGATCTTCGAAGCAGAGAGACTGTTTCGTCTCGCCGGGCGTACGCCTGGCCATCCGAAATCCCGAGAGCGGCACGTACTTCGAGAAATACTCTTCGAAGAATTTGTCGCGTCGACCGATCAACACTCGTTCCAGATAGAGCGACTGGCGTTCGTCGGGCAACTTGGCGCGGGCAACGATGGCTCGGATGTGTTCGTCGGTGATTCGCGACATGATGCGCGTCATCCACGAGACGTCGTTTGGTGTGCGCCTGCTGAAGGCAGGAATCGAATAGACGCCCCGCCACTCCGAAGGCACGAAACCGTCGACGCCGTAGTAGCCAAAGATCTTCACCTTGCTGCGGTGGGGGTCGTGCCATGGTCGCTTCAGCAGTCCGAAACTGACGAGGTCCTGCCCCATTTGCTCGAAATCGATGGCGTACGAGTAACCGAAGCGGCGCGCCAAGCGATCGGGATTGAAGCCGATGCCGAGGGAGTCACCCCAATCGATCTTGTAGTGGCGAATGAACTTGCGCTTCCTTTCTTCGATCACGACATCGAAGGTGTTCTGCTCGCGCGCATCGATGTGGTTGATCCAAGCGGCGGGCAAGTGTGCCGCGCGGAGTTCGCGCCGATCCTCATGCGGCACGACGTCGTTCGGATCGTCGGCGCGTGTGTCTTCATACTTGAACGGACCGAGCGGCTTGCCGGGCACGAAGCGGCTGGCTGATGCGCGTACGCGGCCATCCTTGAGGCGAAAACCCTGGGCCAAGACGGTGGCGATGTCGTCCTGGGTCATCGGTCGCTTTTCGCCGAGGGCGGTCTTGGTGATGGCTCCCTTCTCCATCACTAGATTGTCGGGCTGGAAGTAGACGACTTCGTTGCAGACCGAATGGTAGCCGAGCGCCCAATACAGCTTGGAGCCGACGACGTCGGCAGTCGAGGCTCGCAACGGCTGACTCTTGCCATCGAACTTGAGCAGGTAGCGATGTCCGTCCGGCGCCTCGATGAAAAACCCCGGGTTGGCGCCGTCGGGTTTGGCGTTGACCACCAGCCATTTGCCGTTTGCAGGATCGAGTTCGGGCGTGTCGCCGCATTCGGCGCGGGCAATCTGCGCGGGCGTGTAGTCGAAGACACCCACGCGATTCTGAAACCAGCTGCTGTTGGGGACTTCATCGAGCGCGTTGACGTTGAGCGCCTCGCCGTCGCGAGGGATCCTGGCGATGTTGCTCAGTGGATAGAGCAAGAACTTGTCGACGGCGTCGGCGCGGATGCCCGAATAGTAGTCGCCCGGCTGCTCGGCGAACGGTCGCTCGTCGGCGTCGCTCCACAGCGGCGGTGCCAATGGAAAGCGACGCACTTCGCGGCTGCAGGCGAGCGAGAACAAGAGAGACAGACCGAGCCAGGTTCGCGATGCGGAAGGTCGTCGTAGCTTGGACATGCTCAAAACCCCCTGTTGAGGCCGAAGGCGAAGCGGAACTGATCGAAAGGCTCGAAGCGGAACTCGTCGAGGCGATTCGAGCCCCAACCGACGACGGCCTCGAAGGCCGAGACGCGGTCGGCCGGCAGCTTGAGTGCCAGGCCGTAGTTCAGGTAGCTCTTGACCAAGTTCCACTCACCTAGATCGTCGTAGGTGTTGCCAATGCTCGAAAACAAAGACGCATCCAGACCCCAGCTGATCGGGTAGCGGTACTCGAAGTTGGCGGCCCACGCGTTGGCGCCCATGAGGCGTCGTCGCAAGAAGCTCTTCATCTGGTCTTGGCCTCCCAAGAACGGCAGCTCGTAGAAAGGGATGGGCGCGCGCGTCGACGTACTCCCCTCGAGCCGACTCAGGTTGAGTACACCTTGGTAGTAGAGACTAGTCGAAAAAATCTGACCGAAACCCAAGTCGTAGAACGCCGCCAGTTCGCCGCCGGCACGGAACCAGCGAATATTGGGGTCCAGCACATCCACGGCGAAGGCGCTGAGTCCCTCGAGTCGCAAGCCCGTGCCGCGTGTGAAGTCGAGATCTTCGTTGCGGTTGTCGAGGGCGAAGTTCAGTTCGGGCTGCAGGACCTGGTAGCCGTTCGTGAAGCCCGGCAGGACCGCGGTTTCCGTGGGCGTGAGTGGCGGATTGTCCGTTTCTTCGGTCGAGAAGCGGGCGTGCCGAAAGGTCGCGCCGAAGCTGAGGCTGTTCAGGTGTTGCTCCCAACCGACCAGGCTCACGCTGGCTTCGGCGATGGCGCTGCGGTAGCGGCAGCCGAATGCCAGCTGATTGCAACGAGCGCCGAGATCGCTGACGCCGAAGAACGGGTTGTCGGGTCGCCGCACGTAGCCGCCGCGCCAGCGGATCAGCGCTTCTTCGTCGCGGAACAATTTCTGATCGATTTGCGCGACGGCCGCCCAAAGATCACCGGGCCCCCCGAAGAACGTGGCTGCGAAATCGTGCCGCGGGATCATCTCGTTCCAGCGAAAGATCGCGCCGACGTTGGGGCGCACACCAAAATCGAAGGTCACGAAAGGAAAGGCGTAGGCTCGGCCGTCGTCCCAAGTGAAGAAGTCGGTGACCTTGTCCGCCCAATGCGTCTCTTCGACCTTTGCGACCGCCCAGACTGTCGGCGTCCGAATGCCGTACTGGAGAAACAGATACGCCGGGTAGAGCGCCACGCGCGGGATCCAGCGCACGATGTCGCCCGCATCCGTCTGCTGCGCCTCGCGGCCATCGTAGTTCGGCAGCTCGCGCTTCTGCTTGGGGGGCAGCGCCTTTTCGTTGGCCGGCTCGCTGGTGCCTTCCGCGGGGGGCTGGGGGGGTGACCCTGTCTGATCGACCTCGGCCAAGGCCGCGCGGAGGTCGGCATTTGGATTAACGGGCTGTGCGTCGGGAGCCCTGTCGGCCGTCGCCGGGTTGGGCTTTTGTGACGGAGCTTCCGCATCCGGCAGCTCCGCCTGAGGCTCCGTAGTCACGGGCACTGGTGCTGGCGCCGGGACGTCATCTTGTCCATCCTCGGCGGGCGTGGGCGGGACGACTCGTTCTTGGGCGCGAGCCGCGGGGACGGCGACGCCAACGACGACCAGACTCGACCAGAACCAGCGCAACGCGACCGCCACGGCCTCAGGCAACATCGAACGCTCCATCGAGTCAATCACGTCGCTCATCCATTTCAGGTTTCAGTCCTCGTGCGCTCCCTCGTTTCCAGCACCTGCGTCTGCCTCGGGCTCTCGCTCGCTCCAAGCATTGCTGGCATCGACAGCGCGCTGGCTGCAGACGCGGATCCGTCCGTCGTCGTCCCGTTCAAACCAGCGCCTGCCACTGGCAAGACGACTCCAGGTGGCGATCCCGACGCCAAGATCATTCTCCGACCGGGCAGCCTCGCTCCCGTCGTTTACCCGAGCGCAGCTGCGCGCTTCGGCGTACCCGATCTCGTCGTCACCGGACTGGGTGGCGCCACTGCGCTCGTTTCGATCATCGTGGGCCCCAACCGCGAGTTCGGTCCGCGTGGTGGCGTGCTGTTCGACGAGGACGTGCGCGACCTCGTGCGTGCCACCGACTACACCACTCAACTGGCCGTCCGCGACGCCAGTGACGTTTTGCTCGGATTTTCGATGTCTTACGCCTTCATCGGCGACGCACTGATCAATGCCACCTGGCTGCGCAAGAGCCCAGACGTCGGCGCCCAGATCGCCCTGCTCGACGTCGAAGTCGTGGCACTCACCTTGGGTATCCAGCAGCTGGTGGTGAATGGGATCGCGCGTGAACGCCCCTACGGCCGGACTTGTGGCACGAGCGAGCTCGACGAGCGTTCGTCGTTTTGCATCACGAACGATCGTTACGTCAGTCACTTCAGCGGCCACGCGGCAGCTGCATTCGCCTTGGCGGCCGTGACCTGCGCTCACCATTCGGCCATTCCGCTGAGCAACGGGCAAGCTTGGATTCCGTGCCTGAGCGGCTTCGTCGGCGCCGCGGCAACGGCCGGTCTGCGCGTCGTCGGCGATATGCACTATGCGTCGGACATCCTCGTGGGCGCAGCGGTCGGCACCACGATCGGCTTTCTGGTGCCCGCCCTCCACTACGGCATCGGCAGCTGGACTCCGCACTCGCCGATCAGCGGTGTCAGCTTCAACGTCCTGCCCACTCCGCAGGGCGTAATGGTGAGCGGGGTCTGGTGATGCGCGCGCTTCTCACGTGGATCTCGGTCCTGGCAATCGTCCTGGGCGTGTCGTTGCCCGCGCACGCTCAAGGCCTGTCGACGGGCCCGGGTGATTCGGCTGACAATCCGCTCGGCTCCCCGCCGGGCAGCCGTTGGCGCAACTCCTCGGACCGCTTTTTCATCGCGTCGCGTCTCGACGCGGGCTTCTTCTTTCTGCGTCCGCGCATTTCGGCGGGTTGGGGGAAGCCGCACTACCAGTGGTTCGGTCTCGACGCGGTACCCATCCTTTCGACGAGCGCCTTGGGCGGCTACATGGGCGGTCGAATCGAACGAGGTCTCTTCGAGCTGCGGACGGGCGCGCTCTACCAGTTTTCGTTCAACCGTTCGTACCTGACGGCCAAGGACAGCTACAGCCGGCGCGACATCGACATCATCGAGGGTCCGCGCGCCCAGTATTGGCTGTGGGACAGCCAACTCGAGCTCTACTTGCCGCTCGGTCGCCTCAAGCTGCACTTGGAGACGCAGCCGATCGTCGCCTTCGGTTTTCCCGAAGACAAGAACCTCTACCTCGACACGATGTGGGTGGTGATTGGTTCGGGGCTCACGCTCCGCCAACGCGTCGGTGTCGAGTTTTTCCTTCGCGGCACCAATATCGGCTTGTCGCCCACTATCGAGCTCGTGTGGCTCGACGAGCGCCAAGTCGCGATTATTCGTGCTGGGGTGCACCTGCGCTGGCTCTTGTCGGACGAGTTCCAGGTGCGCACCAGCATCTTACCTGTGGTGAACAGTCCGGATTTTCTGGGCCGCACCGGCGGGGACGTGCTCGAACTCAGCATGCGCTGGCTGTGGGCGACGGACTGAATTCGCGAACGCGAGCGGCTTCGATCGCGGGCGACGGATTGGTTCCGCGAGCGTCGTTCAAGGACGCCGACCGAAGGGCGAACCCCACGGATTGGCGTAGTGCGAGCCGTAGTCGACGCCCGCCCAAGGATTGCTGTCTTGGGGCGAAGGTCCGCGCTGACGCTGCGGCGGAGCCGAACTGGGCGCGTAGCGCTGGCCGCTGACCGCGCCTTGCGAAACCAGAAACAACTGCTGATACTGATGGATCGCGATCTGGTTGGTGTACGTCTCGTTCACGGTTGTCGTGTGCACGTCGCCAGCCACCACGTCGCCCTGGACGATCTGTACATTCGAATTTTGCGCCAGGTGCGCGTTTGCCGCCGGTTCGGGCGCGCCGAGCAGAGGAGCTATCACTTGTGGGGCCGGGGGTTCTTCTCGAGCGATGGCGACGGCTTCGGGCTCGGGCGGAGCCGCTTGCGCTGCTCGAACTTCTTCCGCACGCGTGGCCAAAATGGCCTTGTATTCGCGCTCCAGGCGGGCCAGCACCTCGGCGGCCGATTCGCCCGACAGTGCTTCGGCGTCCTTGCCTAGCGCGGCTTCAGCTTCGTCGGCTCGCGGAGTCTCGGCGTCGAGTGCAGTCGAGTCCATCGCCTCGCTGTCGGTGCGCACTCCCAGCCGAGCCAAGGCGTGTCGCAACTCTTCGAGCCGTTGCTCGTCGGTCGGAGTTTCTTCCAGGGTGCGTGCCCGCGGAGCCTTCCAGCGTGCGACTTCGCCACGCTCGGCCTTCGGCGTCGTCGAAACGACGTGCAAAATCCCGGCGCCGCCGGCTCCTCCGACGACGAATACTCCCAGAAAGAGTCCGAGCTGTGTCACGCTCCGCATGTGATCAGCATCGCACGTCGACCAGGGCGCGACACCTCCAACGACGCGCACGGCCGAAATTCAGCTCATTCGTAGTCGACCATGCGCACGCCGCGCCTCCGGCGGTCTATCTCGGTCGCAGCGCGCAAGGCTTCGTACAGGGCGACCACGTCCGTCTTGATACCGGCGATGGTCAGCTGAGGAGTCGACTTATCGAACGTATTGAGGACGAGATTTCCGGTGCCGAGCAAGCGCTGCGAGAAGGGTCGTTCGACGGAGTAGTCGTTGACGCGGTAGAGATCGATCTGCTCCAGCTTTTTCGACAGCACCCCCGTCTCGACCACGATGCGATGATTGGTCAGCCGGTAGAAGATGCCGCGCGAGCGCCACCAGGCCGGGATCAGCCAGAGCCCTAGAGTGACGATGCTGAGCAGCAGGGCGCCGACACCGGGCACCAGGGCCGGGCGGCCTTCGAACAAGACTTCCTCGGGCACTTCGGTCTCGGGCGGAGCAGGCGTCATCATGCGGAGGACTGTACTTGCGCCCGGGCCGCCTTGGAGGTTTCATTTGCCAAGGTCGTGCTGTTTCGTGACGAGATTTTGGCGGGGATCGCGCAAGGAGCAGTCAACGTGGCTTTTCGCCGTCTCGAGCCGGGCAGCGTCCGCGAAGGAGACAGCTTCGTGACTGCTCGTGGCAAGGTGACGGTAACTTTAATCAAGCCCGTCGATGCCGAAACGATCCGCGATGCCGACGCGCATCGAGCTGGCTATTCGTCTCGTCGAGTGCTCCTCGACGAACTCAATCTTGCCGGCAGCCTTCAGGTGTTCCGCCTCGAACTCGCTTTTCGGCCGTAGCGCCGTGAGCGCCCAATCCGATCGGTTCAGCCGATGCTGTTCTGAGCCGCGTCGAGAAATCCGGGATCTTCGACATTTGCACGAGCCGAACGCTCGGCCTCGATCTGCTTTATCAATTGCCCGGCGCGAGCCGAAAAACGCACCAAAGTTTGTTCCGCCTCGTTCAGCGCCGTCTCCTGGCCACTCAGCTCGGCAGGATTGAGCTCCTGCGAACGTTCGAGCAAACGATCGAGTTCGCGCGTCCAAGCGATGAGTTGCGGCAGCGGACGTCGACCTTTGCGCCGATCGGCCGATCGGTGACGCGCGGCCTCTTGTTCGAGGCGTCGCTTCGTCCAACGCTCGCGCGTGGCCAGCGTGAGAAGCAGTTCTTGATGGGCGGGCTCGAGACCGATCACTGCGCGGAGATGCGATACGCCCAGGCCAGGAGCCTGTAGCAGGTGAGGCAGCCGGAGCGACATCTCGTAGACCGAGACGGCGCGCCAGATCGTCGTTACCTTGAAGGGAACGTCTGGATGCGCAGCGATGCGACGGAGCGACGCGTGTCGATCCTTCTGCTGCAGCGCGCGACCACCACCGTAGAGCTCGCGATACACGATCTCTCCGAGACGGAGCACGTCCTTCGGCGAATTTCCCGCACCCAGCTGACGAATCTGGCTTGCGAGATAGTCAATTCGTTCGCGACCGCGCAAAGGCGCGGAGAGGATCTCGGACACGTCGGAGATGCGTGGCGAGACGACGTTTGACGAGTCCTGGACGATGAGTTCTGCCCCCATCAGAGCAAGCTACCACCGCCCAAATCCTTCCACCAAGAGGAAAAGTGGTGCCGCCAGAAGGCGTTCCAGTTGCGTCACACGACTGTTGGGGAATATGAAAGTTCGGTTTCCCCAATCGGTCGTCAGTGCGACGGGACGTTGTCCAAGACCCTAGAGAGCCATCGCCCGCGTATGTGGCGAGCCCGAGCCGCTGGAGCGTCTCGTTCTGAAACGACGACCCACGCGAGAAAGAAATGATTGATTCGTTTGTACCAAACCCTCATGGCCTCGATCGGTCGCGAGCTGAACCTGCCGCAGTGTGCCTTCGTTTTTCCGCCCGAAGGGGGTGCTGATCCTGATGTTGATCAGCGTACCGATGGCCATCATCGCCCTGCTGGTGAAGTTCACGTCGCCGGGCCCGATCTTCTTCGTGCAACGCCGCTACGGGCTGCACGGCAAAGAGATTCGCGTCATCAAGTTACGCTCGATGGGCGTCATGGAGGATGGCGACGACGTCACGCAGGTGAAAGACGGCGACATGCGCGAGGCCGTTGGGCGCGTTTTTCCGCGGGACTTCACTCGGCTGGATTCGATGGGTGCACGTTTTGTCAGAGCGAAACCCGCATATGCCCACGCGCGCCCCGGATGTAAGGGCGGGTTTGGCATTCCGCTTTTCGGCGCGGGACACACGGGCAAGGGCCGCTCAGAAATAGACGAATGACGAGAGACTGCCCTCGTAGGCGCTCGGTTGAACGCGGCCTTCCAGACCGAGCGCGACGTCGTTCGACAAGCCGGCGCGCAACTGTCCCGTCAGATCGAATGTCGTTTCGACAGCTTGCCACGGCAGGTAGCTCCAACGACCGCTGATCAGCGCGGCCGAGCGCGGACCCAGGCGTGCCCGCAGCCCGAGCTGGGGTCCCACGGTCCAACGAACGAAGCTACCGTCGATCCCGGAGATAGCGTCCGAGAAGACGACCGAGCTGGTCGCCATGGCGAACAGCGCGAGCGCGCGACTGCGCGTGGCCAGAGCGGTGCCGAGCCCGAAGTCGAGGCCGTGAACGAAACAGTCGCCCGACGGGCAGCTGCGGTCGCGCACGCGATTACCGATCGCACGGATGCGCCAAGCCAACGGCGATGGGGAGTCGAGCGTATTGAGCGCCCACAGGTCGACGAAAGTCACCTCGTCGACCGTGAAGCTGCTGGGCAGAGGCGAGTAGCGCACAGTCATGCTGAGCAGCTGGATCTGCATGAGCTCGGGGTTACCTTGCGGTGGATCGAGCAGGTCGTGGAGCGTCAGGCGGAAGCCGAAGCTGCCGAACGCACCCTTCTCCGAGCTGAGGCCCGTACCGAAATTCACCCGCATCGGCCCGTGGCTGTGGGCGGGGGAGCGCAGCGGGTGCGGAAATGCGGCCTCGAGCGGCGCAGGCACGGGCTGGCCTGGACCGGCGTCGAGTTCGCGCGTCGCTTTGGAGGGGAAATAGTTGGTTCGTTTGACGAGGCCGGGCACGTGCACGACGGCGTGCACGGTGTCGATGGGCAGGACCACGAACTTGGTCTGCTCGACGAGCGAAAGCCGGGGAGCAGCGGCTTCGAGCGCTTTCAGGGCGTGGTAGCTGCAGTTCTCGGTCAAGTAGAAATAGTCGATCTCCGCGCGCGACAGTTCCCAAAGGTGCAGCAGGAACAACTGGAGTTCACTCGGACTGAGCGCGAGTTCGAACTCCCACAGGTCTCTCTTTTGCTCTTCGAGCAAGTTCCACATCTTCTTCTCTTCGGGCAAGATCTCGAAGCGACCGACGAACAAACCCGCCAGACCCTTGAACGCGTAGAGGACGGGATTCTTCGTGTCGGCGCGCGCGCGGTAGTCGATCGAGGTGCCTTGTTCGGCGGACGCGTCACGTGGTCGCAACAGCAAGAAGGTGTGGCCGAGAGCCGACGCGGGGTAGTCGAGCGAGCTGGACGCGTAGACGAGCGACAAACTGTCGGCTTCGACGCGTTGCAGAAAAGCGCTCTGTTCGGGGCAGTTTGCGGGAGCGCGCTCGGGCCAGGGCATCTGTTCGGCGAGCCAAGCCACGCGCGCCGGAAAACGGCAGCGAACGTCCTCGTTCGGCTTGGTCGAGGTTGGCGTTCGTACGGCGCGGACCAGTGCGGAAAGTTCGGCCTCTGGATCTGTCGCACCCGTCGCGGCGAGAAAGAAGCTCGGGTCGTCGACTTGGCTTTCGAGCCCGCCGAACAGCGTCGGATGGTAGTACAGCAGCTTGCGAAAGCCGGGAGCCGTCGCGAGTTGGGCCAGCTGCGCCGAGGACGGAGCGTTGTCGCGAGCGCGCGCCGCGCTCGAAGTCACCAAGCTCGTGAAAAGTGCGACGCCCGGCAGAAGCCAAGCTCGGAGGTGACGAATCGAGAGCGGTGCCAGGGGTGTCTGCCGAGGGTTGGGCGCGCATCGGACGTTGTCAATTCATCAACCGACAACAGCGAGTCACGAACTCACCAGCGCGAGTGCCTATCGTGGCATCCTGCCACACTGCCCATGTGATCAATCGGCGGTGAGCAGCGAACGGTCTGGTCGCGTCGCCGATTCGATGCGCTCGGCATTCATTGCGATTCCATGCGTCGTGGCGGATGCTGCGTGGCTCCCGATGCGCAAGTACCGTGACGGAATCAACCGAGTACTGGGCCTGTCGACGCTGGTGGCGGCGCTCCTCGTATCCTCGGGAGTTCGCGCTGCCGAGAAGCGCAAGCTGCCCGACTACGACGGCCGGGATCTACCAGATAGCACGGGTCGCAAGTTGCTCTGGATCCCGCGCGTGCTCTTGTTCCCCGTATACGTCGTCAGCGAGTACGGGATTCGTTGGCCGCTGGGCAAACTGATCTCGGGAGCGGAGCAAGCTGGCGTCCCCGCGTTGCTCTACGACTTCTTCGCGTTCGGTCCGGATCACAAGGCCGGCGTCTTTCCGACGGTTTTCGCAGACTCGGGCTTTCAACCGAGCTTCGGTCTGTACGCGTTCTGGGATGACGCCGGCTTTCGCGGTCACGACTTGCGAGCACGCGCTTCGTTTTCCGGGAACAACTGGATCTCGGTCGGCGCGGCGGAGCGCTACCGCTACTCGAACAATCCGCTCGACCGCATCGGCTGGGACGTCTCGCTACTGCGGCGACCCGACTACCTGTACTTCGGTACGGGTCCGCTGACTTTGCAGAGCGACGCGCTCCGCTACGGCATGCAGACTTTCCAGGGGCGCGGCGTGGTCGAGCACCGCTTCTGGCGGATGAGCAGCTTCAACGCCCAAGTGGCAGTGCGTGACGTCAATTACCGCTTTGGCCTGGGCAATGCCGACGGCCCTTCGGTGCAAAACGCTCTGGCCGCAGGGATCATACAGCCGCCAGCGCTGATCGATCGCGGCTACACCGAAGCGCGTTCGGAACTGCGAGCAGTACTCGACACGCGCAATCCGGAGCGTCCCGCGTCCGGCGTGCGTCTGCAGGCGAATCTGCGACATTCGGCCGACCTCAAGAATCAAGGCAGCTGGGTGCGCTACGGAGGCATCGCTGGCGGTTTCGTTGACCTGGATGGCCACCATCGCGTTTTGTCGCTGGCAGCGGGCGCGCGCTTCGTGGATCCGGTCGGCGACTCGGTGGTGCCGTTCACGGAGTTGGTGGCGCTGGGCGGCGACAGCGAAGCGTTGGTCGGCTTTTATGCCGGGCGCTTGGTGGGTCGCAGCGCGGCGGCCGTCAGCCTCACTTACCGCTGGCCCATCTGGGTGTGGCTCGACGGCAGCTTGCGTTTCGAGCTGGGCAATGTGTTCGACAAGCATCTAGCGGAAGTTCGGCCAGGCCTGCTGCGCTATTCTGGAGCGGTGGCGATCGAGAGTCGCACCAAGGGCGAATCCGAGTTCCAGGCAGTTTTGGGCTTCGGGTCCAATCCGTTCGAGGCCGGAGGCCAGATCGACTCCGTGCGCCTCACCATCGGGACGTCCTATGATTTCTGATCGTCGTCGCTTCGCTCGGCTCTCAGCTGCGCTTGCTCCTCTGTTCTCTGCCGCGCTCGCCGGCCGGCTCCGGCCGCGACTCGTGGCGGCGGTCGCCTCGACTTGTCTGCTTTCTGCATGCGCCTCGGAGGTTCCGCGCTTTCCGCTGCGCGCTCCGCTGCTGATTGACACGGACATGCGCGTCTACCAGGCTAATTGTCAGCGCGACCAAGGAGAGTCGGGTGAAAAGAGCTCGTGCGCCCCCGTGCCTTACGTCTCGCCGCTCGCTTGGGACGCGGTCGACAATTCGATCTTCTTGCCGTTCACGCGCTTCTGGAAGGTCGATCCTCCAGGCGCGGCTGTGAACGTCAACGCTCTCGACGAAGTCCCCGACAGCGCATGGTTCACCAACCGCCCGAGCAAAGAGGGTCCCGAGCGTGCCGCGGCCCTGGCGCTCGGCGCGTGCGAGCCCGAGGACATGCTCGACCCAGAGCACGCCGAGACCGACAGCTGGCTGGTCGACAAGGGCAAGAGCGACGGCTCGACCCCCGGTTTTCGGGTTCGCATCGGCGGTAAGAAGTACATGCTCAAGTCGGACAAGAGTCCGAAGAGCTCCGCCGCGGCGGTCATCGGCGCCGCCATTTACCACGCGGTCGGTTTCAACACCTCGTGCGAGCAAGTCGTCTACTTCGATCCCAAGGTCCTCGAGCTCAAGCCGGGCCTGACGACGACTGACAACAGCGGCGTCACCAAGCCACTGGACGAAAAGACACTTCAGAAAATCGTCGACAACGGCCTGCGCAAAGGCAAGCTCGTGCGCATGCAGGCCAGCGCATGGCTCGAGGGCCATCTGCTGGGACCGTTTTCGTATCAAGACACCCGCGCCGACGATCCGAACGACGTCATTCCGCACCAGGACCGGCGCGAACTCCGCGGAGCGCGCGTGTTGGCTGCCTGGGTCGATCATTTCGATGCTCGCGAGCAGAACTCCATGGACAGCTGGATCTCCGCCAATCCCGACGACGAAGACTCCTCGCCAGGCTTCGTGCGTCACTACTACTTGGACTTCAGCGACACGCTGGGCAGCGAGTGGGTCTGGGACGACATCTCGCGACGACTCGGCCACAGCTATCTGCTCGATTGGGGTGACATTGCCCAGGATTTGGTGACCTTGGGTATTCCGCGGCGGCGCTGGGACGTGGTCGAGCGCACGCCGGGTGAAGAAATGTTCGGCTATTTCCACGCCTACGATTTCGAGCCCGACGGTTGGAAGAACGAATACCCCAATCCCGCCTTCAGTCGCGCGACCGAGCACGACAACGCCTGGATGGCGCGCATTCTGGCGCGGTTCGAGCGTGCAGATATCGATACCTTCGTCGAGCTCGGCAAGTTCGAAGAGCCGCACAAGAGCTACCTGACGCGCGTCTTGGAAGGGCGTTTGCAGCGCATCCTCGAGCGTTACCTGCTCGTGCTCTCGCCGCTGGCTCAACTCGAAGTGCGCGGAGGCAACTCACTCTGCGGAACCGATTGGGCGCGGCGTCGCGAACTGCGTCCAGCCGCGAGCTTTCGCTACGCCGCCACGCTCGAGAATGCCGGTCAGTCGCGGCCGCTCAGCGTGAAGGCGGCGCCGCGAGGTGCCCTATGCCTGAGCCTGCCCCACGTCGCGCCAGAAGGGGCGGTCCGGGCGGAGGACCCCGCGCGCTACGTCGTGGTGACGATTGCCAACGGCGCCAGTGCTCATCCCCTGCGCGCTCACCTGTACGATTTGGGACCGAAGGCAGGCTACCGGCTCGTGGGGCTGGAGCGACCCGGCGAAGACTGAGCGCAGTCGAGGGTGTCGCCATTCAGGCTGCGACGGACCTGCACGACTTCGTCCGGTGGCTGGGGTTCGGGTTGGATCGTGACGTGCTCGAGTCGGTGGTCGTGCTTGAGGCGCTCGGCGACGACACGGCACATCTCGGTACCGTGGCGGCCGCGTTCGATCACGATGTGAGCGGACAGGGCGTCGAAGTTTTCCGAAATTTGCCAGACGTGCAGGTCGTGGACGTCGAGTACGCCAGGTGTATCGCCGATGGTGCGTTCGATGGCGCCGACGTCGAGGTGCCTCGGCGCACCCTCCAGCAAGATGGTCGAGGTCTCGCGCAGCATGCGATAGCCGCTGCGGGCGACCAAGATGGCTATCAGCGCAGAGAGCAGCGAATCGGCTCGTGTCCAGTCGGCCCAGAGCACGCATGCGCCAGCCAGGATGGCGCCGACCGAACCCAAGGCATCGCTGAGGACGTGAGCCATGGCCGCACGCACGTTGACGTTCTGCGTTGCGGCCCGCGACAGGAGCCAGGCCACGAATAGGTTGAGCAACAGGCCCAGACTGCCGGTCCACAGAACCGGCAGGGCCTCGATGGCGACCGGTTCGATCCAGCGTTCGATCGCTTCCTTCACGATCAGTGCGGCGACAGCGGTGAGCGTCATGCCGTTCACGAACGCCGCCAACACCTCGGCGCGGCGCAAGCCAAAGGTGCTTTGCGCCGTACGAGGACGCGCCGCAAAGCGTTGCGCGATGACGGCCAGGCCGAGGGATGCTGCGTCGGCCAGCATGTGTCCAGCGTCGGCCAAGAGAGCAAGGCTGCCGCTCCAGAACCCGACGCACGCCTCGACGACCAAGAACGCGGTCGTGAGGGCAAGCGCTAGCCCCAGTGTCCGCTGGGCTGTGCCCGCGTGACCGTGACCGTGACCGTGACCGGGTGCGGCGTCGTGGGAGTCGCTCACGGGACGAGTGTACGGCTCCGGCGGTGTTCGCCGCTACCTCAGAGCGTCGAGGTCAATCAACGACGTGGACGACGCCGGCCATCCCCGAACCGTCGGGGCCACCATGTGCCGCGCAGTAGTAGGGAAAGCTGCCGGCCGAGGGAAAGGTGAACTCAGTGCTCACGCCGCTCGACGTCGAAACGATCGGGCTCGTCGGGCTGCCTTCGACTGCCGTGCCGGCGTCGAGCGGGTGAGTGATGAGGTTGCCCTCGAATTTCACGCTCTGTCCTATCTTGATGATCAGACAAGCTGGCGTGTACTCGAAAGGGGTGAGCGTCGAGATGTCGACGACGCGTGAGTCGGCAGCGGCAGTGGCGTTTTCGTAGTCTCCTGGAGCGCAGGCGTTGATGGCGGGTGCAGTCGCGCCTGCCGAGTCATCGCCATCGCTGGTCGTCGAGCTACAACCGAGCTGGCCAAGCAAAACAGCGAAGGCGAGAAGCGATTGGGTCGTGTAGGCAAATCCAGACATTGCTCCGTGTACCGCCTTGACATTCGGAAGTCGTGACTCAATAACTGCGGAGTGCAGCGCAAGCCGATCCTTTCATCCAGTCGAGCTGACCAGCTAGCCCGCCCCGCGCGCGGCCGTCCGCCCACGATCGACTGGGAAAAGCTGCTGGAAGTGGCGCGGGAGGTATTTTTGGAGCGCGGCATTCGCGCCACGACGCTCGATGTGGCCGAGCGAGCCGGGGTCTCCGAAGGAGCGATCTTCCACCGCTTCAAGTCCAAGGATGTGCTGTTCCGCGAAGCCATGCGCTTCGACGTGAACAAAGTGCCCGAGCGCCTGGCGAGTTCGCTCGAAGGGCTCGAGGAGCTCGAGATTCGGGACGCCCTGCTCCGCTTGGCCTCCACCATGATGGAAATCGGTCGCGAGGTGATGCCGCTCATGATGATGACCTGGTCGAATCCGGATCACGGCGGCTGCTTGCCTTCGAACGAGCTACGCTTGGCCTTTCGTGCGCTTTTGCTTCGATTTGCAGCCTATTTTGAGGGACGCATGGATGCGGGCCAGATGCGCCGCATGGACGGCGAAGTCGTCGCGCGTGTTTTCATCGGCGCGATTCACCACTTCCGGGTGACGCAGTTGGCGGTCAGTGCGGGCGAGAACACCATGCCCGAGGGCATGTTCATTCGTGGCATGGTCGACCTCTTGTTGAGCGGCGCCGCACCTCTTGGTCAAGATGGCTCGAGCCGCGATCCTTTGGTTCGGAACTGACCCTTAATTGACCGAGGACTCGGCGAGTGTCGCTGCATCAGTCCAGTTTCCAGCAGAGTTGTACACATGAAGCATAGTTATTTATTGAGTACAGGATTCAAAATCCTAGCTTTTTCGCTGTTGCCGCTTTCGGCTTCGGCGACGCAGCCGCTCGAGACATTCCTGACCGCTGCGCAGAGCCACAGCTTCGACTCCCGCGAGCAGTCCGCCACGACTGAACAAAGGAACTGGGAGAAGGGTGCGGCTCTCGGCCGCCTGCTGCCGAGCTTCACCGCCCGCGGCACGTTCACGCACAACCAGTATGCTGCGATCGTAACGCTGCCGGGTCAGCCGGAGCCCGTCACCATCACGCCCGAAAACCAGCTCGACGGTTTGCTTCAGCTCGACGTGCCGCTCGTCGACGTGTCGAGCTACCACCGCTACCGCCAAGCGGGTCATGCTGCTGCGGCTGCCGACATGCAGCTCGAACTCACCGGTAAGGACGTTCAACGGTCGGTAGGTCGCGCCTATTACTCGTTTCTGGGCGGTTCGGCCCTCGTCGGAGCTGCGGAGAAGAGCGTGGCCCTGGCCGAGGCGAACCTCTCCTACGTCGGAACGCGCCGAGAACTCGGCGTAGCTCTCGATCTGGACTACCAGCGCGCGAAAGCCAACCTCGAGCGATCGAAGCAAGAACTGGCCGACGCTGCATTGATGCGGGACCTGGCCGCCCGCAACTTGGAGACGCTCACCGGCATCGCGCCAACCGAAGCCGGTGACGATTTCCCGTCGGACGATCTGCACACCGAGGGCAGCATACAAGAATGGCTGGGCGTGAAGGATACGCCGACCCGTCGCGTTCAGGCTCGGCTCGACCAGGCTGCCGCTTCCGGCAGGCGGGCTGCGGCGACGGCGCTCTTGCCGACGTTGTCGGGCATGGCCAACGAGCGCTTCACCAATGCTGGTGGCTTCATCGGTCGCACCGAGTTCTACACGCTGCAAGCCATACTGCAGTGGAAGCTGGACTACGGCACTTACGCGACCGCTCAGGCGCAATCCGTCGCTAGTGACGTGCAGGCTATTCGCGTTGAACGAGCGTTGCGCGGCGTGTCCGATATGATTTTCGAGGCTTACAAGCGTGTCGAGACGGGCATCGTCAAGAGTCAATCGGCCCGCGTGCAGGAGGCTGCGACCCAGCAGGCGGCCGATCTCGCCCTCGAGCGCTATCAAGCTGGCTCCGCTACGCAGCTCGACGTTACCCAAGCGCAACGCGACGCTTTCCAGGCCAGAGCGGCCCGTATTTCCGCCGACGCCGATCTGGTCTTCGCGCGCCTCTCTCTTCGCGCCACGGCGGGCAGGCCACTGGATAGTGCCCCGCCCGGTGCGTCGGCTTCCACACAAGGCACGCCATGAACACCGGCTCGCCCCTTCATTTCTGGTTCGACCTCTCACCGTTTTTCAAGAACACCATGCGAATCTCCACCCTCGGTCGCTCTGGTCTCGTCTTTCCGTTTTTCCTCTTGGCGCTGGCTGTGACCGGCTGCAAAAAGGCCGAAGCCGTCGCCGAGGCAAAGCCCGTCGCTCCGGTTCATGTCGAGACCGCCGAAGTCGTCGCCGTCCAGGCGCCGCGGGTGCTGCGCGTCACTGGTACGCTGCGCGGCGCCAAAGAAACGGATCTTGCGGCCAACGTCGCTGGTCGCATCACCCGCACGGACGTCGAGCGCGGTGCCGAGGTGAAGCAGGGCGCGATCCTCGCGCAGGTCGACGTGCGTGCAGCCGCACTCTCGCTCGCCGAAGCGCGCGTGGCAGTCGAGACGAGCAAGACACAGCAGCAGATCAACCAAGCCGATTGCGAACGTTACGAGAAGCTCAAGGCGCGCGACGCCGTGACCGCGCTCGAGTACGACCAGGCCACTGCCAAGTGCAAGACCGCGCCGCTCAATCTGCAAGCAGCCGAAGCCCGTCAGAGCATTGCGGCCAAGAACGTCGGTGACGGCGTCATTCGCGCTCCGTTCAGCGGCGTGGTCACCGAGCGCTACGTCGAAGAAGGCGAGTATGTCCAGGCCTCTTCCCGGGTCGTATCGCTGGCCCAGGTCGAAGAGCTGCGGCTGGTGTTCAGCGTGCCGGAGGCCAACGTCTCGGACGTGAAGAAGGGGGCCGACGTGTCGTTTCACGTGGTCGCCTTCGGCGCGCAGAGCTTCCACGGTGAGGTGGTCTACATGGCCGGTGCCGTGCGCGAGACACGTGATCTCGTGGTCGAGGCGTTGGTCAAGAACGCCGACAAAACGTTGCTGCCGGGCATGTTTGCCGACATCGAACTGAACATAGGGACTCAGACCGTTCCGGCTGTGCCGACCGCGGCGGTGTTCGACGAGAACGGCAAACGCAACGTGTTCGTGCTCACGGGCGGACACCTCGAACAGCGCGTCCTGGCGCCGCTACCGGAGTTCGAAGGTCGTGTTCCGGTCCTGAAGGGCGTGAACCTGGGTGAACGCGTCGTCAGTACCTACTCGCCCACCCTGACCAACGGCCAGAGCGCCAACTGAGCGCCGGCCCGACGACTCGTCCCCCATTCGAAAGACAATCCCATGCAATGGTTGGCTAGAATTTGCGTGCAAAGACCGGTGTTCGCCTCCGTGCTGATGCTGGTCATCCTGGTGCTGGGGACCGTCGGCTACAGCAAGCTGGGCGTGGACCAGTTCCCCAACGTCGATATTCCGATCGTCGTCGTGACCACGGTGCTACCTGGCGCGGCACCCGAGGAAGTCGAGATCGACGTCACCGACAAGATCGAAGGCGCCGTCAATCAGATTTCGGGCATCGACGACCTGAACTCCGTCTCCAGCGAGGGAGTTTCGCAGGTCATCATCAGCTTCAAGCTCGACAAGGACACCAATGTGGCCGCGCAAGAAGTGCGCGACAAGATCAACACCGTGATGCGCGAGCTGCCGATCGGCATCGAGCAGCCGGTCATCAGCAAGGTGGAGCCCAGCGCGTCGCCGGTAGTTTATCTGGGCCTGCGCAGCGCCGGCCTGGGTCTGCGAGAAGTCTCCGAAATCGCCGACAAGAAGGTGCGTCGCCAGCTCGAGACCATCTTGGGCGTCGGTAAGGTGACAATCATTGGTGGCCGCGAGCGGCAGATCCACGTGCTGATGGACCCGGTCAAGTTGCAGGCGTCCGGCATCACGGCCGTCGACGTCATGAACACGTTGGCGACTCAAAATCTGATGACTCCTGGCGGCAACCTGGAGACCGGGCCGCAAAGTGTCACCCTGCGCATCGACGGACGCGTGACCACGATCGACGCGGTCGGTCGCTTGGTCGTGCGCTCGAACAATGGCCGCATCTTGCGGCTTGCCGACGTCGCCACCGTGGTGGACGGCGAAGAGGCGGTCGAGAGCTTGGCCCGCTACGATGGCAAAGAAACGGTCGTTCTCTCGATCGTCAAGCAGTCGGGCACCAACACCATCGAGGTGGTCGACAACATCTTCAAGCGCATCAAAGAGGTGCAAGCCGGCCTTCCGAAGGGCGTGCAGCTGGACGTCGTTCGCGACAACTCGCAGTCCATCCGCACCAGCGTGCACGCGGTCACCGAGCACTTGATCGTCGGTGCGCTATTGGCGGCTGCCGTGGTGCTGCTGTTCCTCGGCAATGCCAAGAGCACCATCATCGCCGCCGTTTCGATCCCGATCTCCGTCATTGGGACGTTCGGCATCATGTGGCTCCAGGGTTATACGCTGAACAACATCACCCTGCTGGCCTTGGCCTTGGCTGTCGGCATCGTGATCGACGACGCCATCGTCGTGCTCGAGAACATCATTCGCTTCATCGACGAGAAGAAGATGAAGCCCTTTCCTGCTGCCGTGTTGGCGACCAAGGAGATCGGTCTGGCCGTTCTGGCCACCTCGCTCTCGCTGATGGCCGTGTTCATTCCGGTGGCCTTCGTGGGTGGCATCCCCGGCCGCTTCTTGGCCAGCTTTGGCTACACAATGGCATTTTCGGTCGGCGTGTCGCTGATCGTCAGCTTCACGCTGACTCCCATGATGTCGGCGCGCATGCTGACAGCTCATACCGAACCCAACTTCCTCACGCGCCTCGTCGATCGCTTCTACAAGCCAATCGAGAACGCGTACATGAGCGCGCTGCGCTTCTCGCTGCGGAAGCGCTGGGTGATCGTGCTCTTGTGCGTGGGCGTCATGGGTTCGTGCGTCCCCGTCGCCAAGTCGCTTCCGGGTTCGTTCCTGCCGCTTGACGACAAGGCCAAATTCCAGGTGACGATGCGGGCGCCCGAAGGCACGAGTGCCGAGGAAACGCTGCTGTTCGCGCAGCGCGCAGCAGGCATCGTCAAACGCTTGCCGGAGGTGACGCACACGCTCATCACCGTCGGCGAAGACGACCAAAAAACGCGCAATTATGCCCAAATCTACGTCGATTTGAAAGACCCTGGCGCGCGCAAGCTGTCGCAGGTCGAGCTCATGGCCAAGTCGCGCACGCTGGTCCTGGCCGAGATGCCCAAGAGCCTGCGCATCAACATCGCCGAAGTTCCAGACTTTGCGGTGGGGAGCAACACCCAGCGCGTGCAGTACATCCTTTCCGGTTCGGATTTCAGAGTGCTGGAAAAGAACGCGGCGGCCATTGCCGACACGTTGCGCAAAAGCGGCAAGGCGTCCGACGTGGACACCACGAACATCCCCGGTCGACCGGAAGTGCGTGTCACGATCGATCGCGATCGGGCGGCCGATTTGGGCGTCAGTGTTCAAAACGTCGCTTCCACCCTGCAGATGTTGGTCGCCGGCGTGAAGGCTTCGACCTTCCCGGAGCGCGGCGAAGAGTACGAAATTCGCATTCGGGCCGAGGAGAAGTTCCGCGCCGATCCTTCCTCACTCGGGCTGATGAGCGTGCCTTCGAGCAAGTACGGCAGCGTCCCGTTGAGTTCGGTGGTCAGGTGGGGTGACGGCATCGGCCCATCGCGCATCAATCGCTACAGCCGCGAGAGGCAGATTACGGTTTTGGCCAACCCGGCACCGGGGTTTGGCGACACCGACGTCAGCAACTTGATCAAGCAGAAGTTCGAAGAACTCAAGCCCCCGCCTGGTTTTCGCTTGCAGCCCACGGGCTCGTCCAAGTCGCAGTCGCAATTGGCGGCGGGCTTCGCACTCGCTTTGGGCATGGCCTTCATCTTCATGTACCTGATCTTGGCGGCCCAGTTCGAGTCGTGGCTCTATCCCGGAATCATCTTGGCCTCGCTCCCGTTGACGGTGCCCTTCGCCTTCATCAGTCTCAAGATTTTTGGACAGAGCATCAACATGTTCTCGATGCTGGGGCTCTTGGTTTTGTTCGGTGTGGTGAAGAAGAATGGCATTCTCCAGGTCGATCATACGATCCACCTGCGACGCATGGGCCTTGGACGATTCGAATCGTTGATGGACGCCAACCGCGATCGCCTTCGGCCGATCTTGATGACGACCATTGCCTTCGTAGCCGGCATGGCTCCGCTGTTGTTGTCGAGTGGCATCGGCTCCGGCTTCAACAAGGCGACGGCCAGCATCGTGGTCGGCGGTCAGACGCTTTCCTTGTTGCTGACGCTCTTGGCCGTCCCGGTCATCCACAGCCTGGTAGACGACATGGGGGATTGGTTCGCGCGCCGCAGCAAGAAGAAGGTCGTGGACCGCGGTGAGGCCGAGCTGACAGCTATGTTGGCTGGTGACGACGTCCACGAACGCGTCGCCGCAGAGTAAGTAGCCTCCCGGAAGCGACCCGCGCCGAGCCGTGTTACGCTCGCCCTCCGTGCACACCGTCCCCCCTTTGGGGGAGGCGGTGAGGTCGGGTGACGGGGCAATGAACGACAAGACGTTGGGAGGGACCGACGCGCGGGGCGTCGTCGATCCGGGGCACTGGCGCAGCGCCCTGCTCGAGCTGATCCTGCGCGTCGTCTTGGTGCTCGGCGGGCTGGTTTACATCCCCAGCGTCTACGCGGCACATCACTATGGGTTTCCAGGTGTGATCGTGGTGGACACGATCGCCATGGGACTCATCATTTGTCTGTCCCTCAATCGGCGCGGTGCGTTCCGCCTGCGAGCCTCCGTGCTTGCCTTGGTCACGTACGCCCTGGGTGCATGGCTGATGACCTCGGTGGGATCGGTCAGCCAGATCTACCTCTTGGCTTTTTCGCTGCTGGCCACTTTGCTCTTGGGGCTGCGCGTCGGCCTTTGGACCGTCGCCCTGAACTTCGTGACCATGTTGGGGGTTGGCTACTTCGGCTTCGCTTCGCCGGAGATGGTGGAACCCCACGGCTTGCGGGGCTTCGCGAGTTGGGTCGTCGTCACGCTCAACTTCTTGCTCGTGAACGTGCTCTTGACGCTGGCTTTGGGCTCGGTCATCCGCTCCCTGGAAGCGGCCCTTGCGCGCGCGCTGGCGGCTCAACGCACGCTCGAGAGCGACCGGCAGAACTTGCTCGAGGCCAATCACGCGCTGTCCGTCAAGGACGAGAACGAGCGCAAGCTCGAGGCCCAACTCCGCCAGGCGCAGAAGATGGATGCCGTTGGGCGACTGGCTGGTGGCGTCGCGCACGACTTCAACAACATGCTGAGTGTCATTCTGGGCAACGCGGACTTGACTCTCCAGGGCATGGCTTCCGACGACCCGCATCGTCTGGACGTCGAGCAAATCATGGAGGCCGGCAAGCGTTCGTCGGACTTGACCAGTCAGCTGTTGGCGTTCGCTCGCCAGCAAACGATTGCGCCGCTGGTGGTCGATTTGAACGACACAATCACCAACATGCTCAAGATGTTGCGGCGACTGATCGGCGAAGACGTCGAGCTGATCTGGAGGCCGACAGCGGGTGCTGGTCGCGTGAAGGTCGACCCTTCGCAAATCGATCAAATTCTGGCCAATTTGGCCGTCAACGCTCGCGACGCCATCAGCTCCGTCGGCACTCTGATTCTCGAGACGCGCAACGTCGTTTTGGATCGAGCTTTCGTCAGCGCTCACCCCGGCGCCGAAGCTGGCCCCTTCGTGCTGCTCGCCGTCAGTGACAACGGGCCAGGCATGGACAAGGAAACGCTGTCGCGAGTGTTCGAACCGTTCTTCACTACCAAGGCGGTCGGTCAAGGCACGGGGCTCGGTCTGGCGACCGTCTACGGCATCGTCAAGCAGAACAAAGGCTTCATCACCGTCTACAGCGAACTGGGACAGGGAACGACTTTCAAAATCTACCTTCCGCAGAGTACCGAGCGACCGAAGCGGCCGAGCCGCTCTGACATGACCCAGACGCCGCCGCGCGGTACAGAAACCATCTTGCTGGTCGAAGACGAGGAGGCGCTTCTCCGTCTGGGGCAGAAGCTGCTCGAGCGTCTGGGCTACACCGTTTTTGCCGCTGGAACGGCGCAGGCCGCGCTGGCGCTGTCGGCAAAGGCCGGCGTCATCGACGTGCTGGTGACGGACGTGATCATGCCGCAGATGTCGGGACGCGAGGTCTGCAAAGCTCTACAGGTCGATCGCCCCGAGCTCAAATGCCTGTTTTTGTCAGGCTACACGGCGGATGTGATCGCCCACCGCGGCGTGCTCGACGACGGCGTCCATTTTCTCCAGAAGCCGTTTACGGTCGACCAGCTGGCCCGCAAGCTGCGGATCGTGATCGACGGCGAGCCCGAAGCCTGAGGACGCGATCGTGGCACTTCCGCGCTGATCGACCCGACGGGTGTGTGGCGTGGAATGTCCGCAGAGCGGCTCTTGCGAGCTCGATTGTCTCGACGTCAGTACAGACGGGACGACGCCGGGCGAGCAGTGCGGCCCGACCAGCTTTGCCTGCGGGGGCTGTTGAGTCGCCGTCAGAGCAAGCGAGAGAGCTCGAAGTGCATGCCATCGGGGCGGGTCTGGAAATGACCCCCCCAGTAGAAGCCGTGCGCGTTGGCCAGAGGCACCAGCGCGCGTACCGAACCGATCTTGTGCAGGAGCGCGGGCTGCGCGCCCAACGGGTTCCACGCCACGTTGACGTCGAAGGCCGTGGCCCAAGCGTGGTTCGAAAGCGTCACGGTGCTGCCGCGAATGAAGCGCGGCGCAAAGCTACCGGCCCAGGTTTTCACCAGCGGCAACAGGCCGGCGTCCGCCCAGGCGGCGAACAGCGA
>Ga0105048_10002724_pt1 | contig 28755 bp, 28 predicted proteins | sample MAT05_FD_78382 | JGI IMG/M metagenome (GOLD analysis project Ga0105048, IMG submission 78382) | Freshwater microbial communities from Lake Fryxell liftoff mats and glacier meltwater in Antarctica - MAT-05 | ecosystem: Environmental > Aquatic > Freshwater > Ice > Liftoff microbial mat | place...
AACTCTTCGGTATCGATCTCGGTTTGCGTGGCCACGCTGTAGCGCGGCCCGCTGACGCTGCGCGTGTTGATCAGCGCGTCCAGCCGCGCGGCCAGGTCGGGCGTCAGCCGGACGTGGGCGGCGCCCAGGTTCTCGTGCAGGTGCTCGACGCGCGTGGTGCCCGGGATGGCCACGATGTGCGGTGCGCGGTGCAGCAGCCAGGCCAGTGCCAGCTGCGCCGGCGTGCAGCCGGCCTCGTCGGCCAGCGCGCGGTAACCCGGCAGCAGGCGCAGGTTGGCCGCGTGGTGCTCGGGTGCAAATCGCGGCATGCCGCGGCGGATGTCCTTGGGCGGCAGGGCGCCCACGTCGGGCAGCGCGTCGGCCAGGAATGCGCGCGCCAGCGGGCTGAAGGCGACGAAGGTGGCGCCCAGCGCCTGGCAGGCATCGAGCAGCGCGATCTCCACCTGCCGTGTGGTCAACGAGTACTCGCTCTGCACCGCGCTGATCGGGTGCACCGCGTGCGCGCGGCGCAGCGTCGCGGCCGACACTTCCGACAGCCCGATCGCACGCAGCTTGCCCTGCTCGAGCAGTCGCGACAGCGCGCCGACGCTTTCTTCGATCGGCACGCGCTTGTCCCAGCGGTGCAGGTAGTAGAGGTCGATGTGGTCGGTCTGCAGCCGCCGCAGGCTGTCTTCGCAGTGGCGGCTCAGGGTTTCCGGGCGGCCGTCGATGACACGCTGCAGGGCGCCGCCCGGGCCCACCGGCTCGCCGGCCAGACCGCCCTTGGAGCACAGCACGATGCGCCCGCGCTCGCCCTTCAGCACACGGCCCAGCAGCGTCTCGTTGGCGCCGAAACCGTACAGCGCCGCGCTGTCGAAAAGCGTCACGCCGGCGTCCAGGGCCGCGCGCAGCAGTGCCTCGCCTTGCTCAGGAGACGGCGGCGTGCCGTAGGCGTGGCTGAGGTTCATGCAGCCCAGGCCGATCGGCAGCACGCAGAAGGGGCCGATGCGGCGCGGGGCGGCGGCGGCTGCCGTGAGCGGGCTGCGCACGGCGTTCAGCCCGGCCCGCCCCAGAGCTGCTTGAGCCGCGCGTCGCGCCCGCAACTGCTGCGGTAGTAGGCGTAGCGCACCGGGTTCTTCTTGTAGTAATCCTGGTGATTGGCCTCGGCGGGGTAGAAGGGCCCGGCGCGCTCGATGGTGGTGACGATGGGTTCCTTGAACGGCTTGCTCTTGTCCAGCGCTGCCAGCGAAGCCTGTGCGGCGGCGAACTGGGCGTCGGTGTTGGCGTAGATGGCCGTGCGGTAAGGCGAACCGCTGTCGCAGAACTGGCGGTCCTTGGTCGTCGGGTCGATGCTGCGCCAGTAGAAGGCGAGCAACTTCTCGTAGCTGATGCGCGCCGGGTCGAAGACGATCTGCACGGCCTCGGCGTGGCCGGTGGTCTTCGCGGAGACCTGCTCGTAGGTCGGGTTGGCGACGCGCCCGCCGGTGTATCCCGAGGTTGTCGAGAGCACGCCCGGGACCTTGTCGAAGTCGGACTCGACGCACCAGAAGCAGCCGCCGGCGAAGGTGGCGGTCTGGGTGGACGCTGTGGCGCTCTGCGCGGCAGCCGCACCGGCCGCCAGGGTCAGCACGAAAGTCAGCGCCGCGCGGCGCCGCATCGTGGCGCTCATGCGGCCCCCGGCACGAAGTTCAGCGCCACGCCGTTGTTGCAGTAGCGCTTGCCGGTCGGCCGCGGGCCGTCGCCGAACACATGGCCCTGATGGCCGCTGCAGCGGATGCAGTGGTATTCGGTGCGCGGCAGCAGCATCTTGAAATCGCGGCTGGTGCCGATGGCGCCGGGCAGCGCCTCGAAGAAGCTCGGCCAGCCGGTGCCGCTGTCGTACTTGGCAGCCGAGGCGAACAGCGGCAGCTGGCAGCCGGCGCAGACGAAGGTGCCGACGCGCTTCTCGCGGTCCAGCGGGCTGGTGCCCGCGCGCTCGGTGCCGTGGCGGCGCAGCACCTCGTACTGCGCCGGCGTGAGTCGGGCGCGCCATTCGGCATCGCTGAGCTCAAGCCGCTGGACGGACCCGGGGGCGGGTGCCGCGCCGGCACCGCTGCTGGCGATGATGGCGGGGCCGAGGCCGAGGGCCTGCAAGAAACCGAAAAGCTGGCGGCGGGTCATGGGGGCCTCCTGGGGGCTGGTGTCGTCGCTGGATTGGTCGGCGGCGCGGGGAAAACCTTTCAACGGCGCGAGCCGGCCCTTCGCGGCGGCCGGCGTGGCCTCAGCCCTGCGCCAGCTGCCGGTCCAGATCGTGCAGCACCTCGTAGCAGGGTAGCACCTGCGCCACGCTGGCGTTGGGCTCGCGGCTCTCGCGGATGGCGGCGAAGAACTCGCGGTCCTGCAGCTCGATGCCGTTGACCGACACATCCACGCCGCTGACGTCGATCTTCTCGTCCTTGCCGGTGTACAGGTCGTCGTAGCGCGCCAGGTAGGTGCCGCTGTCGCCGATGTAGCGGAAGAAGGTGCCCAGCGGGCCGTCGTTGTTGAAGCTCAGGCTGAGCGTGCAGATCGCCCCGCTGGCGGCCTTGAGCTGGATGCTCATGTCCATCGCGATGCCCAGCGTTGGGTGGATCGGGCCCTGCACGGCGCTGGCCTTGACGACCGGGCTGCGCGCCTGGTGCGAAAACAGGTCCACCGTGTGGGCGGCATGGTGCCACAGCAGGTGGTCGGTCCAGCTGCGCGGCTGGCCCAGCGCGTTCATGTTGCTGCGCCTGAAGAAGAAGGTCTGCACATCCATCTGCTGGAGGTTGAAGCGGCCGTCCACGATGCGCTGGCGCACCCACTGGTGGCTGGGGTTGAAGCGCCGCGTGTGGCCGCACATGGCGACCAGCCCGCTGCGGCGTTGCAGTTCTGCCACCGCGTACGCGTCGCGCAGGCTGTCGGCCAGCGGAATCTCCACCTGCACATGCTTGCCCGCCTGCAGGCAGGCGATGGCCTGCGCGGCATGCATCTGCGTGGGGGTGCACAGGATGACGGCGTCGACCTCGGGCAGCGCCAGGCTGTGGGCCAGATCGGTGCCGACATGGGCGATGCCGTACTTCTGCGCCACCTCGCGCGTCTTCTCGAGCTCGCGGCCGACCAGCGAGACCACCTCGACCCCGTCGATCAGGCGGATGCCGTCCAGGTGCTTGATGCCGAAGGCGCCGGCGCCGGCCAGCGCCACCTTGATCGTCGATGCCATGGCTTTCAGTTCTCCAGGATCAGATGGCCGACCGCCGTGTTGCTGGCCGGCACGTGATAGAAGCGATACGCCACGCGCGGCGCGGTGCCGCCGCCGGCGACATCCGACATCGCACCACGCGCGATGAGCCACATCACCAGTTCGATGCCTTCGCTGCCGGCCTCGCGCACGTAGTCGATGTGCGGCAGTTGTGCCAGCGCCGCCGGCTCGGCGATCAGCTGGTCCATGAAGCGCTGGTCCCAGGCCTTGTTGATCAGCCCGGCACGCGGGCCCTGCAGTTGGTGGCTCATGCCGCCGGTGCCCCAGATCTGCACGTTCAGCGGCTGGTCGAAGCTCTCGACTGCGCGGCGGATGGCCTGCCCCAGCATGAAGCAGCGCCGGCCCGAAGGGATCGGGTACTGCACCACGTTGACGGCAAACGGAATCACTGCGAAGGGCCAGCGGAAGTCGTCGGCCGGCGGCTGGCCGCAGAGCAGCGACAGCGGCACCGTGAGGCCGTGATCCACGTCCATGCGGTTGACCAGCGTGAGGTCGAAGTCGTCCTGGATCACGCTTTGCGCGATGTGCGCGGCCAGCGCCGGGTGGCCCACCACCGGCGGCACCGGGCGCGGGCCCCAGCCCTCGTCGGCCACCGCATATCCCGCGCCGGTGCCGATGGCGAAGGTGGGGATCATGTCCAGGCTGAAGGCCGTGGCGTGGTCGTTGAAGACCAGGAACACGACATCGGGGCGGTTCTCGCGCAGCCACTGCTTGCTGCGCTCGTAGCCGGCGAACAGCGGCTGCCAGTAGGGCTCGGCGGTCTTGCCGAGGTCCATCGCGGCGCCGATGGCCGGCACATGCGAGGTGTAGACGGAGGCGGTGATGCGGGCCATGAGCGTGTGCCTCGTCAGTCCAGCAGCCGGCCGCTGCCGTGGCCCTGCGGCTGGTGCTGCGCTTGCGCGCTGCCGTGCTCGCCGACGAAGCGGTTGCCTTCGACCGAACGGCCGCCGGAGATCATCATGTCGCGGTACTCCTGCTCGGTCATGCCGGTCATGCTGCCGGCCATCTGCTGGAAGCTCTTGCCATGCGTGGCGCCGATCTTGGCCAGAAAGTAGATGTTGCCGCCTAGCGCGATGCAGCGGTTCAGGTCGGCGTCCAGCACGGCCTGCTTCTGCGCCTCGTCCATCGCCCATTCGTCGAGATAGGCGCGGCGGTCGGCCAGGTAGCGGGCGCGGTTCCCGGGTTTCATCAGGCTCATGCAGAACTGGTTGAGCCAGTACCCGCGGCGCGACTGCTCGGCGTCGAAGATGGTGGTGCCGGGCACGTCGAGATAGGGCTTGTCCAGCGGCATGCTCACGCCTCCTCGGGCCAGTACAGGCGCATCGGGTTGGTCACCAGCAGCTTGCGCTGCAGCTCGGCCGTGACCGCGATGTGCGGGATGAAGTCGACCAGCAGGCCGTCGTCGGGCATGTGGCCTTTCAGGTTCGGGTGCGGCCAGTCGGTACCCCAGAGCACGCGGTCAGGGAAGGCTTCGACCACCGCGCGCGCAAACGGCACCACGTCGCGGTAGGCCGCCTGCGCGCCGTTCAGCGCGGGCGGGCCTGTGAGGCTCAGCCGCTCGGGGCAGCTGACCTTGCTCCAGACGTTGCCGTGCTCGCGCATGAAGCGCAGGAAGAGCTGGAACTGCGGCCCGTCCAGCGGCAGGCTGACATCGGGCCGGCCCATGTGGTCGACGACCACGGTGGTGGGCAGCGCGGTGAAGAAGTCCCACAGCTCGGGCAGGTCCTGCGCCTCGAAGTAGATCACCACATGCCAGCCCAAAGCCTTGATGCGCGTGGCGATCTCCAGCAACTCGTCCTTGGGCGTGAAGTCGACCAGCCGCTTGACGAAGTTGAAGCGCACGCCGCGCACGCCGGCCGCGTGCAGCGTTTCGAGTTCGGCGTCGCTGATGCTGCGGCGCACGGTCGCCACGCCGCGCGCCCGGCCCCCGCTGGCCATGCACGCGTCGGCCAGCGCGCGGTTGTCGGCGCCGTGGCAGGTGGCCTGCACGATCACGTTGCGCGCCAAGCCCAGGTGGTCGCGCAGCGCGAAGAGCTGCTGCTTGCTGGCGTCGCAGGGCGTGTACTTGCGCTCGGCGGCGTAAGGGAACTCCTCGCCGGGGCCGAAGACATGGCAGTGTGCGTCGACGCTGCCCGGCGGCAGCCTGAAGTGCGGGCTGCTGGGGCCGGCAAACCAGTCCAGCCAGCCGGGGGTCTTCTCGAAGGTCATGGGCGGGGGCCTTTCAGTCTGCGGTTTCGAGCGGCAGCCCGGCGTACTGCTCGGCCAGGGCTGCCTGCGCGTGCTGCGATGACTTCAGATAGTCCAGCTCGACCTCTTGCGCGCGCTGGTCGAACTCGCTGGCGGCCGGGAAGCGGTGCAGCAGGTTGGTCAGGTACCACGAGGTGCGCACGCTGCTCCACACACGGCGCAGCGCCATCGCGCTGTAGCCGTCGATCAACCGCTCTTCACCGCGGCGGTAGTACGCGCCGAGCGCGCGCGACAGATAGAACACGTCCGACACCGCCAGATTCAGCCCCTTGGCGCCGGTCGGCGGCACGATGTGCGCGGCGTCGCCGGCCAGGAACAGGCGGCCGTGGCGCATCGGCTCGCTGACGAAGCTGCGCAGCGGGGCGATCGACTTCTCGATCGTCGGCCCGGTCTCGATGGCCGCGGCCAGATCGTCCGGGAAGCGCGCCTTCAACTCGAGCCAGAAGCGCTCGTCAGGCCATTCCTCGACCTTGTGCTCCAGCGGCACCTGGATGTAGAAGCGCGCCAGCCGCGGGTTGCGCGCAGAGGCCAGCGCAAAGCCGTTCGGATGGTTGGCGTAGGTGATGTCGGGCAGCGGCTTGACGCGCGCCATCACGCCCAGCCAGCCGAAGGGGTAGACCTTCTCGAACTCGTGCCGCGCGCTGGCCGGAATGGCCTGTCTCGAGACGCCGTGAAAGCCGTCGCAACCGGCAATGAAGGCGCAGCTGACGGTATGGCGTTCGCCCCGGTGCGTGTACTGCACGCACGGCTGCTCGCTGGTCAGCTCATGCAGCGTGATGTCCTGCGCCTCGTCATGAACCGGCTGGCCGCGGCGGTCGGCGGCGGCGAACAGGTCTTCCTGGATCTGCGTCTGGCCGTAGTTCATGAAGCGCCGGCCGAGCGATTTCCAGGTGTCGATGAAGAAGCTGTCGCGCCCGGCCCAGACGATGCGCATGCCGTCGTGGGCGTGGCCATCGCGGTCCATGCGTTCGGCCAGGCCGGCATTGCGCAGGACATCCACCGTCGTGCTCTCGAGCACGCCGGCGCGGATGCGCTGCAGCACATGGGCGCGGGTCTGGCGCTCGAGCACGAGGCTTTCGATGCCCTCGCGGTGCAGCAGTTCCGACAGCAGAAGGCCGGCCGGGCCGCCGCCGATGATGACTACCTGGGTCTTCATGGGTTGGGTGCTTTGGTCGCTTCGGTCGCTTTGGTCATCAGTCGATGTAGCGCAGCCCGGCCCTGGCCAGCGGCTCGCGCATGTTGTACATGTCCAGGCCCAGCACGCCGGCGGACAGCTTCTCGCGCTTGGCGCCTTCATTGGCCTCGCGCGCGGCGGCGGCCTCGGCGGTCTTCGCCGCCAGCGCCGCCGGCACGCAGACCACGCCGTCGTCGTCGGCCACGATGACGTCGCCCGGCGTCACCCACGCACCGGCGCAGACGACAGGGATGTTCACCGAGCCGATCGTCGCCTTGATCGTGCCCTTGGCGCTGATCGCCTTGCTCCAGACCGGGAAGCCCATCTGCTGCAGCGTCTTCACGTCGCGCACGCCGGCATCGATGACCAGTGCCTTGGCGCCGCGCGCCATGAACGAGGTGGCCAGCAGGTCGCCGAAGTAGCCGTCGGTGCAGTCGGCGGTGATGGCGGCCACCACCACGTCGCCGGGGCGGATCTGCTCGGCCGCCACATGCATCATCCAGTTGTCGCCCGGGTGCAGCAGCACCGTGACCGCCGTGCCGCCCACCTGCGCGCCGGGGTAGATCGGCCGCATGCAGGGCTTCATCAGGCCGACCCGGCCCATCGCCTCGTGCACGGTGGCGCTGCCGAGGGCACCCAGCCGGCTGGCCAGCGCCGCGTCGGCGCGCGTGATGTTGCGGTAGACGACGCCCAGTTCGAACATGGTCAGAGCCCCTTCGCCTCGAGCTGCGCATCCAGCCGCGGGTAGATGCGGCGCGCATTGCCTTCGTAGATCTGCTGCTTCTCGGCCACGCTCAGTTGCGTCGAGGCCTCGATGTAGCGCCTGGTGTCATCGTAGAAGAAGCCGGTCTCGGGGTCGATGCCGCGCACCGCGCCGATCATCTCGCTGGCGAACAGGATATTGGCCACCGGGATCACCTTCGTCAGCAGGTCGATGCCCGGCTGATGGTAGACGCAGGTGTCGAAGAAGACGTTGTTCAGCAGATGTTCTGACAGCAGCGGCTTCTTCAGTTCCTGCGCCAGGCCGCGGTAGCGCCCCCAGTGGTAGGGCGCGGCGCCTCCCCCGTGCGGGATGACGATCTTCAGCGTCGGGAAGTCGCGGAACAGGTCGGCCTGGATCAGCTGCATCACCGCCGTGGTGTCGGCGTTGATGTAGTGCGCGCCGGTGGTATGGAAGCAGGCGTTGCAGCTGGTGCTGACGTGCACCATCGCCGGAATGTCGTACTCGACCATTTTCTCGTAGATCGGGTACCAGTGGCGGTCATACAGCGGCGGGCTGGTCCAGTGCCCGCCAGACGGGTCGGGGTTGAGGTTGATCGCCACGTTGCCGTACTGCTCGACGCACTTGACCAGTTCGGGGATGCAGGTGGCGGGGTCCACCCCGGGGCTCTGCGGCAGCATGGCTGCGGGCACGAAGTGCTCGGGGAACAGCTGGCTGACGCGAAAGCAGAGATCATTGCAGATCGCCGACCAGGTGCTGGAGACCTGGAAGTCGCCGATGTGGTGCGCCATGAAACTGGCGCGCGGGCTGAAGATCGTCAGGTCGCTGCCGCGCTGGCGCATCAGCTTGAGCTGGTTGTTCTCGATGCTCTCGCGCAGCTCGTCGTCGCTGATCTTCAGGTCGGACACCTGCGGCTTGAGCGCGGGATCGGCGATGCCGGCGATCTGCTGCTGGCGCCATTGCTCCAGCGCCTTCGGCGCGGTGGTGTAGTGGCCGTGGATGTCGATGATCACGTTGACGTCTCCGAGGGGCGGGGCAGCGCGCATTCTTGCCGCCAGCGAGCCGTTCATCAATGCGAGACCCTCGAGAGACCGGCGGTGGGTCGCATGCCATACTGATCGGCAAACGAGCGTTTGCCTTGAAGTTTGCCCAGAAACCCTCCCATTCCCCGTTGCCCGCCCAGGCTGTGCGCGTGGCGCGGGCGCCTGCCGCGGCGCGTGTGCCTCGCGCAGAGAGCCGTTTGCCGCAGGTGCTCGACGCGGCTGCGGCGCAGTTTGCGGCCAAGGGCTACCAGGCCACCTCGGTGCGCGACATCGTCAGCGCGGTGGGCATGCTGCCGGGCTCGCTGTACTGTCACTTCACGAACAAGGACGAACTGTTGGCGGCCGTCTACGCCGAGGGCGTGCGCCGCATCGACCGCGCCGTCGAAGTGGCCGTCGAAGGCCATGTCGATGCCTGGCAGCGGCTCGAGGCGGCCTGCGTGGCGCACCTCGAATCCTTGCTCGACGACAGTGCCTACGCCAAGGTGGTGGTCAGCGTCGGGCCGGGCGGTGCGCCTGCCCTGGCGCCCACGCTGCGCCGGCTGCGCGGTGCGTACGAGCAGCGCTTCGTCGGCCTGATCGAAGCGCTGCCGCTGCCCGCACGCACCTCGCGGCCGATGCTGCGCCTGATGCTGCTGGGCGCGCTGAACTGGTCGCCCACCTGGTACCGCGCCGACCACAGCGCCGGCCGCAGCCCACGCCAGGTGGCGCGGGCCTTCGTGCGGCTGTTGCGCCAACCGCTGCAGGAGCTGCCGTCATGACCTCGTCCTTGCTGCCCTACACCGAAGAGCACCATGCCTTTCGCGACACCGTGCGCCGCTTCGTCGAGCGCGAGATCCGCCCGAACTACGTGCAGTGGGAGCGTGACGGCCAGGTGCCGCGCGCGCTGTACACCCGCGCCGGCGAACTGGGCCTGCTGCTGACCGGCGCCGCGCCCGAGTGGGGCGGCGCCGGGGGCGACTTTCTCTACGCCCACATCGTGGTCGAGGAGCTCGGCTTCGCCGGCGCCAACGGGGTGCAGTTCGGGCTGCACTCGGACATCGTCGCGCCTTACATCGAACACTTCGGCAGCGCGGCGCAGAAGGCGCGCTGGCTGCCGGCCATGGCGCGCGGCGAGGTGATCAGCGGCATCGCGATGACCGAGCCCGGCGCTGGCAGCGACCTGGCCGGCGTGCGCACCAGCGCGCGCCGCGTCAGCGATGCGCAGGGCGAGGGCTGGCTGCTCAAGGGGCAGAAGATCTTCATCAGCAACGGGCAGATCGCGGATCTGTTCGTCGTCGTCGCCAAGACCGATGCCTCGGCCGGCGCGCGCGGCGTCTCGCTGTTCTTGTGCGAAGGCACGCGGGCGGGCTTTGCGCGCGGGCGCAACCTCGACAAGCTGGGCATGCATGCGCAGGACACGTCGGAGCTGTTCTTCGACGATGTGCGCCTGCCGCTTGACGCGCTGCTGGGCGAGGAAGGGCAGGGCTTCGGCTGCCTATTGGCCGAGCTGCCGCAAGAGCGGCTGCTGGTGGCCATCACCGCCGTCGCGGCGGCCGAGGAGGCGGTGCGGCTGGCGGTGGAGTACACCGAGCAGCGGCTGGCCTTCGGCAAGCCGCTCTCCACGTTGCAGACGATCCGCCACAAGCTGGCCGAGTGCGCCACCGAGGCGGCGCTGGGCCGCGCGTTCCTCGAGCAGTGCATCGCGCAGCACCTCAAGCGCGAACTCGACACCACTCGCGCCAGCATGGCCAAGTACTGGTGCACCGAGATGCAGTTCCGCGTCACCGATGCCTGCCTGCAGCTGTTCGGCGGCTACGGCTATATGACCGAGTACCCGATCGCCCGCCTGTGGGCCGATGCCCGGGTGCAGCGCATCTACGGTGGCACCACCGAGATCATGAAGGAGATCATCGGCCGCAGCCTGTTCAAGGCGCGCTGAGGCCATGGCCGCACTCGCACCCAAACCCGCGCGCGCCTTCGACGTGGTGCTCTATGGCGCCAGCGGCTTCGTCGGCGTGCAGACGGTGGTGCACTTCGCGCGCCACGCCCCGCCGGGCCTGCGCTGGGCGCTGGCCGGTCGCAACGCAGACAAGCTGGAAGCCGCGCGCGCGGCTGCCGGTGCGCGCGCCTCTGGCGCCGGCATCGTCATCGCCGATGCCCACCATGCGCCGGCCCTGCAGCGGCTGGCCGCGCAGGCGCGCGTGGTGCTCAGCACGGCAGGGCCGTTCTCGTTGCACGGCAGCGCGCTGGTGGCGGCCTGCGTCGAGCAGCGAACGCACTACGTGGACATCACCGGCGAGACGCCCTGGGTGCGCGGCCTGATCGAGCGCCACCACGCCCGCGCGGCGGCCGACGGCACGCGCATCGTGCCGCTGTGCGGTTTCGACTCGGTGCCCTCGGACCTGGGGTGCTGGCTGCTGGCGCAGGCGCTGTGGCAAGCGCATGGCGAGCCCTGCGTCGAGGTGAAGGCGGCGTTCTCGATCAGCGGTGGCGTCAACGGCGGCACGCTGGCCTCGATGCTGGCGCTGGCCGACAGCGGCCAGCTTCGGCTGCTGGCCGACCCCTTCCTGCTCAACCCTCCCGGCAGCGTGCCGCCGGATGCGGCGGCGCAGGCCGACGACGATGCGCCGCACCGTGACGCCGACTTCGATGCCTGGCTCGCGCCCTTCGTGATGGCGCCGGTGAACACGCGCGTGGTGCGCCGCTCGATCGCGTTGCTGACCGCCGCCGCTGACCCGGCGCTGCACGCCGGCCTGCGCTACCGCGAAAGCATGCGGGTCGGTCGCGGGGCCGGCGCCGCGCTGGCGGCCGCGGCGCTGGGCTTCGGCTCCCTGGCCGCCACGGGCGCGATGCGCCTGGCGCCCGTGCGCTCGCTGGCGCGCCGGCTGATGCCCAAGCCCGGCGAGGGGCCGTCAGAGCGGGCGATGGACGCGGGGCGCTTCCGCTGCGATCTGGTCGGCCGCACCGCCGGCGGCCATGTGCTGCGCGGGCGTATCGCCGGCCGCGGCGACCCCGGCAACCGCGCGACCACGGTGTTCGTCTGCGAAGCGGCGTTGGCGTTGGCGGTGGATGGCGCCAGCCTGCCCGGTGGCCCGGCCCGGGGCGGGCTCCTGACGCCGGCCACCGCGTTCGGTGCCGTGCTGGCGCGGCGACTCAGGTCCGCCGGCATGACCGTGGAGCCCTTGCCCGCCTGAGTCGCTCATTCGTCGCGCGTACCCGGCACGGGAACGCGGCCCGCTATGCTCGTCGCCCATGTACGCACCGTACTTCGGCTTGAGCAAGGAGCCCTTCTCCATCGCGCCGGACCCGCGCTTTCTCTACATGAGCGAGCAGCACCGCGAGGCACTGGCGCATCTGTTGTACGGCCTGGGCGCAGGCGGTGGTTTCGTGCTGCTGACGGGTGAGGTCGGCGCGGGCAAGACGACGGTCTGCCGCTGCTTTCTGGAGCAGCTGCCGGCGCACTGCACGGTGGCCTATGTGTTCAACCCGAAGCTGTCGGCCATCGAGCTGCTGCAGACGGTGTGCGGCGAATTCGGCCTCGCGCCGCCGCAACCCGCCGACAGCGTGAAGGCGCATGTCGACGCGCTGAACCACTTCCTGCTCGACGCGCATGCGCAGGGGCGGCAGCCGGTGCTGGTGATCGATGAGGCGCAAAGCCTGTCGGCCGATGTGCTCGAGCAGTTGCGGCTGCTGACCAATCTGGAGACGAGCGAGCGCAAGCTGCTGCAGATCGTGCTGATCGGCCAGCCCGAGCTGCGCGACATGCTGGCGCAGCCGGGTCTGCGCCAACTGGCACAGCGGGTCGTGGCGCGCTTCCACCTGGGCGCGCTGTCGGCCGCGCAGACGCCGCAGTACGTGCGCCATCGGCTGGCGGTGGCGGGCACCAGCGGCGAGCTGCCCTTCACCGAGGGGGCACTCGCGCGGCTGCACAAGCTCAGCCAGGGCGTGCCGCGGCGCATCAACCTGCTGGCCGACCGTGCCCTGCTGGGCGCCTATGCGCAAGGGCAGCCACGCGCCGACCGCCGCACGGTGGAGCAGGCCGCCAGGGAGGTGCTGGCGGGCGATGCCGCCCGGCCGATGTGGCGAGCCCGTGCATGGGCGCTGGCGGCGGTGGCAGGCATGCTGGGCCTGGGCCTGGGTGCGCTGTGGCGGGCCACGCCGCCGGCCGATCACGAGGTGGCAGCGCCCGGGCCTGCTGCGGTGGCTTCGGCCGCGCCGCAGGTGGTCGCCCCGGCTCTGCCGCTTGCGCCGCCGGGCGACCTGGTGCCCGCGGCGGCGCTGTCCGATCCGGCCGAGCTGCTGGCCGCGGCGCACACGCAGCCGGCCACGGCCTGGCGTGAACTGGCGCTGCGCTGGAACGTGGCCATCGGCGAGGGCGAACCCTGCGTGGTGGCGCAGCAGGCGCAGCTGGCGTGCTTTCGCAGCGCCACCGGCGGGCTGGCGATGGCGCGCCAGCTGGCGCGCCCGGTGTTGCTCGAGTTGCGCGGCGGCGACGGCGCGGTCGTTCTCGCCACGCTGGTCGCACTGGACGACCGCCGGGCCACGCTGGAGGCTGCCGGGCGCTCTTTCGTGATCGGCCTGCCGACGCTGGCCGACCTGTGGGGCGGCGACCTCGCCACCTTCTGGCGCACCCCGCCGGGCTGGCGCGAAGGCGGCGACAGCGCGCGCGCTGAGCCATTGCGAGGCTGGCTCGACGAGCAACTGGCCAGCGCCGGCTTCGAGGCCGGCCGGCCGCTGCCGCAGCGCGTGCGTGCCTTTCAGATCGCCCAGGGCCTGCCGCCCGACGCGGTGGTCGGCCCGATGACGCTGATGCGCCTGGCCTGGGTGACGCGCCCGGCCGGCATGGACGAACCGCGCCTGCTCGGCAATCCCTGATCCGCACCATCCATGTCCTACATCCTCGACGCCCTGCGCCGCGCGCAGACCGAACGTGAAAGAGGCCTCGTGCCCGGCCTCGACGCGCAGTTGGCGCTGCCTGCTGCCGGCCCGGCGGGTGTGCGCTGGCGGCCGGTGGGTGGCTTCGCGGCCCTGCTGCTGGTGGTGGCGGCCGTGCTGGCCTGGTTGGCATGGTGGCCGCGGCCGCCGACGCCCGCGGCGCTGCCGCAGCCGGCGGTGGCCGTGGCGCCGGTCGCGCCGACCCCTGCACCCGCTGGCGCACCCCTGGCCGAGCCGGCGCGGGCGCCGCTGCCGGTAGTCGTCTCCGCCCCCAGCGCCGCGCCGGCTCCGCCCGTGGCCGCGCCCGTTCCACCGGCTGCAGTCCCGCCCGGCGCATCTGCCGCCGTGCCGGTTTCTGCGCTGCCGCCTGAATTGCGGCGCGACTGGCCCGCGCTGCAGATCGGCGGCTCGATCTGGTCGGACGACGCGCGCGGCAGGCTGGTCATCATCAACGGGCAGGTGGTCCGCGAAGGCGACGCTGCCGCGCCGGGCCTGCGGCTGGAGCGCATCAACCAACGCAGCGTGTGGCTGCGCTGGCGCGAACGGTTGGTCGAGGTGACTCTGTGAGGACCCAGCGCATCGTCGTCATCGGCTTGCTGCAGTACCGCTGCTGCAAGGTCCATGTCAACGGCTGACAGCGGGTGGCCGGCGGGTTCGTCAGGAAACTGCCGCTGCTCGGCGAGGCCCTCCAAGCCCGCGCGCGGGCCGAGCACTGGACTAGCGGCGCAGGTTCTCGATCAACGTCGCCATGCCCATGCCCGAGCCCAGGCACATGCTGATGATGGCGTAGCGCCCGCCACTGTCGGCCAGGTGGTGCATCGCGGTGATCGTCATGCGGATGCCTGTCGCGCCCGGCGGATGGCCGATGCTGATGCCGCCGCCGTACAGGTTGGTCTTCTCGCGCGCGATGCCCAGTTCGCGCTCGGCGTGCAGGTTGACCACCGCGAAGGCCTCGTTGATCTCGAAGTAGTCGATGTCGTCCACCGTCAGCCCGGTGCGCTGCAGCAGCGCGCGGATCGCCGGCACCGGGCCGGCGCCCATGATCTGCGGCTCGACCCCGACCACCGCGTAGTCGATCAGCCGCGCCTCGGGCTGCAGATGCAGCCGCTGCGCTTCGGCGCGGGCGGCCAGCACCAGCGCGGCCGTGCCGTCGGTGACGCCGCTGGAGTTGCCGGCCGTGACCACCCCGCGCCCGTCATGGCGGAAGGCCGGCTTGAGCTGCGAGAGCTTCTCGCGCGTGATCTGCGGGCGCGGAAACTCGTCGTGCTCGAAGCGCTGGGTGCCGCGGCCGCTGGCCTGCGGCACCTCGATCGGCGCGATCTGCCGCGCCAGGAAGCCTGACTCACGCCCGGCGCGGGCGTTCATCTGGCTGCGAAAGGCGTAGTCGTCCATCGCCTCGCGGCCGTGGTCGAAGCGCTCGGCCAGGGTCTCGGCGGTGTCGCCCATCAGCTCTTTCGTGAAAGGGCAGCGGTAGATGGTGTCGAGCCCGTCCATCAGGGTACTCGGGCCGCGTCGTGCACCCCAGCGCGTGTCGTGCGACAGGTAGGGCACGCGCGAGTAGTTCTCGCCGCCGGCGGCCACCGCCACGCGGCTGTGTCCGGTGAGGATCTGCAGCGCGGCGCTGACGATGGCCTGGCTGCCGGTGCCGCAGGCGCGCACCACGCCCATCGCCGAGCTTTCCACGGGCAGCCCGGACTCGATCGCGATCTTGCGGCTGATGAACAGCCCGTCGTGGTCCACCGGCGCGGTGTTGCCGAAGACCAGGTGGTCCACCTGCGCCGCGTCCAGGCCGGCGCGTTGCAGGCTGGCCTGCACGACATGGCGGCCCAGGGCGGCCATCGGCATCTCGCGCAGCGACTTGCCGAAGTCGCCGAACGGCGTGCGCGCGCCGGCCAGAAGCACGATGTCCGAGAAGGGCATGGGGGAATCCAGCCTTTGGTGGGCCGGCCTTTGCGAGTCGGGCTTTCGAGTATAGATTCGCGTGGATGCGTGGCAAACAATCGTTTGCCTCCATCCTGTGGAACCCCAGCCGAGCCGAGATGAGCGAACCCCTGCTTCACGTGCAAGACCTGTCGCTTTCCTTCGGCGGTATCCGCGCCCTGGATGCTGTCTCGTTCGCCGCGCAGCCCGGCCGCATCACGGCGGTCATCGGCCCCAACGGCGCGGGCAAGACCAGCCTGTTCAACGCCATCTCGGGCTTCTACCGGCCGCAGCGCGGCAGTGTGTGGTTCGACGGCGCCGACATCACCGGCGTGCCCGCGCACCGGCGCGCCGCCATGGGGCTGGCGCGCACCTTCCAGAACGTGGCGCTGTTTCGCGGCATGACGGTGCTGGACAACATCAAGCTCGGCGGCCACAACCGGCTGCAGGCCGGGCCGCTGGCGGCGCTGTGGTACCGCGGCCGTGCGCAGCGCGAGGAGATGGCGCTGCGCGAGCAGATCGAGCGCGAGGTGATCGACTTCCTCGAGATCGACCACATCCGCCATCAGCCTGTCGCCGGCCTGGCGTATGGGCTGCAAAAGCGCGTCGAGCTGGCGCGCGCGCTGGCCATGCAGCCCAAGGTGCTGATGCTCGACGAGCCGGTGGCCGGCATGAACCGCGAAGAGACCGAGGACATGGCGCGCTTCATCCTCGACCTGCAGGAAGAGCGTGGCCTGACGGTGCTGCTGATCGAGCACGACATGGGCATGGTGATGGACATCTCCGACCATGTGGTGGTGCTCAACTTCGGCCAGGTGATCGCGCAGGGCACGCCGGCGCAGGTGCGTGCGCACCCCGAGGTGATCCGCGCCTACCTGGGCGAGCAGGCCGTGCCGGTGGCGGCCTGAGGAGCGGGCGATGGCACCCGGCCTGGACCTGATCTTCCTGCTCGAGCTGGCCATCATCGGCCTGCTCGCGGGCGGGCTGCTGTCGCTGATCGCCCTCGGCTTCGTGCTCATCTACAAGGGCACCGGCGTCGTCAACTTCGCGATGGGCGAGTTCATGATGCTCGGCGCCTACTTCTTCTACACCGCCAACGTGATGTGGGGCTGGCCGGTGATGCTGGCGCTGCCGGCGGCGTTGGCCGCGGTGGGCGTGGCGGCCGCGGTGGTCGAGCGCAGCGTGCTGCGGCCGCTGGCCGGGCAGCCGGTGATCTCGATCCTGATGGCCACCATCGGCCTGGCCAGCGTCGGCCACGGGCTGGTCGAGGCGGTCTGGGGCGGCGAGAACTACGAGATGCCGCAGCTGCTGCCGCGCAAGCCCTTCCTGATCGGTGAGCTGCTGATCCCCGGCCAGGCGGTCTGGAGCTTCCTGCTCGCCGCCACGCTGATCGCGGCGCTGACGCTGTACTTCCGCTTCTCGCGCACCGGCATCGCGATGCGCGCCGCCGCCAGCGACCCGATCACCGCCGTCGCGCTGGGCATCGACGTGCGCCACACGCAGCGGTTGACGTGGATCTTCGCCGGGCTGGTCGGCGCGGTGGCGGGCATCGTCGCCGCGGCCACCACCAGCCTGTCGCCGGCCCTCGGCGGCGTGGCTCTGGGCGTGCTGGCGGTGATCATCCTCGGCGGACTGGACAGCATCGCCGGGGCCATCGTCGCCGGGTTGATCGTCGGCGTGATCTCCAGCCTGACGGCAGGCACCCTGGGCGGCAAGGTGCGCGACATCGTGCCCTACGTCGCCGTGCTGGCGATCCTGCTGATCCGGCCCTACGGCCTGTTCGGTACGCGGCAGATCGAGCGGCTGTAGAGCCGGCCCACGCAGATGCGCATCGGAGACTTCCGCGAAACCTACGCCCAGGACGAGGCGCTGTGGCCCACCGTCACCCAGCGCGCCTGGATGCTGGCGTTGCTGGCGGCGCTGGCGGTGCTGCCCTTCTTCGCCTCGGGCTACGTGGTGGGGCTGGCCTGCATCCTGGGCATCCACGTGATCGCTGCGGCGGGGCTCAACATCATGACCGGCTGCACCGGCCTGATCTCGCTCGGCCATGCCGGCTTCATGGGCGTGGGCTGCTATACCGCGGCCTGGCTGGCGCAGCGAGGTGTGCCTTTCTACGTGACCATCCCGGCGGCCGGTGCGATGGCCGCGCTGCTGGGTGCGCTGGTCGGCACGCCCAGCCTGCGCATCAAGGGCCTGTACCTGGCGGTGGCCACGCTGGCCACGCAGTTCATCCTGGTCTACGTGTTCCGCGAGTGGGACAGCGTCACCGGCGGCGTGCGCGGCGTCAACGTGCCGAATGCGTCGCTGTTCGGCTTCGAGCTCGACGACGACCACCGCATGTACTACCTGATCGCCGCGCTGGCCGTGCTGATGCTGATCGCCGGGCGCAATCTGTTCCGCACGCGGGTCGGCCGCGCCTTCATCGCCATCCGCGACAAGGACATTTCCGCCGAAGTGCTCGGCATCGACCTCTTCCGCTACAAGCTGTATGCCTTCGCCATCGGCAGCTTTTACGCCGGCGTGGCCGGCGCGCTGCTGGGCTACTTCTACCGCGCGATGACGCCCGAATACTTCACGCTGCAACTGTCGATCTTCTACCTGGCGGCCATCATCGTGGGCGGCCTGGGCACCATGCTGGGCGCGGTGCTGGGTGCCGTATTCATGACGCTGGTGCCCGAGGTGCTGCGCGCGCTGGTGTCGTTCATCGCGCAGTGGGCGCCGAACGCCACGGTGGTCTTGAGCCCGGTTCAGCAGATCGTCTTCGGGCTCCTGATCATCGGCTTCCTGATCTATGAACCGCACGGCCTGCGCGAGCTCTGGCAGCGTATGCGGCGGCTCTTTCACCTGTGGCCTTTCCGGGCCTGATCCTGCGCATTCAATCCACCAAGGAGACGACGATGAACAACGACATCCTGAACAACCCCGCGCGCCGCCGCATCGTGAACGCGGGTCTGGGCAGCGCTGCGCTGTCGAGCCTGCCGCTGACTTCGGCCATCGCGCAGACGGGCGAGATCGTGGTCGGCGCGGCGCCGCCGATCACCGGCGTCTTCGCTTTCGCCGGCGTCGGCCTGCACCAGGGGCTGGGCGACTACTGCGAATGGCGCAACCAGGCGAAGAAGGGCGTGGCGGGGCGCCGGCTGCGCTACGTCGGCGAAGACTCGGCCTACAAGATGGACCAGGCGATGTCGGTCTTCAAGAAGATCATGAGCGCGCACAACCCGCCGGTGTTCTACGGCGACTCCACCGCCTGGGCCAAGGCGGCCGCGAGAGAGGTGAGCCAGCTGGGCACCACGATCGTTTCGAGCCCGAGCTTCAGCTCGGATCTGGCCGACCCGAAGAACGTGCCCTACTACTTCATGGCCGGGCCGACCTATGCGGCGATGGGCGAGATCCTGCTCGAGTACATCAACCGCACCAGCCGCGGTACCACCCGGCCGTCGGTGGCGCTGGTCTACAGCGACACCGAGTTCGGTCGCGATCCGATTGCCGCCATCAAGGTCAAGGCGCAGGCGCTCGGCATCCCGGTGCCTCTGGAGATCGTCACCCGGCCCGGCGCCGTGGACGTCAGCAGCGAGGTGGCCAAGATGCGCCGCGTGCGCCCTGACTTCGTGATCTTCCACGGCTACGTGCTGGCGCCGATCCCCGAGTTCATCCGCCAGATGCGCGAGGCCGGTCTGAGCGCCACGCCGATGGGCACCATCTGGAGCATGGACAAGACCACCGTCGACGCGATGGGCGCCGCCGGCCAGGGCTGGATGGGCGTGATGCCCTACCGCTACAGCTACGACGTGAAGGACGCCCCGGCACTGCGCGAGATGCGCGACTTCGCCGCCAAGGCGCGGCCGCAGATGAGCTACATCCCGCTTTTCTATACGCACGGCTGGCTGGTCGGGATGATCTTTGCCGAGATCATGGAGCGCACGCTGAAGGCCGGCAAGCCACTCACCGGGCCGAACATGAAGGTCGCGCTGGAGAGCATCGACAACTGGGACACCGGCGGCATCACCGGGCTGCTGGCCTCGTTGAAGGGGCACCAGATCGCCTCCGGCCGCATCTACCAGTACGACGCCACCAGCAAGCTGTTCGAGCCCGCCAGCGGCTGGATCAAGACGGCTTGAGATGTCGACGCCCGCGCTCGCCATCGAGAACATCGAGGTGGTCTACCACCACACGGTGCAGGTGCTGCGCGGGCTGTCGCTGAGCGTGCCGCAGGGGCAGATCGTGGCGCTGCTGGGCGCCAACGGGGCGGGCAAGACGACCACGCTGAAGGCCATCTCGGGCCTGCTGCCGATGGAGGTGGGCGAGGTGCGTGCCGGCGCCATCCGCTTCGAGGGCGAGCGCATCGACCAGGTCGCGCCGCACCTGCTGGCGCGCCGCGGCATTGCCCATGTGCGTGAGGGCCGCCATGTGTTCGAGGACCTGACGGTGGACGAGAACCTCGTCGCCGCCAGCTACGCGCTGACCGGCCGCGGGCTCAAGCCCGACGCAGAGCTGATCTACGGCTACTTTCCGCGCCTGAAAGAGCGCCGCGCGCAGCGTGCCGGCTACCTTTCGGGCGGCGAGCAGCAGATGCTGGCCATCGGCCGCGCGCTGCTGGGCGCGCCCAAGCTGATGCTGCTCGACGAGCCCTCGCTGGGCCTGGCGCCGCTGGTGGTGGCGAGCATCTTCGAGATCATCGCGCGCATCAACCGCGAGCAGGGCGTGGCGATGCTGCTGGTGGAGCAGAACGCCGCCGCCGCCTTCGGCATCGCGCAGTACGGCTACATCATGGAAAGCGGCAAGGTGGTGATCGACGGGCCGACCTCCAGGCTGGTGGCCGATGCCGACGTGCAGCGCTTCTACCTGGGCCACGGCGACAGCGGTGCGGGGGTGGCCAGCTTTCGCGACGTCAAGCATTACAAGCGCCGCAAGCGCTGGCTGTCGTGAGCGCGGCCCTGGACCATGAGCCCTTTGCCTCGCTGCCGGCGCGGCTGCGCCGCTGGGCCGCCACGCGCCCCGATGCGGTGGCCTTGCGGCAGAAGGACTTCGGCCTGTGGCAGCCGGTGAGCTGGCGTCAGTACGAGCAGCAGGCGCGCCACTTCGGCCTCGGCATGAGCAGCCTGGGTGTCGCCGAAGGCGCGCATGTGGCGATCGTCAGCGAGAACCGAAAGGAGTGGGTCTTCAGCCAGCTCGGCCTGGGGCTGCTGGGCCTGGTGCCGGTGGGCGTGTACCCCACCTCGCCGGCGCAGGAGGTGCAATACCTGCTGCACATCGCCGAGGCGGTGGCGGTGGTCTGCGAGGACCAGGAGCAACTCGACAAGGTGCTCGAGGTGCGCGAGCGGCTGCCGCTGCTGCGCCAGCTGGTGGTGATCGACCCCAAGGGCCTGCGCCACTACGCGGCCGACGGCCTGTTCATCTTCGACGACGTGGTGCAGCGCGGTGCCGCCCACGAGCGCGAGCACCCGGGCCTGGTGGACGAACGCCAGGCGCGCCAGCAGCCGCAGGACACCGCACTGATGATCTTCACCAGCGGCTCCACCGGCCGGCCCAAGGCGGCGATGCTGAGCTACGGCAACATCGACGCGATGGCTGCCGGCACGGATGCCATCTACCGCTGCAGCACCGAGGACTCGACGCTGTCTTACCTTCCGCTGTGCCATGTGGCCGAGCAGATCTACACCGTGCACCTGCCGCTGCGCGCCGGGCTCGTCGTGAACTTCGCCGAGAGCCTGCGCACCGTGCAGAGCGATCTGCGCGAGGTGGCGCCGACGCTGTTTCTCGGCGTGCCGCGCATCTGGGAGAAGCTGCACGCCAGCATCGAGATCAAGTCGCGCGAGGCCGGCGGCCTGCGCCACGCGCTGTACCGCCGGGCGCTGGCGGCGGTGGCGCCGATGGCCGATGTGCCGCCCGAGGCGCGCACGCCGAGCCAGAAGCTGCGCTTCGCCCTGTGGACGCTGCTGGTGCTGCGGGCGCTGAACAACTACATCGGCCTGCGCCGCTGCCGGCTGGCGTTGTCGGGCGCGGCACCGATCGCGCCGCAGATGCTGAGCTTCTTCCGCAGCCTGGGCGTGCCGATCCGCGAGGGCTACGGCATGACCGAGACCGCTGGCGTGGTGACCGTGCAGCGCAGCGCCGCGTCGCCGGTGGGCACGGTGGGCGCGCCGATCCCGGGCGTACAGACGCGGCTGGCCGACGACGGCGAACTGCTGGTGCGCGGGCCCACGGTCTTCAAGGGCTACTGGGGCGATGCCGCGGCCACCCGGCAGGCCATCGACGCCGAAGGCTGGCTGCACACCGGCGACATCGCGCAGGCGGTGGCCACGCCGGGCGGGGAAGAGCTGCGCATCGTCGACCGCAAGAAGGACATCATGATCACCGCCGGCGGCAAGAACATCACGCCCAGCGAGATCGAGAACGCGCTCAGGTTCAGCGCCTACATCAAGGAAGCGGTGGTCATCGGCGATCGCCGGCACTTCGTCTCGGCGCTGATCCAGATCGACCCCGAGACGGTGGGCAAGTGGGCCGAAGAGCAGGGCCACGCCTACACCACCTTCCGCAGCCTGGCCGAGCACCCCGAGGTGCACGGGCTGATCGAGGCCGAGGTGCGGCGCGTCAACGACCGCATGCCGCAGGTGCAGCAGGTTCGGCGCTTCCATCTGCTGGGCAAGGAGCTGGACCACGACGACGGCGAGGTGACGGCCACCATGAAGATCAAGCGCAGCAGCATCGCGCAGAAGTACGCCACGGAGATCGAGGCGCTGTACGGCAGCAAGGCGGCGGCTTGAACTGCTGTCCCAACCACGGCACGGAAAGCGGACCATGACGACTGGCGAAATTCGCTTCGACGGCCGCGTGGCCGTGGTCACCGGCGCCGGGGGTGGCCTGGGCCGCGCGCATGCGCTGCTGCTGGCCGCGCGCGGTGCCCAGGTGGTGGTCAATGACCTCGGCGGCACGCTCAACGGCAGCGGCGGCGATGACGCGGCGGCCAACCGCGTGGTCGCCGAGATCCGCGCCGCTGGTGGCCAGGCTGTTGCCAACCACGACAGCGTCGCCAGCCCCGAGGGCGCACGCCGGCTGGTGCAGCAGGCGGTGGACGAGTACGGCCGGCTCGACGTGCTGATCAACAACGCCGGCATCCTGCGCGACAAGTCGCTCGCCAAGATGGCGCCGGGTGACTTCGAGGCGGTGATCGCCGTGCATCTGCTGGGCAGCGCGTACTGCTCGCAAGCGGCGCTGTCGCAGATGCAGGGGCAGGCCTACGGCCGCATCGTCATGACCACCTCGGCCGCGGGCCTGTACGGCAACTTCGGCCAGACCAACTACGGCGCGGCCAAGCTCGGGCTGGTCGGGCTGATGAACAGCCTGAAGCTCGAGTGCGGCAAGTACGGCATCCACATCAACACGGTGGCGCCGGTGGCGCTGACGCGCATGACCGAAGGGCTGCCGCTGGCGCAGTTGATCGGCGACGCCGCGCCAGAACAGGTCAGCGCGGCAGTGGCTTTCCTGGCCAGCGAGGCCTGCCGCTTCAGCGGCGAGGTCGTCGCCGCGGGCGCCGGCTACCTGGCGCGTGTGCAGATCGTCGAGTCGATGGGCGTGCACCTGGCGCGCGACACGCTCTCGCCCGAGGCCGTGGCCGCCGCTTGGCCGCAGATCGCCGACATGGCCGGCGCGCGGCCCTTCGGCTCGGCCACCGAGGCGCTGATCGGCGCCTTCGGTGGTGTAGTCGCGCAGGCCAGCTGATGCGCGACGCCTACGTCATCGCCACCGCCTGCACGCCCTTCGGCAAGCATGCCGACAAGAGCTTCAAGGCGCTGACGCGCTGGGCCTGGACCGAGCTGCTGGCCGACGCGGGCCTGGCCGACGGCGCGCTGGTGCAGCAGGCCTGGTTCGGCAACTGCGGCATGGGGCAGTGGGGGCAGGGCGGCATCCGCGGGCAGGTCTGCCTGTCGCCGCTGGTCGAGGAAGGGCTGTTCCCTGAGCGCGTGCCGGTGGTCAACGTCGAAGGCGGCTGTGCCACCGCGTCCTTCGCCTTTGCCGGCGCCTGGAAGGACGTGCTCAGCGGCCAGTGCGAGGTCAGCGCGGCGATCGGCGTGGAGAAGCTCGTCAGCCCCGACGACCCGACGCGTGTGCCGGCCATCTTTGCCACCGCCATCGACCAGCTCGACCCGCAGCGCTGGCACGACTACTACACCCGCGCGGGTGAGCAGGCCGGCAAGCCCTTTGCCACCGGCCCCGGGCGCACGGTGTACATGGACACCTATGCCATGCAGGCGGCCTGGCACATGAAGCGCTGGGGCACCACGCAGCGGCAGATCGCCATCGCGGCGTCGAAGAACCACCACCACGGCAGCCTGAACCCGAGAGCGCAGTACCGCTTCGAGGTGGATGTGGAGGCGGTGCTGGCCGATCGTGAGGTGAGCTGGCCTTTGACGCGCGCGATGTGCTCGCCGCTGGGCGACGGCGCGGCCGCGGCGCTGGTCTGCAGCGAGGCGGCATTGGCGCACTTCGCGCCGGCCGTGCGCGCACGCGCGGTGAAGGTGCGCACGGTGCAGATGAGCGGCGGCAAGTACCGCGCGCTCGACGAACCGGGGCTGTCGCGCATCGCCGCCGACAAGGCCTGGGCCGCCAGCGGCCTGAAGCCGGCCGACATCGACCTGGTGGAGCTGCACGACGCCACCAGCTTCTGCGAGATCTACCAGCTCGAGATGCTGGGCTTCTGCGCCGACGGGCAGGGCGGGCCGATGGTCGAGTCGGGCGCGACGGCGCTGGGCGGGCGGCTGCCGGTGAACGTCTCCGGCGGGCTGGTGAGCAAGGGCCACCCGATCGGCGCGACGGGCCTGTCGATGGTGCACGAGGTCTGCCGCCAGTTGCGCGGCGAGGCCGGCACGGCGCAGGTGGCTGGCGCGCGCATCGGGCTGATCGAGAACGGCGGCGGTGTGATGGGTTTCGACGAAGCCGCCTGCGTGGTGACGATCCTGGAGAAAGCCGAGTGATCGACTGGAAGCCCGAAGACCCGGCGACGCTGGCCGACCCCTACGCGCTGTTTGCGCGCATGCGCGACGAGGACCCCTGCCACTGGAGCCCGCGGCTGAAGAGCTGGGTGCTCACGCGCTACGACGATGTGAAGGCGGTCTGCGTGGACAAGGAGCGCATGTCGTCCAACCGGCTGCAACCCTTCTTCGCCTCGCTGCCCTCTGAAGAAGCGCGGCGCATCGGCGACATCATCCGATACCTCTCGCACTGGATGGTCTTCAAGGACGCGCCAGAGCACACGCGGCTGCGCCGACTCACCTCGCGCGTCTTCCACGCCCGCTCGATGGCCGCGATGCGGCCGCAGGTGGAGCAGATCTCGGCCTTCCTGCTCGACGGCCTGCAGGGGCGCGAGCAGATCGACTTCATCGCCGACTTCGCCGGCCCGCTGCCGTGCCTGGTGATCATGGCTATGCTGGGCGTGCCGGCAGAGCAGCTGCCCGAGATGAAGCGGCTGTCGGACGACATGGCGCTCTTCATCGGCTCTTCGCGCACCAGCGCCGAGAAGTACGCCGAAAAGTATGACATCGCCGAGGCCGCCACGCACCAGATGGCCGCGACCTTCCGCGATCTGATCGCGCAACGCCGTGCCGAGCCGCGCGAAGACCTGCTGTCAGAACTCGTCCACCTGCGCGACGGCGAAGACCGGCTGAGCGACGACGAGCTGGTGGCCACCTGCATCCTGCTGCTGTTCGCGGGCCACGAGACCACCACCAACCACATCGCGAACGCCCTGCACGCGCTGGTGCGATTCCCCGACCAGCAGGCGCTGCTGCGCGACGACCCTGCGCTGGCGGCCGCAGCGGTGGAAGAGCTGCTGCGCTACGACGGCCCGTCGGGCGCGCAGGTGCGCATCGTCAGCGAGCCCTGCGTGCTGCATGGCAAGACGCTGCAGCCGGGCGAGCGGGTGTTCGTCATGCTCAATGCCGCCAACCGCGACCCGCGCGCCTTTGCCGACCCCGACCGGCTGGACCTGCAGCGCGACGGCGTGCCGCACCTGACCTTCGGCTTCGGCACCCACATCTGCCTGGGCTTCCCGCTGGCGCGGCTGGAGGGCCAGGTGGCGCTGCCGGCGGTGCTGGCGCGCTGGGCGCAGATCGAGCCGCACGGCGACGCACCACCGGCGTGGATCAACTCGCTGGTCTTTCGCGGCATGCACACGCTGCCGCTGCGCATCCGTCCAAGCTGAATTGGTGCCGTGTTGGCCGCAGCACAATCGCCCTCCCCGAAGAGGAGACCCGCTCGATGTCCGCCCGCACCACCCCGCCCTTTCGCGCCGACCATGTCGGCAGTTTCCTGCGTCCGGCGACTCTGCTCGAGGCGCGTGACCAGAAGGCCGAGGGCGTCATCACGCCCGCGCAGCTGCGCGAGGTGGAAGACCGCGCGATTGCCGAGATCGTCAAGTTCCAGCGCGACGCCGGGCTGCTGTCCATCACCGACGGCGAGTTCCGCCGCACCTACTTCCACATCGACTTCCTCGAGCAGCTGGGCGGCGTGCACACCGACATCCCGTTCACCGTGAAGCGCCCCGACGGCACCGAGGAACTGGCGCCGCCGGTCATCAAGGTGGTCGACAAGGTGCGCCACATGAAGGACATCCAGCGTGCCGACTTCGAGTATCTGAAGGCGCAGGTCGAACTGCACGCACCCGGCTGCACGCCCAAGGTGACCATTCCCAGCCCGACCATGCTGCACTTCCGTGGTGGCCGCGCCGGCATCAGCCGCGAGGCCTACCCTGAGCTCGAGCCGGCCTTCTACGACGATGTCGCCCAGGCTTACGCGGACGAGCTGCACAGCCTGTTCGAGGCCGGCTGCCGCTACGTGCAGATGGACGACACCAACATGGCCTACCTGTGCGACGAGAAGATGCGCGAGGCGGCGCGCCAGCGCGGCGACGACCCGGACGAGTTGCCGCACCGCTACGCGGGCTTCGTCAACAAGGTGGTGGCCAAGAAGCCCGCCGGCATGACGCTGGCCATGCACCTTTGCCGCGGCAACTTCAAGAGCACTCACGCGGCGGCCGGCCACTACGAGCCGGTGGCCGAGGCGCTGCTCTCCGAGATGAACCTCGACGCCATCTTCATGGAGTACGACGACGACCGCTCGGGCGATTTCCGCCCCCTGCGTTACCTGAAGCCCGGGCGCATCGTGGTACTGGGTCTGGTGACCACCAAGTTCGGCCAGCTCGAGACCAAGGATTCGATCAAGCGCCGCATCGCCGAGGCCGCGCAGTACGCGCCGCTCGAACAACTGGCGCTGAGCCCGCAGTGCGGCTTCTCCAGCACCGTGCACGGCAACAACATCGCCGTCGATGACCAGCGGCGCAAGCTGCAACTGGTCGTCGAAGTGGCGCACGAGGTCTGGGGCTGACGGTGGCTGACACCGCCGCGACGACCACTGTCCGCGAAGCCACCTGGGCGCTGATGCGCGCCCACGGGATGACGACGGTGTTCGGCAACCCGGGCTCGACCGAGCTGGGTTTCTTCCTCGGCTGGCCTGCCGACCTGCGCTATGTGCTGGGCCTGCAGGAGAGTGTCGTCGTCGGCATGGCCGATGGCTACGCGCAGGCCAGCGGCAACGCCGCTTTCGTCAACCTGCACTCGGCGGTGGGCGTCGGGCATGCGATGGGGGCCATCTTCACGGCCTTCAAGAACCGCACGCCGATGGTCATCACTGCCGGCCAGCAGGCGCGCTCGATCCTGCCTTTCGACCCCTTCCTGCACAGCGCCGAGGCCACGCTGCTGCCCAAGCCGTATGTGAAGTGGGCGGTCGAGCCGGCCCGTGGCGAAGACGTGCCGCTGGCCATCGCCCGCGCGTACCACGTGGCGATGACGCCGCCGCGCGGGCCGGTGCTGGTCAGCGTGCCGGCCGACGACTGGGCGCGGCTCTGCACGCCCGTGCAGCCGCGCCGCGTCAGCCAGGCGCTGCGGCCCGACCCGGCCACGCTGGACGAGGTGGCGCAGGCGCTCGACACGGCCGAGCGGCCGGCCTTCGTCATCGGTCCCGCAGTCGACCGCGACGGCGCCTGGGCGCTGGCACGCACACTGGCCGAGCGCCACAAGGCACGTGTCTGGGGCGCGCCGATGAGCGGCCGCGCCGGCTTCCCCGAAGACCACCCGCAGTTCGCCGGCTGGCTGCCGTCGATGCGCGAACGCATCGTCGAGATGCTGGCCGGGCATGACCTGATCCTGGCGCTGGGCGCGCCCGCCTTCACCTATCACGTGCAGGGCGAAGGGCCGCATGCACCGCCGGGCGCGCAGGTGGTGCAGATCACCGACGACCCGCACGCGGCGGCGTGGGCTCCGCTGGGCACCAGCGTGATCGCCAGCCTGTCGCTGGCGCTGCAGGATCTGCTCGCGCGGCCGCTGCCGCCGCAGGCCGCGTCGCGCGCGCTGCCCGCGCTGCGCGAACCGGCGCCGGTGATGGCGCTGCCCGCGCCGGGCGAGCGCATCCCGGTGCCCTTCCTGATGCAGACGCTGGCGCAGGTGCGCCCGCGCGGCAGCATCGTCTTCGAAGAGGCGCCCAGTGCGCGCACGGCCATGCAGCGCCACCTCACGATCTACGAGAGCGGCACCTACTGGACGATGGACAGCGGCGGCCTCGGCCACGGCCTGGCGGCGGCGATGGGCGTGGCGCTGGCGCAGGCCCAGCGGCCCGACCCGCGGCGCGTCATCGCGCTCATCGGCGACGGCTCGGCGATGTATTCGATCCAGGCGCTGTGGAATGCCGCGCAGTGGAAGCTGCCGGTGACGGTGCTGATCGTGAAGAACCGGCGCTACGCTGCGCTGCAGCACTTCGCGCCGTACTCGGGCTTCGAGCCCGGCGCCGATCTGGTTGGCACCGCGCTGCCCGAACTCGACTTCGTCGCGCTGGCCGCCGGCCACGGCCTGCGCGCCAGCCGCGTCAGCGAGGGCGCCGCGCTGGAGGCTGCGCTGCGCGACGCGCTGGCTGCCGAGGGCCCGGTGCTGCTGGAGATCGAGGTCGCCTGAGTTGCATCAGGCCACGGCCTGGTGCCGGTCGCGGGTGCAGGCCAGTACCTGCTCGACGATGGCGTCGTGCAGGTGGCCTTCAGGGCTGTCGTGGTGTGAGAAGCCGGTGGTGGGCACGAAGAACGAGACAGGCCCGCACGTCCTGGCGGCATCCGTGATCAGGCCACCCATGTGCCTGGCCAGCGCCTGCAGCTCGCCCGCCTCCGCCATGCCGCCGCTGCCCAGGGTGTGGAAGACCATGACCTCGTAGCCCCGGGCTTCGAGCTGATTGCGCACGTTGACCGTGCACTTGTCGATCGTGCTGAGGGCGCGCCGGGAGTCGAACGACGACCGGGATTCGATCGCGGTGCCGATCTGGGTGAACGAGGAAGTGATCGCCTCGCTGAATCACACCTGGATGCACAAGGTGTCCACGGTGCAGGAGATGGTCAAGGCGCACCTGCCGGTGCTGATCGCTGCCACGCGCGAGATCTCGATGCGGCTGGTGCCGGACTAGCGCC
>Ga0105048_10002727_pt1 | contig 28751 bp, 23 predicted proteins | sample MAT05_FD_78382 | JGI IMG/M metagenome (GOLD analysis project Ga0105048, IMG submission 78382) | Freshwater microbial communities from Lake Fryxell liftoff mats and glacier meltwater in Antarctica - MAT-05 | ecosystem: Environmental > Aquatic > Freshwater > Ice > Liftoff microbial mat | place...
CTTGCCGACCGACCGGCGGATCGTCTGCGCGAGCGACTCCGCCGCAACGACCAGGGTCGCCTCGTCGGCGCCGAAGGTCAGCACGGTCTTGCCGCCGCGCTCGATGTAGAGCGCGAGCCGGCCGTCGACGAGCACGACGAGTGCGCCGGCCTTGCGTCCGGGGCGGTGGCCGCGCGGCGTGGGTTCGGGTGGGGCGGATGCTGGACCGGCCGGACCCGCGATCGGACCCGCGATCGGACCCGGGATCGGACCCGCGATCGCGCGGCCGTTCGGATCGGCAGTCGGACCGGCGGACGGACGACTGGTCGGGCTGGCGATCGGGACGGCGCCGACCGCAGCATCCGCCATGGGGGCCGCCGGCCACGGCAGCGCGGCGCCGTACGGGTTCGCGGGATCGGTCGCCGCGAGGGTGATCGCGAGGGGAGGGGTGGTGTCGTCTGGCTCGCGGGTGAAAGAGCGCAGTCGGTCGACGGTCGCGCCGGTGGCGAACTGTGCGGCGCCGAGGTGCTCGATGAAGTAGCCGCGGCGGGCGCGTCCGGTGTCTTCGAAACCGCTCAGCACCTTGTAGACGAGGCTGAAACCGCCGCGCACACCCTCATTCGCGACCGCGCCCCGCGTGACGACACCGTGCCGCTCGAGCAGCAGCTCGGCGGTCGCGAGACCGCGGACGGTGGCATCCGGCTCGGCGAGGGGCAGCAGCGACCAGCGTCCGGCCACGCTCGGCGGTCCGCTCTGCATCGGCAGGGCCGGGCGGGCGCGCCCACGGTACGCGCGGCTGCGGGGCACCCCGCGACGGGCCGGAGCCGCCCCACCGAGAAACGACCGCAGCGGCGAGAACGTGTCGTTGGTGATCAGGCCCGACCAGACGAGGTCCCAGATCGCGGCAGCGAACTGCTTGTCGTCGAGTACCCCGAGCTCGCCACCGACCACGTTCGACAGCTGCCGGAAGAAGTACGCCCCGCCGCCGGCGAGCGCCGCGAGGATGGAGCGCTGCAGTTCGGTGGTCTCGTCGCCGGTCGGCTCGGCGAGGGTCACCGGCGCCGACTCCGCGAGGTGCAGGCTAATCCAGCCGTCGCTTCCCGGCAGGGCGCCGGCACCCGACCAGATGACCTCGCCCGTCGCGGTGAGCTCGTCGAGCATCGCGGGGGAGTAGTCGCGCACCCGGGCGGGCAGCACGAGGCTCTCCCACGCGGATGCAGGCAGAGCGACCCCTGCGAGCTGGTCGATGACCTGCGCGACGCCGTCGACTCCGCGCAGCGGCTCGGTCACGTGCTGCCAGGCGGGGAGGAAGCGGCCGAGCGTTGCGGCATCCACCGGCTCCACCTCGTGCCGGAGCGCAGCGAGCGACCGGCTGCGCAGCCGGCGCAGCACCTCGACATCGCACCATTCGCTGCCGGTCTGCATCGGCCTGAATTCGCCCTCCACAACCCGGCGCTGCTTTTCGAGCCGGCGCAGGGTGTCGAGGACGACGGCGGTGCCGACACCCAGCCGCTCGGCGGCGGCGGCGACGGTGAACGGGGCGTGGGTGCGGGCGTAGCGTCCGACGAGGTCGCCGAGCGGATCGTCCACCGGCTCGATGAAGGCGGCGGGGATGCCGATCGGCAGGGGCGTTCCGAGCGCGTCGCGGAGGCGCGCGGCATCCTCGATCACCGCCCAACGGTCGGCGCCCGCGCGCCAGACCCGGTTGGCGCGGGCGAGTTCGGCGAGCCAGCGCGGCACGTCGGCGAGATCGTCTGCGTCGGCGGCGCGCCCGGCATCCGCGCCTGGGGCATCGGCGCGCCCGGCATCGGCGCCCGCGGCAGGTGCGCGCCCGGCATCCGCGCTTCCCACGACCCTCGGCACCGGCTGAACCCGCGCCTGCATCTCCTCCACCGACAGTGGACCCAGGATGCGCAACAGGTCGACGACGCCCTCGGCGCCCTTGACCTTGCGGTCCGGGGCGAGGCGCTGCAGCTCGAGCTCGGTGCGTTCGATGACGGCGGGGTCCAGCAGTTCGCGCAGTTCGGCGCGCCCGAGGAGCTCGGCGAGCAGGGTCGAGTCGAGTGACAGCGCGGCGGCCCGGCGCTCCGCGAGCGGGGAGTCGCCCTCGTACATGAACGCGGCCACGTATCCGAAGAGCAGCGACCGAGCAAAGGGTGAGGCCTGTTCGGTCTGCGACTCGACCACGCGAATCTGGCGGCTCTCGATCTGCTTCGCGAGTGCGGTCAGGCCGGGTAGGTCGTAGACGTCCTGCAGCACCTCGCGCACCGCCTCAAGCACGATCGGAAAGCTCGGGTACTTCACCGCGACCGCCAGCAATTGGGCGGATCGCTGCCGCTGCTGCCAGAGTGGCGACCGCTTTCCGGGGTTGTAGCGCGGCAGCAGCAGGGCGCGCGCGGCGCACTCCCGGAACCTCGACGCGAACAGTGCCGATCCGCCGACCTCCTCGGTGACGATGTCGCTCAGCTCGTCCGGATCGAAGACGAACAGCTCCGCTCCCGGAGGCTCGCTGTCGGTGTCGGGAATGCGCGCGATGACTCCGTCGTCGCTCGCCATCGCGGCGCCTTCCATGCCGTAGCGCTCGCGGATCCGCGCGGCGACGGCGAGCGCCCACGGCGCGTGCACCTGCATGCCATACGGCGAATGCAGGACGACCCGCCAGTCGCCCAGCTCGTCGCGAAACCGCTCGACGACGAGCGTTCGGTCGGAGGGGACGTGGCCGGTGGCCTTCTTCTGGTCGTCAATGAACGCGATGAGGTTGTTGACGGCTCGGTAGTCGAGGCCGCCGTCGGCGACCCGGGCGCGCGCATCTTCGAGCGACGCGGTCGCGACCTCGCGGGTGAACGCGCCGATTGCCCGGCCGAGCTCGGCGGGGCGTCCGATGCCGTCGCCCTTCCAGAACGGCACGCGTCCCGGCTGGCCGTAGGCGGGAGTGACGAGCACGCGGTCGTGGGTGATGTCCTCGATGCGCCAGCTCGTCGCCCCGAGCGCGAAGACGTCGCCGACGCGGGACTCGTAGACCATCTCCTCGTCGAGCTCTCCGACGCGGCCGCCTCCTCCGCCGGTGGGGCCCGCCGACGCCCCGGTCGAGCCGACCATGAACACGCCGAACAGCCCGCGGTCGGGGATCGTTCCGCCGCTCGTGACGGCGAGGCGCTGAGCGCCGGGGCGTCCGGTGATCGTGCCCTTCACGCGGTCCCAGATGATGCGGGGTCGCAGCTCGGCGAACTCGTCCGACGGGTACAGTCCGCTCAGCAGGTCGAGGGTTGCGTCATACGCGCCGCGCGGCAGGTTCGCGAATGGGGCCGCCCGGCGCACGGTATCGAACCACTCCTCGACGTCGAGGGTGTCGAGGGCGACCGCGGCGACGGTCTGTTGAGCGAGAACGTCGAGCGGGTTCGTCGGAACGGTCAGCGCCTCGATCTGGCCCGATGACATTCGCTCGCTCGCGACCGCAGAGTGGATGAGGTCGGCGCGGTGCTTGGGGAAGATGATGCCGCGCGACACCTCGCCGACCTGGTGGCCGGCGCGGCCGACGCGCTGCAGCCCGCTCGCCACCGACGGCGGTGCCTCGACCTGGATGACGAGGTCGACCTCGCCCATGTCGATGCCGAGCTCGAGCGACGAGGTCGCGACGACGCAGCGCAGGCGCCCGCTCTTGAGGTCGTCCTCGATGAGGGCGCGCTGGTCCTTGGAGACGGATCCGTGGTGGGCGCGGGCGAGCGCGGTGGAGCTCTGAGGATCGCACCAGCGATCCTGCGACCCCGGCGCCGAGGGAGCCTGCGACCGAGGGTCTTCCCCCACCGCGGACTGAGGTCCAGCGAGCGTGTCGACACCCGATCCCACGCCGACGAGCTCCGGCGCCGCGGTGCGCAGCGCCCAGATCTCGTTGAGCCGCGCCGTCAGTCTCTCGGCGAGCCGTCGCGAGTTCGCGAACACGATGGTCGACCGGTGCTCGAGGATGCGGTCGACAATATTCTCCTCGACGTGCGGCCAGATTGAGCCCTGGGTCGGTGCGCTTCCCGCCGCGGACCCTTCGAGGATGGGCGCGGTGCCGAGCTCGGTCATGTCCTCGACCGGGACGACGACCGTCAGGTCGAACTTCTTCGTCGACGGCGGCGCCACGATGCTGACGTGCTCGCTGCCGCCGAGGAACCGCGCGACCTCCTCGTGCGGGCGAACGGTCGCCGAGAGTCCGATGCGCTGTGCCGGCTTGTCGAGCAGGGCGTCGAGCCGCTCAAGCGAGATCGCGAGGTGCGCGCCCCGTTTCGTCGACGCGACCGCGTGCACCTCGTCGACGATGACGGTGTCCACCCCGCGGAGGGTTTCCCGCGCCGAGGCCGTGAGCATGAGGTAGAGCGATTCCGGTGTCGTGATCAGGATGTCGGGGGGCGTGCGCTGCAGCATCCGCCGGTCGCCAGAGGTGGTATCACCCGAGCGCACGCCCACCGTGATGTCGGGCGGGGCCTCGCCGAGTCGGCGCGCCGTTTGGGTGACACCGACCAGTGGCGCCCGCAGGTTGCGCTCCACATCGACCGCGAGGGCCTTGAGCGGCGAGATGTACAGCACGCGTGTGCGCCGGTTCGGCTCGGGCGGGGCGGGCGCGGATGCGAGGCGGTCGATCGACCAGAGGAACGCAGCGAGGGTCTTCCCGGAGCCGGTCGGGGCGACAACGAGGGCGTGCGCTCCGCTGGCGATCGCGCTCCAGGCGCCAGCCTGCGCTGTCGTAGGCGCGGCGAACGCCCCGGTGAACCATTCGCGGGTGGCACGGGAAAAGAGGTCGAGCGGCGAGCCCATTGCTCCATCTTCTCCCACCGCGCCGACAATCCGCCGGGCGGAGCAGGCCGGGTGCGAACAGATGAGCCCCTACGCCGTAGTGCCGCGCAAGCCCATGGTGTCAGACGGGGGGGCCTCCTAACATCGGGGGATGGATCGGGTGGACTACATCAACACTTTTATCGCGGTCGCGCCCGACAATCGGGCGGTACGCGGGATGAAGCCGCCAGCGAGCCGCGGCAGCTCGACCGGGCCGACCGATGCCATCCCGACCGTCGCCGCGCTCACCTACGAGCTGATCAACGGGCATCCGTACGAGCTGACCTCGGGTGATGTCATCTTCACTGTGATGGCGCTGCGGCGGGGGATCTCGGAAGCTGATCGTGCCGTGGCTCGGTCCGAGTTCTACTCCGAGCCCCGCGCATGCCTTCGGTCTTCTGATCTCGGCAAGCGATACGGCTGGGGCATCCATGCCGACGCCGACGGGCGTCTCGCGCTCTACGGGGTCGAGTCGCACGAGTACGGCCGGCTGCTCGACGGGCGCGATCCGTTCGGAGACTGCGTCTCGGTGACCCGGGCACTGCGCAGTTCCCGCTGAGCCCGCCCGCGCCGCGTGACGCGCGCACACCGTTTCGTGGGCGAGAATAAGGCATGAGCTCAGTAGGCACACCCGACCCGAATCCCGGCTGGCTGTCCGACGAGGAGCTGGCCGAAACCAGGCGGCGCCTCCCGCTGCTGTATGTCGAGGCGATGCCGGTGCGCGTCAACGGGCTCGGCGAGGTCACCGAGGTCGGCATCCTGCTCCGAGCGAACTCTGCGGGCGCGATGACCCGCACCCTTGTCTCCGGTCGCGTGATGTTCGGCGAATCCCTGCGCGACGCGCTCTTCCGCCACCTCGAGAAGGACCTCGGGCCGATGGCGTTCCCACTGCTACCTGCGAGCACCGTGCCATTCTCGGTCGCCGAGTACTTTCCGTTTCCGGGCACGCAGTTCAGCGATGCCCGCCAGCACGCGGTGTCGCTCGCTTACGTCGTGCCCGTCACCGGCTCGTGCGATCCGCGCCAGGATGCCCTCGAGCTCACGTGGATGAGCCCCGCGGATGCCGCATCCGACGCCATTGCCGCCGAGATGGAGGGCGGGCGCGGCGCACTACTTCGCGCCGGCCTCGCATCGGTCGGTCGACTCTTCTAGCCGGAGCTGCCGACCCGTGCCGCGGATCTCCTCTCGCAATGGAAATTGCACTGGCACTGGCAACGGTGTGCTGGATTCCGGCGACGAATGCACCCTCGACGCCTGGGCAACGCTGACGCCATCCAGCTGGCGGACCGTGTACGGCTCGCTCAGGTTGAGGATGAGATGCACAAACGGCAGCGGCAGACCCCGTTCGAACTGTGGCAGAGACCGGGCGCGCGAGCACCACAGCCGCTCCGCGATCGTGACGAGCGCTCCGCTCGGCTTGCGCTCGAAATACTCGGGCGGCGACCACCCCATCACCGGATGCTCGGCGTTCGCGGCACCTCGTCCATCAGAGCGCTCGCACGGAATTGTTTCGCGGGTCATGCGTGAGCCCGACGATTCCGAGGTGCTCGAACAGGGGCGGCAGGTGCGTTCCGAAGCGGCCACGGTAGCCGTTGCGCAGCCCGTACCAGTCGCCGACGGCGTTGCTGGCGGACCGCCCCCACGCCTCCACGGTGCCATCGTTGACGGGCTTCTTCCCGTCGGCGGCCCCGAGCGGCACCCAGTCGCCCTGTGTGGCGAGCCACGCGTGCAGGTCGTCAATGGCGCGCGCGTGGTGCATCAGAGTGGTCGACCCCACCTGGCAGACGAGCTCGTCGCCGTCCACATACATCGTGTACTGGGAGGTACCGGGCGCGGTCCCGAGCTGCCAGGGGGAGTCTGTGGTGCCGTCGATCACGGTGGCCCCCATCTGAGTGCGGGAACTCGGGTCTCAGACCGAATTGTGACAGCAGCGGTGCCGAGCCGCCCCGGGGCGGTTGCGTCCGCCCAGCAAAACGGAACGCCTGTGCGACGAAGTGTGCTCAGCGCCAACCTGCGCACAACTCCTGCTTACCCGACCTCGACCGCGACGCCGCGCTCTGGCTGGTGGTGCGGCAGGAGATCGGCCAGATCACGATGAGCTCGTCGACGGCATCCCGACGCGACGACGATCGACCGCGAGCGGGTGACACGGGCGTACGGCAGCGACCTCGAGGTGCCGCTGCCGACGGCGGGTGACTGGCCGGTACTGCGCCGAATACGGAGTTGTGGCCGGTGGCCTGGCCTGGCCAGGGGGCACAACTCCGTATTCGGCGCGATGTCGTGCGAGCTATCGCGTCATCAACCACGCGAGCATGTAGCTGCGCGAGTTACCGTCGTCGAGCAGCTCCTCGGGCATCGACTCGGCTGCGCTGACCAGCTCGGCGTTGTCGGCGGTGCCGAGTCCCGCGTACATGAGCAGCTAGTCGCCGTACTGCACGTCGAAGCCGCCCGGTGTGGCCGCGGCCACGTTCTCGTCGACTCGCTCGGGGTCGGTGCCGAGGTAGTCGGAGGCCGGGCTCATCGGCAGCGCGATGATCGCGAGCTTCGCGGCCGGCTCCGCGCTGAACCACGTGGCGTAGTCGCGCTTGGCACCCCAGTTGAGCGGGGCGATCGAGTGCTCATAGCCCTCGTAGACGCTCTCCGAGCGGTCGAAGTTGGTCCAGTAGGCGTTCGCGGAGTCGGACTCGGCGGCCAGCATCCAGCGTGCCTGAGTCTCGAGCGGTGCGTCATCGGTGGTCGCCGCCCAGAGGGCGAGTCCGTTCCAGGCGAGCACGGCCTCGGAGCTCGACTCCTGGTTGTTGCCGTCGGCGAACGGCGAGTATCCGGATGCCCACGAGTGGCCCGCGTAGGCATCGAACGCCCGGCGCTCCGGGAACAGGGTCGAGTCGCCGCTCGTGGCGACGTCGGCGGCGAGCAGTGTCATGACCGGCTCGATCTTCTCGAGCAGCGCGTCGTCGTACTTCGCCGCGACGGATGCCGCGAAGAAGAAGTATCCGTAGTGAAAGTGGTGGTCGTTGAACTCCTCGGAGCCGAACGAGGGCGCGAGGCCCACGATTCCTTTGCCCTCGGGGTCATAGACGAAGCAGCGTTCCTCACGCTCGTCACAGCCGCCGGGCTCCATCCACTCGGCGAGGGCGCCGCTGAGGCGCTTGGACAGCACTGCGGCCGACTCCTCGTCGCCGAGCTGCTCGGCCAGGTCGAGGATGTTGGCCAGACGGTACATCGCCTTGCCGCCGAAGTAGGTGTCGGCGGGCAACTCGATCTCGCCCGCGGCATCCTTTGTGACCTGCTCGGCAAGCGTCGCGCGCTGGTCGTCGTCGAGAGTGCTGACATCGACGCTCGCGCTCGGCTCGATCGCCGGCGAGGTCCAGGACAGGCTCGTGCGGGACTGCAGGGTCATGGTGCCGTAGGCGGACTCGTAGCTGCCGAGGCCGGCGTCCGCGTCGGATGCCTGCTGGTGAGGCATCGCCGCGATGAGCGTGTCGCCGTCGGCACGGTAGCCGATCGTCGTCGAGGCGGTCTCGCCATCGACGGAGTACTCGATGGTCGTCGACTCGACGGGGGCGGCGGATGCTGCGAGCTCGGCGATATCGCCGTCCTGGGGCACCGCAAACCACACGGCACTCTCGCCGCCGGCCAGGGCGAGCGTCGATCCGTCGAGCTCACCGGCGGTCGTGAGGCCGTACTCGGTGTCGCCGACGGTCGCCGAAGCGAGCTCGCCGTCAACGGTCTCGAACGGTGCGCCGAGGTTCAGCTCGACGTCCTGCTCGGCCGTGAAGCTCACGAGCGGGGACCCCTGGACGATGGTGACGGCACCGATCGGCTTGCCGTCGGAGTCGAGCTGGTCGATGGTGACCGAGGCCTCGTCGTAGGCGCTGATCTCGCTCGCGGCGGCACCAGCATCCACCGTTATTGCGGGGGCGAACGGCGCGCTGATTGTCTGCGCGCCGGTCGTCACCTCGGGCAGGCCGAACGCGAAGCCCGGCTCGGTGAGGTTGAACGACAGCGGAAGTGGGAACACCGGCAGCGGCTCCTCGCCGAAGACGAGCCCGGAGAACCACTGATTCGTTGGCGGGACGAGTCCGTCAGCCAGCCGCGACTCGGGGGCAGGCGCGACGCTGCGCTCTACGATGCCATCCACGAGGCCCTGCACGCGTGAGTCGGGGAAGATGCCTTCCCCGGATTCCGAACTCGCACCGCTGCCACCCTCGCCCGTGGTGCAGCCGGCGAGGAGCGCGATGGCGAGGCCCGAGGCGATGCCTGCGGTGATGGACCGTTTCGTCACGTTCGGAGTCATATGCCCACCTGTTCCAGAAGTTGATTGAGGGAACCCTTGATGCCCGCGAGCGGGCCTTCTTCCCGCAAGTGCAGAATCCCGGTGACCGGGGTGCCGCTCGCGATCAGCCCGTCCATCTCGCCCACGATGAAGGCGTCACTCGTGACCTCGAGTTGCACGTTGGCATTGCCATCGATGGTGTCGACGGATTTCTTGGCGACGGTCGCCTCGATGCGCTCGTGGTCGGGCAGCACGATCTCGACCCTCGCGCCGTCCTCGATGCGGGTGAAGTTGTAGGGGTCGATGATGAAGTCGGCCAGCACGAAGATCGACTCGTCACGTTCGACCGTGGCGAGAGCCTGGCCGGCGGCGACGAATCCGCCGACTTGCGCCTCGACCTTGGACAGGATGCCCGGTTGGGTTGCGATGAGGGTGAGTGTGCCGTCGTCGGCGACGATGTAGGCCGTGTTCTCAGGCACGCCCTGCGGCGAGTCGAGCGCGCTGAGCAGGGTCGCGCTCTGCACGCTCAGGAGTTTGTCGCCTTTGGCGACGGCGGCGCCCTCCTCGACGAACTGCTCGGTGACGGTTCCGGCGTAGTCGGAGCCGACCGAGTAGGACACGGCCTGGAACGAGGCGGTGCGGCTGGCGACCTGGCCCTCACGCTGGGTGAAGACCATAGTGCTGGCGGCGACGATGATGAGCACGAGAAGTGCCCCGCCGAGAAGTCTGAATCGGTTGGACCAGGTCATTTGAGGCTCCTCCGGGTGGGATAAGTGAGTGCGGGGTCGGTCGCGGTTGCGGTCGCGGTCGGGATGACGGGGTCGGGGGCGGGGCCGCGGCCCACCTGTGCGGCTTCCGCATCGGGGCGCGGCGTCAGGTACGCGGCCCGGCCGAAGTAGGGGTTGAGGCGGGCGCGGCCGGCGGTGGCCTCCCGTTCCTCCTCAGCGTCGCGGGCGTCGGCCTCGTCACGCTTCGCTGCGAGGCGCATGGCCCGCGGCTCGCGCAGTGCGGCGACGATGAACACGCCCATCACGATGGTGTTGGTGAGGTTCCAGCCTGTAGCGAGGGTCAGCGTCTGGTGCAGGTAGTCCTTATAGATGGCGACCATGGAGGTCAGCACAAGGAACAGGAATACGAGCACCTGCGGAATGATGAAGTTGAACGGGGACGACCGTTTGCCGCTGCCCCCGGTGACGTGCCAATTCTGCTCCCGTCCGGCGAACACATTGATGAACGCGCGGATGTAGATGGGGAACGACACAGTGGCCATCACGAGTGTCTCCAGCCGGAACGAGCCCATGGTGTTGAACGCAAGCAGAATTTGCAGGCCGTAGAAGCCCAGATAGAACAGTGCCCATGTCAGCCAGGTGACCGTGAGGTTTACCGGCCGCAGGTCGAAGTAGATCTCAAGCGGCGGAACCATCAGCAACAGCAGCGGCGTAATGCCGACGAGGTAGTGGGTCGCCGTGACGAAGTACTGCAGGCGCTGGTCTGCGGTGAGGCGCACGCGCGGGCTGAGCGGGTTGGACTGCATGAGGATCTCGAATCCGCCGGATGCCCAGCGCAGCTGCTGCTTCGTGTAGTCCTCGATCGTCTCGGGGGCGTCACCGGTGGCGAGCGTCACCGCGATATAGACGGACTTCCAGCCGGCCTGGTGCAGGCGCAGCGACGTCCAGACGTCTTCGGACTTGGAGTCCGTGCTCATGCCGCCGACATCGTCGATGGCGGTGCGGCGGAAGATGACGTTGGTGCCGACGCAGAACGCGGCGTTGAATCGGTTGCGGCCCGGCTGGATGAATCGGTAGAACACCGACTGCATGAAGCCGGCGCCGCGCGAGATCAGGTTGTGCATGTTGCCGTACGCCTGCGGGGTCTGCACGAAGGCAAGCTTCTCGTCGACGAAGAATGGCACGGTCTCGTAGAGGAACTGTGGCTCCGGCACGAAGTCGGCGTCGAAGATAGCGAAGAATTCGCCGTTCGAGAGGGTCAGCGCGTGGTTGACGTTGCCAGCCTTGGCGCCGTTGTTGCTGAGCCGGCGCACGTAGCGGGCTCCGATCTCGTCGGCGAGGTCGCGCACGGCATCCGAGTGTCCGTCATCGAGGACCCACGTCGTGTGTTCGCCGCGCATGGCGAGGGCGGCGACGACCGTCTTACGGATCTTCTCGACGGGCTCGCCGTAGACGGTGATGAACACGTCGACTCCGACGGGCTTTTCCTCAAGCATCATCGGCCAGTACTGGGGGTGATCCTCGAGGTTGTGCTCGTCGACGGACTCGCCGTCGAACAGGCGCTCCTGCGCGTGGTGGAAGGAGAAGTCGCGCGGGTCTCTTCCGCCGGACAGGATCGTCCACATCGAGACGAGCGCCTGCGTGACGAGCACGATCTCGGCGGTGATGACAAGCGCGTACGGCAGCCAGTCGCCCCTGTTGTCGGGGTTCAGTAGGAACCAGGTGTAGCCGAGCACACCGATTGTGGCCATGAGCACGAAGAGCACGAGTGTCGGCGAGTGAACCGCAGTGTTCTCCACACGGTTGGGGAGAGGCTCGCGTTCGGTGCGGCGCGAGCCACGGTACGGGCGTTGAGTTCGGGTAAAAGCCATGCGTTCGGTGAATCCGATCCGCCACAGAGGCACGCGGGTAAGCACGTCATGAGGCTGGGGAGCGATGACGGCGTTCTTGACGTCGGTGGGGGTTCGCGGTGGCTGGGTCTCAATCCCGTGCCAAGGCAGTCATTGCGCTGGCATCGTCGGGAGAACCACGAAGTTGATAACATTAGCCCCGAATGGGGGTCAAACGCGAGAAGCCGGATACATTTGTACCCCGTTTATCCCCCTAATCACGCGCCGATGTACCCCGAAACGGGCGCGGGAGTATCCTGTGGGACGTGCGGCGATACCCCTCGAGCCTTCGCGTTCAGTCGCGCCGATAGACCTCAGAGGCGATGACAAGGTCTTCCCACGACATTCCCGAACTGGTGAACACGCGCGGCCGGGCGCGGTCGACCGGCACGGCACCCGTGACGATTGCGGCGAGCGGCACGAGGGAGCGCGGGTCGAGTATCCCCTCGTCGATCGGGATCACGACGTCGCCGCCCTCGCGCAAGGCCACCGCGATGTCTTCGACGACAACCTGGGCGCGGCCGATCAGGGCGGAGTCGAGCTCGCGAGCATCCGTCTCATGCGATCCGATCGCAATCGTGCAGGAGTTGTCGGGCACGAGCGTGCCGTCGAACAGGGGCGTGCGCGCGGTCGTTGCGCAGATGATGAGCTGCGCGTCGCGCACGTCGGATGCCGAGCCGACAGTCGCCGTCGTCGTGACCGATCCCGTGGCCACGCCGCCAGCGCCTGGCCTTGCGGGCACTGCGGAAGATGCTGCCGCTGACACCCGCGCCGCGAATGCTTCAGCCTTGCCCCGGTCGCGCGCGACGACGGTGACCCGCCCGATTGACCGAATGGCCTGCATTGCCTCCAGGTGCCCCCAGGCCTGAGGGCCGGAGCCGAAGATCACGAGATGGTCGACGATCTGGGGCGCGAGAAGATCGGCTGCGGCAGCGGACACCGCGGGAGTGCGCAGCGTCGTGAGCGCGGCCCCGTCGATGAGGGCGACGGGGGCGAGGGTGGCGGCGTGCATGAGTAGGTAGACGCCTTGAATGCGCTCCCTCCCGCGCGCCGGATTGCCCGGCGCGACGGTCGCGATCTTGACCCCGACGAACTCGCTCGACGCGCTCGGCATGATCAGCAGCTGCCCGTGCTCAACGTCGAGGATGCTGCGGGCGAAGTCGCTCGCCGGCTCCAGCCCCTGCGTGAGTGCCCGACCGAGGGCTGCGGCGGCGTCGCCGAAGCTCACCCGCCCGAACACCTGCTTGGCGGAGATCCACACAGGCCCGTCTTCTCCGCCCGCCCGATCCCCACTGACGGTCATCGCAGCACGAACCCGGTGCCGATCGGGTCCCTCGGGTCGAGTGTGAAGCTGTGATCGCCCGTCTTGTAGGCCATTCCCTCTACCGTCGGCAGGATGCCGCGCCGGTCCGCGCCGCCCGGCGCGGGCGTCGCGTGCCCGAGGAACCGGGTTCCGATGATCGAGTCGTGGGTGAGCGTCTGCCCGGGAGCCAGCCGCCCCGACGCGGCGAGGAGCGCCAGCCGCGCCCCGGTGCCCGAGCCGCACGGCGACCGGTCGACCTCCCCGTCGGCGAAGACCGTGACATTGCGCTGGTGCGGACCGTCGGCCGTGTCGCCGAGGTCGTCGTAGAAGATCGTGCCGTAGACGCCGCTGAGCCGGGCATCGCTCGGATGCCGCGCGAGCGAGTGATCGTTGAGCGCCCACTTGATTTCGCGCCCGACCGCGATGAGGTCGGGATAGTGCTCGGGTGTGACGGACAGACCGACGGTGTCGGCGTCGACGCTCGCGTAGATCGCGCCGGCATAGCTCAGGTCGACGAATGCCCGGCCTCGGGAAGTCTCCACCTCGACCCCTCGGGCGATGGGGTAGGACTCGACGTTGTCGAACACGACGCCGATCACCACGCCGTCCACCTGAGTCACCCGGGCAACGACGCGACCCGAAGGCACATCGATCGTCACCGCCGTCTCGCCGGTCGGCTCCGACCTGACGCGTCCGGTCTCGACCGCCCAGACGCCGAGCGCGATCGTGCCGTGGCCACACGCCGTCGAGTAGCCGTCCTTGTGCCAGAACAGCACGCCGAAGTCGGCTCCGTCGTCGTCGGGGGGCACCACGAAGCAGCCGTACATGTCGGCGTGACCGCGCGGCTCCTGGCAGAGGAGTTGGCGCACAGCGTCGATCTCGGGGGTGCCGGTCGCGGCCATCCGCCGCTCGGCGACGCTCGAGCCGGGGATCTCGGGGGCGCCCTCGACAACGATCCGGAACGGTTCTCCCGCTGTGTGATAGTCGATCGTTCTCACGGAATTCGTAATATGCCACATATCATGATGCTATCCACGAACGCTCGAGAATCGAGCTCGTCGCCGAAAGCAGGAACCCAGATGAGCGTGTCGACCATCCGCAAGGTCGAGAAGACGGCGAGCCTGCGCGACCGGATTGGGGAGGCTCTGTCGGCCGCCATCATCTCGGGCGAGCTCGCGCCGGGCACCCTCGTTTCGGTGCCCGCGCTCGCGGTCGAATTCGAGGTCTCGGCGACTCCCGTCCGCGAAGCCATGCTCGACCTCGAGCAGCGCGGCTTCGTCGAGTCCGTGCGCAACAAGGGCTTCCGGGTGACGCAGGTGAGCCTTCGAGACCTGCGCGAGATTGTCGAACTCCGTCAGCTGCTCGAAGCACCCGCGACTGCGGCGCTCGCGGGGAAGGTTCCGCCCGCCCGGATGTCGAAGTGGCGCACGATGGCCGACGAGATCGGCGCCCACGCGGAGGCTGCCGAGTTCGCTCAGTTCATCGAGTCTGACCGCGACTTCCACCTCGCGCTGCTCGCGGAGTATGGCAACGAGCGCTTGGTCTCCCTCGTGCGCGAGCTACGGTCGCAGACCCGTATGGTGAATCTCGCCAGAATGGCGCACAGCCCCGAGCTGTCGGTCTCGGCGGAGGAGCACCACCAGATGCTCGACCTGATCGAGTCAGGCGACGCCGACGCGCTCGAGAAGTTGACGGTCGTCCATCTTGGTCATGTGCTCGCCTGGTGGGCGGAAACACCCGCCGAATAGGCCCCACTCGGCATGGTCGACCGGCCGCGGCCCGCCGCCAAATCGTGACCTTCCAATGTTTGACACGATAAAGAGTGCCATGTCATATTTTACTGGAGCGGCGCTGCTCCCAAGCTGAGTTTTTCCTGGCGAGGCATTCTGTGGAAGCGCCCGCGGAGTGTCCCCACCCAAGGAGAGGCAGATTATGAAAAACACCAGGCGCACCACAGCCCTACTGGGCATGGCCGCAGCCGTGCTGCTGGCCACAACCGCGTGCAGCGGCGGACTGCTCGGCGGCGGCGACGCCGAAGATGGCGGCGAAGCGGCATCCGGCCCGATCAAGATCGGCATGGTCATCCCGATCTCCGGCAGCAGCGCCCCCAGCGGCGAGTACATGCAAAATGGCGCCCAGCTCGCCGTCAACGAAATCAACGACGCGGGCGGAATCCTCGACGGACGCATGCTCGAACTCCTCGTCGAGGACGAGGCGTGCGACGCCCAGCAGGGAGTCGCGAGCGCCAACAAGCTCGTCTCGAGCGAAGTCGTCGTCTCGGTCGGCGGATATTGCTCGGGAGCCACGCTGCCGCAGCTCCCGATCTTCGGTGGCGCGAACATCCCGATGATCATCCCTGCCGCCAACTCCCAAGACCTCGTGCGCGAGGGCTTGGACAACGTATTCCTGATCAACGGCACCGGCCTCCAGCAGTCCACCGCGGCCCTCGACTTCATCACGAAGTCGGGCTACGCCACGGTCGCCCTGGTCGATGACAACACGAGCTACTCGACCGACATCACCACCGAGACCGAGTCCCAGGTCACAGGGGACGGCACCGCCGAGGTCGTTCTCAACACCTCCGTCAACGCGGGTGAGAGCGATTACTCCGCTGTCGTGCGCGACATCACCGGTTCCGGTGCGGAGATCGTCTATTGGACCGGCTACTACCAGGAGGGCGGCCTGATCATCGACCAGCTTCGCCAGGCTGGCTACACCGGCGACATCATGGTCGCCGACGGCAGCGCCGACGCGACGCTCGCTGAAATTGCCGGTGACGCGGCCGAGGGTGTCTTCGCCACGATGACGCCGACCCCCGACACCCTCGAGGGTGCCGAGGAATGGATCGCGAACTACGAGGCCGAGTTCGGTGCCACTCCCGGCCCGTACTCGACGCAGGCCTACGACGCGGTGCGTCTCGCCGCAGAGGCCATCGAGACCGCTGGAAGCACCGACGGTGCCGAGATCATCACGGCGCTCGAAGGCATCAGCGGCTTCGAGATGTTCTCCGGCCCGCTGGAGTTCACCGACGAGCACACGCTGTCCAACGGCGGGTTCGTGATCCTCAAGATGGAGGGCGGCAAGTTCATTCTCGAGGACTCCCTGTCCTGATCGTCTGATTGACGGATGCCGCGGCCGGCGCCCCTGAGACCCGGCCGCGGCATCCGTCGTAATCCACTCACTGGACAGGTACCTCATGAGTCAAATCATCTGGGACGGGCTCTTCGTCGGCTCGTTCTATGCCCTGATCGCGCTGGGATACAGCATGGTCTACGGCATCATCAAACTCCTCAACTTCGCCCACGGCGACCTGTACATGCTCGGCGCTTTCATCGGTTTCGCCGTGATCGCGTCGTTCGGCGGGCTCGCCACCTCGCTCGGGCTGTTCGCCCTGATCGTCGTGATGATGCTGAGCATGGTGATCACCGGCACGGTGGGCGTGGTCATCGAGCGCCTCGCCTATAGACCGCTGCGGGGAGCCCCGCGATTAGCCGTGCTCATCACCGCTGTGGGCGCCTCCTTCACCCTCGAATACGGCATCGCCGCGATCGCCGGCCCGAACCCCAGGGGATTCCCGATCCGGCTCACCGGCGACGTCTTCGTCGTTCTGGGCGCGCGGGTGACCCTGCCCCAGATCGTGCTCATGATCATCGCCGGGTTGCTCATGATCGCACTCGACACCTACATCCGCCGCACCTCGACCGGCCGCGCGATGCGGGCGATCTCCCTCGACATGAAGGGAGCGCTGCTGATGGGCGTCAACGTGAACGCCGTGATCAGCCGCACCTTCTTCATCGGCTCGGCGCTCGCCGGAGCCGCCGGCGTGATGGCGGGGGCCTACTACGGCAAGATCGACTTCCTGATGGGCTTCATCATCGGGCTCAAGGCGTTCACGGCCGCTGTGATCGGCGGCATCGGCAACATCCGCGGTGCGATGCTCGGCGGCCTCGTGCTCGGCCTGATCGAGGCCTTCGGGTCCGAGTTGGTCGGCGGGCAATGGCGCGACGCCTTCGCGTTCGCCGTGCTCATCCTCTTCCTGACCCTGCGCCCGACCGGAATCCTCGGCGAGCGCGTTACGGAGCGTGTCTGACATGAGCGAGAACACCGACACCACCTTCGCCCCGCCCCCGCCGCGCACGAAGAACACGCTGGGTGCGCGCCTCACGGCGATCTTCGAGAACAAGTACATCGGCTGGCCCGCCCTGGGCATTGCCCTGCTGATGCCGTTCATCACGGCATCCGCCTATTCACTCAACGTGATGACCACCGCGTTGATCTTCGTGGTGCTCGCCGCCGGCCTCAACATCGTCGTGGGCTACTGCGGGCTGCTCGATCTCGGCTACATCGCCTTCCTCGCGGTCGGTGCCTACACCGCCGGCATCCTGTCGAAGATGTTCGAGCTGCCCGTCTTGTTCACCCTTCCCGCGGTGATCGTGATGACGGTGCTGGCGGGGCTCCTCATCGGGGCCCCGACGCTTCGGCTGCGCAGCGATTACCTCGCGATTGTCACCCTCGGCTTCGGCGAGATCACCCGCATCACCGCCAACAACCTCCAGCTGACGGGCGGACCGTCGGGAATCTTCGGCATTCCCAGCTTCCTCACCATCGGCGAACTCGACCTGCAGCAGCCGGTGATCTTCTACTACATCACCGTGGTGATGGTGGCTGGCCTCGTGCTCGCGGCCGCGCGGCTGGGCAAGTCCCGGCTCGGCCGGGCTTGGCGCTACGTCAAGGAGGACGAGGATGCCGCCGAGGCGATGGGCATCCACACCTACAAGGTCAAGCTGCTCGCCTACATCTTCGGCGCGGTCTGGGGCGGGTTCGCCGGCATCCTGTTCGCCTCGCACCTGTCGGCTGTGTCGCCGCAGAGCTTCCTGTTCCTGCAGTCGGCCCTCGTGCTCATGGCGGTCGTCCTCGGCGGTATGGGCAACATGAAGGGAGTCGTCATCGGCGCCCTTGTGATCAGCCTGCTGCCTGAGCTGCTCCGTGACTTTGCCGAGTACCGCTACCTCGTCTTCGGTGTGCTGCTCGTCGTGGTGATGGTGTTCCGCCCGCAGGGCTTCTGGCCGGCCAGGGGCTACGAGCCCGAGCGAAAGATGACCGCGGTGGATGCCGCCGTCGCCGAGGGGAGAAGCCGATGAGCGCCGTGCTCGAGGTCAGCGACCTGCAGATCCAGTTCGGCGGGGTGAAGGCCGTCGACGGGCTCTCGTTCGTCGCCAATGCCAAGGAGATCATCGCCGTCATCGGCCCGAATGGTGCCGGGAAGACGTCGGCGTTCAACTGCATCACCGGCTTCTATAAGCCCACCGGCGGCAGTGTGAAGCTCAACGGAACGGACATCACCGGCAAGCGCCCGGCGGACATCGCCGCCGGGGGAGTCTCGCGCACCTTCCAGAACCTGAGGCTGTTCCCCGATCTCACCGTGCTCGACAACGTGCGCGCCGGGATGCACCTCTACGGCGGTCAGAACTTTCTCGACGCGATCTTCCACACCCCGCGGTTCAAGCGCAGCGAGACGCTGTATACCGACGAGGCCCACTACTGGCTTGACTTCGTCGGTTACAAGGGCCAGCGCGGCGTGCCGATCCGCAACCTGGCCTACGGCCAGCAGAAGCAGGTCGAGATCGCGCGGGCCCTCGCCCGAAAGGCCGAGCTGCTCCTGCTCGACGAGCCGGCCGCGGGGCTCAATCACAACGAGAAGCAGACGCTGCTCGAACTCGTGCGGCGCATCCGCGACCTCGGTACCGCGGTTGTGCTCATCGAGCACGACATGGGCCTGGTGATGGAGGTCTCGGAGCGCATCGTGGTGATGAACTTCGGCAAGGAGATTGCCGAGGGAACCCCCGCCGAGGTGAAGGCGAACCCCTCGGTGATCGAGGCGTACCTCGGCAAGGACGACGACGCGAACGACGAAGAGGAGGTGTCCTCTCGTGGCGATGCTTGAATTCGACAACGTCGAGGTGTTCTACGGCAAGGTGCAGGCACTGCGCGGAATCAGCCTGCGGGTCGATGAGGGTGAGATCGTTGCCCTGCTCGGCAACAACGGGGCAGGCAAGACGACGACGCTCTCGACGGCATCCGCCATTGTGCGCGCCCACTCCGGCTCGGTGACTTTCGACGGTGCCGACATCTCCAAGGCGCACCCCTGGAACGTGGTCGGCTCCGGCCTCATCCACGTGCCGGAGGGCCGGCGCATCTTCAGCACGCTCTCGGTGCTCGAAAACCTCCAGCTCGGCGGCTACCTCGTGAAAGAGCGCGGCCTTGTCGCCAAGCGGATCGAGCAGGTGTTTGAGCTGCTGCCGCTGCTCGCGGAACGCCGCGCTCAGCACGGCGGGACGCTGTCCGGCGGCGAGCAGCAGATGCTCGCCATCGGGAGGGCACTCGTGGCCGGTCCAAAGATGCTCATGCTCGACGAGCCGTCGATGGGGCTTGCCCCGCTCATCGTCGCGCAGGTAATGCAGGTCATCAGCGATATCCGCGACCAAGGCACGACAGTACTGCTCGTCGAGCAGAACGCGCGGGCCGCGCTCAAGGTCACCGACCGCGCGTACGTCATCGAGGACGGCGCGACCACGCTGGAGGGGCGGGCATCCGACCTCATTTCGGACTCCCGCATCATCGACGCCTACCTCGGCGCATGACCGGTGTCGTGATCGAGACCTGCGTCAGTAGTGTGTAACATACTATAAGTCGACCGGAAGGAGAGGCGCATGGCGAACGATGTCATCGTCGTGGGCGCGGGCATCATCGGTGCTGCCTGCGCCCGAGCCCTCGCGCTCGCCGGGGTCGCGGTCACCGTAGTCGACCGCGGCACGACTGCCAGTGGCACGTCGGCGGCCTGCGAGGGCAACCTGCTCGTCTCCGACAAGGGGCCCGGCCACGAGCTCCAGCTCGCCCAGTACGCCTCCTCCCTCTGGGACGCCACCGTCGCCCGGCTTCGCGAGGAGCTCGGCCAGGGATTCCCCTCCCTCGAATTCGACCGCAAGGGCGGCCTCGTTGTGGCGACAACGGCCGCGGGCGCCGGCCCGCTGCTCGATTTTGCGGCCCTCCAGCGCGGCGCGGGAGTCGAGGCGCGAGTGCTCGACGCCGCCGACGCCAAGGAACTCGAACCCGATCTCACCGACGCGTTCCACGCAGCTGTGTTCTACCCGGAGGATGCCCAGGTGCAGCCAGCCATCGCGACCGACGCCCTGATGGCATCCGCCCAGCAACACGGCGCCCGGCTGCTGGAGAACACGGCCGTGACCGGAGGCATCCGTGATTCCTCCGGCGCCCTCGTCGGAGTGCAGACGCCGCACGGTCCGCTGCGCGCCTCGCGGGTTCTCATCGCCGCCGGCCCCTGGTCGGGCGAAGTCGCCGAACTGCTCGGCGTCGCGCTGCCCGTGCGCCCGCGTCGCGGCGAGCTGCTCGTGACCTCGCGCATGCCGCACCGCATCTTCCACAAGGTCTACGACGGCGACTACGTCGGCGCCGTGGGATCGGATGCCGGCGAACTCCAGACCTCGAGCGTCGTCGAGTCCACCGCCGCCGGCACCGTTCTCATCGGCTCGTCCCGACAGCAGAAGGGCTTCGACTCGCGGCTCGAGGTCGAGGTGCTCGGCCAGCTCGCCGCGAAGGCGCTGCGGCTGTTCCCGTTCCTCGCCGGAGCCCAGGTGATGCGCAGCTATGGCGGCTTCCGCCCGTTCATGCCCGACCACCTGCCTCTCATCGGCGAGGACCCACGCCTGCCCGGACTCTGGCACGCAACGGGCCACGAGGGCGCCGGCATCGGACTGAGCCTCGCCACCGCGGAGCTCGTGCGGGACCTGATGCTCGGAACCCCGACACGCATCGATGCGTCCCCGTTCCAGAGCTCCCGCGCCTCGCTACTGCCTCACCTCACCGGGGTGGCGGCGTGAGCCCGCGGATGCTGCCGGCCGGGGACGACCCGATCCGACCCGCAGCCCCGACCCCGCTCGCCATCACCCTCGATGGGGAGCGCCTCGAGGGTGTCGCCGGGCAGAGCATCGCCGGGGTGATCCTCGCCAGCGGACGGCTCGGGTTCCGCCGCACCTCCGCCGCGGGCCGCCCGAGGGGCATCTTCTGTGGAATCGGCGTCTGCTTCGACTGCCTGGTCGAGGTCGACGGCGCCCGGGACGTGCGCGCCTGCCAGCGCCGTGCGGTCGATGGCAACGTGGTCATCACGCAGCACGATGCACTGCCGGTGCCGCCGAGCTCGGAGCGGGGCGGCAGAGATGACTGAGGTGCTCATCATCGGCGCCGGACCCGCCGGCCTCGCCGCCGCCCGCGCCGCCCGGCGGCGCGGAGCATCCGTCGTCGTCCTCGACTCGAGCGACCAGCTCGGCGGCCAGTACTGGCGGCACCTCCCGGCCGAGCGCCCGTCCGCCCGGGAACACACGCTGCACCACCATTTCCGGCGATTCCAGGCCCTGAGCCGCGAGCTCGAGCAGGACGCCGGATGCCGCGTGCTGCGCAACGCCCAGGTCTGGGCGATCGAACAGGGCGGTGGGCCGGGTGCGTCAGCGGGACCAGGCGCCGTGCACGTGCTGCTCGGCGAGCCCGACGGCACACACCGCGAGCGCCTCGTCTTTCGCCCCGACCGCATCGTGCTCGCCACCGGCGCGCACGACCGCACTCTGCCCTTCCCCGGCTGGGACCTCCCCGGCGTCGTCACCGGCGGTGCCGCGCAGGCCCTCGCCAAGGGAGAGCGCATCGTCGTCGGCGACCGTGTTGTCGTGGCCGGTGCCGGACCGTTCCTGCTTCCCGTCGCCGCCGCCCTCGCCAAGACCGGCTCGGGAGTTGTCGGGGTCTTCGAGGCCAGCGGTACCCCCACCCTCGCCCGCGGTTGGCTGCCCCAGCCCTGGCAGCTCGTCAGCGCGGGCGGCAAGGCGTTCGAACTCGCGGGCTACGTGGCCGGCCAGCTCCGGCATCGCATCCCCTACTCCACCGGCCGCGCGGTCATCGCCGCGCACGGAACTGACCGGGTCGAGGCCGTCACGATCGCGGGCATCGACGCCGACTGGGTGCCCATCCCCGGCACGAAACGGCGCATCGCCGCGGATGCGGTGTGCGTCAGCCACGGGTTCACCCCGCGGCTCGAGCTCGCCATCGCCGCCGGCTGCGCACTCGGCCCGGAGCGCTTCGTCACGGTCGACGACGGCCAGCAGACCACCGTCGCCGGCGTCCACGCCGCGGGGGAGATCACGGGAATCGGCGGTGTCGACCTCGCGCTGGCCGAGGGCGAGATCGCCGGGCACGTCGCCGCGGGCGGTACTGTCGCCGACCCGGCCGTCGCCGGGGCTGTCCGCCGCCGCCGCGTGTTCGCACGCTTCGCCCGCCGGATCGAGGCCGCGCACGGGATCGGTTCCGGCTGGCCTGCCGTGCTCGAGGCCGACACCATCGTCTGCCGCTGCGAGGAGGTCACCTACGGCCGCCTCTGCTCGATCGCCGACAGCACCGCCTCCCGGTCGCTGCGCGCGCTCAAGCTCAGCACCCGCGCCGGTCTCGGGATCTGCCAGGGCCGCATCTGCGGGCGCTCAATCGAGGAGCTTCTGCAGGCGCGAACCGGCGGCCTCGGCGACGGCTCGAGCACCGACCGGCGGCCCATCGCCGCCCCCATCCGGCTCGGGGAGCTCGCGGCAGGCATCACCGCGCACCCCGCCACCGACCACCTGACCGACACAGCGAAAGGGACGCAATGACCGACACCACATTCGACTTGGGAGGCGTCATCGTCGCGACCACCCTCGCCTTCACAGACGACGCCTCGGCTCCGGGTGGCCTCGCCGTGGACTACGACAAATTCGCGGCGCACTGCGACTGGCTCATCAACAACGGATGCCGCGGCGTCGGCCCCAACGGATCGCTCGGCGAGTACTCCTCCCTGACCGACGAGGAGCGCCGCAAGGTCGTTCAGGTCGCCGTCGAGACCGTGGGCGACCGCGGCCTCGTCGTCGCCGGAGTGCACGGCGTCGGCTGGCACCAGGCCAAGAAGTGGGCCGAGTACGCCCAGGAGGACGGCGCCGACGGCGTGCTGCTGCTCCCCCCGACGATCTACCGGGCTAACGAGTCGGAGGTCATCGAGCACTACACGAGGGTCGCCGAGGTCGGGATGCCGATCATGGCCTACAACAACCCCTTCGACACGAAGGTCGACCTCGTGCCCTCGCTCGTCGCGAAGCTCGCCGAGATCCCGGAGGTCGTGGCGATCAAGGAGTTCTCCGCCGATATTCGCCGGGTGCTCGAAATCAAGGAGCTGTGCGACATCGACGTCATCTGCGGCGCCGACGACCTGCTGTTCGAGTCGCTCGTCGCGGGTGCAACGGGCTGGTTCGCCGGGTACCCAAACGCGTTCCCGCGCGAGGCCGTCGAGATCTACAACCTCGTCAAGGCCGGCCGCATCGACGACGCCCTCGAGATCTATCGGATGCTGGTCGCGGTGTTCCGCTGGGACTCGAGAACCGAGTTCGTGCAGGCCATCAAGCTCTCGGTCGACATGGCCGGCGGCAGCTACGGCGGCGCGACCCGCCCGCCGCGTGGCCCGCTGAGCCCGGAGAATGAGGCGCAGGTGCGCGCGGACACCCAGCGCGCCCTCGACTTCCTCGCCGCCCGGCGCTAGGCGCGCCGGCCGATCGCCGAGTGTGCCCGTTCACAGAAGCACCCTCCGCACAATTTGACTGGATCGTGACGTGATGTGACCGGATTGCCGGTCGCAGTGAAAGGATTGCCCGATGCGAAGCACACGCATGCTCACCGCCGTCGACTCCCATACCGAGGGAATGCCGACCCGTGTCATCACGGGCGGCGTCGGGGTGATCCCGGGCGCGACCATGAACGAGAAGCGGCTGCACTTCATCGAGCACCTCGATGACATCCGGCTGTTCCTCATGAACGAACCGCGCGGGCATCCGGCGATGAGCGGCGCGATCCTGCAGCCGTCGACGCGGCCCGACGCCGAGTGGGGCGTGATCTACATCGAGGTCTCCGGATGCCTGCCGATGTGCGGCCACGGCACGATCGGCGTCGCGACCGTACTCGTCGAAACCGGAATGGTCGAGGTCATCGAGCCAGTCACCACCATCCGGCTGGACACCCCCGCCGGACTCGTCATCGCGCGAGTGGCCGTGTTTGACGGCCACGCAGACTCCGTCACGATCGAAAATGTGCCCTCCTACAGCGTGCGGCTCGACGCGACCGTCGAGGTGCCCGGCTACGGGACCGTGCCGTACAGCCTCGCGTTCGGCGGCAACTTCTACGCGATGGTCGACCTCGACGCGATCCGACTCGAGTTCGACCGGTCGCAGCAGCAGGAGATCCTCGCGGCGGGCCTGGCCATCATGGCCGCAATCAACGAGAGCGATCCGCCATCGCATCCCACGATCGACGGCGTCGACCACTGCCACCACGTGGAGTTCATCGCACCGGGATCGGACGCCACCTTCAGTCGGCACGCGATGGCGATCTACCCCGGCTGGTTCGACCGGTCGCCGTGCGGGACGGGCACCTCGGCGCGAATGGCCGAGCTGTGGGCGCGCGGCGAGCTCGCACTCGACACCGACTTCGTCAACGAGTCATTCATCGGGTCGATCTTCGTCGGCCGGCTGATCAAGGAGACGACGGTCGAGGGCATCCCCGCCGTCATCCCCACCATCACCGGGCGGGCCTGGGTCACCGGCATCGGGCAGTACCTGCTTGATCCGAGCGACCCCTACCCGACCGGATTCCAGTTCTGAGTCCACAGCATCCGACCGAGAGGAGCACCATGACCAGCACATCCCTGGACAAGCTTGAGATCATCGCCGCGCGCGCCGAACACGTTGCGGCCGAGTGGGCGGAGACGTCGCCGAGCGACCGCGCGGCGGCCCTCGTCGCAGCGGCCGACGCCCTCACGGCATCCGCTCCCGAGCTCATCGCCATCGCCATGGAGGAAACGGGGCTCGCCGAGGCACGCCTCGCCGGCGAGCTCAAGCGCACCGCGGTGCAGCTGCGGCTGTTCGCCGAGGTCGTGCTCGACGGCGGCTACCTCGACGTGCGCATCGACGAGGCCGACCCCGACTTCGTGCTCGGCCCGCGCCCGGACCTGCGCCGCTACCTCATCCCCCTGGGCCCCGTGCTCAACTACGCCGCGAGCAACTTCCCGTTCGCGTTCTCGGTACTCGGCGGCGACACCGCCTCGGCGCTCGCCGCCGGCTGCCCGGTCATCGTGAAGGCGCACTCCGGGCATCCGCGGCTGTCGGAGGCCACTGCCAGGGTTGTGAACCACGCCCTCGCCGCGGTCGGTGTGCCCGACGGCATCCTGCAGCTCGTGACGGGGCAGGATGCCGGGGTCGCGCTCCTGCAGGACCCGCGCATTCATGCCGGCAGCTTCACCGGGTCGATTCACGCCGGGCAGCTGCTCGCCGGAATCGCCGCAGGCCGTCCGACGCCGATCCCGTTCTATGGCGAACTCGGCAGCGTGAACCCCGTCTTCGTCACTGCGGCCGCACTGGCCGAGCGCGGCGAGCAGATCGCCGACGGCTTCGTTGCGAGCGTCAGCGGATCGGCCGGGCAGCTGTGCACCAAGCCCGGATTCCTGTTCGTCCCCAGCGGCCACGGGCTCACCGAGGGACTCGCCGAGCGCGCCGGACGGGTGCCGGAGCACCGGCTGCTGTACCCCGGCATCGCGAAGGGGTTCCGCGACCGCCGCGACACAATTCTCGCGACCCCGGGGGTCAGCGTGATCGCCGAGGGGTCGCTGCGGTTCGACGACGCAGGCCAGGGCTGGGTCACACCGACGCTCGTGAGCGTGAGCGCCGCCGGGCTTGTGGATGCCGAGGACGCGCTCCTCGGCGAGGCCTTCGGCCCACTTGCGATCGTCGTCGAGTACCACAACGACCACGAGCTCGCCGACCTCGCCGACGAGCTGTTCGCGGGCAACCTCACCGGGACGGTGCACGCTGGCGCGGGCGAGAGCAGCCTGCCGCTGCGCGAACTGGTCGACTGGCTTACCCGGCACACCGGACGCGTGCTGTTCGGCGGCTGGCCGACAGGTGTCGCGGTGACCCCGGCGATGCAGCACGGCGGACCGTGGCCGTCCACGACGAACGACTCCGGGACTTCAGTGGGTACGGCGGCGATCTCCCGGTTCCTGCGGGCGGTGACCTACCAGGGTGCGCCGGCTGAACTACTGCCAGAGCCCCTGCGTGACGACAACCCGTGGGATGTGCCGCAGCGCCGCAGCCCGGCGGGCGAGTCTCCCGGGTGGGGGTCGCGGGCATAACGCCGCGGCTTCGAGCCGCCTGGGCGGCGCGCTCTGGCGCGTGATTGAGCGGGCTGGGCAGCGCGCTCTCGCGCGCGGGACGAAACCTGGCGAGGGCGGGTTTCGACTCGGTCGCTGCGCGACCTGCTCAACCGGCGGAGGTGTTCGCGGGTAGTCCGCCGGTTCGCGACATGCGCTCCTGTTAGGGCAGCGGCCGGTCGCAAACCAGCGGCACCGTCATCGGCGGAGCCACCGAGTGGCACCGCCGCCGAGTTGCCCGATTGTGTCGTGCGATGCCAAAGGCATCCAGCACATGCGGGCAACTCGCGGATGCTGGACATGATCCGCTCTCGCGGAATCAGGCCAGCTCGTCGTACTCGGCCGGGGCGTCAGCGCCCTGCCGAAGTTACACGGCGGGACGCGTGACGCCCTGCCGAAGTTGCTCGGCGGGACGCGTGACGCCCTGCCGAAGAAGGGTGCGGCCGGACGACGAAGCGCCCGGCCGCCAAGTCAGTTAGCGGCCGCCGCCGCGACGGCGTCCGGCGCCGCCCTGCGACATGCCGACGAGTCCGCCACCGGCTCCGGCGCGACCGCCGCCGCCGTTACGGCTGCCGCTGCGGGTTCCGCCATCGGCGCCGGCCGGACGGGCGGACGACGTGGGCGCTGCGCTCTCGCCGCTCGCGGTGCTGTAGAAGCTGCGTGAACCACCAGCGGCGGGACGCCCGCTACCGGCACCCCCCGAAGCGCCTCCCGAACGGCCGCCGCCGGAGCGGCCTCCGCCCGAGCGAGCGCCGCCGCTGCGGGCGGGAGCGCCGTCGCGGTTCTCCCGCTTGCGCTGGGCGTTGGCACCCTGCGAGCGTCCACCCTGCGACTGTCCGCGGACGGGCTGCTCGGCGCGGGGCACCGGCTTCACGTACGCGGCGACATCGCCGACAAGGGCGGCAACGGCGGGCGATGCTGCGCTGACCTGCTGCGGGGTGACCGTGATTGCCGCCTTGCGCAGCAGCGCCGCGGTGTCCTTGCGCTGGGCGGGGAGCACGAGCGTGACGACCTCGCCCTCCTTGCCGGCCCGGGCGGTGCGGCCCGAGCGGTGCAGGTACGCCTTGTGCTCGGCCGGCGGATCGACGTGGATCACGAGTTCGATGTCATCGACGTGGACGCCGCGCGCGGCAACATCCGTCGCCACGAGCACGCGCACGCTTCCCTCGCCGAACGCGGCAAGGTTGCGGTCGCGCTGCGGCTGGGACAGGTTCCCGTGCAGATCGACGGCGGGGATGCCGGCGTCGCTGAGCTGCTTGGCGAGCTTCTTGGCGTGATGCTTCGTGCGCATGAAGAGGATGCGGCGGCCGGTCCCCGAGGCGAGCTTCTCGATCAGCAGGCGCTTGGCCTCGACCGACTCGACCTCGAACACGTGGTGGGTCATCGCCGAGACGAAGGAGTTGGCCTCGTCGACGGAGTGGAGCACCTCGTTGTGGAGGTACTTTTTCACGAGCTTGTCTACGCCGTTGTCGAGGGTGGCGGAGAACAGCATCCGCTGGCCGTTGTTCGGCGTCTTGTCCATGATGCGCGTGACGACGGGCAGGAAGCCGAGGTCGGCCATATGGTCGGCCTCGTCGAGCACGGTGATCTCGACAGCGTCGAGCGAGACGAGACCCTGCTTCATGAGGTCCTCGAGGCGGCCGGGGCAGGCCACGACGATGTCGATGCCCGACTTGAGGGCGGCGACCTGGCGCTGCTGCGAGACGCCACCGAAGATCGTGGTGAGCTTCAGGTTGTAGGCGGCGGCGAGCGGTTCCATGGCCGTGGTGATCTGGGTGGCGAGCTCGCGCGTCGGCGCCAGGATCAGGCCGAGCGGGCGCCCGGGGCGTCGGTTGCCGCCGGCGAGCTTGCCGCCGAGGCGCGCGATCATCGGGATGGCGAACGCGAGTGTTTTGCCGGAACCGGTCTTGCCGCGACCGAGAACGTCGCGGCCGTTGAGGGTATCGGGCAGGGTGTCCTGCTGGATCGGGAAGGGCGAGTCGATGCCGGCCTTGGACAGCGCGGCGACGATCGGAGCCGGGACGCCGAGAGTGGCGAACGTGGTTTCGAGCGTGGTTGTTTCAGACAAGAAGGTGCCTTTCGGGCAGATGCTGATCCGTCAGCGCGGCTGGCGCGCAAGTGGACCCAGAATGGCGAAGATGGCAATGGCCACATCCGTTCGCCGTAAGAAAATGTCTACGAACCGGATGCCCGTGTGAGGCGTTTCCGATGAGAAGAGTTAGCGTTCTCCGACGCAAGGAACCCGACAGCGGATTCGCAAGTGACCCCAGCCTAGCAGGTGGCCCCCGCGGCGGCGCGAGAGGCGCCTCTCAGTACCGCTCGCCCACCGGGATCTCGACCGCGACCGTGTTGCCCGGCTGCGCGAGCGGGCAGGCCCATGCTGGGTCGTACGCGCAGGACGGGTTGTAGGCGAAGTTGAAGTCGAGCACGAGGGCGTCGGTGGCGCTGCCGGCACCGAGGTCCGCGCCCTTGACCGTGTCGAGGA
>Ga0105048_10002729_pt1 | contig 28749 bp, 24 predicted proteins | sample MAT05_FD_78382 | JGI IMG/M metagenome (GOLD analysis project Ga0105048, IMG submission 78382) | Freshwater microbial communities from Lake Fryxell liftoff mats and glacier meltwater in Antarctica - MAT-05 | ecosystem: Environmental > Aquatic > Freshwater > Ice > Liftoff microbial mat | place...
GTACAGCGGACGATGGTCTTCAAACTCCAGCGTGCAGCACGAGTGGGTGATGCCTTCGAGCGCGTCCGATAGCGCATGGGCGAAGTCGTACATCGGATAAATGCACCACTCCTCGCCAGTCATTTGGTGCGACACCCGGCGGATGCGATACAGCGCTGGATCGCGCAGATTGATGTTGCCTGACGCCATATCGATCTTGGCGCGCAACAAATGGGCCCCATCTGCAAACTCGCCCGCGCGCATCCGCGCAAACAGATCCAGGTTTTCAGCAACCGAACGAGTGCGGTACGGGCTCGCCTGACCGGGCGCTTTGAGGGTGCCACGGTATTGGCGGATGTCTTCAGCGCTCAACGAATCCACATAGGCTAGGCCTAGCCGAATGAGTTTTTCAGCAGCGAGATAAAAGGTCAAAAAATAGTCAGAAGCGTGGCGCAACTGCGACCACTCAAAACCCAGCCAAGCCACGTCCTGCTTGATTGCCTCGACGTATTCAAGGTCCTCTTTGATCGGGTTGGTATCGTCAAAGCGCAGGTTGCACAGGCCGCCAAATTCAGCCGCAATGCCAAAATTCAGGCAGATTGCCTTAGCGTGGCCGATGTGTAAATAGCCGTTAGGCTCCGGGGGGAAGCGCGTCACTGGATGCGTGTATTTGCCTGCGCTCAAGTCCTCGCGCACGGCGTGGCGAATAAAATCAACGGCTTGGATAGGTGCGTCTGACATCGTGAGGGCGGTTTGGAAATTGGGCGCGAAGTCTAGCCCGAACCAGCTTGCAGCCGTCGCGAGGCCTTTTCAAATTTCGAAACTATATTGCGCAAGCTGTGGACCATGCCGTGGCGACCGACCGAATCGCTAGCCCTTACTTCGTCGCTTCAGGCTTCGGCAAGAGACGATCATATTCGGCTTTGACCACGCCATAGCATTCACACGAGCGCTGTTCGAGGCCGTCGCGATCCAAAACAAGAATGTGGCCGCGCTGATAGCTGATCAAATGGGCGGCTTGCAGCGCACCGGCAGCCTCGGTTACGCCTTCACGGCGCACTCCGAGCATGTTGGCGATCAGCTCCTGGGTCATCGTGAGCTTGTTGGAACGCAATCGGTCTAAGCTCAACAACAGCCATCTGCACAGCTGTTGGTCGAGTGAATGGTGGCGGTTGCACGCGGCCGTTTGGGTCATTTGGGTTATCAGCGCTTGCGTGTAGCGCAGCAAAAGATGCAGCACCGTGCCGCCGCGATTAAATTCGTTCATGAGCACGCTCGCTTTTAAGCGATAGCCGTGCCCGGCGCTTTGCACGACCGCGCGGCTAGGTGTCGAGGCACCACCCATAAATAGCGAGATGCCAACCAACCCTTCAAAGCCGACCACAGCAATCTCTGCCGACGAGCCGTTTTCCATGACAAACAGCAGCGATACGATTGCAGTCGTCGGGAAATAAACGTGCGCCATGCGCTTGCCAGGCTCATAAAGCACATGCCCGAGCGGCAATGGGATCTGTTCTAAATGCGGCAGCCAGCGCTCCCATACAGCTTCGGGCAGCGCGGCGAGTAGAGCGTTTTCCCGTGGATCATTTTCTTGCGACATCATCGATCAAGTCTCGATGGCGCCTTCTCGACGCGTCGGTACGCTAGCGCACAGACAGCGGTCTCGATAACGCATTGCTATAACCATAGGCCCCTAACCTTGGGGGCTTTAGCACGCGAGCATACTGAATCTCATCATTCAAGTTTTTTGTTGGTCACCATTTGAGGGCTTAAGCAGCTGGACGCGTTCAGATAGCCAGCGTTTGGCGAGGCCGTACAGCGGCCAAGCGGGCCAGGAAATTGCCGCGAGGAGCACCGCGATAAGCATCCAAATACGCGCGTTCAAACCGAAGATCGAGGCCTGGCCGTAATCTGCCAGCGGAGTCGGCGCAAACGCAGCCGCTGAAACGCTCAGCAATGCCACTGCCGCTACCCACGCTAGTTTGCTGTGACGCCTGACTTTCGGTGGAGCGAGTGCGTATTCCAGGTCGATCCGCGCCGGTGCTTCGTATTTGCTTGGGTCGACGGACGCTTTAAGTGAGATTGGTGGCTCGCCAATCTGCGCACATTCGCGCACACGTTGCCTAACGGCATGATTGGTTGCCGGATTGCCATCGTGCAAGATGGTTGCACAGCCAGTCGAAAAACCGATGTCCACGCTGACCACGCCCGGGATGGTTTCTAGCTGATGCTTAAGCCCAGCCGCGCCGGCACGCGAGGTGATAGAGCCAATATCGACGGTGGAGATAATCATGGTCAATTCCTAAACGAAATGCCGAAAAGTCGAGCAGAGTGGGGGCTCAGGTCTAGCGGGCATACGTTGACCCGAAACCTAAGCTTCTGTGCGATAGATTCTGCGGTTCCGAATAGGGGAGCGTCTGTCTGCTAGCGCACCTAGTCCACGCGGCGTGTTGCCGGCGTATGTGCGGCGTCAGGCACCAAGCCACGGCGGCTGAGCCACCAAAACAGCGCTATCCCAGGTAGCGCGAGTGCGGTGGTCAGTGCGTAAAAGGCGACGTAGCCGAGCGACTCGATCAGCAATCCTGCGCTGGTACCGGTTAGCGCGCGTCCAACCACGCTTGCTGCCGCGGAAATCAACGCGTACTGCGCAGCGGTAAAGCGCAAATCACACAGCGATGAGAAATACGCGACCACCGTTACGCCGCCCACGCCGCTGGCAAAGTTCTCAAAGCCGATCGCCGCCGCGAGCATCAGATTGGAATGGCCGTAAAACGCCAGGGCAGCAAAGCTCAGGTTGGAAACGGCCATCAGCAGCAAGCTCGCCATCACCGCTCGGCGCATGCCGGTGCGCGCAAATAAAATGCCGCCCACAAAAATGCCAATCAGGTACGCCCAAAAGCCCACGCCCACGTCGTATACCGCGATTTCGTCGTTGCTGAAGCCGAGATCGTTGAACAGCAGCCGGAAGGTCAGGTTGGCCAAGGTATCGCCGATTTTATGCAGCAGCACAAACAGCAGCACCAGCCACGCGCCGCTACGCTCAAAAAACTCAGACAGCGGCCTGATCACGGATTGCAGCCACTCGCGTGGACTGTTCGGCGTTGCCTGCAACGGACGACGCGGCGGCTCGCGCATGATCAAAGCGGTCAGCATCGCAGGCAGCGCAAAGCACGCGCACGCCAGGTAAGCGCCCTGCCAGCCAATGCGACTGGCCAGCAGCAGCGCAAGCGCCCCCGCGAGCGTCGATCCAATGCGCCAGCCGTATTGCGACATCCCGGCGCCAACGCCGAGCTGGTCGGGGCGCAGCAGCTCGATGCGGTACGCATCAATGACAATGTCGAACGTGGCCCCGGCAATCCCAACCAGCAGCGCCGCAATGACGGTTGATTGCAGGCTCGCCGATGGATCCACCAGCGCAAGATTGATCACAGCGGCGATCACCAGCGCACCGCTGAGCAATACCCACGAGACGCGCTGGCCTAGCTGATGCAGTAACGGAATGCGACCGGAATCAACCAGCCACGCCCATAGGAACTTCAGGTTGTACATCAAGAAAGCCAGCGAAAATGCGGTGATCGCTTTCTTGTCGATACCATCCTGGGCGAGGCGGGTGGTTAGCGTGGCGCCAATCATCGCGTACGGAAAGCCTGATGAAATACCTAGCGCCAACGCAGCTAGAGGGGCAGGCTCGAGATAAGGCTTAAGCCAGCTTGGGGAAGAAATCATCGGTCGCCTAAAGTTGCGTGAATCGAAGTGCATGAACCATCGCACGAAAGCATCGTTGGTTGGATGAGTTACTGCGTGGCCGCGTTAAGTGCTGCGCTCGCCGCAAACCGCTACTCTCAATGCCCAACCTTTCAAGCCCTCGACTCCACTGCATGAACCGACCCAGCATCACTTGGCGCGACCGCCTGCGCTATCGTTTTGAAAACACCTTAAGTCGCGGGACGATCGCGATCATCGGCTGGTTAGCAGTGCTGTCGTTGGTGATTGTGGCGCTTTCAGCAGTGGCAATCGTCGTGTTGCGATTGCCGCAAGATCCAGCGGATTTGGGCTCCGTGCCGAGCTTTATTGAGGGCATGTGGCAAAGCCTGATGCATGCGCTGGATGCGGGCAATTTGGCCGGTGATCAAGGCTGGGGCCTGCGCGTGCTGATGGGGCTGGTCACTCTGGGCGGTATTTTTATTGTCTCAAGCTTGATCGGCACGATCACCTCCGGGCTGCAAAATCGGCTCGACGAGTTGCGCAAAGGGCGCTCTCGGGTGATTGAGACGGGACATATTTTAATTGTTGGCTGGAACAGCAAGATCTTCTCGATCATTAGCGAGTTGATTATCGCCAACCAAAACCAGCTTAAGCCGCGCGTGGTGGTTTTGGCCGAACGCGATAAAGTCGAGATGGAGGACGAACTGCGCGCCAAGATTCCGGACATGAAGAATCTGCGCGTGATTTGTCGCAGCGGCGATCCACTGGATATCGATGATTTACAAGTCGTCGACCCGCACGCCGCGCGCGCGATCATCGTGCTGGCGCCGGAAACCCAGAGCCCGGATATCCACGTGATTAAATCGGTGCTGGCGATCACCAACCACCCGCAGCGCAAAGCCGACGCGTATCACATCGTGGCCGAAATTCGCGAGGAACAAAATCGCGAGGCGGCGGATTTAGTCGGCGGCGCGGAGACGGTTTATGTGCAAGGCGATGAGCTGATTGCCCGGGTCACCGCGCAAACCTGTCGGCAATCTGGGCTCAGCGCGGTGTACACGGAGCTGCTCGACTTTGACGGCGCTGAGTTTTATCTGAAGCTCGAGCCTGCGCTGGCTGGGCGCAGCTATCGTGAGGCGTTAGGCGCGTATCCGACGGCAGCAGTGGTCGGGCTCGCGCACGCCGATGGCCAAGTTGAGATCAACCCGCCGATGACGCGGGAAATCGTCGCCACCGACCAAATCATTGCGATTGCCGAGGACGATTCCACACTTCAGTTAGGCGCCAATGCCCCGCCGGCGCCCGATTTAGCCCGCGTCAATCACGGCGCGCGCGCCGCGGCTGAGCCCGAACGCACGCTGATCCTCGGCTGGAACGGCAAGGCGCAAACCATCATCCGCGAGCTCGACAACTACGTGAGTGCGGGTTCCGAGGTGACGGTGCTGTGTCTTAACGATTGCGCGAAAGCGGAACTCGACGCGCTGAACGGCATGCTCAAGCAGCAAGTGGTGCAGCTGCAACGCGGCGCGGCAACACGTCGAGCCGAGCTTGATGCAATCGATGTGGCCCGATTCCAGCACATTATTGTGCTCAGCGATCCGGATCTACCGATCCAGGAAGCCGATGCGCAAACGCTGATCGCGCTGCTGCATTTGCGCAATATTGTTGAAAGCGGCGGGCTGAAGGTCAGCATCGTCAGCGAAATGATGGACCTGCGCAATCGCGCGCTGGCGCAAGTGGCCAAGGCTGACGACTTTATTGTCAGCGACAAGCTGGTCAGCCTGCTGCTCTCGCAGCTGGCTGAAAATCGTCAGCTCGATCAGGTATTTAGAAAGCTATTCGGTTCGGAGGGCGCGGAGATCTACATCCGTCCCGTGGCTGACTATGTGACGCTCGGTGAGAGCTTGAATTTTTATACGCTGCTCGAAGCAGCGGCTCAACGCGGCGAAACCGCGATCGGCTATCGCATTGCGAGCTTGGCCAATGACGCCGAATCCGCCTACGGGATTCGGCTCAATCCCAATAAATCCGAGTTGATCAGCTTCAGCCAAGCCGACCGGCTGATCGTGTTGGCTGAAGACTAGCCGGGTTTGAGAAGGCCCTACATTTTTGCCAAGGCGGGATAGTCGCTATAGCCCTTGGGTCCGGGCGTGTAGAGCGTGCTGAAGTCGACCGCATTGAGCGCTGCTGCGGCTCGTTGGGCTGAAAAGTGGGGCCCGTTAGCTTGGGTCGGCGACCCTGTCGATCAACACTCCTCTTTGGAATCGCGCAGCAACGCCTCGAGCAATTGACCAACCTGCGCACCGCTTGCGCGCAAATTTGCGAACACTTCCTCCATGGTGATCTCGGTCGGCGAAAGCCCTGCGGCCCAGTTGGCGACCAAACACAGGCTGGCGTAATGAAGGCCCATCTCGCGCGCCAAGCCGGCTTCGGGCATGCCGGTCATACCGACCACATCGCAGCCATCGCGCTGCATGCGACGGATCTCCGCGGCTGTTTCCAGGCGCGGGCCTTGCGTGGCGCCGTAGGTTCCGCCGTCGATCAACTCAACTTGACTGGCAATAGCCGCTGTCTTGAGCTGATCGCGCAAGTGCGCGGTGTAAGGCGGGTGTAGATCAACGTGCAAATGCGCCTGGCGCTCGGTCCAGATCGTGTGTTCGCGACTATGGGTGTAGTCGATCAGATCATCCACCAGCACCAAGCGCCCCGGCCCCATGTCCGCACGGATGCCGCCCACCGCGTTCAACGCGATGACATCCGTCGCCCCGAGCGCCTTAAGCGCCGCCAGGTTCGCCCGATAATTCACCCGATGCGGCGGCAGCGGCTCACCCTTGCCGTGACGCGCCAAAAACAGGATCGGCGCGCCGAATAAGCGACCCTGAAGAACGGGCCCCGAACCTCGGCCAAAAGGAGTTTCAAGGTCAGACGACCCGGTTTGCTCAAACGCTTCTAGAAACGTGTATCCCGTACCACCCACCAAAGCAAACATCATAAAAATCCACAGCCCTAAAATTTACGGCAAGACACGCCGAGCCCCTTCTGTAGCTCACGAACCCTCCGCTAGGATGGCGGATGGGTCAGCAAATAAACACCTTAGCTCTCGAACCCTCCGCTAGGATGGCGGATGGGTCAGCAAATCCGCGACAAGTAGCCTGACATCGACCGCACCAAGGCAGGAGCCGAGCCACCTTCAGGCTCTCGAATCCTCGGTCTTAGATGACCGATGGATGAGCAAACCCCGCGCTCTAAATCCCGCTCTACAAAGCATAAATGCTGGGTAGGTTACGAAGGCTGCCGGAGTAATCCATGCCATAGCCAAACACATACCTATCCGGCACGGTTAGGCCTTGAAAATCGGCGACGAGGCCGGGTACGCAGCGGTCGTGGAGCTTTTTGGCCAGCACCGCAATGAGCACCTGTCTGGCGCCTTGTGCATTGGCGTGGCGTTTGATGGCGGCGAGGGTTTTGCCTTCATCCAAAATGTCATCGCAGAGCACTACAACGCGGTCGCGCAGCGTGGTGGCCGGCATCGCGCGCCACAGCAAATTGCCGCCGGAGGTTTCGCCGCGATAGCGCGTGGCGTGGCAGTAGTCCATTTCCACCGGAAAATTGAGCCGCATGGTCAGCTCAGCAGAGGTGTGTAGGCCGCCATTCATAACCGTAATCCACAGCGGATTGGCGTCATGCAAACGGGTGTTGATCTCAGTGGCCATGCGCTCAAGTGCCGCCTCAATGGTTGCCTGGTCGTGGATCTTCTCAGCGCTGGCAAGCGCTTCAAGTGGCGGTTTGAGGCTCATAAGGCTCGGGCTCGAAGGATTGGGATTTTGATTGGTTAGCTTAGCAGCGGCAGATGAAGCCCGCTGTACAGCGTGGTGCGAGCGGCGAGCAAATCTAGTGGCTCCGCGGCGCTGCTCAACAGTGCGCTCACGTTTGCGAATGTCGGCGGCGCGGCGCCGTTGAGCTCGCTTAAAACCGCCGAACTTAAAGCGGGATCGCAAACCAACACGTGATCACAGCCCGCTTGTAAATGGGCGCCGATGCGATCCACCGCGCGCAGCGCATTGCCAGCGCCGAGCATGCCGATGTCGTCGGAAATCACCACGCCTGCAAAGCCCAAACGCTGGCGCAGAATCCCGCCAATCCAGACTCGCGAATAGCCAGCGGGTTGTGAATCGACGCTTGGATATTCGACGTGCGCAAGCATCACGGCCTGCGCAAGCGGGCCTAAAGCGGCGAACGGAATCAGATCGCTTGCTTCGATTTCGGCGAACGTGCGCGGATCAATTGCACGCTCGTAGTGGGTGTCCTCGAGCACCGAGCCGTGCCCGGGAAAATGCTTGATACACGCGGCCATGCCGCAGGCGTTGAGCGCCTCAATGTACGCGCGGCCCAGCTCGCGCACCGCGTTGGGATCGGCGCTAAAAGCGCGGTCGCCGATTACGCGGCTGCCGCGGTCAAGGTCAAGCACCGGCGCAAAACTCAAATCAAAGCCGAGCGCTCGCATCTCGCTGGCCATCACTGTTGCATGCGCGCGCGCAAGTTCGATACCGTGCGCTGGATCACGCGCGTACGCCGCGCCGATTTGTCCCAACGCGGGCAGCTTCGATGCGCCGTCAATCACGCGCTGTACGCGGCCGCCTTCTTGATCGACGCTGAGCAGCAGCGCGCTTGGGCTGGCCGCGCGGATGGCCGAGATCAGCGCGGCGGTTTGTTTAGGCGTTTGGATATTGCGCTTGAATAATGTCACCCCTCCCACCCACGGATGGCGCAACAAATCGAGTTCCTCGTTGGCTAGTTGCAAGCCTTGTACGCCAATCGACAAAACGCTCATCGCAGCGGCTCCTTAGCGCTGAAACAACGCAATGGATTCAACGTGGCCGGTGTGCGGAAACATATCCATGACGCCCGTTGCGATCAGTTTGAAGCCGCCGCTTTCGACCAAAATGCCCGCGTCGCGCGCCAGCGATGCGGGGTGGCAGGAGACATACACCAAATGGTTAATGTGACTGCTGCACAGCATCCTGCAAACGCTCTCGGCCCCCGAGCGCGGCGGATCGATCAGCGCTTTGCGGCAGCTTGGGTCGAACCACGGCTCTTGATCGAGCGGCAGGCTTAAGTCGGCTGCAAAAAACTGCACGTTGTTAATTTGATTGCGCTGCGCGTTATACCGAGCGCGTTCAACCAGATTGGCGGCGCCTTCAACGCCAATCACCGATTTCGCACGGCGCGCCATCGGCAGCGAGAAATTGCCGAGGCCGCAGAATAAATCCAGCGCGCTCTCGTCGGGCTGCAAATCCAACAGCTTGAGCGCGTGCTCGATCATCCGCGCATTCAAGCCCTGGTTGACCTGCACAAAATCCCCGGGCAAAAAGGCCATCGTTAAATCGCCGTCGCCGAGCGCGGTTACAAGCTCAATGGGCGGCCCACTGAGGGGTTTGACAGTATCCTCGCCACCGATTTGCGAGTACATCGCAAAGCCGTGGACGCGCCCAAACTCAAGCAGGCGCGCAACATCCGCTGCGCTGAACTCGTGGTAGTGGCGAAACACCAAAATGATGGCGTTATCGCCTGCTGCGAGTTCGATCTGCGGAATGTCGGCTTTGCCGTCCATCTCGTTGAGCAGCGCACCTAGCGCTTCGAGCTTGAAGCCAAGCTCAGGCACTAGCACATGGCATTCGCGCAAATCGGCCACGTAGCGCCCGTCGCCTTCTCGAAATCCAACCAAGACGCGTTCTTTTTTGAGCACGTAGCGTACCGAGAGGCGTGCCTTGCGACGGTAGCCGAAACTCGGTCCGCGCAGCGGTTCAAGCCAGCGCTTGGGTTTGACGTTGCCAATGCGCTCGAGATTCTCCTTAAGCGTGCCGGCTTTCATATTGAGCTGTGCGTCGGCGCTTAGGTGTTGCAGCGCGCAGCCGCCGCAGGTTCCAAAGTGCGGGCAGGGCGCTGGGACCCGATCGGGTGACGCTTCCAACACCTCTTGCAAAATTGCCTCGTCATAGCGTCGATGCTTGCGCGTGAGCTTGGCTAAGATTCGCTCTCCGGGCAGCGCGCCGACGACAAACACCGCTTTGCCATCATGGCGCGCGACACCGCGGCCATCGTGGCTCGCACCGTCGATTAGCAGCTCCATGCAAACATCATTCGGGCAGCATTTGGTTCAAGTTCAACGCGCACAGTCAGCCACTCAACAAATTCACGGGTGCGGAGTATGCCGACTATCGAATTTTCCGGCCGCAAGCGAGCGCATGCTGATATTTTGGCGGCATGAGCGAGCCGCAACTTTTCAAGCCCGACGCGTCTTTGGAACGCAACATTCGCGTGTTGATCGCCGACGATGAGCCGATCAATCGGCGCTATTTGCAGGAACTGCTCAGCGCTGAGGGGCTCGCCATCTGCTCGGTGGTAGACGGGTTGGAAGCGGTTGAAGCGTGCTCGCGTGAAGTGTTTGACCTGCTGCTGCTCGACTACCGCATGCCGAGGTTAGATGGGCTCGAGGCCTTGCAAAGGATTCGCGCCGATCCGCTAGGGCGCAACCGCGCGACCCTTGCTGTGGTTTTAACCGCCGAAACGCAGGCCCGCGAGCACGCTCGTTTGGTTGAAGCGGGATTTGCGCGCTGCGTTCTGAAACCCGCGCGCGCCGAGCCGCTGTTGGCGCTCATTGCCGAACTGCTCGCGCACGCGGGCTGCGCATCGGCACGCAATGGCGCGCGGCCATTGCTTGATCAAACCCAAGCGCTCAGCGCCGCCAACAACAATCCGCAAATCGTTAAAACCCTGCGCGCGATGCTGCTGGTTGAACTTGAAACCGTGGCACTAAATCCGCTTCAAAGTTTGGACGTTGCAGCCTTGCATCGCCTACGCGGCGCGTGTCACCTGACCGGTGCGCGGCGTTTGGAGGCCAGTCTTCTCGCCTATGAACTGGCGTTGACTCACGCACAGCCTGAGATGCAACTCCAAGAATTAGCCAAGGATGATCTGCAAGCAACGCTGCTGGCCTTGCGCATGGGCTCGCTCGCTTAAGGTTTTTCAACCCGCCCTGAAGCCCAGGCCCACAGCTCGCGACTGCGCAACGCGCGCCCGCCGAGGGCCGCATCGATTAAGCGTCGAAACAGGCGATTGACGCGTTGGCGTTGCTCAGCTTGCAGTGGCGCGTCGTTCGCCAGCGCGCGGATCGTCGCGCCGCTAAGCGCATCGGGGGAACGCGCATCGCTGGGCGCCCAACCCTCCAGATTCAGCCAGCGATAGCTTTGTTCAGGATCAATCTCAGTCGCGCGCGCGTCGAGCTGCCAAGAAGGTCCAAGCCCGATCGTGTCCAATAACACGCGTTCGAAACTGCGCAACACCCGGTCGATTGCTGGCTCGTTGAGCTGGGCAATCGCGTGGGTATAGCTTGCGTACAAAGCCTTAGCGGGCTCATTTGCAGGCAACAGATAGTGGAGCAATTCATTCAGGTAAAGCCCGGCGATCGACGCGGCGCCAAGCAGCAACGGCGCCTGACCGTTGGCTTCCACACTGGTCATCGTTTGCATGTCGCGTTTGCTGACGCTCGACACCAGCAGCGGGCGAAACGGTGCGAGCAGCGCTCGACGCTTGGAGTTCGGCTGATTGATTCCGCGAGCCGCGAGCGTTTGGCGTCCGTGGTCTGCGAAAAACAGCTCTACTAGCGCGCCAGATTCGCCCCAGTCGCGGCGATGGATCAAATAAGCTGGCGCAAACTCGAACGCCATCGGCGGCAAAATTCGAGCTAGTAGCCGAACCGCTTCAACGCGCGATCGTCATTTGACCAAGACGCTTTAACCTTGACCCACAGCTCCAAGAACACCTTGCACTCGAGCAGCTTTTCAAGATTAAGCCGCGCGTTGGTGCCGACCTTTTTGAGCATCGAGCCGCCTTCGCCGACCACAATCGCTTTCTGGCCGTCGCGCTCCACCCAAATTACTGCGTGGATGCGGGTGAGGTTGCCATCTTCTTGAAAGCGCTCAATTTCGACTGTGGTGGCGTACGGCAGCTCTTGGCCTAAGTGGCGAACGAGCTGTTCCCGGACAAACTCAGCGGCTAAAAATCGGCCGCTGCGATCGGTGATTTCGTCCTCGGGATACACCGACAAACCCAAGGGCAGGGCCGCGGTAAGCTCACGCTTCATTGAGCCTGCGCCGGAGCCGGTGCGCGCTGACAACAGCCAGATATGGCGAAATTCCCGCTGGTTTTGAATACGCTCAAGAAAGGGCAGCAGTTCTTCGCGACGCTTGGCTAGATCCACCTTGTTGACCACCAGTGACACCGGGCTGCTGACGTTTTTCAAGCGCTCCAGCACGTAGCTGTCTTCATCGGTGAACTTCAGTGCCTCGATCACCATGATCACGTGATCGGCTTCTTCCAGCGCGTTCAATGCCTGCTGGTTCATCAGCTTATTGATCTTGGCAAACTGGCCCTGATGCAAGCCAGGCGTGTCAATGAATGCGATCTGCATTTCAGGCTCGCTCAAAATCCCCAAAATACTGTGCCGCGTGGTTTGCGGTTTGCCAGCGGTAATCGAGAGCTTTTGTCCGAGCATGCGATTGAGCAATGTGGACTTGCCGACGTTTGGCCGACCAACGATTGCTACATGGCCGAAGCGATGCGGCGCAAGAGCGGTGTCAGGGGCGGTCGTTTGATCGAGTTCAGAATTAGCCACGTCGGGCCTCTATTTGTAGGAGGAGCGCCTCGGCGGCGGTTTGTTCGGCACGTCGACGCGATGAGCCGGTCGCCCGCGCTGTCAGTTTCAAAAGCCCAAGTTCAGCTTCGATTTCAAATTCCTGCGCATGCGCTTCGCCGCGCGCTGCGACCAGACGATATTCGGGCAAGCCCGCCTGGATGCCTTGCATGTACTCCTGAAGCCGGGTTTTGGCGTCTTTAAGCTCATCGAGCAAACCCAGGCCGCGCACGCGCGGCGCAAGTAAGCGCAACACCATGCGCTCACAAGCAGCAAATCCCGCATCAATCAATACCGCGCCAATCAGCGCTTCAAGCGCGTCAGCCAGAATCGAGTCGCGCCGGTAGCCGCCGGATTTAAGCTCACCTGGGCCCATGATCAGCACGTCACTTAGGTTCAACACGCGCGCAATCTCAGCCAGTGTTTCGCCGCGCACCAAGCGCGTGCGCAGGCGGCTGAGCTCGCCTTCGGTCGCATCAGGGTAATGGGTGTAAAGCGCGCGCGCGGCGATAAAATTTAAAGCACCGTCGCCCAAGAATTCCAGGCGCTCGTTGTTGTTTCGCGACGCCGAACGGTGGGTCAGCGCAGTGAGATACAGCGCTCGGTCAGTGAACTGGAAACCGAGCGCGTCTTCCAGCGCAAGCAGGCTAGCGGGCGGGACCGAGGTCAACCGTTTTCTCAAAGACGCCGACCACGAACAGGTTGTAAAACAACTTTTCGCGACGCTCGTACTTGACGCTCATCAAATAGCCGCCGCGGCGGGTAAATTTGAAATCCTTAATGCCCACGGAGGTCACGTAGTTACCGGAGAGGCGCAGGTCAAGCATCGTGTTCAAGCGAGCTGGGTCGATCTGGGTAATTTGGGCTTCTTTCTTGAGATCTTCCATGACTTTTGAAAGCGCGTAGTACTCCTGATACATCGGGAACACGCGCAGCACGAAATAGCCAAGCAGGCTCGCGATGGCCAACACGATGATTAGCCCAATCAGCGTCATGCCAGCTTGTTTGCGAATGTCGTTCATGTGTCAGCCCCGTTAGTTGATGGTTTTGCCGAAGCGCGAGAATATCGCGCCAAGGTTCGACCAGTCGATGTGCAACCATACAAACATGGCCTTGCCGACGAGGTTTTTTTCGGGCAAGAAGCCCACAACGCGGGAATCTTCGCTGTTGTCGCGATTGTCGCCCATCACCAAATATTCGCCCGGCGGGATATCCCAGCTGTAATAGCTGTAATTCGAGCGGCTCGGGATGAACAAAATTTTGTGCTCGCGACCTGGCAGATATTCAGACAACAGCTGAGCTTGGTAATCAGATCGATTCACTCCCGTGCCGATAAAATCGCCCAGCGGCACCTGCACAACCGCTTCGCCGTTGATGATCAACTGCTTGTCGCGATATTCAATTTTGTCGCCGGGAAGCCCAATAACGCGCTTGATAAAGTTGATGTCCGGCGCTTTTGGGCCGCGGAAAACCACAACATCGCCGCGTTCTGGTTCGCCCAGCTCTAAAAACTTGGTATTTAAAACCGGCAGGCGCAGGCCGTAGCTGAATTTATTGACCAGGATAAAATCGCCGATCAGCAGGCTGGGGATCATCGACCCGGACGGGATTTTGAACGGTTCGGCCAGAAAGGAGCGAATGATCAAAACGATGAAAATGACCGGGAAAAAGCTCTTGGCGTACTCAACCACGATCGGATCTTTCGGCGCATTGTTGCTCAATCCTTCAGTAGGGACCGTCAGCGCTCGGCGTTTGCGCTCAAAAAACAGCGCATCAACGGCCCAAATCAGGCCAGTTAAAAAGCTCAATGCAACCAAAATGGCTGCGAAGTCAAAGTTCATAGGGGCTTATTCAACTTTTAAAATGGCGAGGAAGGCTTCTTGGGGGATTTCAACACGACCGACTTGCTTCATGCGCTTTTTGCCGGCCTTTTGCTTTTCGAGCAGCTTGCGTTTGCGTGACGCATCGCCGCCGTAGCACTTTGCGAGCACGTCCTTGCGCATCGCTTTGACGGTTTGACGGGCGACCACCTGGTTGCCGATCGCTGCCTGGATGGCCACGTCGAACATTTGCCGCGGAATCAGCTCGCGCATGCGCTCAGTCAGATCACGGCCGCGCCGCTGGGATACCGACTGGTGAATGATCATCGACAGGGCGTCGATGCTATCACCGTTAATCAACACGTCCAGTCGCACAAACGGGCCGGCTTCAAAGCGCAAAAACTGATAGTCAAACGACGCATAGCCGCGCGAGCACGACTTGAGCCGGTCAAAAAAGTCCAACACCACTTCGCTGAGCGGCAGCTCATAGCGGATTTGCACCTGCGAGCCTAAGTAATTAATGCTTTTTTGCGTGCCGCGCTTTTCTTCACAGAGCCCGATGACATTGCCCACGTAATCCGGCGGCAGCAGCAGGTTGGCCAAGATGATCGGCTCGCGGATTTCGCGAATCTTGGTTGTTGGCGGCAGGTGCGCTGGATTGTCGAGCCGCAGGATTTGATCGTCGGTGGTCAGAATTTCGTAGATCACCGACGGCGCGGTGGTGATCAAGTCGAGGTTGTACTCACGCTCGAGACGCTCCTGCACGATTTCCATATGCAACAAGCCCAAAAAGCCGCAGCGGAAACCGAAGCCCAGCGCTTGCGATGTTTCAGGCTCAAAGCGCAGCGCGGCGTCGTTCAGTTTGAGTTTCTCGAGCGCTTCGCGGAGCGCGATGTAGGCGTCGGACTCGGTTGGAAACAACCCGGCAAACACGCGCGGTTGCATTTCCTCAAACCCTGGCAGCGCGGTGGCCGCTGGGTCCTTGGCGGAGGTCAGCGTATCGCCGACCGGCGCGCCGTGGACATCTTTAATCGACGCGCACACAAAGCCCACTTCGCCCGCACGCAGCACTTCGCGCTGCGAGCGCTTGGGCGTAAATATGCCGACTTGCTCAAGTTCATGGATGCGCCCGGTGGTCATCACTTTGATTTTTTCACCGACGCGCAGCTCGCCTTGCATCACGCGCACCAGGCTGATCACGCCTAGGTAGTTGTCAAACCACGAGTCAATAATCAGCGCTTGCAGTTCCTTTACCGCAGTGACCTTCGGTGGCGGAATCAGCGCAACGATCGCCTCCAAAACTTCCTCGACGCCGAAGCCCGTTTTCGCGCTGACCAACAGCGCATCACTGGCGTTCAGGCCGATCACATCCTCAATCTCTTTGCGTACGCGGTCCGGTTCAGCCGACGGCAAATCGATTTTGTTTAACACCGGGACCACTTCCAAGCCCTGCTCGACGGCCGTGTAGCAGTTCGCGACGCTCTGCGCCTCGACACCTTGTGCGGCATCCACCACCAGCAGCGCGCCTTCGCACGCTGCCAGTGAGCGGCTCACTTCATAGGAGAAATCGACGTGGCCTGGCGTGTCGATGAGATTCAAGTTGTAGATCTTGCCGTCACGCGCTTTGTAGTCGAGCGACACGCACTGGGCCTTGATGGTGATGCCGCGCTCGCGCTCAATATCCATGTTATCGAGCACTTGGGCGGACATTTCGCGCGCAGTTAATCCACCGCAATGCTGGATAAAGCGGTCGGCCAGCGTCGATTTGCCGTGGTCGATGTGCGCGATGATCGAAAAGTTTCGAATGTGATCCATGGATAAACGCGCCACCGGAAGCTACGGAGCGCTATGCCTTAAGTGCAAGATAGCCGCAAATTATGGCACGGAGCAGCGTCAACGCGGCGCAGTAATCGCGCCACGCGCAGCCGATCCGACTAAATAGCGGTATTTGGCCAACGCGCCTCGCAGCACACGCTCAGGTCCCGGCCTCGGCGAGCGCGCGCTCAAATCTACGTCGGTGCTGAGCGTGCGCGAGGACACATCGATCGACACCACGTCACCATTTTTGAGCAGGCCAATGGGTCCGCCGCGCGCGGCTTCTGGGGCGACGTGGCCGACCATCAGCCCGCGCGTGGCGCCACTGAAGCGCCCGTCGGTGATCAACGCCACTTCATCGCCCAAGCCGCGACCGACCAATGCCGCGGTAACTTGCAACATCTCCGGCATTCCCGGAGCCCCGGCCGGGCCCGAATGCCGGATCACAATCACGTCTCCTGATTTGATCTGACCGGCTTGCACTGCCGCAAAGGCCGCGGCTTCGTCGTCAAAAACTTGTGCCGGGCCACTAAACCGTTCGAGTTTGAAGGCCGGCAGCTTGAGCACGCAGCCCTCGGGGCTCAGGTTGCCAAACAGGATTGAAAATCCGCCGCGTGGTTTGAGTGCCTGGTTCAGTGGATAAACCACCGGGATGGGCTGTGGTTGCAGTTCCAACGCATCGAGCTCAGCGAACAGCGATCTACCGGTGATGGTTAGGTGATCCTCAAGCAGGCCGCCCGCATGCAGCGCTTGCGCGACCCGCGCGGTGCCGCCAGCAATAAACAGTTCAACCGCCGTGTAGCGTCCGCCGGGCTTGAGGTCGGCGATGACCGGAGTAGCGGCAGCGGCGGTTTCAAAATCCTCAATGTTGAACTCGATTTCTGCCTCGTGGGCGATCGCGAGCAAATGCAGGATGGCGTTGGTTGAGCCCGCGGTGGCGGCGACCAGCTTGGCCGCATTGCGAAAAGCCGCAGGACATAAAATATCGCGCGGTTTGCGGTCGGCATTAAGCGCTTGCATTAGCAGTTCACCCAGGCTGTAGGCTGCGCGCGCTTTATCGGGATGCAATGCGGGCAAATCGTTCAAGCCAAACGGTGTTAGACCTAGCGCGGTCATCACCATCGCCATCGTGTTGGCGGTGAACTGCCCGCCACAGGCGCCTGCGCCGGGACATGCCGCGGTCTCCACGCGCTCTAACTCGGCGTCGCTAATTTTGCCGGCGCCGTGCGCGCCAACCGCTTCGAAGACGTCTTGAATGGTGATCGAGCGATCATCCAGCGTGCCGTGCGCAATCGTTCCGCCGTACAAAATTGCGCTCGGCACATTTAAGCGCGCGGCGGCCATCGCGGCGGCCGGGATGGTTTTGTCGCAGCCAACCAAAATCAGCATTGCATCAAGGGAATGACCGTCCACCGCGAGCTCGATTGAATCGGCAATCAGCTCGCGCGAAATCAACGATGCGCTCATCCCTGGCGTACCCATCGCGATGCCATCGGTCACCGCGATGGTGTTGAATTCAAGCGGCGTGCCGCCGGCTGCGAGAATTCCCCGCCGAGCGGCCTGGGCCAGCACGCGCAGATTTAAATTGCATGGGCTGACGTCCGTCCAGGTGTGCACCACCGCCACCAGTGGCTTGCGAATGGACTCTGCGTCCAAGCCACTGGCACGCAACAAGGCGCGGGCTGGGGCGCGCTCGGGTCCGGTTTTGATTGCATCGCTACGCATGGTTGAATGACCTTTCTAGACGGATTTTCAATGGGTGAATCGCGAGGTTACAGCTTCAAGATCACCCGTTTCAGGGAGGCCTCGTCTGGATGCGGGCTTTGGTGGAAACCAAGCGCCGAAGCAAGTCCCAGCATATGGTCGTTTTCCAGCAGCACATCGCCCCACAGCGATTCGAGACCGAGCCGTGTTGCATGGTCGATTAGCTTTTGCATCAGCTTGCGGCCGAAACCGCGCCCGGCGTAGTCGCGTCCGATCACGATGGCGAATTCTGCGCTGCGCTCGAGCGGATCGGCACTGAGCCGCGACACGCCAAAGATTGGCGCCAAGCCCGGTGCTTGATAGGTTGTCAAAATAAACGCCATCTGCCGTTCGTAGTCAATTTGCGAGAGTTCAGCGGCCAAATCGTGGGTCAGCGCCTTGAGCGGATAGTGAAAGCGCATGCGCACTTCTTCGGGCGTGAGCCGATTAAAGCCGCGCTTCAGTTCCGGCTCGTCTTCCCCGCGAATCGGGCGAATTTTGAGCTCTGGGTCGATGAGTTCCTCGAGTTCAAGCGGGTAGGGCGCGATCAGCGTATCGACGTTGCGTTTGCCGCGTATCGCCAGAGCCGACACAGAGCGCACGCCGAGCGGGTTGAACTGCGCCTGGTTTAATTGCAACTGCAGCAAATTGTCGCTCAGGCGAAAAATTTCGCTCAAAACATACAGCCCATCGCGCAGCCAGCGGGTCGCTAGGTCGTGCTTGGCGGTCAGCGCAGATAAGAGCGCCTCAATCGCCTTCAAATCAAGCGGCAGCGGCGCCACGCGCACGATCGTCCCCAAGCTGAGTTGCAACCACGGCCCGAATTCAGGGTCGGCGTGCCACTGGACATCCAGCGCAAGTCCGTCTGCGGTCGTCTCATCGAGCAGGCTGATGTTGAGCTCAGCCAAGGCTTGGCGCAAATCACGCTCAGCAACCCGACCCGCGCGCGTGGAGCCAAAGCTTAAGCGCTTGATCGCCCACGGCAGGCTGGGACGCAGTGGCGGTGGCGTCACGCGCGCATCAGTGCGCAGGGCAGCGCTTAATGCGCGGATTTTGAGTGATTTAAGCGCCGCCTGCGGATCGGCGAACACCGCGATGCCGTGCTCGCGCAAACGCTGCCGCGCGGCATCCTCACCCACTCCACACCAAGCCAATGCGCCCAGTCCGGCGCGGCCTAGTTCGATCAAGCGCGCCTCCAATGCAGCCCGATCCGGCTCAATCGATGGATCAATGATGACCAGGGTAGGCACCGCGGACCTGGTTTGAGCCGGCTCGAGCCAGTCGAGCAATTGCCGGGCGCCCGGCGCATCGGTGACAATCGCTGACTCAAGCACCGCCTGCGGCACCTCACACAGCGCGGCTAAGGCATTTGAATTGCTCAGAATAGTGAGTTGCGTTGGATCTTCAACCGGTGGATTCGGTTGAAATTCGATCCACTCCGCAAACGCAAGTGTGCTGGGAATGCCAAGTCGGTCAAAAGTGGCCTGTTGCAAGTTGCTTACATGAGCCCTGGAGGTGCTCGTGTTCAATACCAGCACCGGTTTGCGTGTGGCAAACGCGCGCAAAGCCGAAAGCCCCGCGCGATCCACGCGCATGCACGCCGATGCCAGCATCAGGGCGCGCGTGGGCTCGTGCTGGGCAAGTAAATCAATTGCATCGGCCCAGCCTAAATCGAGCCCGCCGCCGACATCTAACGCCAGCGAAAACCCGCGTCGGAGGCGCTGGGCGTGGTCGAGGCTTAAGTGAAACAGGCTGTGATTCGCGGTAAGCAGCGCCACTGAGCCGGCTTCGAGTGCGTGCTCGACGCGGCTGGCATTGAGACCCAAATGCGGCACGATCAAGCCCGCCACCGCCGGCCCAAGCACGCGAATTTTTGCCGCTTGCGCACGTGACTTCAACAGGCGAACGCCGCGCGGATCATCACTGGGGCTGAAAAACGACGGTCGCGGCCGACTTAATATCACCGCGAGCCGACAGCCAAGTCTTGCCAGCTGGTCGATGATCGACGGCACTTCGGCCCACGGCGCGAGAATCAAAGCCAGATCGGGTATGCCGGTAATTTGTGCAATGCGCAGCAGGCAAGGCTGCTCCGCGACGCTATCGTGGCGCGGGTTGACGATCGAGATACGCAGCGGCTCGCGATCCGTAGACACATTGCCTGCAAAAACGTTTGCGGTGATTGCCGCAGCTTCCGAGCCTGCGCGATCAGAGCCGCCGATCAGCGCAACGTGCTTTACCGCATTTAAGCGTGCAATGGCGTTCATTCAAAGCCCCAATACATCCCGACGCCATTCGCCCATACCGGTCGAATCACCGATTACGTAGCGTTCAAGTAATTTGCGCGGCGCCAGCAGTTCTAGCGGCAAGTTCAAGGCTTCTGACTTAGCGGTGGCAATCTTCTTGATCTGCGCCAGCGCATCGTTTTGCGTTGGACTCAGCGCGACGATGACCGGGCTTGCGTCCTCAGGATCAGCGTGCAGCAGCGCAAACAGTGCCGCTGCCTCGCGCCGCGCGACAAAGTTTCGATCGCTGATAGAGCGGCCCAGCTGGCCCAGATCGCGCGGCGGTCGTTCGGCCCAGTCGATCAGCGCGTTGTGCTCAAGCACCCAGGCACGCGGCAGATTGCGCTCGCGTGCTTGCAGCTCGCGCCACTCGATCAGGCGCAGCAGGCGCTGCTGCTGGACGGGTTTTAATTTCACCGCCTGGCGATAGCGCTTGAGCTCATCTTTTGCGTCATGCGGTGCGCCAAGCGCTCTCAAACGCGCGGCTTGTTCGGTTTGAAACCAGCCCAAGCGCCCGGTTTGAGTGAGCTCGTTGGTGAGCAGCTTCTGCAGGTCGAGCAAGTGTTCGACATCAGCGGCTGCGTAGCGCAACTGCTGCTCGCTGAGCGGCCGCTTGAGCCAATCGGACTGTGTTTCGTCCTTGGCTAAATCGAAGCCCAAACAGCTTGCGCACAAGGCTTGATAGCTGAGCTGGCCGCCGCGGCCACAAAACGCGGCCGCGAGCTGCGTATCAAACACCGCCGGCGGCGCGGGCACGCCAGCGGTCAGCAGCACTTCAAAATCTTCCGAGCCCGAATGCAGAACCCAATAAGTATGGGCGAGCGCGGCTTTGAGTGCGTCCTGTGAAAACGCCTGCAAGGGATCGATTAACCAAATGCGCGAGTCGATTTTGAGCTGGATCAAGCCCAATTCGGGGTAAAAGGTGCGGCGCCGGACAAATTCGGTATCCAGCGCCACCTGCGTGCCCGGCGCGAGGGCATGATGAAGCTCGCCTAGGTGCTGTTGCTCAACGATGGTAAATTGCACGCTTGCTTATTCACGCGATAGTGGAATCCCCCAAGCTTAACCCGCATGTCGAGTTCCCGACCGCCCACTAAGATTGCCTACAGCAACCGCGCCTTGCGTCGCCACGTGCTGCTGGGCGGCATGCTGATTCTTGCGCTGACCGTCGTTTGGCTGGTGCATCGGCGCGCGCAGGTGCCGCAATCAGTGGATCCCGTCGTTGAGGCAAGGCTCATTGCCGAAAGAGGCATTGCGCACAGTGATGTCGAGGAAGCGGAGCTTGACGATCCCGCCTCGATCTCGACCAGTGTGGCTGCCAAGCGTCCAGCCAGCGCAATTGTGCCGGCGATGGCGCTGCCTGAATCGAGCCCGGTGAAGGACTTAAAGCGCGCATTAAAAGACGCCCAAGCGCACCTCAAAGAAGGCCGCTTGCTGGCGCCGCCGGGTCGCAACGCGCTTGAAATCTACCGCGCTATTCTGAGCGCTCAAGCCGACAACGCCGACGCCATTCGCGGGATCGATTCAATCGTTGAGCTGCTCACCGATCAAGCGCGCAGCGCGCTCACTGAGGGCCGTGAGTTTGAAGTATTCGAGCTGATGCCATTGCTGCAAGCACTGGCCCCGGAATCAGAGGGCGTGACCTCGCTGCGCGGTCATTTAGAGCTGCTGCGAGAAATTGAAGACCTGCTGGTGCAAGCGCAATCTGCGATTCGCGATGGGCGTCAGCTCAAGCCCAAACGCCTGAGCGCGGTGAGCATTTATCGCCGCGTGTTAGAAATGGATGCGGACAATCGCGAGGCCAAAAATGGCCTGAGCGCGGTCGAGGCGCCCTATTTGCAAGCCGCGCTTGCTGCGGCGCAAAAAGGTCGCTTTGACGATTCAGCCGAGCAGCTGGCGATTGCCGCGCGCGTGCTGAAATCATCCGACGCGCGCACGCGTGCGCTGGCCGATATCGATACCGCGCGAACCTCACGCCAGCAGGCCATGCTTGAGCAGGCAAGCGCCGCAATTCAGATGGCGCAGGGCGCGCTTGCGCAAGACAGCATCGAGCGTGCGGAAGCGCTTGGCGCCCCGCGCGCAGAGACGCGGGCGTTGCGCGCGGAGGTTGCGCGCGTGTTGCAGTTTTCGCGCTTTAAACCCGGCGATGTGATCCACGATTTGATCACTACCGCAGGCGAAAAAGGCCCGGCGATGGTGGTGATTCCGACCGGTCGTTTCATGATGGGCTCGGCTGAAAATGAAAAGGGCCGTCGCATCAACGAAGGCCCTGCGCATGAGATTGAATTTGCGCGTGGTTTTGCGTTGGCCCAACACGAAACCAGCGTCGCGCAATTTGCGCGGTTTGTACAAATAACCGGCTACATCACTGTGGCCGAAAGTGAAAAATCGAGCGCGCTCTATGACGAGCGGGGTGGGCGCATGGTGGTGCGCAAAGGCGTTCATTGGCGCCAGGACTTTGTCGGTAAGCAGGCCGCCGCCAATGCACCTGTATTGCACCTAGCTCACCCCGACGCTCGTGCCTATGCCGCGTGGTTGCGGCAAGTGACCGGACAGAGCTATCGGCTGCCGAGCGAAGCGGAGTTTGAATATGCGCTGCGTGCAGGTTCCAGTGGGCGTTTTTGGTGGGGCGAAGATTCACCCAATGGCCTCCTTGAAAATCTAACCGGCGAAAAAGATCGTTCGCGTTTTCGGCGAGTGTGGGAGCAGTCGTTCTCGACTTACGGCGATGGTTATTGGGGCCCGGCGCCGGTCGCGCAGTTCACCTCCAATCCGTTCGGCCTGAAAGATATGGCGGGCAATGTGTCGGAATGGGTGGAAGATTGCTGGCACGATTCCTACGTGCGCGCGCCGCTAGATGGCAGCGCATGGGTCAATCCGGGGTGCGCGCTGCGCGTCGTGCGCGGCGGCTCGTGGGGCTCAGCGCCGCTTGATGTGCGCTCGGCCTATCGCGCGCAATCCAAGCCACTAACGCGCTCGCCGCGAACGGGTTTCCGTGTAGCCCGTGACCTAGTTGGTCAGTAGTGGTTCTAGGGTTTGGCTAAGGAATCCAGCCGACCCGAACTGCTTGATGAGTCGGGCTTTTCAGCGCGGGCGCGTTGCGCCCGGAAGGACATGCCGAGAGTCGGAATCGAACCGACACTCTGTCACCAGAACCGGATTTTGAGTCCGGCGCGTCTACCAGTTCCGCCATCCCGGCACATTGGGGACGCGGAGTATAGCCATGGCTTCAGCGATCTGCCAGCGTTTTTATTGAATCTTGACGCTGGTTCAAAAGGTGCAGTTCCTGCTCGTCTAAAACCCGCCATTCACGCGGCGCCAGACCTTGCAAAGTCAGCGCGCCTACTTGCGATCGATGCAGCGCCAGCACGTGATTGCCAACCGCCGCGAACATGCGCCGCACTTGGTGGTAGCGACCTTCTGTCAAGGTCAGGCGCGCGCGGCGCGCGTCGAGCAGCTGCAAGTGCGCCGGCTTGAGGGCAAGCGGCTCGTCTTCCAGCAGCATCTTGCCGCTGGCGAACAGCTCCACTTCATCGCCGCGCAAATCGCGATCAAGGCTCACCTCGTAGATCTTCGGCGTGGCGTGTCTAGGCGAGGTAATGCGATGCAGCAGCGCGCCGTCGTCGGTGAGCAGCAGCAGGCCAGAGGTGTCGCGATCAAGCCGTCCAATCGTTGACATCAGCGGCTTGCGCGTGCGCAATCGCGGCGGCAGCAGGTCATAAACCAGCGCACCGTGATCACGCGTCGAGCAGGTAAAGCCAACCGGTTTGTGCAGCATCAGCACCGAGCCAAACGCCGGATCCAACGACTTGCCGTCGATCCGAATCTCACCAAACTCAAGCTTGCTCGCATCGTTGATCGGCTCGCCGTTGGAGTCGGTGATATGCCCGTCGTGCAGTAGCTTCGCGACCAGCTTGCGGCTGCCGTAGCCCAGGTTGGCGATGGTCTTGATCCACTTCATTTGAGCGCTTGAATTACTTTGTAGCCGTGCGCCTGATGAATGATCGTGTGGGCTGAAAATGAGCGAAAGGCGCTTTCGTAAGGCAGGTGGCGGTTTGCGACCAAGTACAGCTTGCCGCCGGTTTTCAGCGCCTGCGCGCAGACTTCAATAAAGCTTAAGCCCAAGGCTGGTGAATCGGCGCGCCCCAAATGGAACGGTGGGTTGCTGACGATTGCATCGTAGCTGGCCTCAAGCCCCCAGCTCACATCTGTCCAAAAAAATTGCGCGCGCGGATCGTCTTTTAGGTTCAGTCGCGCCAAATCTAAAGCGCGCTGCTCGGCTTCGTATAAATCCAGGCGCGTGACCGATGGATAGCGCGCCAGAATCTCTTTGGCGATAAAGCCGCTACCCGCGCCAAGGTCAGCAATGTCGCCGTGCAAATCGGGCGGCAGGTGATCAACCAGCAGCTGCGAGGCGGCATCGATACGATCCCACGCAAACAGCCCCGGACGGCTCATCAAGCGCCCTTCCAAAATCGGGCGCGGCGCGTCGAGCTCAAGCCAGTTCAACAGCAGTGCCGTGTCGATGACAGTCGGTTTTGCCCAAACCACGCGACAGTGATTTTTCGAAATCACCTCGACCCCATTTGTGAGTTTGCGCAGGTCGGCTTCTACCGAGCGCGCGCCTTCATCGTTCAGCGCGCTCAAAAGCAGCGTGCCGCCGGGGGCGACATGCTGCAAGGCGCGCGCAATCAGCGCTCGCGACTCTTCTCGCTGGCGCGGTGGCAGAGCCATGACCAGCGCAAACCTGGCGTCCGGATCGAAAGCACGGGGCGCACAAAATCGCTCGAGTTCAGCGGCGAGCGGCCGAAAGCTTTGTTCCCAAAGTAAATGCGCGGGATCAAAGCCGTGCAGAGCCAGCCCCATCCGCGCGCGCAAAAAAAGCGTATCGCCCTGTGGCCGTTTAAGAGATCCATACTCGAACGGCAAGCACAGGGTTTGCAGCGCCGGGTCGATCACATTGCTTCAGCGCCACGGCTGATCGCCACGATTCCAGTGCGGCTGAGCTCGATCAAACCGAGCGGAATCATCAGGTCGACAAAGGCGTCGATTTTGGCCGACGTGCCGGTCAGTTCGAACACAAAACTAGTGTGCGTGGTGTCGATCACGCGCGCCCGGAAAGCTTCCGAAAGGCGCAGCGCTTCCACGCGTTTGTCGCCGGCCCCGGCTACTTTCACCAATGCCATTTCGCGCTCAATACCGGGTTTTTCCAAGCCGAGATCCAGCACGCGATGCACCGGCACCAAGCGCAACAGCTGCGACTTGATCTGCGTGATCACCTCAGGCGTGCCGGAGGTGACGATAGTGATGCGCGAGGTGTGCTTTTGGTGGTCAGTTTCGCCCACGGTCAGCGATTCAATGTTGTAACCGCGCGCCGAGAACAGGCCAACGACGCGGGCCAATGCACCCACTTCGTTGTCGACCAAAATAGAAAGCGTGGTGCGCGTTTCGCGCGGCTTACTGTCGACCAAAAAATAGGCTGAGGCGGGGAGTTGAGTGGTCATCTTTTTTGTTGTCCTAAAAGGGCGGTTTGAAAAACTTTAAGCGAGCGAGTCGGGAGCAAGGCGCACCGCGCGCAGGAACCGCAGCGGACATTCAGTCCGTGAGGATTCCGAGCACGCAGCAACGCCGCCATCGGCTCGCGCAGTAGGTTTTGCAAATCGGCTTAAACTAACATCTTGCCTAGTTCACTAACCCCAACCGCTTCGGACGCGTCGGGCAGAATCATCTCGTCGTGCGCGGCTCCTGAGGGGATCATTGGCAAGCAGTTTTCGAGCTTGTCGACCACGCAGTCAAAAATCACCGGACCGGGCTCATCGAGCATTGCCTGGATGGCTGCATCAAGTTCAGCAGGTGTCGTCGCGCGAATGCCTTTGGCGCCGTAGGCTTCAGCGAGCTTGACGAAATCGGGCAGCGCCTCAGAGTACGAATGCGAGTAGCGGCCGCCGTGGAGCAGCTGCTGCCATTGGCGCACCATGCCCATGTACTCGTTGTTCAAGATAAAAATCTTGATCGGCAGGCGGTACTGGATGGCGGTTGAAATTTCCTGCATCGTCATCTGGATCGACGCTTCGCCGGCGATGTCAATCACCAGCGCGTCAGGGTGCGCCACTTGCACGCCGACCGCTGCGGGCAGCCCGTAACCCATCGTGCCCAAGCCGCCGGAGGTCATCCAGTGGTTGGGTTCTTCAAAGTGAAAGTGCTGCGCGGCCCACATCTGGTGCTGACCCACTTCCGTCGTGATGAAGGTTTTTCGCGAACGGGTCATCTGATAGAGGCGCTCAACCGCATATTGCGGCTTGATCGTCTCGGTCGAGTGCGTGTACGACAGTGACTTTCGCGCACGCCACTGGCCGATTTGGGTCCACCACGCGCTTAACTTGTCGGGTTCGATTGCTGAGTGCTTGTCCTTCCAGATCTCGATCATTTCCGCCAGCACTTCGGCGCAGTCGCCGACGATTGGCACGTCGACGCGGACGTTTTTGTTGATCGACGACGGGTCAATATCGATATGGATTTTCTTTGAACCAGGCGAGAAGGCGTCCAGCCTACCGGTCACGCGATCATCGAAACGCGCGCCGACGTTGACCATCACATCGCAGCGATTCATGCACAAATTGGCCTCATAGGTGCCGTGCATGCCGAGCATGCCAAGCCACTGCGCGTCGCTCGCCGGATACGCGCCCAAGCCCATCAGCGTTGAGGTAACCGGAAACCCGGTCAAACGGGCTAGTTCGCGCAGCAGCGTCGATGCGCGCTTGCCGGAGTTGATCACGCCGCCGCCGGTATAGAAAACCGGGCGTTTGGCCTGCGCCATCAGCGCGACCGCGCGCTCGATAGCGCCGCGATCACCGCGCGTTTGCGGGCGGTAGTTTCGGTGTGGAATGTCAGACGGGCCGACGTAGTTGCCGCGTTTGAATTGCACATCTTTGGGGATGTCGATGACCACCGGACCAGGCCGCCCGGTGCGCGCGATGTAAAACGCTTCGTGCACGATGCGCGCGAGGTCGTCGATGTTTTTTACGAGATAGTTGTGCTTGGTGCAGGCGCGCGTGATGCCGACGGTGTCGCATTCCTGAAACGCATCCGAGCCAATCAAATGCGTGGGCACCTGTCCGGTGATTGCGACCAGCGGAATTGAATCGAGCATTGCATCAGTGAGACCGGTAACGGCGTTGGTAGCGCCGGGGCCGGAGGTCACTAATAGCACGCCCACTTGTCCGGTCGAGCGCGCGTAGCCTTCAGCCGCGTGCGCGGCGCCCTGCTCGTGGCGCACCAGAATATGTTCGATGGCGTCCTGGTTAAAAAGCGCATCGTAGATTGGTAACACCGCGCCGCCCGGGTAACCAAAGATGTGTTTGACGCCTTGATCGCGCAGTGCGCGCACGAGTATTTCTGCGCCCGTAGGCTTAAGTTCCGACATTGCTATCCCGCAGTTAGTGGCTGTTGCGATGCAACAAATAGCCGGATTTTGTGGAAGTTGCAAACGCTAGCGTCCCTCGGGTGGTTATGCTTGCGCCCAGATGAGTCTTTCTCCTTCGTTTTCGACGCTCGCCGATGCCGAATTGCTCGCGTATCAATCGCAGCATCCGGCCGACCTTCAGCTGCACAATTTCATTGAACGCGAGCGTGTCGGCTTAAGCTTTGCGCGCTGGATGCGGGTCAATTGCGAGATCGACGAGCGCGATGAAATTTTCCAGTTTTTTGCCAACCATCCCACCTCTTTGAATCCACCGCGCGACTATTTGGCCGACGGCTGGCGCACGTTAAGCGAGCTGGTGCTGCTGCTCGATCGGCTAAAGCGGCCGCTGCAAGAGCATGCAGCGGTGCTCGAGTTTGCCAGCGGCTACGGACGATTTACCCGCCACTTAAGCGCGCAGTTGCCGCAACGGCTGTGGGTTAGCGATGTGATGCCCGGCGCGCTTGAGTTCGCGCAGGCGCGCTTCGGCGTGCAGGGCTTTGCCGCTCATCTCGACCCGAGGCAAATCGTCTGGCCACGGACGTTCGATTTGGTGTTTGTGCTGTCATTGCTGACCCATGTGCCACCCGCGCAGTGGACGCCGTGGTTGCGCGCGCTGTATGCAGCAACCGCGCCCGGCGGCGCGCTGATTTTCTCGGTGCATAGCGAGCACTGCGATAAGCCACCCGGCGCGACCCTGGGCGCAAACGGCACGCTGTTTTTCGGCGCTAGCGAATCGACTTACCTCGATCCGACCCAATACGGCACCACCTACACCTCGCGTGCGTATGTTCAGCAGGCGTGCCTGGATGCGCTCGGTGTGGCGCCGAGCGCTCACACCGAGACGTGTTTTTGGATCGGGCAAGACGCGGTGGTAATTGAGAAAAAGTAACGCTACAAGGTCACTTTTTTGCGGTTATCGCGGCTCACGCGGTCGATGAGTTTATTGAATGGATCAATGCCCACCTCGCTTGGCAGACTGTCGACCACCAGATTGATTTGCGGGTTGGCAGTGGTGATTCGGTGCTTGCGCAAGTACAGCGTTTTTTGGGTCAAGCCATCGCCGGAAAACACGCCGATATCGATGTCGTCGTCGATCGGCGCCTGGGTCTCGGCGCCTTTGCCGCCCATGTAGAGCTTGGCGGCTTTAAGATTCAAACGCACATCAAAGCGCCCGTCGTCGCGCTTGGACACGGTCGCTGTTTCCACGCGGTTGTCATAAAACGCAATCTTTTCAAATAGATCGGTGATCAA
>Ga0105048_10002731_pt1 | contig 28744 bp, 22 predicted proteins | sample MAT05_FD_78382 | JGI IMG/M metagenome (GOLD analysis project Ga0105048, IMG submission 78382) | Freshwater microbial communities from Lake Fryxell liftoff mats and glacier meltwater in Antarctica - MAT-05 | ecosystem: Environmental > Aquatic > Freshwater > Ice > Liftoff microbial mat | place...
CGCTGCGAAATCGATCGCTGTGCCGCCGGTGTTGAAACGGCACACCAGGAAATCGCGATCACCCAGGGCGATATCGCCAAAGACGCGCGAGCCCGCCACCACCAATTGCCCGAGACTGTCGCGCGCAATATCGGTCGCCCAGAACGAGCCTTCCGTGTCCGTCGTCGTGATTTTGCCGTCGCCGCCACCGAAGCCAGTGTCCAGGATACCCGCAGCGGTCAGCTTTGCCACGGAGCCGCGCCATTTAGTGCCAGTCTGATCTAGGCTGCGTCCCAGCGTGTAGGTGTTGCCTTGCGCATCAACTACCAATCCTTGCGGTGTGTCGTTGAGGTTAGCCGGCACATCGTGCCCGTAAACAATGCGACTGCTGGACAAAATTCCGAAGCTTGGATCGGGCGAACCCTCCTGCGCGTTGGCTACATGGGCAGCGAACAGCATCGCGAGACTCAACTGAATTCGACTTTTCATCACAAATTCCAACGGGGACTACCGGCGCAGTACGTAGTTAATGGCCTCCACAGATCATGCGATCGCATTTTTTTTCGCGGCACGCATTTCACCGAGGTCGCTTACGACGTTCTTTAGTCGCGCCGCAACCATATTGGCATCGTCTATCTCAGCTGCGGTCCGAAACTCCGTGGCTTTCAACATCGACTTTGTCAGACCCGGCTATGCTCAAAGCACCACACCAGGACCCAGCACGTATGCAGCAGCGCCAACAATGGGTCGAATGTGCCGAGGTGCTACACCGGTGACGTTCAAATTCTGCGCGATGATGGTTTTCTGTCTGGGGCTTGCGCCGTGGGGCGCGCTGTTTGCGCTGCCCGCCGATCGTGCCTTGAACGAATTCACCCTGAGTCACTGGAATAGCAGCAATGGCCTTGCGCACAACATGGTCATCAGCATTGCGCAATCGCGTGAAGGTTATCTGTGGCTGGGCAGTTTTGAGGGGCTGACGCGCTTTAACGGCTCAGAGTTCGTGGTTTTTGACGATCGTTCACTGCCGCTGGCTGATACCAATGGCATTCGTGCGCTCACTGTTGATGCTCGCGGGCAACTGTGGGTCGCCAGCGCTCGATCAGGTCTGTTGACGCAGACCGAACGTGGCTGGCAACACTACGGTAGCGCGCAGGGCCAACCCTTTGAACATTTGGTCGGCGTGGAACCCAGCACCGATGACTGGCTGTGGCTGATTGGCGAAGAGACTGGCATTGCGCGCTGGCGGCCGGGCGGCAAGGCCTTGCTGATTGATCAACTTAACGGTCTAGCGCACGACAATGTCTACGTAACTCTGGCCGACGGCGCCGGTGGCGTCTATGTCGGCAGTGCGGACGGTTTGGATCATGTCAGCGCGACCGGAGTGGTGACTCCGTGGGGCGCCCAACGCGGCCTGCCGCCGGGGCCGGTGCGCAGCATTCGCCAGGCGCCCAATGGTGAACTTGCCATCACCGTGAGTGGCAAAGTCGGTTGGATCGGCGCGCAAGGCTTTCGAGCGCTGACCGGCGAACAGGTGCCCAGCACCGCGCAACTGTTGCTCTATGACAGCGACGGCGGCTTGCTGATTGGCACGACGGATCAAGGTCTGTGGCGTTTTGGACCACGCGGATTGGACATGCTTGACCGTCGCCATGGTCTGCGCGGCAACCGGGTGGTATCGCTGTTTGAGGATCGCGAGGGCAGTGTTTGGATCGGCTCATCCGATGGTTTGTACCAACTGCGCGATCTGCGTTTCACCACCATTGATCGTCGCCACGGCATTGGCGAAGCCTATGTGCGCGCCCTTTGGGAGTATCCCGCCGGGGTGTTATGGATCGGCAGTACCGATGGGTTGTACCGCCGCGAAGGTGAAACGGTGCAGCGTTTCGGTCGCGACAGTGGATTGTTAAGTGACTCAATCCTGGCCCTCGCTGATACACCGGAATTTGGCTTGCTGGTGGGTACTTTCGGCAGCGGACTTGCGCATTTGGTCGGCGGTCGCGCGCAGGCGCTGCCGGGAACGGCAAGCTTGGCCGCCTTACAGGTTCGCGCTCTATTGCCGCGTGCCGATGGCAGCCTGTGGATTGCCACCAACAGCGGCTTATTTCGCTTAATCGGCGCGCAGCTCACCCACTTTGGGCGCGAAGAAGGCTTACCGCGGGATTTTGCGATGGCCCTGACTGAAGATCACGCGGGCCAGCTCTGGGTAGGCACTTCCGGCGGCATGGCACGCTTTGCTGATGAGCACTTTGAACCCTATACGCGCGCCCAAGGTCTGCATGCTGAGGACGTTTTCGCCATCCACAGCCAAGCTTCTGGGGAGCTTTGGATCGCCAGCAACCAAGGTCTAAAGCGCTTTGCAAACGGGCGTTTTCAAGATGTCCGAGGCGACGATCCAGCTTTCAACAGCAGTCTGTTTCAGATTGTGGAAGATGCAGACGGCAATTTTTGGATCAGCAGCAATCGGGGCATTTTTCGGCTGGCCGCCAACGAGATCGCTGCTGTGCGCGCCGGCCTACCGGGGCCGGTGAGCGTGCAACGTCACGACCGCAGCGACGGCATGAGCAACGAACAAGCCAATGGTGCATCGCAGTCCGCTGCTATTCGCCTCGCCGACGGCGGTCTGCGTTTTGCCACCGCCGAGGGTGTGGCGGCGGTCAACCCGCAGCGGCCTTTTCCGAGCCGACCGCTGCGCATCAATGCCGTGATCGAAGCCATTCATGTCGACAATGAGCGTATCGACAGCATCAGCGAACAAACGCTCAGCGCCGGCGTCAAACGCTTGGAATTTAGTTACGTCGGCTTGAGTTTGCTCACCCCGAAACGCCTGCGCTATCGGCATCGTTTGATCGGCTTTGACGAACAATGGGTGGATGCCGATCGCGGGCGCGTGGCGGCCTACACCAATCTAGCGCCCGGCGAGTATCAGTTTGAAATTGAAGCCAGTAGCGGCGCTGTCATTGCCAGGGCACCCGCAGTGCGTTTCTTCATTGCTCCCCACTGGTGGCAACAGCACAGTGTTCAGGCGCTTGCGGCGTTAGTCGTGCTGCTGCTGCTGATTGTGCTGTGGCGTACGCGTACCGCCAACTTGGTACAGCGCAGCCGTGAACTTGAACGCCTAGTCGTAACGCGGACCCGCGATCTGCACGACAAAGCGGCGCAACTGGCGCAAGCTGACACCGAAAAAGATCGGTTGGTCGAACGCTTGCGCGAGCAGGCCGAAGCCTTTGAACGCCAAGCGCGCGAGGATTGGCTCACCGGTCTGCCCAACCGGCGTGCTTTTGAAGAACTGCTGCAAAAACAAATTGTGCTTGCGCAACAAAACGGCAGCCATTTGTCGCTCGCGCTGGCGGACATCGACCATTTCAAGGACATCAACGATCGATACTCACACGCCACCGGCGATCGGGTGCTGGCAGCCATCGCCGAGGAAATGCGCCACCACGCGGGCGCTGAAATCTTGATTGCGCGCTGGGGCGGCGAAGAGTTCATGCTGTTATTTCCCAATTGCCGTCGCGACCAAGCGATTTTCTACTGCGAGCGTATGCGCCGCGCCATTGCCAAGCGCGTGCCGTTTTTCGCCGACGGCGAGCCCGAACAAGTGACTTTGAGTTTCGGCGTTGCCGAACTCGACGCCGAGCACGATCGCCCAGAACGCCTGCTCAGTCTGGCCGACCAGCGTCTCTACCAAGCAAAAAACGCCGGGCGCAATTGTATTTGCTGATCGATGTCGAGCCACGGAGCCACTGAACATGTCCATACTGTAAGCGTCCTTTTTCAGCTATGAACCGCACGGCATGTATCCAGCCGTGGTGGGTTCGACCTGCGCTTCTTCGGTCGACCGCTTTTGGCCGATGAAACGCGCAAGAGTCCGCGCTCAGCGCGGACCCAGCGTCGATGTTTCGTCGTTGCGAGGCCTTCAACGCGACAGCGGCGGCGGCCGTGGCAATCCAGGGACGTTGGTGGTGGCTGGGGCGAAAGTCCCTGGATTGCCGCGGTCGCTGAAGGCTCCCTCGCAAAGACGAGTCTGGTGGGTTCATCGGCGTGCATTTTCGGGCTGAAAAAAGGACGCTCGCGATGACGAGATTCAGAGCTTCACTAGACTCAGAGTTTCCCACTCCCGCGGAGTCATTCGATGCCTGAGCTGTCGATATCCAAGCGCAAGATCGGTCCGCTGCTCGCTACCGCTTTGGTGGCCGGAAATATGATCGGCTCCGGCGTGTTTTTGCTGCCCGCCTCGCTGGCCACGATCGGCTCATCGACTGTGATCGGGTGGTTCATCGCGCTGGCCGGCGCCTTGTTGATTGCCGGCGTCTTTGCGGTGCTCGCGGCGCGGCGGCCCGATCCTGATGGGCTGGTGCAGTGGCCGGCGCAGGGCGTTCATCCAGCCGCTGGCTTTGTGTCGTGGGCGGCGTACTGGGCGACCACCTGGACTGGCAACGTCGCCATTACGCTGGCGGCTGTTGGCTATCTGGGCTTGCTGTTTCCTGCCATTAAGTCGCCGATGGTGACTTTGTTGACCACCCTCGCGCTGATCTGGACCGTGACCTTGTTGTGCCTGTTTGGTGCGCGATGGGTCACGCGCATCAGCGCTTTGACCTTAATCATCGGCTTGCTGCCGATCGGCGCCGCCATTGCGCTGGGTTTTGCAGCGTTCTCACCGGTGATTTTTGCCGCGTCGTGGAACGTCAGCGGCCACGCACTGATGGATACGGTGCCCGCGTCACTACTGATCATTTTTTGGGCATTTTTGGGGCTAGAAAGCGCCAGTGTCGCCGCCGCTGTGGTCGAAAACCCGCAGCGCAATGTACCCATCGCGGTGCTCAGCGGCGTCACTTTAGCCGGCGTGGTGTACATTGCGGCTTCGGTTGCGGTGATGGGCGTCATACCGGCAGCGCAGTTGCAAAACTCCACCGCCCCGTTTGCCGATGTGGTCGCCAAACTGGCCGGCGGCAGCGCCGGGGTTTTCGTGGCGATCTGCGCCATTCTCAAAGTTTGCGGCACGCTGGCCGGCTGGCTTTTAGTCGCTGGCGAATGCGGCCGGAGCGGTGCGGCGGCCGGCTATCTACCGCGGTGGATTTCCGAATCAAATCCGGAGCTACTGCCACGCCGCGGTTTATTGGTACTGGGTGTGCTGATGAGCTTGGTGGCGCTGGCGACCGTTTCGCCGACACTGAACACCCAGTTCAATCTCATTCTCAACATCGCAGTGGTGTTGGTGATGGCGGTTTATGTGCTGTGCGCGTTGAACTTATTAATGGACCGCCAACAGCGCGCCCGTTCCCGCCTGCTTGCGCTGGCGGCAATAAGTTTTTGCGTTTGGGTGGTGGCCGCGTCGGATTTTGACTACACCTGGCCGGCCCTGCTGTTTCTGGGCTTATGCGTGCCGGTGGGCTGGTTACTCAATGCGCGACGGCCGACAGGCAGGCGCTAGCAGCCTGTCGGACTTTGCGCGTGAGATGCGTTGTGTGGCTTAAGCGGCTGCAAGGCGCGGCGCGCAGCCAATGGCTCATCCGTTGGGGTCGCAGCGCAGACGCCGTTGCGACGCGCAACCCGAAGGGCCGGAAGCGCTTTTGGCGCTGCGCCGCAGAAAGACGAATAAAATGCAATAAAACCAGCGGAATATTCGTCACCGCTCTGCGCCAAAAGCGCTACCGGCGCAATCGCGATGAAAGTCCGACAGGCGCTAGACTTAGGCAAAACACACCACGGGCTTAACGCAAGGATCATCAGGTGCTTTATTCGGTACTAGCGGTTGGCGGCGGCGCTTTTGTTGGAGCGCTGCTGCGCTGGCTGCTGGGCAATGCGCTCAACGCGACGTTTTCGTCGATCCATCTGGGCACCTTGCTCGCCAATTTAATCGGTGGTTATTTGGTCGGCGTAGCGGTGGGCATCTTTGCCCATCACCCAAGCATTGCTCCGGAATGGCGTTTGTTGCTGATCACTGGCTTTTTGGGTGGTTTGACCACCTTTTCAGCCTTTTCCGCGGAGGTTGCCGGGCTTTTGCAGCAAGGACGCTTAGGCTGGGCCAGTGCGGCAATTGGCATGCATGTGATCGGCTCGCTGCTGATGACCTTCTTAGGGATGGCGACGGTTACCCTGCTGAAGCGGGTTTAGGCTCACTGGGGTGTCCCATCCCACCCTAGCGCTGACTGCGCTGCAAGTAAGCGAGTAAATCTGCGCTAGCGGGCAGCGGCGCTGGTCCGCCCAGTTGGGTATGCAGGCTTTGTTCCAAAATAAATAGAAAGGCTTCGCGCGACAGGGAATCTTCAAGGCCGTGCCCGGCGTCGCTTTCGACATACAGATCGACTGCTTTTCCGAGTTGGCGCAAGCGTGCTGCATAGTGAGTAACGCTGCGAATGGCGACCCGCTCATCACGACCGCCCGCAAAAATGACCACCGGTCGCTGCAACTGTGTGGCATTGGCCAATGGCGATTGCGTGTGCAAGCGCTGCATTACCGTGCTGTCGTGTGGATCAACGCCGAGCAATTTGAAGCGGATTGCCAATGGCGTACCGATCTGGTCGCGCAGATCACTCTGCGTGATCGCCCAACGCAGCGCCCAGCCAAAATCGCTAGGTGGCACGCCGGCGATCGCCACTTGATACACATCGGGATGAAAAGTGGCGGCCTGCAAGGCGGCATATCCGCCAAACGAGGCGCCTTGGATCGCCACGCGCTGCGCGTCGCCTACTCCTTGCGCAAGCACCGCGCGCGTGCCTGCGACGATGTCGCCCAGCACTAGGCCATTGCCAAAATCGCCGTTGGCGGCGAACAGATAAGCGCGACCCAGCCCGGTAGAGCCGCGAAAGTTCGGCTCGAAAACCGCATAACCACGACTGACCAGAAACTGCGTGATGGGCGAAAAACCGGGGCCGCTGGCTGACCATGGGCCGCCGTGCACGCTGACCACCAGCGGCAAGCTGCGTGGATCACTTGTCTGGGGCAGGCTCAAGAAACCATGCAAGCGCAGGCCGTCGGAGCCTTTCCAGTGCATGGCTGCTTTGCGCACCCAGTTTTGGCAATCCTGCGGTGGCGCCGTTTCCTCCATCAATGCAAGTCTGCGCAATTCGCCACTCTTAGGGTCAAATGCATGCCAACGCGCCTGTGGCAGACAGCTATCGCGCTCGCTGATCAGCCATGCGCCGTGGCCCATCTGCACGCTCAAATCGCGCCCTGGCAACTGGGCCTGTAGCCGTTCGAGGGTTAGCTGTGTCGCCACGTTGAGTCCATACACCTGCGGCACTACGCTGCGATAGGCGGCCAACAGCGGCTCGCCGGTTAACGGATCGCTGCTGACTGCATCGATATCCGCCAACGCCTGCGGATCGCTGTGCAATAGTTCTAACTGACCGTCCGGCTTGAGGCGCTGCAATCCGCTGAAATTCTGTGCGTGATTCGACAGCATCCACAGGCTGCCGTCATCGGCAACGCTGACAAATTGGCAGCGTTCGAGATTCACGCAGCGCGCCACCTCCATCGGTGCCTGCCCCAAACGCAGTCGCAAAATGAGGTGCTGTTCGCGCTCGATACGGCGCAAAAAAGCGAGCTTGCCATCTGCCGATAACACCGCATCGCCCAGTGGCAGCGCGTCTTCGTACAGCACCTGTTGTTGCCCGGCTGCGGCTATGCGCAGCAAGCGCGCGCGGGGTTTTGCGGCGCCCGGCCGTGTGTGTTCCAGCAGCAATATGGCAGCGGGCTGACTGGGATCAGCGCCGATCGCCTCATGCGATACCTGCTCGTTCAATCGGGCAATGCGCCCGGTGCCACCCTGGCCGTCTAGGCGATAGACGGACAGTTGCGCGCTCGCGACCAAAAATAACCATTGCCCATCACGCGACCAAATAAGATCGCTGGCATCGACCTGCGGCAATACCCGTTGCGCGGCCGTTTCATGCAAAGACTGTAACCACAAACCGCGTTTGCCAAGTTCCCCGCGCAAAAACGCAACTCGCTGACCGTCGGGCGATAGGCGTACCGCGTGTAGCAATGTGGGTCGCAAAAACTCGCTGCGCGCTAGTGGCGCGGGCGAACTGGGGTCGCGATGGGTCGCTTCCTGTGCGCCTGCAGCAGCCGGCAGCAAGAAAATCGACAGCAACACACCGCGAAAGGCGCGCAGAGAGGCGAGTGCATTCATCAGGCGCCTCCCGTCACCCGATCGACGTGCATCAAACGCAGCGCGATGAGCGCCGGCAGGCCGACGGCGCCGCAGTTGATGATCCAAAACCAGCGGCGCGGGCCGGATAAGCCCTGCCGCGCGCTCAGCCAAATCGCAACTAGCAGTGACAGCAGCAGCAGCGTGCCTGCCCAGGCTTGCATTGCGGGAGGTCGCGGCGCCAGATCGCGCGCGGCGAGCGGCGAGGCTTGCGCGAATAGATCGCGCAGCAGCTGTTTGGCAGTGTGCAAAAGGGGCGAAGTCCACCAATCGTAGTGGCGCAGCGCCATCGGAAAATCCGGCGCCAATTCGCGCCTGGCCACAGTTTCGATACGCCCTTCGCCGTCCACCCACAGCAGTTGTTGGTAGGCCAAACCCGGCCCATCAATGCTGCCGCGACCGTACAGCAAGGACAGCAAATGGCCGTCGAGCAATTCGATTAATTCAACCCCTGCCAGACCAGCAATTGCGCCGGGTAGTGGCAGGCGCTGCGTGGCTTCGATCAGCTGATCGCCACTTTTCAGCTTGCGCGCATCGAAGAAATACAGTGCCCGATCACTGAGCAGAGTCATCGATTCACCGGCCGCGGCGGGCAAGGACGCCAGCGTCTCGCCAGCGGGCAGCAGAACGCGCGGGTGGATTTGTTGCGAATCCTCTGAAAACGCAAAAATGCCTTGCGCGGTCGCCAGCGCGCGCGTGCTGAGCGGCAAGGGTGGCAGCGCAAAGGCATTGTTAGCAGCACCAAGGCCCAGCACGCCTGCGGATTTGCCGTCGCTCAGCGAGATGCCCTGAAAGCGCATGTCATCGTGGCTGAAAATCCAACGTCGGCGCTGCTTGTCGTCAAACTCCATGGGCATCGGGTTGGTCAATTGGTGGCGCTGGGCAAATTCCTCGATTTGCACGACGCTGCTGTACACCTCGGAAATCGCCACTTGTTCGCGCCACAACGGCGCCTGCGGGTGGCTAGACACCGCTAAGCCAGCGAGCAGCAGTGCCTTTCCGTCGCTGCGGCTGGCTTCCACCATGCCACCAGCCGGCGGCGTGCTATTCAGCGGATGGCTACCCAGGACCATCCAACCGGTTTGGTACAGCAAGGATAAAACGACCAGCAGCATCCACACTCCCATTTGCACCGGTAACGCGGCCATTACTTCGACCAGCAGTGGCCTCGGTGGCGCAGTTAAGTCCGGCTTGAAAACAGCCAGCAATAGCACCGCCAGCCAGATAATGACGCAGAACTGCAACAGCAAGGCCCAAATACCGCTCGCCGTGCTAGCGAGAATCAAAGCCGGCAAAACCAGCCCAAATAGCGCGATACGCCGCGGCGCCAGCATTGCAAACGCCGCAGCCAAGTAACTGGCGATCGCCACGCTAACCGCGGCAACCGGCAATCCCCAATGACGCCAATCCACCACCCGCGCGGTCAAACCATCCTGCGCAATCAACATGATTGCCAGCGGCAAAACGATCGCAGACGCCAATAAAACGATCGCTGCGGCACTCAAAGCCAATGCAATATGGGGATGTGCGACTGGGCGATGTAGCAAATTCAGCCAAGTGCTCGGTCGCCGATAACCGCCCATTTGATACAAACCCAGCAGCAACCCGAGCAATGCGTACACAGCAGCCGTCAACTGATAAACCAGCGCTGGCTGCTGCAGCGGATCAACCAAGCGCGCGAAAAAACCCAGCACGACTAAGTGAACAATGAAGGCCAATAAAGCCCAAACCCGGAAACGCTGTAATTCAGCGATAAAAAGATTGGCCACAAAAAATCCTTTGACTTAATGAGCGGAATTTCCGGTTTAGCTCGGAAATACCCATTGCCATGCACGGTACAACGATATTGCGAGCGACCTACTGCTGGTCGAAGCTGCACGCGGATGAACCTCACGGCCTGAATCGAGCCGTGGTGGGTTCGACCTGCGCTTCATCGGTCGAACGCTTTTCTTCGCTGGACCGCGGCAGAGTCCGCGCACAGCGGCCCATCGCTGTTTGCTGGGTAACTTGCCGCATCGGGAGCTGCGTGGTTTTTGGCCAGGAAGGCATTGACCGCGCGGTCTAAGCCGACCGGCATGGCCTGCACGGAGCGCGCGCCGCAGCCGCGCAAAAACTGGGCAAACTGCTCGCCTTGATCCAACACCAAATAATGCAGCAGGCCTTCAATGCGCTGCACTTGCAGCAAACCGGGCACGCTGGCCGGTGGCGGCGCCTGAAACGGAATATCGGTCACCCAATGGGTGACACGCGCGCAAAACTCGTCGGGCGCGGACATATTCTTTAGCTGGCCACGTTCCAAAATGATCAAGTTTTCGGCGACCCGCTCCACTTCATCCATTTGATGCGAGCAATAAATCACCGTGCAGGTTTCGCTGGCATTGCTGTACAGCAGCGATTCCAAAAACGCGCGTTTGGCGACCACATCCAAGCCCAATGTGGGCTCATCTAATACCAGCAATTCCGGTGATTGTGCCAAGGCCAGCGCCAGATTAAATCCGGCGCGCTCACCTCGCGATAACTGACTAACCTTCTGCGTCGGCAGCACTTGGTAATGGCCGATCACCCCGTCAAACGCCGTCTGATTCCAACGCGAATAGTGGCGGCGCTGCATCGCAATGACCTCGCTGACCCGCATCCAAGCGGGCAAGGTGTGCTCTTCATTGACGAACCCGATACAACCGCGGTCTTGCGGCGTCAAATGCTGACAATCGCGGCCGAGAATGCGGGCTTGGCCGCTGGTTGGCGGCAAAAACCCGAGCAATATGCGAAACAGTGTCGATTTACCCGCACCATTAGCGCCGACGATCGCATGGATTTGACCGCGTGCAACACGCAAATCCAGTCGATCCAGTGCCCACTTATTGGCATAGCGCTTACTCAGCGCAGCGGTTTCGATGACCCAATCGCCGTTCACGCGCTTTTCCTGATTGCTAATACTTGAAATTCGGCCGCTAAACGCGCCACCACGTCTTCACCGGCAATGCCGAGCGCGATGGCTTCATGCACCAAACGCTGCACCGCCTCTTCCAGACGCCGCTCGCGTTCGGCATTGCTGAGCCGTTGCCGCGGCGGCGCTACAAACAGCCCCAAACCAGCGCGCGATTCCAACCAACCTTCCGCGGACAGCTCGGCGTAGGCCTTGGCCACGGTGTTAGGGTTGACGGTCAGTTGTTGCGCCAAACCACGCACGCTAGGCAATTGCCCGCCCACTTTGAGTTCCCCGGTGGCGATTTGCATACGCACGCCGTCAACGATCTGCTTGCTGATCGATCGCGAGTCGCCGGTGGCTATCTGCATCATCAAGGCTTGGGTGCGCGACATGGCCGGCGTCTGTAGTGTACTGGTGCTCATAGTACAGTTAGGACGGCGTGCCGTGTCAAGCGGTTTTGCTGAGGTTTACCGACAGCGCTCGATGGTCACCACGGTCAAATCATCATGTTGGCGCGCGGAACTGGCATGTGAAGTGATGGCGCCATGTAAACGGCGCGCGGCGTCAGCAGCACCGGCCGAGGCGCCCAGAATATCCAGCACGCGCGCCCTGCCCATTTCCACGCCGTCTGGACTTTGTGCTTCATCGACACCATCGGTGGTCACCATCAGCACCTCGCCGGCCACCATACGACGGCGGATTACACCGATATCGGGCTCTGCCTCCGGCCCAAGTGCCAAACCGGAATCGATATCCAGCTCAATCACCGCACCACCGGCCAGCTTCAGCAAGCCGGGTGGATGACCGGCGCAGGCGATCTCGATGGTGTGCTGATGCGGATCCAACATGACGGCCATCGCGGTGACAAACAATCCGGGTTCGATGACCTTGTGTAGCGAACGATTCAGTCGGCGCAAGATTGACTCGGGCGAACCACAGGCGGGCACAATCTCAAACAGCATGCCGCTGACAAACGCCATATACATCGCGGCCGCCACGCCTTTTCCGCACACATCGCCCAGCACTAAGGCCTGCTGGCCGTTGTTGGCAATCGCCCAATGAATAAAATCACCGCCAACCCCAAGCGCCGGCACGATGATTTGGCCGATCTCATAACCCTCAATGGCCGGAGGCGGATCAGACAGCATGCGGTGCTGCGAGATACGCGCCAATAACAGCTGCGGTTCAATGCGTGGTCCACCGTGCATCGTGGTTTGCACTGCACTGGGCAACTGTTGCGGCGCAGGCTCCGTAGCGAGGCAATCGCCGCGCGGCGAAACGAAGATGCGCAAGTGCAAATGGCCGAGCCGCAGTTGATCGCCATCGGCCAGCAAATACGCTTGCGAGTCCAATGGTCGACCGTTCACAAAGCTGCCATTCGCGCTGCCAAGGTCTTGCACCTCGACCTCACTTTCATGCACCACAAACTTGGCATGTCGGCGCGAAACCGTCGGGTGATCCATCACAATATCGGCCGCCGTATCACGCCCGATGACACCACCCGCCGAAATATCAAAGAGCTGCGTTGCGCCCAGCGCATCGGTGCATTGCAGGCGAACCCGAATCGACGACATAGTGAAAGACGGCACCACGAAACAGTGCGTGAAAGTCTAACAGCGAGTTGACGATTCGTTGACCCACGCCGTCGCTGTTTTGGGAAAATTGAGCTGGGTGGGGCTGGGCCGCGCGCAAAGGCAAGCGGTCATGGCTCGCAGCCACCCGGAATCATGAAAATCTCCACCGCCATGACCGTTGCTAGCGTTTTTTCCTTACCCCACCCCAACCCTCCCCAAACAACGGGGAGGGAGTAAGAGCCCGAACCTGAACGACTTTCACAGCAACCAATTAACCTCTCTTTTGCTGCGCCTGCAGGCGGCTCAACGCGCGGCGCCAAGCGATCGCCGGGCCCCACATGCCGAGGCGGCGCAGGCGCCCCGGCAAGGCACGGAAATCCAAACGCTGGATCAGCACGAACAAAATCCAGCCAATCACGATGGCCCGCAAGGCGACAAACACCAGACTTTGTTGCGACTGCCCCGCCCATGCCAATGCCGCCAGAATCAACAGCAGTGGCAGCCAAAAGGTCGGCCTAGCTAGCTCCCGCAGCCCACGACCGATGCTGGCCAGCCAGCCGCGTTTGCCCTCATTCAACAGCGGCAATTGCCAGCGCGACGGCGTATCGAGCAACTTGACCAGATGACGGCGGCGCCAGGCCAGGCCGGTGCCGGCCGCGACAATCGCACCATGGGCGGCGATCCACACGCCGATCAAACCCGCTAATGACGGCGCGCTGGCGCCCACCCATTGTGCAATTTCGCTAGACAGCTGATTCAACGCCACCGCCAGCGCATCGCCCACCAACAGCCATTGCATGAACAAACCTTGGCTGCCAGCCCAGGCGCCCATCAAAAAACCGCCCAACATCACCGCCCAAAAATTCCAACCCAGCCAACGCAATGCGCGCGAATACAGCCACCCTTGGATGGCAATCGCCAGCATCGGCCGAATGCGTTGACCGGCCGGCGACATCGATTTGATGCCCGCCGACAGCAATGCCACCCAAACCACCCTACCCCGATCCGCCATTGGCTCAGCGGCACGCGTGAGCAGCGCGGCTTGCGTGGTGGCCATGCCCAGACCACCAAACGGAATCTTGGCGCCGTGCACAATCGATCCGGCGCCCACCTCAAAAGCGCCGGCCAATGCGCCAAACCAACCCACCCGTTCAAAATCGCGCCGCGCGACCAGCACATCGCGCAATTGTTCAAGCGCATGCGCATCGCGTGCGTCGACCCGCACATCAAAAGCTTGACCCAAAGCGGCTTCGACCAACGCCAAGCGCGAGCTATGCACCACGACGATGACCGCGCCGGGTTCGCGCTCGCGCAAGCTCAGCCAGCGCTGCAAATGGCCCTCGCCCTTGGCCTCAATGCTGCCAAATTCGTCGAACACCAAAAGATCGATCGGTCGCTCATCGGCAGCAACCGCTTGCTGCCAAGCGCGCAAAGGCGCCGCTGATTCATCCAGTACCCGATACGGCGGTTGGCGCTGATGATCACGGGTCAAATAAGCAATCGGCTGCACAAACATGGCCGCACTGCTGCCAATAAACTGCAGCGCATAGTCTTCAGCGCCAACCTGAGCGCTATCGCGCCGGCCAGCAATCTGTAACCAGCCCTCCACACGCCCGCCGCTCGCCACCTCGCTGGCAATTTGGCCAGCCAAATGGCTTTTACCCGCATTGACCTGCCCGTGAATGGCGATCAGCAGCGGTTGATAGGGGGCAGTGTCGGTGGTCATACGCGCAAACCTTCAACAGCGATCCACTGCCGAATAATCGCCTGCAGCGCTGCTTGATGGGTGCGCAGGGCATTCAGATCAGCAAATTCCACCATCGCGCGATCTGCCGCCAGCCAAGTCAGCAAGCCCGCTGGATCATCGATTGCCGCGCCGCCGGCCGGCAATGCCCGAACCTTTGCGCCAAAATGCAGGATCAAACCCACGCCCACTTTGCAGCGCAAATTCACCGTCGCAAAATAATCGCTCACCCGAAAACTGGGCGACTCCCATTTAATGCCTTCGGCAATACGCGCATCGACGCCGGTGATGATTGCCCGCAAGGCCGCAATCAAGGCCTTAGCCGGATGCTCCAGCAGTGACATAAACAGGTCGACTGCGGCGCTGGTACCCGGCGACAGTTTGCGTGGCTCGTTGCTTGTATTGAGGCTCATGCGCGTGCGCTCGGGCATTTGGAGCGCAGCTTAACCCAACCCTGATATCTCAACCTAGCAGCCTAGTCGAAACAGACTTTAACTTTCAGGCGGCGCGGGCGTCGGAATCCGGGCTTCCAACTGCTGCCAAAACATCGCGACGCGCGTTTTTTGAACCTGCGACAGCGCGAGGCCATCAAGGTTGCTCAGGCCGACGCGGTGACCACCGAGATGAATGATTTTCCCGTTCTTGGCTGCTCCGAGGAGCCAACCTCGAAAAGCCGACACATTGGCGAAACTTTCAAACTGCAGTGCTTCGGAGTCTGTTGCGGCATTTTCAATCTCCACTCTATCGCAATCTTGCAGTTTTTCTCCGCGCTTGCAGCTCACCAGTCCGAAGAGCTTTGCGTCGAGGGACGCGCTATCAATCAGCTCAACCTTTGTGCTTGCGATGGAAAGTTTGGATAAAGTGATCGTGTCGTCACCTTCGCTGATGGTACCGTCGTTCCCTTGCACCGCACGGAAAAGAGCCCAACCGGTGAGATCCGCGTCAATTGGCGAGTTGATGGCCGGGAATTGCGCTGCGCACCGTTCTACGGAGACATCCCCTGGAGCCAGCGGCTTTTTCTCTTTTTGCAATGTCAAACGAAACACTTGCTGGAAAGATTCCTGCCGCTCGAGGCGCAGGTTGAGCGTCGCGACGGCAGTGCCAAACAGGTTGACATTAGGGCCGCCCTCTTGAATCAATTCAGCTCGATGCTTGCTGAGCGCGCCGCCGAGGCTCAGCCGACGCAATGAGTAGGCGGCGCTTTCATTAAGTTCGTCCGACATTTCCCCGCCCAGCTTCAACAAGTTCACATCGCTTCCGCCCGACATCGGAAGACTGCGCGTATTGGTTTCGTCGCGATTCAACGTAAGCTTGCGGCTTTGCTTGAAGCTCGCCGTGCCGACATTGAAAGATGCGTACGCAGAATCAAACCGATCCCACGACACAAAATTGACCTTCGATGCTGGGTCTAGAGACAGGCTGACCGTCACGGAGTCAACGCGGTCGGCAGGTTTTACGACATCGCCAGACAGTGTAAAAGCCACTCGTCGCGTCACGTTAGTCTTATCGGCCCAAGCGCAGCCGCGTTCTTCGGCTTTGTACGGCTCGGACAAAAGTGCGAGCAAATCCTTTGGCTCTGCGTCAGGCACCATTCTTGCGAGCAGAGACTTGATGAATTCGGCCTGCCCGCGTTCAGACAGCTGCGAGATCATGTTGGCTGATGGGTTCGACTTGGGAGCGACTGCGAAGGCTGAGAGCTTTAACGCTGGATTCTCGATCGCGGTGCGCTTGAGCGTATCGTAATGGCGCAGGAGCTTTGGATTTGGCGAACATGCGCAAATTCCCAGTGTGCCAATCGCGATGAGAAACGAGCGCTTCATGCCAATATCCTCGTCAGCTGATAGGTGTGCATACGAACGGTTCCAGGTCGAGCTCCGAGTGACACGTCTCTGCCGCTATTCAGAACCAGCGCGGCCGCGTATGTCTCCTTTGAAATTCTGCGAGGCGCCGAGTCGAAGGCATTCAAAGGCGCCAGTTCAGCTGCAGTATCAGCGGCTGCATAGGCCATGAAGTATTCGCTATCGCCGTGATCGCGAGTCGGTCTGAGGACGAATTTTCCATTCCAGTTTTGGGCCATTTCTGACTCCTTTGATCCCGTTTTTCAACACTGACTTACAAAGTATCTACTGTCGCCAAAAGAAAGTTTCTCGCAGACGAGAGATTGCGTGGTGGACTTCCCATGACAAAGAAAGTCATCAGGCACAGCGTGGTGATCTTGTCGGTCGTGTCGTTCAAGCAAATGAAATGATGTCGTCCATGATCGTGGTTACGTTCTCGAAGATGCCGACGACGGTCCGCAGACCGACGTTGGTGACTTCCATCGCGTCGGTGACGGTTTCGGCGCTTTCGGTCATGGCGCGGCCGATGCCGACGACGTTTTCGCCGACGTTTGCGACTTGCCCGGAGAAGGCTTCGGTGCTCGACGCGAGGGCCGCGAACTTGGTGGTCCAGCTTGCCTCGTGGCTGGTCGCTTGCGTCTGCGCTTCTTCCGCATGGGAATCGCCCCAGGACCCGACATCAGTGCTGGTTTGTTCAGCGAGTTGGTCGAGCTGCTCCCGGGTGGTCGTCGACGCCTGATGGGCGTCGCGTTCGAGCGCTTGCGCGATCTTGTCTTGAGCCTCCTCAAGTGCCGCAGCAAACTGGCTCTGCTGGCGATCCAGCGCGTCTACCAGCGTGGTCGATGTGCCGTCGGCTAGGCCTTTCAGCTCAGTGGCGGACTGGTCGAAGGCGCTGCTGGCCCCGGTACCGATCGCCTGCGCGCGCTCGCTCGCAGTGTCGGCCAAGGTCGCGATGCGCGTGGCGTGTCCCTGGACGTCACTAGCAAATTGCTGCGCCGTTTGTTCGCATCGCTCTATCGCGGTCTGCGCCTCGGCCGAGCTCTGCTCAAGGCGTTCGGCAAGTTGTCGCGCCAAATCGCCACTGCTCGTGGCCTGCTGAACCGCGCTCGCAAGGGTTGCGCGCAACTCCTCCAGTGTATCGGCGATGAGTTGCTGAAAATCGGCGAGCTCCGCGCTCGCTGTCGACTTTACTTGCTCGATTTTCGCCTTCGTTTCAGAAACGCGTGCCTGCAACTGCCCGCACCGCGAGCGCGCCTGCTCAAGGCCGGCGGTGAACTCCGAGATGACCTGATCTGCTTCCGACATGATTTTGTTCCCCTCAGACCGAAATGCCGACCGAGCCGGCTAAGCTGCGCACGCTGCTGATGCGATCGACGGTGGGATCAATCAGCTGACGAATCAGATCCACCACCTCCCGCATTGCGGCGGACTTCTGCTGCGGACCCTCCGCGCCGTGAATGATTTCCCCGCTGAGCTCCGTGATCAGTCGCAGCAATTCCTCGACAGCCTGGTCGACGACCGCCTTGACGCCGGAATCGAGCGCTTCGAGCGCTGCGTCGCGCGTGGCGCCGATACCGTCCAGCACGATCTGCTCGGTGGTATCCGTGATTCGCGTGGAAAACGCTTCGAGGGTGTGCTCAAGCGCGGGCAGGAACTGCGACTCGATGTGGGTGCCCAGCTCGCGCTGCTGGGTGGCCAGAGAAGCCAGCGTGTCCTCGACCGTGGCGCGTTGCTGGTCCATTGCTTGGCTGGCGGCTTCCGCGCCGGCAGTAATGGCTTCGCGCATGCCGGCGAGCTCGGTTTCGACGTGATCGACCAAGGCTGACTGTTCGCCGCCAAGGACTGCCACGACATCTGTCAGCGCTGTGGTCGCTACGGCGATCTCGGCAAGCTTGGCGGTGACCTGACTCGAAGCCTCGACAAAAAGACCATCTAGCGTTCCGCGCATTTGTGTCAAACGCTCACCGGCAGCTTCCATGTCGAGCGCGTAGTTTTCGGCAATCGGTCCGCTGAAGGCCTGGACCATTTCGTACATCGACTCGAGACTGACCGTGGCCTCGTCCAGGAAAGCTTGCAGATCCGTTTCCCAAGACGAGATCGACGATTCGAGCTCGGTACGCGCCTCTTCGGCGGCAGCCCGCGCTTCGGCGACGCCGCTGCCGAGGTTCTGCAGGTCGGTGGACAGGACCTCGATGTCGTCCAGCAGGGCATTCGCCAACGCTTCCAATTCCTGTGGGTCATTCATTGTCTGGTTCTCATCCGATACCGAGAGTGGTGACTTTCTTCAGCAACTCGAGCCCGTGCTTGATCACATCGGTGGTGCGCTTAATCACGATCAGCGCCGGCAAATAGGGGCTCATAGCACTGGTGACGGCGACCCCGGTTTGCGAGATCACGACCCCTTCGACGACTTCTTCGCTCAGCTTTCGGGTGGCGTCGTCGACGAGCTTTTCGACACCTTCCTCGAGCTCGCGCTTGAGCGATTCGGTGACGTGCGCCTTCAGCGCATCGGCTGCTTGCTCTAACTTGTCGAGCGCGCCGGTGAAGGCCTGTGTGATATCCGACGCTGCAGCTGCGAAGCTTTCATTGACGCGCTCCGCACTGCTGGTGAACTGGGCCTCGATGTTCGACTTCATCGTACCTTCGACGACGCCTGAAAATTCGTCGACCGCGGCCACAAGCTTGGGCATGAGCTCGCTGGCAAGCTCGCTAGCGTGCCCGAGCATCGCGTCTTCGAGCTGGCCCAGGGTGGTCGTGGTTTCGTTTGCGGCGGCTTCAAGCGCAACTAGTGCGGTGGCAAAATTTGCGCGGAACTCCTCCACGCTAGCGGCAAAGCGTTCCCGGTCTACACCCAACTGCTCGGTCGCATCTTCGAGTTGCTGTTCGAATTCGGAAGCACGCGTCTGCGCCGCCTCCAGCAGCTCGGAAATCGCGCTGTCGAGTTGCTGATGGGTTTGCTCGACACGCGTGCGTACTGCTTCGATGGCCGCGCGCTGGGTGACATCAAGCGCTACAAAAAGTTCGTCGATCGGGGCCTGTAGAGACTGCAGTCGGGTGACTGGCAATTCCCAGTCCGAACTTTCGCGGGCTAGGTCGCGCAGCTCCTCCGACAGGCTCGCGCGGGCGCCAGCGAGCTCTGCGGTGGCATTTTCGAAACGCTGGATGAAGGCCGTGGTGTCCATCTCAGTTCCTTAAATGTTCTTGGCGATTTCAATGAAGGGCTTGATCGTTTCGATGAGATCGGTGATCTGCCGTACCGTGCCCATGAGCTCCTCGGTATCCTCGCCGAAGACGCGTTCGAGCTGTTCGCTAGCGCCCTGGAAGATTTCCAGCCCGTCGAGGATCAGCGCGCCGGCGGTTTCCGCGGCTTGCGCCGCATCCACGACTCCGCCGCGCAATTCCTCTGCCGATCGTGCCAGTTGCTCGAGTGTCTGCCCGGAGAGCACGCCAACAAGCGCGGTCGACGTTCCGTTTAAGCCCTCGCAAGCCTGAGCGAGCGCGGCAAAACTCTGCTCAGCCGCGCCGATCGCTTCGGTTGTTCCGCTTTGCAATGTCTCCACCGCGAGATTGACCTGCGCACTGCCGTGCTCAATCTGTTCCTGGAGCTGCGCACCGGCATCGGCATGCTTGGCGGTTAATTCGGTGAGTGCCTCACTCAGAGTAGGGAACGCTGCATCAAGTTCGACGGCCGCGTCGCTGGTGGCAGCACTCGTCGACAGCAGCCGTTCTGCGTGTTCTGCGAAGGGCGCCTGAGTCGCTTCGAGCTGCGTTTGCGAGCTGCTTGCAGCCTGCGTATGCACGCGCTCGAAGGTCTCCAACTCGGCACGGATGTGTGTGCTCATGGCCAAGCTCTGTTCGAGGACTTGGCGCAATTCCCCGGCGCTGGCGCTCACCCGCTCGCGCGCCTCGGCCAGCAGTTGTCGCAGCGATTCAGCGGTCTGATCAAGTGCTGGCGTGATCTGATCGCTCAAGTCACGCTCGAGTTCCTGCAGGATATTGTTGAACTGCGTGTTGCTGTGACCGTCTGCCATGGCTCCCCCTTTCTTCTTTATCCGGGCCCGCGCTGCGGGCGATAGCGTGCTTGTTCGCTTTCTAGTTCGCGCGCTTCCTGCTCTTGCCGCCGGCGCAACTCAGCTGCGGTTCGGGCGGCGCGTTCGGCGCCACCAAGCGCGCGGCGGTAGTCGGCGAGCGCCGTCGTCGTTTCGCCCGCACCCTGCAAGGCATCGATTGCAATTCGAAGCGACCGGTAATCCCGTCGCTCAATGGCCTGTCTGGCGCGCGCATGCCAGTGCCGGATCACGTCGACCGCCGCCGTGGTCCGGGCTTGCTGCAACGCCGCCTCCAGGCTGGTGCGCGCCGCTCGTGCCGCGCTCTCCTCACCGCGGCCCAGCTGCTCGCGAACGGCGCCCAGCTGCGCGCGCATTTCCTGGATGACTGCCGGCTGCCCTGCGCGACCGAGCGCGGCCTCCAGTGCGTCGATGGTTTCTTTGGTGGCGCGCAGGGCGGAGAGCTCAGCACTAACCGCAGTGAGCTGCGCGCGGCTGCTGTCCAGCCGCTCGGCCGCCGAACGCGCGTGGTGCTCGGCTTCGCGCCATTTCTCAGACTCAATTGCGGCAACCGCCGCACCAAGCTCTCCTTCGACAGCGATACGTTCGTTGCCCATCAGCGCCCAACCGCGACCACGCCGCAGGACCAGCTCAGCGTCGGCGAGTTCGAGCTCTATTCCAGCAATTCGATCGCGTGCGCCGGTGTCGTCACCGCGCCGTTGTTCAGCACGCGCAAGCTCGCTCCGCAAGCCCTCGAGGTGCTCGCGCGAGTGTTCGACTAATGTGTCGACCGCGGCGAGCAGTGACTGCGCTTCGCGGATGCGTGCATGCGCTGCGAGCTCGGGATCTGCTGCACCTGCAGAACCGGAATATTCGGCTTCTACCGATGGTGCTTCGCCTGGACTTGCCAACTTGATGATGAGCACGATTGCGGCAAGCGCGAGCGGCAGCAAAGCCCAGTGCCACCGTTGCCGCCAACGCGCGCTTAGCAATGCTTTGCGCAGCGCGGCGTCGAAAGTCAGGATGTTATCGAAGCGATCACTGGCGCGGCCGGCGAGCGCTCGTTCGAGCACCGGGCGCACGGGGTCGCGGCGGCCAAGCTTGTCCGCGCGGATCTGCGCCGGGCGACAAGGGTCCGGCGCGCACAGCAACTCGACAGCGATACAGCCGACCGCAAATTGATCCGCCCGTTGATCGACCGGGTCGGCGCCGGTCGTCTGCTCCGGCGCTCGGTAACCTTCAGTGCCAAGCGCCGCGCTCGCTTCAGCGAGATCGGCGCTGCAGAGCTCGAGTGCGACGCCGAAGTCCATAATCTTGATGGTGCCGTCGGGGCAGCGCCAGACGTTCTCCGGCTTGATGTCGCGGTGCACTAGATCTTTGTGTGCATACGCAAGCGCGGCGCAGATTTGATGCAAGATACGGCCGATTTCGACGCGTTCGAACGCCATTCCCTTGGCGACATGTGCGCTGATGTGCTGGCGCAGTGTGTGGCCTTCCAGCAACTCCATGGTGATGAAGTAGCGGCCGGCTGCCTCGTGCACATCGAAGGTGCGCACGATATTCGGATGCGACAAACGGCACGACAGGCGCGCCTCAGACAGGAAGCGTTGTAGGGAATCAGATCGCGAGCTGATGCGGTCGGAGATGAACTTGATCGCGACCGGTTGCGAGGTGAGGCGATCAAAGGCCGCAAAGACCTCGCCCATGCCGCCGGAACCAAGCTTCTCACCGAGGTCATAGCGATCCAGCACACGGGAACTACCGGTGGTCGAGAAAGGCATCGGGCTACGCGGTGTGGCATGGTTGGTTTCAGGCGGCGAGGTCAGCGGCAGTTCGCCGGGCAGGTCGCTCCCTTTCGGCGCTATGCTGGCCGCCAGCAGGAATTCACGTGCCGCCTTGATCTCAGCGAGATCCTGCTCAATACGATCGCGCAAGCTTCGTGTGATCGCGAGCTCGCGCTCGCGGCCGAGCTGGGAGGCGCGGCGCGAATGCGCGTCCCGAATATCCCGCGCGCTGGAATGCGCCGACAGGCCGAGCAGCTTCTTCGCACGTTCGGCGTTCATCCCACCACCCGAGTCGGCGCCCCGGCCAGATCGATAGTCCCAATGAATCCTTCGCTGAGCGATTCCTCGTGCGCATCCAGAAGCGCATAACGGCATTCGCCCGCCGTTGAGACGCGCACGCGCAGGCGCACTTCGTGGTGGTCCTGCTGCACTTCCGCCAACGGCACGACCACCCTGCCCAGCGGGAGGTCGTGCGGGCTCGCACGTAGCACAAAGTCGAAGATCAGTCGCTGACGCGCACCGGCGCGGGCGTAAAAGCTGCGCCGAACCTCGGCAGGCAGCACGCTGCCCGAATCCAGCAGCGCCATGAAGCGCTGCTTAGAAGTGTCTTGACGGTCTCCCACCTGCATACCGAGGGTGCCGCAGAGCAGCGGGGGATCGGCATAATCGGCCTGCCGCGCGGTGCCGGCGAGGGCGGCGCCGAAGGCCAGGCAGGCTTGCGCGTTGCGAGGCAGCACCAACGGCTGGGCGCCACTCAGCTCGAACAGCCGTGCGCGCAGGTCTTCGCTGAGAAACGCACAGCTGAGAATAGTGGCGTCGACTTGGCCCTGGTGTTCAGCATCAGTGAGACATTCTGATCGAATGGTTTCCGCGAGTTCGTGGAGCAGACCGTTGATCGCTGTTTCCGGCACCGCGAAGATGACCTCCTTGCCACGCACGTGCTGTACGCACTCCGATCTTCGGTTTGCTGCGTTGTCCGCGCCGAGCCAGCCCAGCAGCAATTGCTCAGCGATACGTTCGAGGATCTCGGCACCCTTGCGCGTGGCCGGGCCAATATGCGCTTCGAGGGCGTTACGCAGGCTCGAGTGCAAGCCGAGCAGGGCGGGCAGGCTGCGCGATTGCTGCTCGGCATGCAGCTCGATGCCGCCGTGGCGAGAGCGATTCACCAGCGCATGCGAAACTCGGCCATCGTTCTCGACGCTGATCAACCGGCAGCTTTGCAGAGATGCCGGCAACCACCAGCGCAGATACGCACACAAAGCAGCTGCGCGGTCGATCACGGCGCTTAGCGGTAACAAGGCGCGTGCTGCGGCCTCGCGAACATGACCTGCACGAAACTCGCAATCGGCGTCGAGGGCGACGGTAAACTGCGTTGGCGCGTGGGCACCGGCCGCGATGCGCGCCTGCGCATGGGCATGGGCGAGGGACTCGCTCAACAACTGGATAGCGCTGTTACCTGCAGATTGCACGCAGGTAACCTGATCCAGCTGGATGCCGGGTTGCTTCAGCACAAAAAAAAGCGCGGAGCTCCCTCTGAGCTTATTTCCCAACGCATCGAGGGACAATAGGTGGCAGCGCAGGCTATCGGCGCCCTCGCCGACAGACAGTGCGCGCGGAATGCCGGCGGGATCGATGATCGCGGCGGTCAGCGCGCGCCGGCCAAGGCCGATACCGATCATGGTGCTCATACCGCACCTGCCTGGCGCGTGGCCACTTGCAGCAGGCGCGCTGCGTCGGTTGCGAGTGCGTCCGCCGACAGAATCTGCCGCTGCAACAGAGGCTCAAGGCTGCCGAGGTGCTTCAGCAGCGCCTCGGCGCGACCGATGCGCGCTTGCACATCGCGCAAATCCTCTGCTTGGCGGTCTTCGGCCTCTTTCCGGGCACGCGCGAGCGCGGATTCGACTCGGCCTAGCAATTGCTTACGCGCGTTTTCGAGTGCGGCGATCACGCCATTGGCGGCCTCGCGCAAAGCATCCGTCGTGGTCTTGACGATCGCCGTTTCGACTAGGTCGGTGAGCTTGTCGGTCTCCCGATCGATGACCTCAAGCTCTTCGTCCGACCAGCTCTTGTACGACCAAGCGATCGTGCCCACGAACAGCGCCAAGCAAACCAAGCCGATCAGGCCCGATTGGCGCAGGTTGAAGCCGACGAAACTGCCCGCCAGCGAGCCGATCATCAGCAGCAGGAACACCACCTTGCGACCTTCCGCGAGGCGCTCCATAAAGCCACGCCGCGGGATTTCTCCTCGGTAGCGGACGTCGATGGCCGCGTATCCGGCCACGTCGTTCCATACCGAATTATCGCTAGGAAAGTCGTAGGTGAGGCTGCAACGCGGCAGCGCGAGCTGCAGTTCGAGTGCTCGGCATAGCCCATTGAGCTCGGTGCGCAGCGCCTCCAGCTCCTTCGACAGCATGCCCTTGAAGGTTCGCAAGAAGCTCGCTTCGATGCCGCGAATCTGCTCCTCGTTCACGCTCAACCGGATCACGCGACGGCGCTCCTCGCGAGCGATCGACTCGGGGCCAATCTGGTTCAGCGCGTTGCCTTGAAAGCTCCATAGCCATGACCCACGGGCAACCGCCTTGCGCGAACGCTCGCGCACACTGCTGACCAGTTCGGAAATGGTTTCCGATGCCAGACGCAGGGCATTGTCCTTGCCGCCGCGAATCCCGGCGGCCATGGCCGCTCGCGGATCCTGGGCACGCAGCACCGTCAGGCTCACCGTGGTGTCGTGTCGCACCAGCATGAGGCGGCGCCGAAGGCTCTCGTGCGCACGCCCAATTGCGCCAAGGGCGCGCTGCAGTCGCAAGGTCTCCACCAGGTTGACGTCAGCAAACACCGGCGATGACCAGAAGGAACTGGCTTCGCCCGCGAGCAAAGCATTGACTGTGTTGGCGAGCTCCGGCGGCCATTCAACCCGCCCGTCAAGCTGGCCGTCCGGTTGCTCGGGATCGACTGTAATCCTAATGACCGCACCGCCTGCTTCGGCGGGATCGGTTGGAGCTTCTTCAAGGTCGGCGCCGATCATCTCTACTCGCGCGTAGGCCGGTTGCATGGTCAGCGCGAGTGATTGCGCGCTTCCTTGGCGAAGGAAAAGTACGCTGCGGACTGCACCCGCTGGCTCGTTCATATGCAGCAGCAAATGGTCGGGCAGGGCGTCGAGTGCCACGCCGCCGCGACTGGTCAGATCGAATGCCGCACGAAGGAATGCCCGCAGCGCTTGCGGCTGGCTCCACAGCACCAGCACTAGGGCACGACCATCGCTAGCACGCCGCGCGGTCAGCAGTTCCTCTAGCGCTGGCTGGCTCGCAGCGCCGCGCTCCAGGTCGCGCGCGTATTCTGTGGTTCCCGCAAGCAAGGCGCCGAGGCGAGTCCGCCAATCGGGCGCTACCGAGGCAGGCGCCGCGCGCGCCGCAGTGCCACGGAGCGGTTCGCCGGTACGCGGTGTCGGTGTCGAAGGCTGCATGAGCTTGACTTCGTGGCGCCGGCTCAACGCACCCAGGCGTCGATCAGATAGCCGACGCCTTCGGCATAATCCTGCGGCCGGCAATCGCGACAACGCATCGCGCAACCCGCCGCGACGGTTCCGGATTGCGCGTCGACCGCGCGTATTCCGACATTGGCATCCTGGCCCACGGTCTCCATGTTGCCGATCAGCAGGTAGCGCGCATTGCCCAGCCGGCCGATATCGGCAACCACAACTTCGGAGGTTAGCCCGAGGCTTTGAAATTGCACTTCGCGCAGGATTTCGTCCATGCGGCGACGTTCGACCAAGTTGAGACCCTTGGCCGCTAGCGCGATCGCGGCGCTGGACGACATTGAGTCGTCAAGTACCGGGTCGGCATTCTCGAATTTAAGGAAGGCGAATGCGTCATCCTGATGTTGCTGCCGGTCAAGCCGGGTTTCGCAACTAACGATGAACTCCGCCATCGAGTATTGATCGCGACTAGTGTAACGGGATTCGCCGGAGGCGCGTTCCGCGCTGATTAACTTGACGCGCCCGCCATCGGCGAAGCCATTGGCGGCCAGCTCTACATCTTCCGCATCGTGGACCGTTTCGCGATACACCACTTCACCAGAACGTGCATTGAGCAGCAGCACCTCGTGCTTCTTAAGACTGAGGTTCAGACCAGCGACGAGCAGACTCTCGCCGTAGGCGGTCGCATGGAGTTTCAATGGCTTGAACTGGCCGAGCTCAAATTCTTTCACCAACTCGCCTGATTTGGCGTTGATCGCCTGGAACTTGAAACTGCGATGAATCGCGCGCGGGTTGACCAACCCGCCACCGCCGAGCGCTACCGAAACATTAGCGCCTTGGGTGATCTTGCGCACCCCGAGGACCGCAAAGACGAGATTGCGTGAGGCGGTAATGGCGGACATCTCATAGCCGGCGGTGGCCTCCGGCACTGAAATCCGAAAAACTCGCTTGCCGGAGTCCATGCGCTCAATATAAGCGCGCTCGACAGAGATAACATCGTTGGTGCGGTTTAAGGTAAATCGACACTGACTTTCGGCGCAGAAAGACCGAGCGTCGCGCTGCAATTGTGCATGCTGGCCGGGAACGACTTGGGCAGAAAGAGACGCCACCTGTAAAATGGTCAACAGCGCAATCAGAGCTCTGGCGTTCAAGGTTTGCGTTCCGTTATAAGGGGCGGCGTCACCGCCGCCCTGGAGAGAAGCAGATTATGGGGCAGTCAATCCAGCGCGATGATTAGTTGCACGCGCGTAAAAGCGTTTCCATTCCAGTCAGACTCAGAATTGCCTGCCATATTCTCGGCCTGCGATCGGCGCTGCTCATAGCCAATAATGTTCCAACCGATCGCAGCGCGATCGCTCAGGTACCAACGATAGCCAACACTGGCTTCATAAAAGGCGGCGTCTGAGAATTCGGAAATATCCAACGTCCCAAGGCGACCTTCAAGAAAACCGGTATTTCCATCGGGGTTGAATAGATAGGTATATCCCGCGTTCATTCCGACCGTGAATTCAGTCTTTTTATCGGAAAATTGCAGCGGGTTGGTTACTGGCTGAACCACCTCGCCACCGCTCTGGAGGACAACCAGGCTGGCACCTAATGTAAATATGTTTTTTCCCGATCCCCAGCCATATTCCGCACTGCCAAAGCCATTTTCTTGGTCGCCAAACGACGCCGTTGCAAACAGTCGAACCTCATCTGCGAAGGCGGTCGGACTGCAGGCAACCAAAGCGAGTGCGAGAGCGGCCGAAACTTTTTTGATTTTCATGGGCAGATCCTTTGAATTTAGTTATGGCGCAATGGTCGGATACAGCAGCCTGCGCCAGCAGCCGCTGCAGGTTATTCAACAATGCGACGCGAAATCTCACTTGCAAGCTGCTCGCCGGTAATTCGAACGCGCACCCGGTATTTTGGAGTGCCCGGGTCATAGCCTTCGCTGATAATCTGGTAATTGTTGACCAGTGCATTTACATTGGTTTCCACGACATCGCGCACATCGCGATTCTGGTAAATCGTGGTATTTGCACGGACCTGGGTCTGTACCTTGGCGGCAAGATCACTGACCGCCAGACTAATCGCGGTACGCCGTGCCAATCCTTCATTCGAATTTTCGAATAATCCATCGCCAACTAAGTCAAGCCCGCGAAATTCACGTTGCAAGTCCGAAATTACTCGTCCGCGCACACTGTTCTGGGTACTGCGCACGGAGCCGTCTGTGGCATATTCCGTGCGGGTCTCTTGATAGGTTGGCGCGCACCCGGAAATCGCTGCTGCAAGGGCCGGCAATATGAGTATTGATGCGAAATGCCGCATGACGAAGCTCCTGTTGGTTTCTATTGGGATTGGTCGACCAGCATTTTCGGAACGGCCCACGCCAGCTCTTTGGCAAAGTCGCTTGCGATCTGCGTCTTGACCGCAGCAGTGGCCTGCAAGAGATTGCTTCCGGCACGGGTAGCGCTCTTATGGAAAATCGTGATGGTTTCGCCGGAGCGCATCGAAATAGCTTTCATCGAGGCTTCGCCGCTGGCCTGCTGAAAATCGACGTCGCTCACGGTGATCGCGCGGCCGCTCACTTGCAGGCTGCCGACGACAACGAGGTCAGCGCCCACTGCCTGTCCGACTAAGCGCGCGTCCTGGGTCTGTCCTTGCCTGGCACGCGACAACACGATCGATGTGACCTGCGCCGAGCTGCTGACGTCGTCCGAGGTTTTCAGCAAGTAGCCAAAGCGCGCGAGTTGTTGGGCGACCGCCGCTTCAGTGCCACGCAACATCCCTGGGGCAAGCGTTGTGGTCCCGGGAACTGCCTGATATCCACTACCTGGCAGCACATAGCTCTCTTCGTTGGTTTCGCTCGAACGCTCGCCGTCCTGCGTCTTGCGCGAGCGCGAACCGAAGGCTTGGGTTTCCGCGACCGCTGGCGTCCCGAGTTCTCCGATGGTGTCGTATTGCGGAAACAGCACCAGCACCGTGGGCCGGCCATAGACCTGAAGGTAAAGGCGCAGACCTGCCAACGTCTGCTCCTCGTCGGATAGCTCGCGCCGCGCCACCTGGGCATTGATTCCGACCGTGTAGACGGAAGCTTCGGCGCCTTCGTGGGCAATTTCGTAGGCCGTAATGAATCCGGACGACCGCGATGTCACCACATCAACGACATGGCGCACATCGCGAACCACGGTCATTGAGTCAATCTGCAAGCCAGCGCCACGGGCGACGGCCTCGGCGTACG